>Ga0310696_10003595_pt1 | contig 19290 bp, 13 predicted proteins | sample AusTroGonzalo_MG_4_FD_203885 | JGI IMG/M metagenome (GOLD analysis project Ga0310696, IMG submission 203885) | Bovine rumen microbial communities from tropical cattle in Woodstock, Queensland, Australia - Gonzalo_02 (v2) (version 2) | ecosystem: Host-associated > Mammals > Digestive system >... | reverse complement strand
TTATCGGTAGGGGAGCATTCCGCAAGCCTCGAAGCCCGGCCGTGAGGTCGGGTGGAGCGAGCGGAAAGGCAAATGTAGGCATGAGTAACGACAACGGGTGTGTGAAACACCCGCGCCGGAAGACCAAGGTTTCCTGATCAACGCTAATCGGATCAGGGTCAGCCGGGACCTAAGGGGGCCCTGCGGATGCAGGGTTGTTCGAGGGGCGACGGGTCAACATTCCCGTGCCCGTCACGGATGCGAAGCGGGGACGGAGGACCGGAACCGCCGCCTGCAGACGGAATTGCAGGTTGAAGCGCGAAGGTATAGGGGCGCGAGTCAAGCACCGCGACCCTGCTGAGGCGCGACAGTACCCTGAGGCTTCGGCCGAGGGGACAGCGCGGGGAAGGCGGCTCCCGAGAAAAGCCGCTAAGCTTCAGTCCGTGGCGGCCCGTACCGGAAACCGACACAGGTGGTCGAGGAGAGAATCCAAAGGTGCTCGAGTGAGTCACGGCCAAGGAACTAGGCAAACTGGCCCCGTAACTTCGGGAGAAGGGGCCCTCCCCCCAGGGGGAGGCGCAGAGAAACGGCCCAGGCGACTGTTTAGCAAAAACACAGGGCTATGCGAAGCCGCAAGGCGAGGTATATGGCCCGACACCTGCCCGGTGCCGGAAGGTTAAGAGGAGGAGTCAGCCATTAGGTGAAGCCCCGAATTGAAGCCCCGGTAAACGGCGGCCGTAACTATAACGGTCCTAAGGTAGCGAAATTCCTTGTCGGGCAAGTTCCGACCTGCACGAATGGTGTAACGATCTGGGCGCTGTCTCAGCCGTGAGCTCGGTGAAATTGTAGAGGCGGTGAAGATGCCGCCTACCCGCAACGGGACGAAAAGACCCCGTGAACCTTCACTACAGCTTAGCGCTGGGGTTGGGCGGACGGTGCGTAGGATAGGTGGGAGGCTTGGAGGCGGGGACCCCGGTCCTCGCGGAGCCGTCCTTGAAATACCACCCTCCGTCCGTCTGGCTCCTAACATGCGGGTGCATGGACACCGCTTGGCGGGTAGTTTGACTGGGGTGGTCGCCTCCAAAAGGGTAACGGAGGCTTCCAAAGGTCCCCTCAGCACGGTTGGCAACCGTGCGTCGAGTGCAATGGCAGAAGGGGGCTTGACTGCGAGGCAGACAAGCCGGACAGGTGCGAAAGCAGGGCATAGTGATCCGGCGGTACCGCATGGAAGGGCCGTCGCTCAAAGGATAAAAGGTACTCCGGGGATAACAGGCTGATCACCCCCAAGAGCTCACATCGACGGGGTGGTTTGGCACCTCGATGTCGGCCCGTCACGTCCTGGGGCTGGAGAAGGTCCCAAGGGTTCGGCTGTTCGCCGATTAAAGTGGCACGCGAGCTGGGTTCAGAACGTCGCGAGACAGTTCGGTCTCTATCTGTTGCGGGCGTTGGAGGCTTGAGGGGTCCTGACCTTAGTACGAGAGGACCGGGTCGGACGGACCAACGGTGAGCCGGTTGCGCCGCCAGGCGCACGGCCGGGTAGCCGCGTCCGGACGGGATAAGCGCTGAAGGCATCTAAGCGCGAAGCCCTCCCCGAGATGAGGCCTCCTTGGAGGGCCGTCGCAGACGACGACGTCGATAGGCCGCAGGTGTGAGCGTGGCGACACGTTGAGCCGAGCGGCACTAATAGCCCGAAAGCTTCCGCTCTGCGCCCCTTGCGAGAGGGGCGCGGTGTGCCGGTGTCCCTGTGTCGGTTTTCCTCCCGTCCGGTTGAGGCCGAGAGGCCTGGAGAGAAGCCGTAGAGATACAAGTGGCGGCTATGGCGCGGGGGCGCACCTCTTCCCATTCCGAACAGAGAAGTTAAGCCCCGCCGCGGCGATGATACTGCGGGAGACCGTGGGAAAGTAGCTCGCCGCCCACCCACAACGGAAAGCCTGCACCCCGAACGGTGCGGGCTTCTCTGTTTTATAAGGTTCTGTAAAAATTATTCTTCAAAGAATTCCTCCTTGAAATTCACGAAATATACTCGCTCTTGCGCTCGCGTTAGGGCAGTGTAGAGCCATCTCAAATCTTCCACCTCAAGCGTTTCCTTCAGGTTTAATGACGAATCGATAAAGATATCATTCCATTGGCCACCCTGCGTTTTATGACAGGTAAGGGCGTAGGCGAATTTTACTTGTAGGGCATTGAACCACGGACTGCTCTTCATTGCTTTGTATCGTTCCCTATGGTTTGGAATATCCATATAGTCTTCCTCAATTGCTGAAAACAGTCTTTTGTTTTCTTCGTCCGTTAACGATGGGCTATTGCTGTTTAAAGTGTCCAATAGGATCTTTGCCTCCATGTTGGGTGCGTCGAGATAGTCGGTGAAGCTAAGTTCCACATCGGCGAAATGGAATCCATACATCTCCTCGAAATGCTTGATTTTACGTATCTCAGCCATGTCGCCGTTGGCAATGAAACTCATGGCTTCGTTGCCTTTTGTCCAATAGTAGTTGTTTTTCACCACCATCAGTTTGTCGCCAGTGGCAATCTCTCCCTCGATGTTGAGGATCCGTCCGCGGATGGCCTGGTTGAACATGTTGGCCCGCTTGTTTGACTTGCAGATGACTACGGCTTCATTCTCAGAGGTGTTGGCAAAGGCGTTATGTAACATCTCTTCGAAGGTCTCTGGCTCAATTTTTTGGATATCATGGAAGCCTTTCAAATGAAAAATGGGTAATTCGTATTCGTAAAGGCTTTGGCTCAACAACTGTCTAAGGTCTGTCGCATTATAAAGTATACCCGACTCCAAAGCCTGACGTTTTACTTCAGTCAATTCGTAGGTGGCTGCCGTGATGGGAAATTGAGATTTCAAATATTCGCAGTTCAAAGCAGGGCTTTCTTGGCTTTCTACGGGTGGAAGTTGCGCTGTGTCACCAATCAGTAGGAGACGACAATTCTGTCCACTGAAGACGTAGCTTAATAAGTCGTCAAGAAGGCTGCTGCCGCCAAATTCTCTTTGCTCTCCAATCATGGAAGCCTCATCAACGATAAACAAGGTATTGACGAATTTGTTTTCGGCTCTCACTATTCTAAAGCTGCCATCGGGTAAGGATTTTGCTTGATAGATTCTCCGATGTATGGTGGATGCATTCTGTCTTGTGTAGTTGCTGAGCACTTTGGCAGCTCTTCCTGTCGGGGCCATAAGCACGAATCGCATTCCGATGGAAGGTAAAGTTCTTACCAGGGTCTTGACCAACGAGGTCTTGCCTGTTCCAGCATATCCTCTGAGTATGTAGGTGGGTCTTTCTTTCTTCGATAGCAAGAAGGCGGCAATATGATATAATACAGTGGCTTGACCTTCGGTAGGTACAAAAGCAAAGGACTGTACTAACTTTCCATATAGCTCATCCCAACTCATCATTTTTTAAAATGGATATCCTATTCCAGCTTGAAATCTGATGTTGTTCAAATTCCCATTGCCAAACCGCCAATATCGGCCAGTAGTTGCATCTGGGTATGGATTGCGCATTGCGTACGCAATATCGAATCTTAGCAAGAGGAAAGAAACGTCCAATCTGAGACCGAATCCGGCATCGGCGGCCAATTGTTTGTAGAATGTGTTAAACTTGAATTCACTGTTTGGCATGGATTCGTTTGCTCGGTAAGTCCAAACATTGCCTACATCAATGAAAATAGCTCCTTTGAATATATTGTGTATAGGAAAGCGATACTCGGCATTGAGTTCCAATTGCATATCTCCAGTCTTCTCAATGCTTTCCGAAACAGGTATATAACCACCAGGACCTACTGTGCGGTAGAGCCATCCGCGCAATCCGTTTGCACCTCCGCCATAGAAACTTCGTTCGAAAGGCAGGTCTTTGGAATTGCCATAAGGTAGACCGATACCGACAAACTGACGCATGACGAACCATGTCTCATCACCTAACTTTAGATGTTGTCTGATATCAAAACTACCTCTAATATATTGGGCATAAGGGATTCCGAAAAGTTCGTGATAACCTTGCTCGTTCTCAGTGATGATTTTGGTGTGGTTGAATAGAGAAATCAGGTTGCCGCTTGATTCAAAGTCAGTGCGAATATAGAAAAAGCTGCTCTCTTTGCTGAGACTTTGGGTGTTGTAGATAAGTGAATATCTTGTACCAAATAATAAGTGACTAGTATATTGTGCCTTCTTTCTTTGACTGGTCTCAGCATCGAGGTAGGCCTGGAAAACCGGGTTGATGTTGGCAATCTTTACACTGTTGAGATAGAAAGGAGAAAGGGCTTGAGTAAGGCGATAGTTGGTCTTCCAGTCATAACTGAAGGATGCTGTGGAGATGTAACGCGAATAATAGTAGCGTGTCTGAGCATTGAATCCTGCAGAAAGGTTGGTGGTTGGTTGATAGTCTCTGGCTAAACTGATGGATGAGAAAGGACCGAGGAATTTTGGGAATAAAAGACTTGCTGTCAATCCAATCTCCCAAGTGTTAAAGACACGGTTCTCATTTTCATTGATCTCATTCCCAACAAGATGCTGAGCTTCAAATCCTCCTTTTAGGCCAAGTTGGAAGGTTTCAGCGCCATGAAAGATGTTTTTGTTTGTATATGAAAGACTGCCTTTAATACCCAAATCGCCATCAGAATTGGTGCCTTCCCCTTGTACGGTAAAGGAATGTCTGTCATTCTGCTGCATGGTAATACGACAATTGAGACGATGTAGGCTGTCATTTTCGATGCTTATAGTGTCAAACTCAATATTTACGTTGTTGAATAAACGGAAGTTGCCCAACGCTCGATAGGTGCCAGTGACGCTTCGCTGATTGTATGGAAAGTCCTCAAGAATCATGATGGAATGAGAGAAAGCCTGCGGTCTCACTTGTGGTTCGTTGTAATAATAGAAGTGAAGATGGCTGACACGTTTTCTTTGTCCCACTTCTTGTTGAATCACTGCTGAATCTGAGAGGTGGTCATGTGTCCTGAAAACGGAGTAGTCGGGGTAAATGCTGATCTTTTTAATATAGTATTTTTTATATGATAATTCCCTGTCTTTCAATCGCATGGTAATAGACAAACTATGATTCATGAAATTGCTGTCCACTTCAAAGTAGATATCGTCACGATTGAAAAAGAAATATCCCGAGTTTTTCATCCTTTCGGTGATGATATCGCGCACGTTGTTAAGTGTATAGGCATTGTATATGTCGCCTTTATTGAGTTCAAATTTGGCACTGTCGCGCATAATATAGCTCCTAATGAGAGAGTCGTTGATGACATACTCAATATGGTTAACGGTGTATGGTTTAGTGGGGCAGACATAGTATGTGATTTTTGCCCGTTTGTCCCACTCTGCAACCGTATGGGTCACTTTAGAATGAAAATAGCCCACATTATCGATGTGGCGCATCATCTGATTTGCAGAGTTGTTGGCTTCTACGGGGTCATAGTAAATCGGCTCCCTGCCGAATTTTTCATTGAGCCATTTCCAGGTTTTGCTATTGGGTCTTTGTTCCGATTTGTAGTAAATCCAATTGGGTACTTTGGTTTGGAATGTGCTTTTGTAGGGTTTAAGGGAGATGTATTTGTTAAGATCCGACTTGCTGATTTGTGTCTTTTCGCCTTCTATAATGATTTTATTGCTTGAGACCAGACTCTTGCCTTCTGGGATAAATCGATTAATGCTGCATGACGTCATTAGTGCGGTCATGAAGAATCCGATTACAATATAAAGCCTTTTGCCTGACATGTACCAAAGTTTTTCGGCAAAGGTAATAATATTTCCTTTATACTACCTCGGCTACTGTGAAATTGCTTCCACCAATGAAAACCACATCGTCGAAATGAGCGTTGTTGATAGCCGAACGGTAAGCGTGACTGACGGATTCAAACACTTGTCCGCGCAACCCCATGTCAAAGGCTTTCTGGGCAAGAATGTTGGCATCTAGACCTCTTGGGATGTCGGCCTTGCAGAAATAGTATTCAGCGCCGTGGGGAAGTAGTTGCAGGACGCTGTCGATGTCCTTGTCGTTGACCATGCCGAGGACGAAATGAAGTTTCTCGTATTGCATTTCAGCCAATTGTTTGACGACTTCGGTGATGCCTGCTACGTTGTGTCCTGTGTCTGCAATGGTCAGCGGGTCTTTGCTGAGGATTTGCCAGCGGCCCATGAGGTGGGTGTTGCGGATCACCCTACCGATGCCGTCGCGGATGTCGTCGTCAGAGAAGTTGAACTTGCCGCGCAGCAGATCCAAGGCACACATTACTGTGGTTAGATTTTTCTGCTGGTAGTTGCCCATTAGCGGGAGTTCTAAGGCTTCCATGTAGAGCTCGCTGTTTTTCCAGACGTCATACTTCTGCATGATGTCGGATTCGATATGGATCTTATCGCAGTCGAAGATTTGGTCTGCAAAATAAATGGGGCTGTTGCCCTCTTTGGCCTTGTCGATGAAGACTTGCTCGGTCTCTGGATGTGTCTCGCCAATGACGACAGGAATTCCTGGCTTGATGATGCCAGCTTTCTCGTATGCAATTTTGTCTCGCGTATCACCCAAGAACTTCATGTGGTCGAAGTCAATATTTGTAATGACGCTCAATTCGGGTGTGATAAGGTTGGTGGAGTCCAAACGTCCTCCCATACCAACTTCAACAATGGCGATGTCAACTTTTTCTTTCGAGAAGTAGTCAAAAGCCATGCCTACAGTCATCTCGAAGAATGAAAGCTCCATTTGCTCGAACTTCTCTTTGTAGGTATCAATGAATTGCACTACGTTCTCTTCGGGAATCATCTCACCGTTGATGCGGATGCGTTCGCGGAAATCACGCAAGTGGGGTGAGGTGTAAAGGCCTGTTTTATAGCCTGCTTCCTGAAACACGGAGGCGAGCATGTGCGAGACGGAGCCTTTGCCGTTGGTGCCGGCCACGTGCACCGATTTGAAGTTGTTCTGCGGGTTGTCCAGAAGGTTAAGGAATTGTATGGTGTTGTTGAGGTCAGCTTTGTAAGCTGCAGCTCCAATGCGTTGGTACATTGGCAGCTTGTTGAACATCCAGTCGAGAGTTTCTTGGTAGGTCATAATCATTGGTTGATGACAAAAGTATACGTGATGGTGCCGTGTTGCTCTTCGGGGGCGTCAGGATCGGCAGCAAAGGTAGAGCGCTTGGCAGCTTGGATGGCTTTTTGTCGCATAGTATTGTTGATGATGTCAGTGCCTTTTGTGGCAACTTCGGCCCGAACTACCTGTCCTGAACGGTTGACCCATATGTCGACTACAATTTTGCCTTCTTCATTAAAATCATCGTCAGGGCGGTGCAGGCTCTTGGCGCCACGGCCACCTAAGTCGTAACCCGTTCCGTTGCCCTTGCCTCCATTGCCGTCGTATTTTTTGATGCCAGCCAGTCCATTGGGCTTGCCTTGGTCGCCAGGCTGCCCCGTGATGCCTTCTGAACCACCCGCCTGTGGATTGTTGCTTCCTTTGAACAAAGCCTTTTGGTTGACGGTTGGCTTAGGCTGTTCAGTTGGTTTTGTTTCCTGTTTCGGCTTGACCGTCTTTGGCTTCTCGATGGCAGGGGCCTCCTCGTCGTTTTGGGTGACGATGTCTTCCTCTTTCTTGCTCTCCTCTTGCTGAGGCTGTGCGGCCATAGGGATGGCAGGCTTTTCGGGCTGGATGTTGCCCATGCCTTGGTCCATCATGCCCAAGTCCACTTCGACACCTTCCTCACCAGGCAGGGGGAGTGGTGTTTTGAAGGCCATCAGAAACAAGACAAGCACCGCCAAAGCGTGTACCACGATGGTCCCCACTATGGCTATGCCTTTGTCTTTCTTTTCCTTGTTTTCCATAGCGTTGCTTATTTCTTGGGTGAGGTGGCCAAAATGACCTTGTGGTTGTTTCCAGTGGCGTTATTGATGTCGTTGACGGCATCAATTACATTCACAATGTATTGTACGGGCACGGTCTTGTCAGAGCGAAGCACCACGGTGGCTTGGCTATCGTTGCCAATCTTGGTGTTGATCATGTCCATGAGTTGGGTTTCTTCAGCTGGATTGTCGTCAACGAAATACTGGTATTGGTCGTTGATGTATACCGTGATGCTCTGCTTGGCCATGGTTTTGCTATTGCTTGAGGGCAACATGAGCTTGATGGCATTGGGAGCAACTAAGGTCGAGGTAAGCATGAAGAAAATCAGCAGTAGAAACACCAAGTCTGACATGGACGAGGAGTTGAACGCGGGTTCGACCTTATTTCTTGATCTGATGGCCATAATGCGCTGATTTTATGCGGGTTCGTTCAAAACGTCCATAAATTCGGTTGCCGTGCCTTCAAGCAGGTTAACGACTTTCTGAATCTTGTTGGTTACAATGGCATGGAAGAAATACGCGATGATACCTACAATCAGACCACCTACTGTAGTCACCATGGCTTCATAAATGCCTGAGGAGAGTAATTCGATGTCAATGTTGTTGCCAGCCATCGACATATTGTAAAAGGCGCGAATCATACCGGTTACCGTACCCAAGAAACCGATCATGGGGGCGGCACTGGCAATCATAGCGAGGATACTGACGCCACGCTCCAATTTGGCTACTTCGAGATTGCCGACATTCTCGATGGCAGAGTTGATGTCGCTTAAGGGACGTCCGATACGGGAGAGACCTTTCTCAATCATACGTGAAATAGGGGTAGAATTGCCGCGACACAAAGCTTTGGCTGAGTCTAATTTACCATCTTTCATGTACTCGCGGATGCGTTCCATGAAACCCCTGTCGTATTTCGTGGCGCGCGATACAACGATGAATCTTTCAATGAAAATGTAAACAGCAATGAGCGATAGAACGGCCAATAATACCATAATCCATCCGCCTTTGGTAGCGAGTTCGAAGATGGAGAGTTTGAATTCTGTAGGCTGAGTTGTTGCCTGTGCGGTAGCGGCTGTACCTAAATCATTGACAGTTTGTTGGATTTGAAGGAGGTTCATTTTAATTTCTAATTTTATCCTTGATTAACTAAAAAACTAAGCTATTATTGCCTTATCGCATATCAATCACGTCCACCCGAGGGTGTTTTTTTGTGTCAAAAGTGAAGAATTTGTCGTCAAGCACCTGGTCGTATTTCATTTCCTCAACATTAACCACGAGTTTGCTGTTATCTTCCATATAGATGTCGACGCTCCGTAGTTCGTTTTTCTTTGTGTTGATTTTCAATGTGATGCGTTTGTACTGTCCTTTAGGGTTGGCCAATTCGATGCTGGCGATGCCTTGTGAATCAAAATTGGTCAAGGTGGCTGCGTAATTCTTATCCAAAGAAGTAAGGAGCTTTAAAGGGGTGTTTTCTGTCCCGTCGGTTGCGTTGCTGATCATAACTTCCTTTTCGTCGACGAGATACGACCAGATGGTTTTGCCGTCAGAAATAGTCTGTTGCTCGGCCATTTCGATTTTATAGGCTTCACCTTGTATCCAAGCATGACCTTTTTCGCTATTACCCAAATTTTCCCCATCAGAACTGAGTTGGTAACTGAAAGCCATATCGATATTCTTGTGACTTTTGATTTGATCAACTAAAACACGGATGATGGCGTCAGCATTGTTTTGAGCATTAACAACTTGTGTTGCAAACAATAAGAGTAGAAAGGTGAAAGCGTTTTTTATTCTCATATCAAATACCATTATCTTTATTATAAAGATCTTGCAAAATTTGTTCCAAAGCGGCTTCGGAGGTCACTTTTACTTCTCTCGACTTACTGCCTGAGAAAGGTCCGACTATACCAGCAGCCTCTAATTGATCAATGATACGGCCTGCACGATTATAGCCGAGTTTCAATTTGCGCTGTATCATTGAAGTGGAGCCTTGTTGGGTCTGCACCACGATTCGGGCGGCTTCTTCAAAAAGGCTATCACGTTCGCCATCGTCTTCAATATCGGCTCCTTCGCCATCGTCTTCTGGTACCTCAGGCAGCAGGAAAGGCTCGGCATATCCACGTTGGTTGCCGATGAATTCAGTGACGGCTTCTACCTCAGGAGTGTCAATGAAGGCACATTGGAGACGCACAAGATCGTTGCCTGTGGAGAGTAACATATCACCGCGACCAATTAATTGATTAGCTCCGCTTTGGTCAAGAATGGTCTTGGAGTCAACTTGTGAGATGACACGGAAAGCGATACGGGCCGGGAAGTTGGCCTTAATGGATCCCGTAATAATGTTGACAGAAGGCCGTTGGGTAGCGATGATTAGGTGGATGCCGACAGCACGAGCCAGTTGGGCTATGCGTGCAATCGGAGCTTCCACTTCTCGGCCTGCGGTCATGATAAGGTCGGCAAACTCATCAACAATGAGCACGATGTATGGCAAAAAGCGGTGCCCTTCAGTGGGTAACAGCTTACGAGCCTTAAACTTTTCGTTATATTCGATGATATTACGGCATTCGGCAGATTTTAAGAGATCGTAGCGCTGATCCATTTCGATGCATAACGAATTAAGTGTGCGTACCACTTTTTTCACATCGGTGATGATGGCATCCTCTGAATCGGGAAGCTTAGCCAAATAATGTCGTTCGATGCGGTTGTATAGCGTTAGCTCCACTTTTTTCGGATCGACCATGACGAACTTCAGCTCCGAAGGATGCTTGCAATAAAGAAGGGAAGCGATGATGGCGTTCAACCCTACCGACTTGCCTTGACCCGTTGCACCGGCCATGAGGATGTGAGGCATCTTGGCAAGGTCGAAAACGTAGGTTTCGTTGGAGATGGTCTTGCCGATGGCGCAGGGCAATGCGTACTTGGTGTTTTGGAACTTCTCCGAGCTCAACACACTGCGCATTGAGACGGTCTCGGGTTTGCTGTTTGGCACTTCGATGCCGATAGTGCCTTTGCCTGGGATGGGAGCGATGATTCGGATGCCCAAAGCGGCCAGACTCAATGCAATGTCGTCTTCAAGATTCTTGATTTTCGAAATGCGTATGCCTGCGGCAGGAACGATTTCATATAGTGTGACGGTGGGACCAATGGTGGCCTTGATTTTGTCAATGGCGATGCCGTAGTTGCCTAAGGTTTCTACAATTTTGTTCTTGTTGGCATTTAACTCTTCTTCGTCGATTTCCGACTTCTTTCCGCCATAGTCGTTGAGCATGTCCAAGGTCGGGAACTTATAATCGCGCAATTCATAATGTGGGTCAAAGGGCGTGTCGATGGTGTGCCGTTCGATTTTGTCGACAGTTTCTTCCTCTTCAGCTTTTTCAATGACTAATGCCACATCGTTTTCGTTGTAGTTGCTGTCTTCTGGCTTTTTTTCTTCTTTGTCTTCGGTCTGTTTAACGATGATATTCTCTTTGTTTTTGTCCTCGTTGGTGATTTCCAAAGGCAAATCTACAGAGTGTGCAGTAACGGGTGGAAAATCGTAAGGGTTTGTATCTTCGCTGTTCTCGGTCAAGGTGTTGTTTTCTCTTTCAATTTGTTCCTTGATACGTTGTTCGGCCAGAAGAGCAGCCTGCTTACGAGCTTCTTCTTCTTTTTTCTCACGCCGATTCTTGAAATAATTCAGTGTGAGATTGAATTGGTAGACGATAAAGACAAGGAACAGGAAAATAAGGATGATGATGACACCGGTGTTGCCAACATAATTGGTTAGTATCGTGTTGAGCCATAATCCTACGGCACCTCCAAAGATAGCGCATTTTGGCGCCAAAGTCGCAATGAAAGCGAAAAATAGCGGCATCCACACCAAACTGAAAAGTGCCCATTTCCAGATGCTCCACATTTTAATCTTTGCAGCATCAGTGAGACGCAATCCAATGAGAGTCAATAGATAGACAAAGAAGAAGGAGCCTATACCAAATGACTCCTTAATGAGTGTTTGCGCAAGAAAGACGCCGAGACTTCCTGTGCGATTCTCTATTTCAATCTTCTTGCTGAAAACCTGATAGCCGAACTCCTGATGATGACCGCTGAAGAAACTCACTAAATAGGAAACCAGAGCGATTCCCAGAAAGACTGCCAAACAAAGAAACAGAATGCCGATGATTTTGCCGATACGGCTTTCTTTTTTTTGCTTCTTATTGGTTTTCTGTGGGTTTGTAACTTTCTCTTTGGTTGCTTTCTCGCTTTTTTTGGGGGCTTCCTTTTTTGTCTTTCCCTCTTTTTTCTCCTCTTTTTCTTCTTGTACTTCCCCTTCCACCAAGAACTCGGGTTCTGGTATGTCTCTTTTCTTGAATGTGTTCTCTTTACGGTTGTTTCCTGCTGTCATTTTCTGTCTTCGTTTTGGAAATGCAAAAGTACACAAAAATATGCTGCTTGGAAACGAAATTTGCTTCGATATTTAGTTTTCTTGTGTAGTGACTTCCAAACCTACTTTAAAACTCTCGGCAACCTTCTCCACAATTTCATCATACTGTTGTTTCTTGTCTTTTGGATAAGACATTGTGACCGTGTATTCCACATCGTCAGTTAATATGGTCTTTCTGTAGAAATAGTTATTCTCAAGATTTGTCCCGGACACCACAAACCAGTTGTCCTTTTGGGTGGAGTAGGTGATAGTTCCTTCATTGATGTTTTGACATGCTTGATATAAGTCTTCAATGGATTGGTCCAAAACGTTATTCGAAGCAAAAACACTCATCTCTTCATTCTTTCCGTTTGAAAAAACTCTACCGTCACCATTTTCAGACTCGGGTTGAGGGGAGAGGAATGTTGGATACATAATTGAGAAACCGAAACGTGGATTTGTATAACTGTCATAACTAATTGACGACGTTTCTGGTTTTGTTGTTTCTTTTTGAGTTGAATTGTTCGAACAGTTGTTTGAACACGAAGCCGTGCCTAATGCTAAGGCAAAGAGAATAATAATGGTCTTTTTCATGGTTGCAGTTGTTTGTTATGGTTGTTTATTTTGGAATTCTGAACATTCTATTCCAACGGATGCCGCCGTTTTCCTTATCCTTTGAGAGCCAAATGAGGATGGGCTTTCCAACGATATGATTCTCTGGTACATAACCCCAATAGCGCGAGTCTGCAGAATTGTGGCGGTTGTCACCCATCATCCAATAATAATCCATCTCGAAGGTGTAGCTGTCAGCCAGTTGGCCATCGATATAGATTTTGTCGCCTTCCACTTTCAAGTCATGAAGCTCGTAGGCATAGATGATGCGTTCGTATAAGGGCAAGGTGGTGACGTCTAGCTTCACTGTCACGCCTTTTTGTGGGATATAGATAGGGCCGAAGTTGTCCACATTCCATGGATAGAGGTCGGGACGGTTGGGAAATAGGCTGGTGCTGGTGCCTTGGCCTGGGGCCTGAACGCTTCTCATCACGGAGGTGACGTAGGGAAGTTTGAGCATCTCGTCGGCCACCTTTGCGCTGATGTTGAGGATAAAGGTGTTGGGGTCTTCAGTGCGGTAGCCCTCAGTGATGTTGTATTTGTCCAGAGTCTGCTTGTTGATGCCTCCGTTGGTGGTTACCACGGCATAATTGTGTTGCATGTTTTCGGGCTCGAAGGCTTTTTCTCCATTGATATATACCACGCCGTTGATGATTTGGAGCGAATCACCAGGCATACCGATGAGGCGCTTCACATAGTTTTCGCGCTTGTCGACGGGGTGGGCGATGACCTTGCCGCTGGGTGTAGGCACGCCATTGAGGTTCAGTACCACTTTGCCATTCCATACAGCTTCTCGACCGTATTCTCGCACGAGGTCATAGTAGTTGACACTACTTTGGTAGTTCTCGCAAACTGTGTCGCCTGCAGGATAGTTGAAAACGATGGGATCGTAGCGTTTCATCGTTGAAACGCCAGGATAACGGTGATAGGGCAGTTTGATCCATTCCACATACGATTTCGCTGTCTTGCTCCAAGGCAGAGTGTTGTGTACAAAGGGGAAGGAGAGTGGTGTGTTGGGTCCCTTGGGACCATAATGTATCTTGCTGACCACTAGATAATCGCCTACGCAGAGCGACTTCTCCATACTCGAAGTGGGGATGGTGAACATCTCGAAAACGTATGTCCTGATAATCAAAGCGGCGACCACGGCAAAGATGATGGCGTCGAACCATTCGCGGCCGGTCGATTTCTTGGGTCGAGTTGTTGTTAGCGGGTCTTGATATTTGTCGTCCTTGGCAATGACGGGGAAGAAAACGTAAGGCAAAATAGCAGCCATACCTTCTTCCCAGATTTTGAATCGGCCGAAGCACTTGCCCAGTTCGACGAGCATGAGCAACAGCATGAAGATGTTGATATAGGGGAAGATGATAAAGAACCACCACCAGAATTTCTTCTGTTTGCCGATGATTTTCAGCATGATAAAGATATTGTAATAGGGGATGAGGCTGTAATAGCCTTTTTGTCCGGTCTTCTCGAACTGCTTCCAGCAGAATGCAATCGGGATGGTGAACAGCGCCGGGACAATCAGAATAAAAAGGATGAGTGACATTTTTGATTTATAATTTCTGTATTAACGACAAAACTAGTTAAATAGTATTGAGCCTGCAAAGATAACAACTTTTATCCAATTGTAATCGGCACGCTCTCCATGTATTGGTCGTCATAATAGAATGGTGCAGGCTGGATGTCCTTTCCGTCAATGACTGGATACCAACGGACTTGTGCGCTGTCCCACATATAGTTGACGACGGGTTTGTGCAGATTCCAAACAGTCAAGACGAGTTCCTTTTCAGTGTAGATGTCCTTCAAATCGAAACGCACGATGCACGAATCGGAAGAACAGGGGATAATGCCGTAGAAACACACGATGCTTCCGGATTGTCTGAAGGCGTATTTGAAATTCATACGATAGGGGTCGATTCTCGCGAAAACACGTTTTTGTTTCTCATCCATAATGCACACTTGATACCAATGGGGCCGATTGGGATCTTCCACGGCGCAAACGGAAAGTTGGGTGTCCAACGGGATGCGTGTTGTTTGGGCGGACTGTGGGTTGTGCAGCTGGTTTAAAGCTTCTTCGAAGCATTCTTGTTCCTCCTCGGCGGGCTCGGTGAACTGTATCCTCCCAAAACTGTCCCAATAAGGTAGACAGGTTGGCTTGAATTTATAAATGCCGATGATATCCTGGTCTTTGACGTCGACCACAATAATCAGATGACCATAATGATTGTCTACGATCTTCGACGCGCTGAACTCATATCTCGGTTGGGCATAGCCTGAGAAGAAGAACTTGGTGCCGCGCCTATTCCAGCCTTGGAATACAGGGTGCTCGACAGGGTCGTTTTCCTTGAAATACTGGTCCATGTCAAAGGCGATTTCAAGATGGGTCTGCCCGTCCTTCTTGTTGACGAATTCGAGTTTTTCACTCGCTGGCATACCGAACCTATCCGGGCCTTTGCTTTTCTGTCGTATCTCATAGAGGTCGGACGTGTCATAGTTGTAGTTGCCGAGAATAGGCTCTTTGAAACGTCTGAAGTAGAGGATGGGTACTTTGAAAAAGTCCTCGTAGTGCAAGTGGTCGTAATAGAAAGGACCTGGAGCGAAAGGTCTTCCATTCAGGATGGCATCCCACTGCCCGTCTTCAGGTCGGGAAGGGTTGGTGGTCCATACATATTCGGGCTTTTTGGGAATGGGCCTAATGGAGACGGTAAGGTTATTGTTGTTGTATAAGTCATTGAGGTTGAATGTGATGATGCTGAAATCATCGGTGTAAAACGTGACTTTGCCATTGGTGAGTTGTCGGATGGGCTCAGGTCCTTCCACGGCATACTTGAAGCCTGTCGCGACAATGATGTTGGAGCTTTTATCGATGATGCTGACATCGTAGAGGCAGCGCTGATATGAATCTTTCCGCTGTCTCAGCTTCAGATAGACGCAATGGATGCCGTCGGGCGAGGGGAGAATATAGAAAGGAGGCCCATTGGGAATTACCTTGCGTTGTAGTGCCTCTTGTTCTTTCCTGATGCGTTCTTCTTCTTTCCTCATGGCCCGGGCTCTCTCCGCCTCTTCCCTACGAAAACGGATTTCTTCTTCTTTGCGCGCCTTTGCGATTTCTAAAAGCTCGAGGTGGTTGTCGAAAACGACGTCGGTGCCCTCTGCGTTCCATCTGGGATGTAAAGCGCTGCCGCGATACTCCTTGATGCAGGTCTTGTTTTTCACGTCAAGAACGACAAAGACGTTGTAATCGCTCATATTAGGATGAATGAAGTCATCTTCATCGAGCATTTCTTCGCTGCCGTCGAAGAAAAACTTGGTTCGGTCTTTGTTCCATACTCCTTTTGAGTCTTTGCGTCTGGGGTAGCTGTAATGCACTTCTCCAGTTTGTTTGTTGATGAATTCGAGGGAGAGGTATTCCGACAACCCGGATTCACCAAGACCTCTACAGTCTTGACGGATGGAAAAGAATGGGCTTTGGTCAGAGGGCAAGGCTTTAATGGTCAATGGGATAGGAGAGTCTGATTGGCCTTGGTTTATGATGGTGAAGTTGTCTCCATGACCGAACTTGGTGAGGTCGCAGATGAGACAGGAATACACTGTCAAATAAGCGTTACAGACTGGGATTCTTGCTTGACCGTTTTCGCTGACGGTGATAAGTGTAGGATTGTAAACAAAAAGCGAATCGGTCGTCTCGGCGTAACGGAAGTCATGGTCAGTGTTCATGAAGATGACCTTATACAAAGGATGGCTTTTGTATTCTTTGAAAGGTACGTTGATGAGCTCTATTTGTGTATTCCCCCAATTGAAGAAGATGAAGTCTCTGACGTCATTATAGCTATAATTTATACAGAATTCTTCGATGCGTGAGCGCGACTTGAGAATCCAATTGCTTCTGTTTTGATCCCAATAACACTTAACGAGATTGTCGGGGACGGGTTTTTCTTTTTGGATTTGGAAAATGAAATCGTAAATGAAGATGCTCTTGTATTTGTTGACGCTGTAAGTGATGGCCGTGGAACCATCATCCCAATAGATGCAATCGATGCCGTCGCAACAATAGAGGTCTTCAGGCAAATCGAAGATGGCTTGCTTGGCCCCGTTTTGGTTCTTGTAGAGCGTGAAGGTGAGTCTCAGTGGTTCGTTTTTGGGCGTTGGCAGTCCAAAAAGGCACACGCAATAGTTGTTGTCGGGAGAAGTAATCTCCATTAGTGAAGTATTGGGGTCTCGCATGATGGTCTCATTGAATTAGGTTATCCATTCCATACACACCTGTTTTTCCTATCAGGAACTCGGCGGCGGCAATGGCGCCAAGCGCAAATCCTTGCCGGTTGAAGGCCTCGTGGGTGAGGGTGATTTTGTCGGCAGTCGACTCGGCCATCACGCTGTGGATGCCGTTCACTTCCCCTTCGCGCGTCACGTTAATATATAAGGTATGGTCGGCGGGCGCGTCGATGCTCCAATTGTCGTAATCGTGGTTGACAGCGAGGATGTCGTTGGCCAGCTTCACGGCGGTGCCGCTGGGCTTATCCAGTTTGTGGATGTGGTGTGTCTCGGCCATCGAGAGTTGGTAGCCGTATTGTTCCGCAAACTTCGCCAGCTGCTTGTTGAGTAAGAACATGATGTTCATCCCGATGCTGAAGTTGGGCGCGGTGAAGAGGCTTTGCTTCTCGTCGAGACAGCGCTTTTTGATTTCTTCGAAATGGTCTTGCCAGGCTGTGGTGCCCACGACAACAGGGATGTGCATGTCGAAGCAGCGGTGGATGTTGGCCACCACTTGGTCGGGCTGACTGAAATCAATGGCTACGTCGGCTTGTTTTAGCTGCTCAATGCGCTCAGCCCATTCTTGGGTGTTGTCGATGGTGACGACGACGCTATGTTGTCGGGCGATGGCGGCTTTCTCCACCTCGTGGCCCATCTTTCCGTATCCGATGATAGCGATATTCATGACTAAAAGTTTAACTTGAAAGATAACCCTACTTGGGCATAATGCGGTATCATTGTTGGCTGTTCAACGGGTCGATATGGGTCGACGCTGAAAGAGAGATCGTCGCTAATGTCGTAGTTGTAAAGATGTCCGTCGACGCAGGCGTCTACGATATTCAATCCATACCATGCTATAGTGAGGATGGTATAGAGCTCAAAATCGCGGCGGTATGATTCTTTATAGGTCTGTAACTGGCTCTCGGCGTATCGGTTGGCCAATTCGGTCTCGTGTTGGTTAAGGGTGGTTCCTTCTGGTAAGTCGCCGGTTTTGAATTCGTAAGCATGAAGGTAGGAATTGTATTCGTAGTAATTGCTGTAGACCAGATATCCCAATCCGCCCAATCCGGCATAAACGATAGGCACCTTCCACCATTTGCCGTTGTAGACCTGACCTAATCCTGGTAAACAAGCCGACATGATGGTTGCTTTCTGAGGGCTGTGAGGTTTCTTGGCTTTGGCTGGTTTGGCGGTTTTCGTCTCTTTTATGATAGTGTCAGCGGTAATAATGGTGTTTCCTACGGTGTCGAATATAACATTTTGCGCTTCCGTTTGCTGAAAGGCAATGAGTGTGAGAATGCCCACAAGAAACAGAAGACGGCGCAACATAGTGTTTATTTGCGGTTAAAAAGTTCCATGATGCGGTCAAATTCGGCTTCGTCTTTGAAATCGATGACCACGCTGCCGTGACCCTTGATGTCGCGTTTCACTTTTACCTTGGTGTTGAGCGTTTGCGACAGGGTCTTGATTTTGCTCTTGAAGTGTTCGGGGATGAAGTTGGTCTGTTTGCGCTCTTTGTCGGTTTTACCCTTGGCTTTGTCGGCTAACTCCTCGGTTTGGCGCACATTCATCTCCTCCATGATAATCTGCTGCAACAGCTTCAGTTGCTCTTCCTTGTCGTTGATATTGATGAGGGCGCGGGCGTGACCCATGCTGATGTGTCTGTCACGGATGGCGAGTTGTACCTCAGGCGGCAGTTTCAATAGCCTCAAGAAATTGGCTACTGCGCTGCGGCTCTTGCCCACCTTCTCGCTTACTTCTTCTTGGGTGAGGTTGCATTCGTCGATGAGGCGCTGGTAGGAAATGGCCACCTCTATGGCGTTGAGGTTTTCGCGATGTATGTTTTCGATGAGGGCGAGTTCCAGCATTTGTTCGTCGTTGGCTACGCGAATGAAGGCTGGTATCTTGTTGAGTCCGGCCATTTTGGAGGCGCGAAGACGACGCTCGCCTGAGATGAGTTGGTATTTGTTGTAGCCAAGTTTTCTGACCGTAACGGGTTGAATCACTCCTTGCTCCTTGATGGATTGAGCCAGTTCGCGTAAGGCAGTCTCGTCAAACTCAGTACGAGGTTGGAAGGGGTTGGTCTCAATCAAGTTGATGTCAATTTCGGCTACGGCACCGGCCACGAAGTCGCCGCTAATGTCGCGGCTGGTGATGTCGGTTTCTGGGCTTTGCATGATGGCGTCGAGGCCGCGTCCTAAGGCTCTTCTGTTCT
>Ga0310696_10003594_pt1 | contig 19294 bp, 8 predicted proteins | sample AusTroGonzalo_MG_4_FD_203885 | JGI IMG/M metagenome (GOLD analysis project Ga0310696, IMG submission 203885) | Bovine rumen microbial communities from tropical cattle in Woodstock, Queensland, Australia - Gonzalo_02 (v2) (version 2) | ecosystem: Host-associated > Mammals > Digestive system >... | reverse complement strand
CGAACCGGAACCATCCTGGCCGCGGAGGGCGGATTCTTCCTTGGCGAACTTGCTGATCGGAAGACCGTACTCGGCCCTGACGATGAAGTTCTCGTTCATGATGAAACGCAGGCCGCCGCCGGCAGTCACATGGGGGCGCTCTTCGGCACCATTCTTCAGGGTAACATCTTCGGGAGCAGCAGGGAATACGCTCTTGAGATTGTCCGGAAGTTTGGAAAGGTCGAAGCCCCTGGTAACCATCACGCCGTCGCTGAATGCATTGAGGGCGAAGGCGATGTTCTGGTTCCAAAGGGTGAAGCGGGTGAAGCGCCAGCGCAGCTCGGCCACGTAGGATGCTGTGTCAAGGCCGATTACGCGGCAGCGCATCAAGCCTCGCCCAGTATCGGAACCACCCATGCCTTCCTTGTCGATCTGCTCTCCCACTACGGAGATGTACGAAAGTGCATAGAAGGGGGCTTGGGAGCCGAAGGTGCCCTCGTAGTTCAGGCGGTATGCAAAGGTCAGCACGTCGTTCTCGACGAGAGGGAAATACTGCCTCCAGGTTGCAGAATAGCGGTAGAAGGGGACTTCGCTGACGGGGGCCAGCACCACGTGGGCATCTGCCCAGATGCCGCGGGTAGGAGCTCCTTCCTTGTCGCGGGTGTCATATTCGACTCCGAGGCGGGCGCCGAGTGAGAATCCGCCGTCTGCTTCCTTTGCCGAAATCACGCCGCTCTCGACGTAGGCATCATAGAGCGTAGGCATGTCGGTGGGGAACTTGTCGGCTTCGGCCTTGCCCTTGTTGATGGAGGCATAGTCGATGCTGCCAAGCTTGTAGTAACTGGCGTAAAGGCCTGCCACCCAGTTCAGGTTATTGCTGATCTTGCCGATGACATCCGACTTGAACAGATACTCGTAACGGGAGTACCTGTAGAAGGGATTCATCTGGGCGGGATCGAAGTTGGTCCCATAGCCGTTGAAACCATAGAAGTCGTAAGCCTTGTCGATGGTGGCCCTGAAAGCGTTGCTCCATCTTGTCCCGGGGATGAGGGTTTTGTCGTCGTAGCGGAACTGGATCAGCTGGGAACCTTTCGTGAAGCGGGAGTACTCCATGTACATCTTGGAATTGTAGTTGGGGTAGTTCTCGCCGTTGCCATAGTTGAAAATCTGAAGCAGGGCTCCGTACTGGAAGCCTTTATCCGCGTCAAATGCGATGGCGGGAAGGGGGCCGAAGTTGAGGCCCGTCTTGACGATTTCTCCCTCTTTCTGTGCGCGGGCACCGATGGCCAGCATCAGGGAAATAGCGATTAGGATGATCTTTTTCATTTGTAAATGGGTCCGAAATTAGCACAAGCCCGGTAGTCGGCCCCTTCTTTGTCCATTCCGAATGCATTCCAGGCAGCGGGACGGAAGATCTTGTCTTCCGCCACATTGTGCATGCAGACAGGAATGCGCAGTATGGAGGCAAGGGTAATGAGGTCGGCTCCGATATGTCCGTAGGCGATGGCACCGTGGTTTGCACCCCAGTTGTTCATCACGCTGTATACATCTTTGAAACAGTCCTTGGAAGGGTCCAGGCGCGGTACGAACCAGGTCGTAGGCCAGGTAGGGTCGGTGCGCTTGTCGAGTATGTCGTGCTGCTCTTTGGGGAGCTCTGCGGTCCATCCTTCTGCAATCTGCAGCACGGGGCCGAGGCCGTCCACGAGGTTCAGGCGCATCATCGTCATAGGCATTCCGCCGCGGGTTACGAAGTGGGCGCTGTAGCCGCCTCCGCGGAAGTAGTCGCGGTCTGCAGGCATCCAGTTGGTAGCCTTGAGGCAGGCTTCCACATCGGTCTCCGTCATATTCCAAGGTTCTTTTATAGTAGGTTTGCCAGCGGCATCGCTCATTGCGCCGGTGGCGTCGAGGGTGGTGGCGCCGGAGTTAATCAAATGTATAAACCCTCCGGCGGCCAGGCCTTCGGGGGCCTTCCCGGTGACACGCTTCACGGCCTCGGGGCTCCAGTAGGTACGCACGTCGCTGAACATCACTCCTCGGTTGGTAAGCAGATGACCGAACATCATGCTGAGGCCGTTGAGGGCGTCATTCTCGGTTGCGAGAGTATAGGCTTCGCGAATGCCGTTCCAGTCGAAGGAAGAGCACATCAGGCTCTCGGGGAAGTCGAAGTTGGGTTTGTAGTCGGTCCACTGGCGCTGGCCCTGCACGCCGCCTGCTATGGCGTTGTGGCCGAGGGCTTCTTCTTTATATCCCATCTCCAGGAGTTTGGGATTGCCGAACATGAGGTCGCGGATAATCATCATGTTCTTCACGGTGAACTCCCAGTCGGCGTCCTTCTCTTCACGGTTCTTGCCCTTGCCCTTGCCGTTGAAGGATGTCATGGGCGTGCCGGGGAACAGGGCGCGGTCTTCGTTATAATCGTGGCCTTCCTGAGGCTTGCAGTATTTATCTACCCAGGCCATGGCCTTCTTGAACTCATCGTGGTCGTAGATGCCGAAGTCCACCCGGCGCAGTATCTCCACCAGTGAAACATATTCGGCACGCATTCCGAGGTACTTCTGCAGGAAGTCGGCGTTCACAATGGAACCGGCTATGCCCATGCAGGTGTTGCCCATCGAAAGATAGCTCTTGCCGCGCATCGTGGCTACGGCCTGGGCGCTGCGGGCAAAGCGGAGTATCTTTTCCGCCACGTCGGCGGGTATGCTGTTGTCGGCGAGGTCCTGCACGTCGTGCCCGTAGATGCCGAAGGCGGGAAGGCCCTTCTGTGCGTGTGCGGCCAGCACAGCTGCGAGATACACCGCACCCGGACGCTCGGTGCCGTTGAATCCCCATACCGCCTTGGGGTAGAAGGGGTTCATGTCCATAGTTTCGGAGCCGTAGCACCAGCAGGAGGTGACGGTTATGGTGGAGCCGACGCCCTCGCGTTCGAACTTCTCGGCGCAGGCGGCGCTTTCTGCCACGCGGCCTATGGTGCTGTCGGCGATCACGCACTCCACGGGGGATCCGTCGCCGTTGCGCAGGTTACTGGAAATAAGGTCTGCCACCGCGTGTGCGAGGGCCATTGTCTTTTCTTCGAGGTTTTCGCGTACGCCGCCCTGACGTCCGTCGATGGTGGGGCGTATGCCTATTTTAGGATAGTTCATGGTTATTATTTTGGTTAGTTTGTTTCTGGATTGCGTACATCCTCCATCCGTAGGTAGCGACCACTGCGAAGCAAAGCAGGGGAAGGACGAAGGAGAAGTTCACTGCGGGATGCCCGAGCACCGTCCCGAGGTCGATTATGGAGCCTTGCAGGGGAGGCATCAGGGCCCCGCCCACTATGGCCATCACCAGGAACGCAGCGCCGAGCGAAGTGTCGCGGGCGTCCACGTCTTCCAGTGCGATTCCGTAGATGGTGGGGAACATCAGGCTCATGAAGAAGCTGATGCCCACAAGGCACACCAGCCCCGCCTTGCCCACTATGCAGATGGCTCCGATGGTGCAGAGGGCGGCTCCTATGCCGAAGAGACCCAGCATCTTGCGGGAGTTGAGATATTTCATCAGCATGGTGGAGATGAAGCGGCTCGCGAGGAAGAGGCACATTGCCACAATGTTATAGGTCTGCGCTACCGCCTTGTTTATGCCCAGATTGTCGGCGTACTGAATGATGAAGGTCCACACCATTATCTGCGCAGCCACGTAAAAGATTTGCGTAAGCACGCCCCCGCGATAGACACGGTTGTGCCAGAGGTTGTGCAGGGTCTGCCGGGTGGTATGGGTGTTGCCCGCGGCCTTCTGCTCCTCGCTCTGGGTCTTGGGCATACGCGTGAGCGCAATCACCACCAGCACCACGAGCACCACCAGCCCTATGATTACGTAAGGGTTGCGGATGACAGCCAGGTCGTGCAGGCGGATTTCCGCCTTTTGAGCAGTGTCCAGGGTGGGGAAGATGATGTTTCCGGCGGCATCCCTCTTGTCGGAGAGGAGTTGGGGCAGCACTATGAAAGATGCCACAGCCATTCCGCAGAGCGAGCCCATTGGGTTGAAGGTCTGCGCCAGGTTGAGGCGGCGGGTAGATGTCTGTTTGCTGCCGAGCGAAAGTATGAAGGGATTGGCCGTGGTCTCGAGGAAAGCAAGGCCGAAGGTCAGTATGTACAGGCTTATGCAGAAGAAACTGAACTTCTGGTAGGCTGCGGCGGGTATGAAGAGGAAAGCTCCGATTGCATAGAGCCCGAGCCCGAGCAGGATGGCGCTCTTATAGGAGTATTTGCGGATGAAAAGCGCCGCCGGGATAGCCATGGTGGCATAGCCGCCATAGAAGGCGAACTGTATGAGCGAGGCTTTGGCTGCCGACAGTTCCATCACGGTCTGGAAAGCGGCCACCATGGGGTTCGTGATATCGTTCGCAAAACCCCAGAGCGCAAACAGGCTCGTGATAAGAATAAACGGGATCAGATATTTCTTCTCGACCAGCTTCGCTTTAGTGTTCATACCTACAAATATAGCAATATTTACATTTATTTCTTCCCGTTCTGACGCACATATTCGCTGGGGGTGCAGCCCATGAAATGGCGGAAGGCGGCTGTGAAATATGAAGGGGTGGCGAATCCGACTTTATAGGAGATCTCGGCGATGCTGTGTTTGCTCTCCAGCAGCAGGCGGCAGGCTTCATTGAAGCGCACGGTCTTTATGAAATCCAAAGGAGAAATGCCGAACAGTGCCCTTACCCTCAAGTTAAGGTTGGAACGGCTCATCAGCATCTTTTCTGCGAAACTATCTATCGAGAACTCCGGATTGTCGATGTTCTCCTTGGCAACTTTCATCGCCTGTCGCATGAATGCTTCATCTGAATAATTGAAAGACTTCGCAATGCTGGATTCCGCAGCCTTGCCGGCCCCGATGTTTACAAATTCGAGAGAGAATTCCCTAAGCAGGTCGCTCCGTGCTTTATCCATCTGTGCCTTATACTCCCTGTCCTTCCTGGATAGCAACCATATGAACAGGGCCACCACGGCCAGCATCAGCAGAAGTAGTCCTATCATCTTTGCCGCATATGATTTATACCACGGAGCACGGAGTCTTAGGTGTAGGATGGCTTGAGTATCGCTGCTGACCCCTGCGCTGTTCCTGTAGCGAAGTCTGAAAGTATAATCCCCGGGCCTGAGCAAGGGATAGACGGCCCTCCAGTCTTTCCCCGCTTCTGACCAATCCGCATCTATCCCGTCCAGTTTGAAGAAGAACTTGCCATTGTCGCCGGAGATGTAGTCGGGGCAGGAAAAAACGAACGCGATGTCCCTCTCGTTAGGTTTCAAAACCAAACGGCCGTCGGTAATGCTCCGGCGGATCCCATTGACTTCGACTCCGGATATGACAGGGGAAACCATCTCGCTGAACATGGTAATGTCGGCCGGATTGAAGGAAATGATGCCGTGCAGGCTGCCGAAGTATACCAATCCATTGCCCGCAGTGCAGTGGGCATAGGGCGTAAAACGGTTATCCAGCAGGCCGTCGGCCGTGGTGAATGTCCAGATATCCCCGTTGGAGGGGTCCATGCGGCATAAGCCGTTATCCGTGCTTATCCAAAGTATGCCCGAAGAATCCTCTTCTATCCCGTGGATGACATGGTCCGGGAGGCCGTCCCGCTCCGAATAGGATTTAATCTTCCCCGATGATGTGTCATAGGCATAAAGCCCGTTTTTGGAACCTATCCAGATCATCCCCGAGGCATCTTCCAGGAAGGTCTCCACATATTGTATGGACGATAATACTTCCGGCAGGGAAACAATCTTCCCGTTATTCGTGTCGAGGGCTGAAACCCCGTATTTCTTCCCGATCCACAGGATTCCGCCGGAATCCATCATCATTGTTTTCATGTTGGAAATATCCTCCGAGGTGTAGATCTTGGAGAAATGCCCGGACATTTCATCGAATTCGTACAAACTGTCGCTGCCACCTGCGTAGAACCCTCCGCGGTGGTTGCCCACTATCGCATAACAACCGTATGCGCTGTGCGGCCCCCCGGCCCCCAAAGGCTTCAAGGCCCCTTTCCTGCGGTCGAGGACCAGGATTTCGGAGCGGTCTGCTCCCACATAGACGCGGCCTGTCGCCGGGCTGATGTAGATGCATTTGACATCGACGGGATTGTCGCCTCCGCTGCTTATATGTTCGAATCTCCCGTCCGGAAGCATGTGGTTGAGCCCTCCGGAATTCGTTCCTATCCACAGGGATCCGTCTTTATCCTCCGTAATACCGCTGATGACATTGCCTGACAGGCCGTCCGTTCCCGGTTTGGATGCAATTACGTTGAACTGGGAGGAATGCGAGGTGTAATAACAGACTCCGCCGAAATATGTCCCCAGCCACATGGTGCCCTGCAGGTCCATGAATATGTCGCAGATGCTGTCGTGGGATATGCTGCCGGGGTTGTCGTATTCGTAATGGAATACGTGGAATTCGTCGTTCTCCAATATCTTGAGACCGTTTTTGGTCCCTATCCACAGCAGGCCGTTCCTGTCGATGCATAGGGATTTTACGAAATCGGTCTTCCCGCTTTTGATCTGAATGGGCTGCTCGGATAACTCCCACAGACCGTTTCCGTCCGTTCCTGCCCATAGGCGGCCAGAGGCGTCTTCGAGTATACAGGTTACCTTGCCCCCGGTAGACGCCAGCTCCAGAAAGTCGGTCAAGCTTTCATCGGTTCTGATCACATGACCATCCATGGTGCCGATATAGATGGACCCTCCGTCGATATAGATAGCGTTGACATCCAGTTCCCGCAATTTCTGGGAAATACCTTCACGGGTGAATTGTTTCGCGTCGCCGTCGAAATACCATAGTTGTTTTCCGGCAATTAGAAGATATTTGCTGGCGGATATCTGGACAATGCCCGTAAGCGACCCTATCGGGCTTTGGAAACTGTCGAAAGAAAAAGACTTCCGGTCAAACACCGACAGTCCGTTGATATGGGCGGCCCAAACCCGGCCCTGCGAATCGCAGATGAGGGAGTAAATATGACTGTCCGGGTCGCACGCCTCCAGCTGGGTGTTGTATTTGAAATGCGAATAATGATTGCCGTCATACATTATAAGGCCATCGATGCCGCCATACCACATATTGCCCTGCCTGTCCTGGCAGATGGTTTCTATGTTGAGGCCTGTCATCTCCAATGGGAGTGACCTGAAATTGATTGCACCGGCAATCAGGACGGACAGCAGACCTGTTAAAATGCTCATATCCTTGTTTTTCTACAAAATTAATATTTTGTTTGAAATTAATATTACTTGTTTTTGCTTATTGTTCAAAATTGATATTGATTTACTTTATATTATAGCTGGCGGAAATAATCATTCAGTAATTTTGCAATGTAAAACTATAACCAATTTCTACGCGTCAGATGAAACGCTTACTGACTTGCATTTTTTTGCTTATTCTTCCCGCTATGTTCTCTTGCGAGCACAACGGGAATAATGCGAACGGTCAAGATTCTCCGCAATACGACGCAATCTTCTTCGGAGACTCCATTACTGCAAACTGGGTCAAGGAAAGCCGGGGACATCCTGCCTTTTTCGATGACAACAATTTCCTCTGCCTGGGCTTTTCGGGTAAGACTACGGCCTATATGAAAAGTATTTTCAAGGCGGTGACTGACAAGCGCCCCCGGCAACTCGTGATCCTTGGAGGAACCAACGATATCGCGATGAATGACGGTGTGTACGTAAGTGCCGGGGAGATACGCGATAATATTGCCTGGATGGCATCGGAAGCCTCGGGATTGGGGATCCGGGTGATACTGTGCTCGGTTTTGCCCAGCAGATACTTCTCCTGGGCCACATCTGTGCACCCGGAAAACTTGATAGTCGAATTAAACACCCTTCTTAAAGCACTCTCTGATGAGAACGGATATGCTTATGCCGATTATCACTCCGCGCTGTCCGATTCGGAAAACGGCCTTTCTTCGCAGTATACCAACGATGGCTGCCATCCTAATAAAGATGGTTATACCGTGATGGAGGGTATCATACTCCCTATCTTGAAATCAGAATTATAAAACGGGATACATTATGCGTAAACTATTCTATTTCTTATTCCCGCTGCTTGCCCTTGCCGCTTGCGACAAGGAGGAGCCTAAGAACAATCATCCCAGCCTCTCTCCCGGCCAGCTCAAGGTCATGACTTTCAATATCAGGGCGACGACTACCGAGGACGACGCCTTTAACAACTGGGGTATGCGTGCGGGCGCCTGCCGCGAAATGATTATAGACCAATTACCTTCAATTGTCGGTATTCAGGAGCTTGTATCCACTCAGTGGAAATATTTGACAGGGACACTTGCCGACTACGGGTATGCAGGAGTCACCGACAAGGATATATTCAATTCTTTCCTCTATCGTCCGAAAGAGCTTGAGGTGCTTTCAGACGGCGTATTCTGGCTTTCGGACACGCCGGAGACATCTTCGACGAGCTGGGACGGATACGTCCGCTATGTCCACTGGGCTGTGATGAAGGTCCTCTCCTCGGGGCAGGAATTCTTCTATATGAATACCCACCTGGGCCTGACGACCGCTTCCCGCCGCAGCGCAATGACGCTGATCCAGAAGAGGATCAAGCTGCTCAACACGGACAATCTTCCTGTCGTTCTGATGGCGGACTTCAATACCCATGCTACCGATGCCGTTTTCGAAGGCATCCGTGAGTCGATGGTCTGCACCCGGGAGGTCGCGCCGATTACAGATGAGGAGAAGACCTACAATGCCTGGGGCAATGAGTCTAAGGCCTATCTCTGCGACCATATCTGGATAAGCAATTCGGTAAAGTGCTCAGAGTACAAGACCGTAACCCAATGGTATGACGGGCACAAGTATGTATCCGACCATTATCCTGTCTATTCCATCATTGAATTCTAATCCGAACCAGAAATGCTCAAGAAAGTAATCATAATCTGCCTTTTTGTCGTTTTACCCATCGTGGCGTTCAGCCAGGGCGTAAGAGTCATCAAAGGTACAGTGAAAGATGCGTCGGGAGACCCTCTCCCCGGCGCCTTCGTAGTGGTCTCCGGTACCACGAATGGCACAGATACCGACCTGGACGGCAATTATTCATTGACAGTACATTCCGGTAAGACGCTGGAATATTCCAGCATCGGATACGTCACGAAGACGGTTGAAATCGGTACCCGCACTGTCATCGACGTGACTCTGGAAGAAGACACCCTCATGCTGGAAGAGACAATCGTGGTGGGATACGGCACCCAGCGCAAGGTCGACCTCACAGGCGCTGTTGACCAGATAGGCGGGGATGTCTTTTCTTCCCGTCCTAATGCCAATGTTACACAGATGCTGGAAGGCGCCGTCCCTAACCTGAATATATCGCTTGCCGACGGTAAACCGATACGTACGGCGGATTTCAACATCCGCGGCGTTACATCCATCGGTCAGGGCGGCAGCGCTTTGATATTGGTGGATGGTGTCGAGGGAGATCCTTCGATGCTGAATCCGGACGACATCGCTTCGGTTTCCGTTCTCAAAGATGCTGCATCAGCAGCTATCTATGGTTCCAGAGCTCCTTATGGAGTGGTACTCATTACTACGAAGAACGCGCAGAAAGGCCGGCCGGTCGTCACATATTCCAATAATTTCACCTTCTCTTCTCCTGTGGTGAAGCCGGATTACGTTACCGACGGGCTTTTATGGGCGACGATGATGTGCGAAGGCTGGTTTAATTACAATGGGAACCTTCCTACACACATGAACCTCGTCATGCCGTTCTCCCTCGCGTGGCTCAACGAATACCGTCTCCGCCACGACACCGGCGACACCGGTACCGTCGTGAGTGACGGCTCCTGGAGAGTTGATGCCGGAAACTATGCTTACTTCCCCGAAGGTACCGACTGGTTCGGAATCCTTTATAAAGACAACGCCTTCGGCCAGACCCACAATTTCTCTTTGTCTGGTTCGGACAAACAGTTCGACTATTATGTTTCCGGCCGTGTCTATCATTACTCGGGACTGTATAATTCCGATACCAATACGGATAAATGCCTTACGGAAAACTTCCGTGTGAAGATTGGTTATCAGCCATATCCTTGGCTGCGGATTACCAACAACTACGAACAGGGCCATCGCAAGTATAACAATCCCATAGTGGCCAGCGGTTCCGCAGGAAACATCTGGGCCAACATCAATTCCCAGGCTCCTGTATGTATGCCTTTTTATAACCCGGATGGTACTATGACGCAGGCTGCGGCCAATACTGTCGGAGGTTTCCTCTATGGAGCCAGTACCAATGTCTACGAAAATGACGATGTCAAGAATACCGTCGGACTCAATGCGAACTTTTTTGACAAGACCCTGACCATCAATGCCGATGCCACATATAAGTGGACCAACTCCAACGGCTATACCCGGAAGTATCCGGACGAGTATTCTCCCAGGCCCGGCGTCATGGAAACCAAATCCGGCATAGTATCGTCATACACTGATGACAGGAATATCATCAAGTATATCTCGCTCAATGCCTATGCGGATTATACCAGGACGATCAAGAAGCATTATTTCAAGTTGATGCTTGGTTACAACTACGAGCAGCGTTCCAGTGACAAGATACACACGTACAACACGGACTTGCTCTCCAGTGCAGTCGAGAACATAAACCTGACCTTCGGCACGGATGATAAAAAAATCACCGGCACCTGGGCAAAATGGCGCTCTCTCGGCATCTTTTCCCGAATCAATTATAGTTATGACGACCGATATCTCATTCAATTCAACGGCCGTTATGACGGATCTTCCAAATTCCCTTCCAGCGAGCGGAAGGCTTTCTTCCCTTCGGTATCTGCGGGATGGAGAATTACAGAAGAACCTTGGGTTAAGCCAATCGGGAAAAAGTATCTGTCTAATGCCAAGCTAAGAATCTCTTACGGCTCTCTTGGTAACAGCAATGTAAGCGAGTATTACTACAACGAAACCTTCGGCTTCGGTTACAGCCGTCTGCTGAATGGCACCAAGTACCGTAAGACGTCGGTTCCTGACCCGATTCCGGACAACCTTACCTGGGAGAAGTCGCGGACATATGACGCCGGTCTGGATCTGGGATTCTTCGAAGACCGTCTGACTATCAATGCCGACTGGTACACCCGTAAGACAGAAGATATGTTTACGGCCGGTCCTACCATCCAGTCCGTTTACGGGGCGGATGCGCCCGAAGGCAACTATGCTGCCTTGACGACGCGCGGTTGTGAATTGACCGTTATCTGGAAAAACAGTTTCAAACTTGCCGGCAAACCCTTCGGATACAGTATCAAGGGAACTCTGGCAGATTATGTTTCCAAAATAGACAAGTATAATAACGAAACCGGCTACATTGGCGGCCGAAACATTCCCGAGTACTATCCCGGAATGGTCATAGGTGAGCTTTGGGGGTTTGTCTGCAACGGTCTCTGGCAGGATCAGGCGGATATAGACGTAGCAGAAGCTGCCGCCAGGGCGGCCGGAGCCGAGCGTTACGACATTATCAACCAATTCTCGAAGGATTATTCAATCCATCCCGGTGATCCCAAGATCGAGGATCTGGATGGCAACGGCTACATCGACCGGGGCGACCAGACTCTTTCCAATCCAGGAGACCGGAAGATAATAGGAAATTCCGCCCCCAGATACATCTACAGTTTTACCCTTAGTGCCGACTGGAATAATTTCTACGCTTCCGTCTTCTTCCAGGGAGTGGGTAAGCAGGATTTCATAACGGAAGGCGACAGCGGAATGATTTGGGGCCAGTATAACCGTGCTTATAACCAGATTCCTAAATGGGTCCTTGGCAACTACTGGACCGAGGAGAACCGCGACGCATGGCTGCCCCGTTACGCTTCGGGTGCAAATCCCCTTGCAGGTACAAGCCGCCGCGGCAACAGCCGGTATATGCTGGACGTTTCATATATCCGTCTCAAGAATGTCCAATTTGGCTACAACCTTCCGGAGAAATGGACAAAGCCGCTGCATCTGTCCAGAGTCGGCATATTCTTCTCCGGAGAGAATCTGTGGGACTGGTCGCCGATGTACAGGTACATCAAGGGCACCGTGGATGTGCTCGCCCTGGGCCAGGATCCGGAAAATCACGATACCACAGCAGGTACAGGTGGATGCTATCCTGTCCTGAAATCCTATAGTTTCGGTATTAACATGACATTTTAAGTGAGGGAGCAATATGGAAAAGAAAATATTCAAAACTATCGTCTTACTCTCCGCCGGCATAGCATTGTTGTCTGCCTGTGACCTAACGGAAACGCAGAAATCTAATGCTGACGCCGCATTGATCTTCGGCTCCGAAACGGGCCTGAGGCTGTACAGCAATTCTTTCTACGATTTCTTTCCCAACGGGACAGCCATCCATCATCAGGATGAGACGATGTGTGATTATATGGCCAAGACCGAACTCGGTGATTATGAGTTGGGGGCCCTCATTTCTGATACCCAGGGGAAATGGGGCTGGAGTAACATCCGCAGTGTCAACTATTTCCTGGATCATAACAAGTATGAGTCCGTTCCCGAGGATATCCGCGACAACTACAACGGCATCGCACGTTTCTTCCGTGCCTGGTTATATTTTGACAAGCTGTTCTGGTATGGCGGAGTTCCGTGGATAGATCACGTCTTGAATCCCGGAGATCCGGAACTCACAGCCCCGAGGGATAGCCGCGACGTCATAGTCACCCACATAATGGAAGACTGTGATTATGCATTCCAGCATATCAAGGCGGATAATTCTTCGTCAAGCAAGGCAGGTTTCGTCAACAAGTGGTGTGCCCTTCTGCTAAAGTCGAGGGTTTGCCTTTATGAAGCCTCCTGGCGCAAGTATCATGCTGGAACAGCCTATGTCGCCGGTTGCAGCATCAGTTCCGAAGAACTCTTTACGGCTGCTGCCGATGCCGCCAAAGCCGTGATGGAAAGCGGGGTGTTTTCCATTCATAACGGGACTTCGTACAATAAAGGCAAGGGCTCCTACCGCGACCTTTTCTCCAGCGAGACTGTCCCCTTCGACGAAGTCCTACTGGCAGTCGAGCAGGATAACCCTCTTTCCGTCGGGTATGCAAACTACTATTATAACAAACAGAATGTACGCGCATCCCTGGTCCGTCCCTTCATCAATACTTACCTCAATCAGGACGGATCCTATTATTCGGAAACGAAACCCGATGGTAAATACAAGACATTCGTGGAGGAAATGACCGGGCGGGACCAGCGTCTTGCCCAGACTATCCGTTCTATCGATTATGAGCGCAAGAATGCCGATGGAAATCTGGCCCCTGCAACGGCGGATTACGGTTTTTCGCTTACGGGTTACCACATTATCAAGTTTACGGTCGATGACGATGCCGCCGATGCATATGGCGCAAATGGCAACGACATTCCCATCATGCGCTATGCCGAGGCCCTTCTCAACTATGCCGAAGCCAAAGCCGAGCTGGGGACCATTACCGACGAAGATTGGAAGATCACTGTCGGAGCGCTGCGCCGCAGGGCAGGCATCACCGGCGGCGCCCTTGATACCAAGCCGACAACAGTCGACAATTATCTCCAGAATACCTTTTATCCGGGTATAATCGACCCCGTAATTCTGGAAATCCGTCGGGAACGCACCATCGAACTCTGTCTGGAAGGCTTCCGCCTGAAGGATCTCAAGCGCTGGGCATGTGGCAACCTCTGGGCGGATCTCCCATGGACCGGCATCTGCATCCCGGGATACGACACGCCGTTGGATATGAATGGAGACGGTACGCCTGACGTTTATTTCCCGGATCCCAAGATGTCTACCGTTCCGGATGAGTATACCGGCATCGCCGTGTCCGTTGGCTCTCCGTTGCAGTTTATCTCAGTCCCCGGCGGCCTGCTCCTTCGTGATAATTTGCAAGGGCGTGTCTGGAACGACCGGATGTACCTCGATCCGATATCCTCGGAGGATATCACTATGAACGGAAATCTCGAACAAAACCCTGGATACTAAAATATAGCAATATGAATACAAAAGCACTCCTTAGAATTGTTGCAGGCACTCTCATTCTTTTGTCGCAGCTTACAGGCTGTAATAAAAACGAGAAGCCAGAACAGCCTGAAATCAAATTATCCGCCCCGGTCGTGGAAGCTGAGTTCGATGGGGAGAACGTCATCTTGAGATGGTCTCCGGTCACCAACGCCATTTCTTACAAGGTCGAATACAAGGAAGAACAGGAGACTGAATTCCACGTTGCGGGTGCTCCGAATTATAGCCCGTTCAACGTCTCCGGCCTTGATTTCGGAAAGAAGTATTGCTTCCGGGTAAAAGCTCTCAACGGTGATGTCGAAAGCGTATGGTCCGAGCTGGTTTATGCAGATGTCTTCAGATACCTTCCGAAACCGGTCGTGCGCGCTGATGCAGGCATATCCTTCATCGCTGTAGCCTGGGACGCTGTCGAAGGTGCTACTTCTTACAGTGTGGAGCATAAGGCCTCGGTGGCTTCAGATTGGATTGTAGATTATACGGGAGATGCTACATCCTTCAAAATCGGGAATGTTGATAGCGGTGTGTCATATGACGTCCGCGTTGGAGCCCTTGCGGAAGGTTACAGTATGTCCTATTCCGAGATTGTAACGACTGCGACCTCTCAGGCTCCTTCTACGTTAATCTCGACAGGTGAGCAGTTGGCAACATGGCTCTCCTCAATCAGTGTTGAGACGAGCGATGTCGCCGCCATTGTCAATGATATTGACATGCAGGGCATAACAATTACTTCCGCAAGCGGCTTTGCCGGTACTCTTGAGGGCCAGGGATATGCAATTAAGAACCTGAAATCCTCCGTGCCTCTGTTTGCCCAGAATTCCGGAACCATAAAGGATGTTATTTTGGACGAAAGCTGCGTGTTCACGGCCGGGAGCAATGAGTTCGGTGCGCTTGTGGGCCAAAGCGTCGGCGGAGTATATAAGAATGTCGTGAACAAGGCATCGGTGACCTATAACGCTACGGCCGATGTAGATGTAGAAATCATCCTGGGCGGTATTGCTGGCCGGGCCCAGGGCGCCCGTTTTGAGAACTGCTCCAATGAGGGACTGGTCTCGTTCGAAGCCCCGGGATGTGTGCATAAAAACGCCACGCTGGGCGGCATTGTAGGTCTGGTTAACCATCTGGAAGGCCCCTGCACCTTCTATGCCTGTGTCAACAGCGGCAAGATCAGCCTGAATGCGAAGTACGGGGATCCGGTCAATGAGTTCTCATCCACCGGTACCGGTAATGCCATCGGGGTGAATCTGGGAGGTATCGTCGGGACGACAAGTTGGAGCGAAGAGAATACGTCAACGTTTGAACAGTGCATTAACGAAGCGACTGCAATCATTTCGCTCAATCACTCTGATATCAGCCCGCTGCCGGCCTTGACTTCTGGATCTACCGGACCTGTGGGAGTAGCCGGTATTATTGGATTCGGCCAGGGTAAGTTCAACAAATGCCGGAATCTGGGTCTCATCCAGGCGCGTGCGGTTGCGGAAGGAGATCCTGCGGAATCTGTAATGAAGAAGAAAAATTATCTGCTTCACGTTGGCGGTATTGCCGGTATGCCTTGGGATAATCTGGAGATAGAATCCTGTAATAATTCCGGCAATATCGAGGTGGAATACGATGGCCTCTATGATAATGACGACAGGTGGCGTGCTTCCGTGGGTGGTATCTGCGGACAGGGCGCATACGGCAGTACCGGCACCTTTGCCTATTATTGTAAGACTAACGGAAACATCACGGTGAGCGGGCGCGGAACTATGGGTGTAGGTGGTATTTTTGGCATATTTGGAAAGCAAATCAAGAATACCGTTACTGAAAACTGCCATATAACCGTGAACGGCCGAAAAGGTGATGTCGGTGGCCTTGTGGGCTACGTTGCCGGCGGCGCTGCGAACTACACTGTAAAGGGTTGTACTTGCGCCGCAAGCATTTTTGCCGACAGCGACTGGGGCGATGCAGGAAAGGATTGGTACTATTGCATCGGCGGTCTTATGGGCCGCTGGGGCGGTGCCAGTGGCGAGGGCAGCAATGCCAGCATGACAAGCCGCGATGGTGATCCCTGCGTCTTCAGCGGTTCAATATCGTCAGTATATCAAGGCCCCAGGGCAGGTGTCGTTGTCGGTATGGTCAGGGGTAGCGGGAAGAAAGTGGTTTTCGGCGAAAGTGATAACCCTATCAAGGTCTCCGGCACCATCTCCTGGAAAGACGTTGAGGAAGTGGCCATCAGTGCGGAAAACCTTGACACATATAAGTATGGCGCGAGTGAAGCTACTACTACCATGCATGTCGTATGTAACTAAATAACCAAAATAATATCTTTATGAAAACCACATTCAAGTTCTTTGCTTGTCTTCTCCTTGCCGCAGGTCTGCTGGCCTGCTCCCAGAAGGAGGCTCCTCTTGAGAGAGAGGAGGAAGACGGAGAGTTCTCCTATGTTTTCAAGGTGGGCGATCCCGAAACAAAGACCACGTTCGACACCAATCACGTGGCTTGGAGTGCAGATGACCTGGTCGCCTCGTACGCCAGGACATCATTGAACAAATCCACTCCCGTAACCATTGACGGAGGTGGTATTCCGCACATTACCATCCGCAGTTCAGTTGCACTTTCAACTGGCGACATGGTCTATGCTTATTATCCGCACAATAGCGCGAACAATAGCAAGGAAGCCACGGCCGTGACTCTTGAAATCCCCCGCAATCAGGTTTCAGGCAGCGCGGATGCAATGCCTATGGTCGCACTTCCTTTCGAACTGACCGACGATGTGCCATCTTATACTAACCAGGAAGTCGGAACGCTTCGTTTCCTCAACCTTGGTTCGGTCGTCAAATTGAACATCTTCTCCAGCAATGCTGCTTACCAAGGCGAAACCATCGAGAACGTTACCTTCCAGGCCGGCACGGCTTGCGCAGGAACTTTTACATATGACCTCACAACGGTCGATGCCTCTTCCCCTGCAGCCATCAGCGGCTATGCGGAAACGGATGTCGTCGTTACAGGAAACGGCGCCAGCCCCATCACGGTCGGCACGAATTCTTCGGATGGCGGCGTGTTCTACTTAGTGGTAGCGCCCGGTTCTTACAGCGGAACATTTAAGATCCGTACCAACAGGGCAGACTATACATATGTTTCCGACAAGTCCCGCACATACAACCGTGCAGGACTCAAACCGCTCAACATCGATATTGCTAGCGCCAACTGGACGCCCGCTACAAGTTACGACACCAGCATAGATTCGCCCCGCGAATTTGCTGCATTCCTTTCGGGTACATCCGCGTCAGACACGGGCGATTACACGATTACTGCCGATCTGGACATGACAGGTTATTCCATCACCAGCGCCTCCGGGTTCGGAGGCACGCTCGATGGCGGCGACCACTCTATAATGAACCTTAGCTCGAATGTCCCCTTGTTCGCAAAGAACGGCGGCACCATCAGCAACCTCATTATCGATGAAAGCTGTTCCTTTACCGTAAGCAGCAACAATTTCGCGCCGCTTGTAGCCGAGGGTACCGATGGAACTTACAATTCTGTCAGAAACAAAGCAAGCGTAACCTTCACTGCAACTGCGGATGTGTCCGAAGTAATGATTATCGGCGGTATCGTCGCTGTCTCAGCCGGCGAAACATTTAGCAGCTGTTCCAATTCCGGAGCAATTACATTTGATGCGACAGGGAAAACCCACGTGGCTACATCCATCGGCGGTATCGTGGGTTTGGTCAATGATAATGATGGAAAAAATGCTGTTTTCAATAGCTGTGTCAACCGCGGCCCTATCTCCCTCTATGCCAAGTACGGAGATCCAACCGGAGTTCTTGTTACCGGCCTGGATGCAAAGGGAATCAATGTGGGCGGTATTCTTGGGACAACCGGGTACAGCGGTTCCGGATCAACGCTTACTTTTGAGAGCTGTATAAACGAGGCAGCTGGTATTATTACCTTCCGACATACGAATGTGGATGAACTTCCTCGGGTCACAGACTCGACAGGCCCTCTTGGCATTGCCGGCATTATCGGCCTTGGGTCCAACTCTTCATTCAACAAGTGTAGGAATTATGCACTCATTGATGTGAAATCCACACTTACCGATCCTACTTCCTGGGCGGAGAATGAATCCAATGAGAAGAAGAGAACGAACTATATGATGTGTGTCGGCGGTATCGGAGGTTATGGCTGGGATGCGATAGGAGGTATGTCCTCGTGTATCAATGAGGGTGATATTGAAGTGGAGTTTTACGGTGTTTATACTGATAATGACGGAACTCATCCGGCGGTCGGGGGTATTTGTGGAGGAGTCTGCTGGGGCAGTGGCTCCGGCTATGCATACTACTGTAAGCAAAGGGGCAATATTACTGTCACAGGAAGAAGCACGATGGCTGTCGGCGGTATATTTGGGTTCTGTGGAAAACAAATTAAGAATGAAGTTACCGGGAATATTACCGTGAACGGCCTTAAAGGCGATGTCGGTGGTCTTGTGGGTTATCTGCAGGGTAGTGCCCAATATTGCACCATAAAAGGATGTTCTTTCTCCGGTGATATCTTTGCCGACAGCTGTTGGGGAGACGCCGGAAAGACAAATTATTATTGCCTCGGCGGCCTTATCGGACGTTGGGCCGGCGCCAACACGGGCAGCTATCCCAGCCTGACAAACCGGGAGGGTGATCCTTGCGTTTTCAGTGGTTCCGTGTCCACTGTCTATCAGAATTCACACGTCGGTGTCATTGTGGGCAGAATCAGGGGAAGTTCCGCGACCAAGGTATTCGGAGATAGCGACAATCCTATTCAGGCTACAGGCACCATTGAGAAGAACGGTCTCTCGCAAACGACAATAACGTCTGCAAACATTGATACGTACAAATGGGGCTCCAATGAGGGCACGACAACTATGTATGTGGCCTGCACTGATACTAAAGTGGCATGCCTCAATATCCGCGAGGGCAGTCACTGGAGTGACCGCAAAGGTGCCATTGTCGCTATGATTAACGGCGAGCACCCGGCCATCATCGGCCTGCAGGAGGTGAAGGATCTAGACTATTGGGATCATCTTACCGAAGACCATCCCTGGGACTATCTGAAAGACAACCTGAGTGCCTACACGGGCTACCGTGCAGGCACGGATGATTGCCATACTCCTTTCCTGTATGACAGTTCCATCCTAACCGTCACGGGCACGGGGTGTTTCTGGCTCCGCGACAATTACGGCACTGCCGGAGAGAGTTGGGACGGGTATGTGAGGTCGGTTACGTATGCCACCATTTACAACAAGAACAGCAAGAAGAACTATTTTTTCGTGAATGCTCACCTTCCGCTTACTTCGGAT
>Ga0310696_10003592_pt1 | contig 19302 bp, 17 predicted proteins | sample AusTroGonzalo_MG_4_FD_203885 | JGI IMG/M metagenome (GOLD analysis project Ga0310696, IMG submission 203885) | Bovine rumen microbial communities from tropical cattle in Woodstock, Queensland, Australia - Gonzalo_02 (v2) (version 2) | ecosystem: Host-associated > Mammals > Digestive system >... | reverse complement strand
GTTGGTGTCGTAGCCTTCCAGGTCGGCGTCGGTCAGGGCCATGTGGTGCGGGGTCACTTCGCAGGTAACTTTCACGCCTCTGGCTTTGGCGTCCCTGACGAAGTAGATGCCCAGGCCCGTGGAGACGTGCTGGAGGTGGATCCTGCCGCCGGTGTAGCCCGCCACCAAGATATCGCGCATCGCCATTATCTCTTCGGAGATGGAGGGCGTGCCCCTAAGGCCCAGCTTGGTGGAGTAGAAGCCCTCGTTCATGGAGCCCTTGAAGTTGATGTCCTCGCAGTGGTCCATGACCAGGAGGTCGAACATTTTGGCGTATTCCGAGGCGCGGGACATAAGGAAGGAGTTCATGACCGGGCTGCCGTCGTCGGTGATGGCCACGATGCCGGCCTTGTACATTTCTCCGATCTCGGAGAGCTCCTCGCCGGCCCGGCCCTTGGAGATGGTGCCGGTGGGCAGGACGTTGGCTTTTCCCACTCTCTGGGCTTCCAGGAGGATGAACTTGACCAGCGAGACGTGGTCGATGGGCGGGATGGTGTTGGGCATGCAGACTATCGTCGTGAAGCCGCCGGCCACCGCCGCGTTGCTGCCGCTCTCGATGGTCTCCTTGCTTTCCTGTCCGGGTTCCCTCAGGTGCACGTGCAGGTCGACGAAGCCCGGGGTGATGAAGGCGCCCTTCACGTCTTTGACTGTTTCGCCTTCGTTGGGCTTGGGCGCGTCGCCCAGGGCGCATTCCTTGATCTTGTCGTTCTCTATCCTGACGTAGCCCTGGCCTTCCAGGCCCTGGCTGGGATCGACTATATAACCGTTTGTTAAGAGCATGTTCATCTTATTATTCCTCTTTGATCTGGGTTCCGCCGGTGACCAGGAAAAGGACGGCCATTCTGACGGCCAGTCCGTTGGTTACTTGCTGCAGGATGACGCTCCGGGGGCCGTCCGCCACGGTGCCGGAAAGTTCCACGCCGCGGTTGATGGGGCCCGGGTGCATGACTATGAGGCTTTCCGGAGTCTGGTCGATTAATTTGGTGCTCAGCCCGAAGTAGCGGGCGTATTCCCTCAGGGAGGGGAACTGCACCTGCTGCTCCCTTTCCCTTTGTATGCGGAGCATGTTGACCGCGTCCACTTTTTTCAGCGTGGCGGGCAGGTCGTAGGAGACTTCCACGCCTTCGCCCATTCTTTCTATTTCCCTGGGGATGAGGGTGGAGGGTCCCACCACCGTGACGTGGGCGCCCAGTTTCTGCAGGCCCCAGATGTTGGAGCGGGCCACGCGGCTGTGGGAGATGTCGCCCACGATGGCGACCTTCAGTCCCTTCAGGTCCCCAAATTTTTCCCTCAGGGTGTAGATGTCCAGGAGGGCCTGGGTGGGGTGCTCGTGCATGCCGTCGCCGGCGTTCACGACGCTGGGCTCGATGTTCTCCGCCAGGTAGTGGGGGACGCCGGCGCAGGAATGCCTGACCACGATGGCGTCTATGCGGTAAGAGCAGAGATTTTTGACGGTGTCCAGCAGCGTCTCGCCCTTGGTGACGCTGGAGGCCGCGATGTTGACGTTGACGATGTCGGCGCTCAGGCGCTTTTCCGCCACCTCGAAGGAAACCCTGGTGCGGGTGCTGGGCTCGAAGAAAAGGTTCACCACGGTCTTGCCCCGCAGCGCCGGGACCTTCTTGATCGAGCGCGTGGCGATCTGGGCGAAGGCGCGGGCCGTGTCCAGAATGACCGTGATCTCTTCGGCCGTCAGGTTCTCCAGCCCCAGGAGATCTTTTTTAGTCCATTGCATATATGCTCCTTGATGATTATTTTTCTCAAAAAAAAAGACTTGGCTTTTGCCAAGTCATTTTTTTTCCACGACCTCAACGAGGTCTTCGCCGTCAAGCTCCTGCATTTTGACGTTGACCTTTTCCTCGTATTTGGTTTTTGCATTCAATCCGACGAAGTCGGCCTGGATGGGAAGCTCTCTCCAGCCCCTGTCCACCAGCACCGCCAGCTTGACGGCCTTGGCGCGGCCGTTGTCCGCCAGGGCGTCCAGGGCGGCCCTTATGGTGCGGCCGGAAAAGAGCACGTCGTCCACCAGGACCACGATCTTGTCGTTGATGTCGTCGGGGATGCTGGTGGAGTGCACCACGGGCCTCAGGGCCACCAGGGAAAGGTCGTCCCTATAGAAGGTGATGTCCAGGATGCCCTGGCTTACCTTTTTGCCGGTCTTGGCTTCCAGAAGGGCGGCCAGCCTTTGCGCGATGTAAACGCCGCGGCGCTGGATGCCCACCAGTATGGTGTCCTCCAGGGGCAGCTCGGAGAGCGAGCCCGCCAGCGCGTCAAGCGTTTCCGCGAATTTCGTTTTGTCAGCTATGATCATTTTCAAATTCTCGAATATTTCCAAACTTGAATTATAGCATAATCCTCCCCGGGCGGCAAAACGGCCTTTTCCCGCCCGCGCGCCCTTGCCTTTCAGGCTTTCCTTGGTTTATAATCTTCGCGGTATGACAAACATTCTCTGGAACCCTTGGCACGGCTGCCATAAAATTTCCGCCGGCTGCGCCCACTGCTACGTTTACCGCCGGGACGCCTCCATCGAAAAGGACGCTTCCCTGGTCGTGCGCAACAGGGATTTCTACCTGCCCGTGAGCCGGGCCAGGGACGGAAGCTACAAGATCCCGGGCGGCTCCCATCTGGACACCTGCTTCACCTCGGATTTTTTCCTGGAGGAGGCGGATCCCTGGCGCGCCGAGTGCTGGGAGATGATGAAGATCCGGAGCGACCTGAGCTTTTTCTTCATCACGAAAAGGATCGACAGGATGGAGAAGTGTCTGCCGCCGGACTGGGGGGAAAAGGGCTATCCCAACGTTTCCATTGCCTGCACCGTGGAGAACCAGGCCATGGCGGACTACCGGCTTCCCATTTATCTCCGAATGCCGCTTGGGGCGAGATCAATAATCTGCTCGCCGCTTTTGGAAAAGATCGAGCTGAAAAAATATTTGGTCCGCGACGTGACGCATCTGACCGCGGCGGGGGAGTCCGGACCCGGGGCCAGGGTCTGCGACTACGAATGGGTGCTGGACCTGAGGCGGCAGTGTCTGGAGACCGGCACGGCCTTCTGGTTCATGCAGACCGGGGCGAATTTCCGGAAGGACGGGAAACTTTACCGCGTGCCCAGGAAGATCCAGCATTCCCAGGCCAGGAAAGCCGGCATCAACTATTCCGGTTCCAGGAAGATCAAGGAAGACCTGACCATTCCGCTTTTCGAGTAAAATCCCTTGCCGATAGGGGGTGCTTTTGCTATAATCCTTTAATAAACTTTAAACATCCACTATCATGGCATCGGAACTACACAAAACCAGAGTAGGGATATTTGTCTGCTTAGGCTTTTCCCTCATCATCGTGGCGCTCCTGATCTGGAGCCACATTTCCTGGGGAGGCTCGCCCAGAAGGTATTCCTGCTATTTCTGCGAGAGCGTTCAGGGTCTGACCGTCAGCTCGCCGGTCCGCTTCAGGGGGATAACCGTGGGATCAGTCTCCCATATAGGCATCGCGCCCGACGGCGAACTCGCGGAGATCTTCTTCGAGATCTCGCCGGGCAACGGCTTCGTCGTCGAGCCTGACAACATGTACATCCACATAACCGGCAACCTGCTCACTGGCATAAAATACCTCGAGATAGAGCTGGTGGGGGACAGGCCCAAGCCCAGCCGGGATTTTCCCTTCGAGCCTGAGTATCCGGTGGTGGGAACGTACCACACTGTCTCCGCCGAGGACATTTTCTACCAGCTGACGAAATTAATAGAAGACCTCAACGTCAAGTCCATCTCCACCTCCATCACGAACATCCTTGACGGCATCCAGAAGGTTTTGGGCCACAACAATCTCGCCCCGCTGGTATCCAACGTCACCGTGACGAGCCAGAACATCAAGGAGATCACGGACTCCCTCAAGGTCTCCGTCACGACGAGGAACGTGGCGCTGCTCTATACGAACCTGAACCAGGCGGTGGTGAACTTCCGGGCGGTCTCGGACACCTTGGGAAACAATCTTAACGACGCCGTGGTCTCGAATATCGTCGGCAACATATCCGAGACGACGGAAAACGTCAAGGCGGCGGTCAACGCCGTTTCGCCAGACGACATCAAGGCTTTCGCCGATTCGCTGCAGAAACTTCTCGTGCACGTCAACATGCTCGTCAACATGACCAGCGAGGAAGTCGAGGACCTGATGGCCGAAGTCCAGCGGGCGGCCGTCAACGTCAGGGCCTTTACGGAAGCCCTGCGAGCCAGGCCGGGACAAACTTTGTTCGGCGAGGATAAGGAGAAAAACAAATGAGAAAACTTTTATTTTTGCTTTTGGCCTCGTTCCTTTTGGCCGGCTGCCTGAGCGGGATCTTCAAAAGGGAAGCGATAACCGTCAATTACTACCAGATAGAGTATCCCGAGATCGAGAAGGTCTGCTCGGAACCCTTCGACCTCGCGCTTTCCTTCAGAAAACTGCAGGTCAACTCCGCCTACGACCGCAGCACCCTGATCTACATGAACGGCGACAAGTCCGGCGGCGTGTACAAATATGACGAGTGGCTCTCCTCTCCCGACGAACTGATCTTCTCCATGCTGCAAAGGGACCTGGAGGACGGCGGCGTCTTCAAGAGCCTGACCACCAGGACCTCCGGCGTCCTGCCCGATTACGCTTTGGCGGGCACTTTGGTGGAGGTCTACGAGAGCAGGGAGCTTCTGGGCATCAAAGCCAAGGCCCACGTGGTCATGCTCTTCACCCTGACGAGGCTTGACCGCGGCAGCAAATCTTCCAGGGTCGTGATGCAGAAGCGCTACACGGCTGACAGCGAATGTTCCAGCGAGGATCCCGAATCCTACGTAAAGGGAGTCTGCTCCTCCATCCGGGAGATCTCAGAGAAGCTGAACAAGGACGTTTACCAGGCTGTCAAGGAAGAAGAAGAACGTTTGAAAAAAGAAAAGGAGTGACAATGCTATCCAAAAATATCCTGCCCTTAACGCTGACCGTTTTAATCTCAGGCTGCTTTTCCAAAATGCCGGAAACAATCTTCACCGCGATGAATTCAGACAATATCCCGCCCGCCCCCGCGACCAAGGTCATACCCGAGACCAACGTTTACCACGGCGTGGCGATAGTAGACGACTATGCCTGGATGGAGGACAACACCAGGGCCGACGTTCAGGAATGGACCAAAGAGCAGAACGAGCGCTTCTACGAATACGCCGACAAACTGCCCGCCACGGCCTACCTGACTAGGGAATACAGGCGCCTCTGGCGCTACGCCGACCAGACCGTGCCCACGGAGGTCTACGACGGAGAGAGGCTTTACTTCAGCAAGAAGGGCGCGGACGACACCAAGTGGATCCTCATGACGAAGGCCAACGCCAACGCCCCCGAGGTGGTCGTGCTGGATCCCAACAAGTGGGACAAGGACGACTCGCTTTCCGGCGCGGCCAGGTCCCGGGACGGCCGCTACGTGGCCTACGGCATAGCCCACGCCGGCGACGAGAACCCCGTCATCCACGTCCTGGACGTGGAGAACATGATAGAGCTGCCCGACAGGCTCAAAGGCTGGAAGCAGGGCGTCAGCTGCTGGAAGAAGGACAACTCCGGCTTCTACTACGCCTGCAAGCCCTCCAAGGGAACGGTCCCCGAGGGCGAGGAGTTCTACTGGCACGCGGTCTATTTCCACAAGCTGGGCACGAGCAGCGAAGAAGATCAGCTGATCTTCAATTCCGAGACCGACAGGGAAAAATGGCACGGCGTGGACCTCTCCGACGACGAGAAATACATGCTCTACTACCGGGGCAATTTCGGCAGCGCCGACATCTGGCTCAAGAAGAACATCGAGGGCGCGGAGCTGGTTCCCGTGGTCATCGGCAAGGAAGCCAATTTCGACGTGGCCATGGTGGAAAACAAGCTTTTCATCAGGACGAACCTGGACGCCCCCAAATTCATGGTCTACGTGGCTGACATGGAGAAGCCGGGCTTCGAGAACTGGGAAGTGTTCCTCCCGGAAAGCGAGGACAAACTGGAAGACTTGAGCTTCATCGACGGACACATCTACGCCAAGTATCTCCGGGGCATCGAGACCGTCATCAAGGTCTACAACTTTGACGGAACCTTCGTGAGGAACATGACGCTTCCCGCCAGCTTCTGCTCCGCCGGCGTCTCCGGCTATTGGCACAAGGGCCCGGTCAGGCTCAACTGCTCCAGCTACCTCATTCCCAACACCACCTACGCTTACAACGTCAACGACGACACGCTCACCGTCCTCAAGGAATTCCCGGTGAAGTACGACCTGGACAACTGCGCGGTCACCCAGGTCTTCTATCCCTCCAAGGACGGCACCAAGATCCCCATGACCATCGTCTATCCCAAGGACCGCCCCAGGGACGGCTCCTGCCCCTGCATCCTGGACGGCTACGGCGGCTTCAACGTTTCCCTGACGCCGGGCTTCATCGGCTCCAACTCCCTGTGGGTGCAACAGGGCGGCGTCTTCGCCATCGCGAACTTGAGGGGCGGCGGTGAGTACGGCGAGACCTGGCACAAGGCCGGCATGCGGGAGAACAAGCAGAACGTCTTCGACGATTTCATCGCGGCGGCGGAATATCTCATCAGGGAAGGCTACACCTCCAAGGAGAAGCTGGGCATTTCCGGCGGCTCTAACGGCGGCCTTTTGGTGGGCGCCTGCGCCGTGCAGCGCCCCGACCTGTACAAGGCCGTAAGGTGCGGCGTGCCTTTGCTGGACATGATCAAGTTCCACAAGTTCAGGATCGCCAACATCTGGAGCGAGGAATACGGCACTTCCGACGACAAGGCGCAGTTCGAGTACCTTCTGAAGTATTCCCCCTATCAGAACATCAAGAAGGGCGTGAAGTACCCCGACATGCTCATCACAGGCGGCGAGAACGACGCCAGGGTGGATCCCATGCACGTCAGGAAGATGGGCGCCAAGCTCCAGGCCTGCACGACCGGCGGAGTAGTCTTCCCGGTGGTCTATCCGGACGCCGGCCACGGCTCCTCCGTGGACTTCGATTCCCGGGTCAGGCAGTACGCCAGGGAGGGCGCCTTCATGTACGACCGCCTCGGCCTTGAGATAAAGGAGGAGCCGGCGAAGGAATGACGCTTCCTCCCGGACGCGGAGAATAAAAAAAGCCCCGAAGAAAGATCTTCGGGGCTTCTTTTTTTTAGTCAGCTCTCTATTATTCGCCGGGTTCCTTGGGCGGGAAGGGCTTTCTTTCGTGGGCTTCGTTGACGATGAGTTTCCTGCCGGAAACTTCGCGTTCGTTCAGAGTTTCGAGGGCTTTCTTAGTTTCCTCTTCCGTTTCCATTTCCACGAAACCGAAACCGCGGCTGCGTTTAGTTTCACGATCGATGATGACCGAGGCGGAGATCACGTTGCCGACTTCCGAAAAAAGATTCTTGAGATCTTCCTTGGTCATGGCGTAGGGCATGTTGCCCACAAAGATTTTGGTTGGCATATTGTTTCTTGCTTTTTTAAGTTGCGCTTAGCCTTAAGGGAACCTGTTTCCTCTTTTTCAGGCTAAGTAAAATAAACGTTAGATATTCTATCAAATCGGTCTTTAAAATAGCAAGGAAAGGCCGTCCCGGAAGGGGAGAGGGGGCGCCCGGCGGACGCTCTTTTATATGCTATAATTGTAAATCATGAAATTATATGATTCACATTTCACGCCTGCCGCGGCGGAAAAGCTCAGGCAGTCCATAGAGGCGGCCTGCGGACGGGAAGTTTTCGCCAGGGGCATCGTGGAGGACGGCCTCATCACTGACGTCGTCATACTGGCCAGGGGGAACGAGCACTGCGTGGCGGCCATCATGTCCCAGTGCCAGGGCGGGGAATACGCCATCCACAACCACCCGCCCACGCCCGGAGTGCCCGTGTTAGAGAACCTCCGCCCCTCCGACGCCGACGTGGGCATCGCCAGCCAGCTGGGCCAGGCGGGCATCGGCAGCATGATCGTGGACAACGAGGTGAGGCACAGCAACGTCATAGTGGAGGCGGTGCCCGCCAAGAAAATGGTCCCGATACCCTTGGAGAAAGTCGAGGAGCTGCTCGCCCCCGGCGGAAAGCTCAGCAAGATCTTCAAGCATTACGAGTCGCGCCCCGAGCAGCTCGCCATGCTCCGCACGGTCACCAACGCTTTCAACGAAAAGAACCTCAGTGTGGTGGAAGCCGGGACCGGCACGGGCAAGACTATCGCTTACCTGATCCCGGCCATCATCTGGACGCTTTTGAACAACACCAGGGTGGTCATCGCCACCCACACCATCAACCTTCAGGAGCAGCTTTTCCTGAAGGACTTCCCGCTGGCCGCGCGGCTCTTCAAGGAAGCCCCCAAGGCCGTGCTGGCCAAGGGGCGCGGCAACTTCGTCTGCCTCAGGAAGGCCAACAAGGTCTTCCGGGAACCCGGGCTTTTCGACGCCGGGGAGCTGGGTGAGCTGGAGAACCTGGCCAAATGGGCGGTGAAATCCGAAACCGGGGACCGGCAGGAGCCGGCGGAGTGGCCGGAGAGCAACATTTGGGAGCAGATCTGCTCCACGTCGGAATCCTGCGTGAAAAAGAACTGTCCCTATTCCAAGGAATGCTTCGTGACAAAAGCCAGGAGAAACGCCGACGACGCCTCCATCATCATCACCAACCACGCCCTGCTTTTCTCCGACATCGCCATCAGGCTGGAGGGCGGACTCGGCATCCTGCCCAATTACGACGCGATCATCATCGACGAGGCGCACAACCTGGAAGACTCCGCCACCAACCATTTCGGCGGCGAAGTCAGGAAACTGGACATAATCAGGACGCTCAACGCGATCTACCAGAAGAACGGCCACAAGGAATCCGGCGCGCTTTTCCTCCTGAACAATTTCATAGAAAAAAACGAAGTCAGGTTCTCCCAGGAACTCCAGACCCTGAGGGAAGCCTACCAAAAGGTCATCCGGGAAGGGATGCCGCTCCTGAACGACGGGATCAGGGAGGAGTGCGACGCCATCCATGACGTCCTGATGAAAATGGAGGCCGCGGCGAAGCTGAGCGGGAAGAGCGTCCTGCCTTACCGCCTGAAGAAAGCCCGGCGCGAGGGGGAGGACTGGGAGGAGATAAGCGCCCGGCTGAAAAATCTGGAGGGCGCCCTGGCGGGCGCCGGGGCGCTGTTCAAGATCTTCTTCGACTGCCTGGAGAACAAGGTCGAGGAGGGCCGGGACGAACTGCCCGGGCTGCTGACGGACCTGAAAGTCAGGACGAGCCAGCTGGACAAATACTCCGCCTTCATTGCCGAGATACGCGAGCATTACGACGAGGACGCAGGCGTGGTGAGCTGGATCGACGCGGGGGTGACCAGGAAGCACGTCAGGTGGCTGACCGTTAAAAGCGTGCCCATAACGGTGGGCGAGCAGCTTAAAGAGCAGGTCTACAAAAAATTCCAGACCGTCATCCTGACCTCCGCCACCCTTTCCATCCAGCAGTCCCTGGACTTTTTCAAGAGCCGGGTGGGCCTGGACCTTTACGAAAAGGAGTTAGCGGAGACCGGCGAGCGGAAGCTGACTTTCGACATCTATCCCTCCTCCTTCGATTACGCCAGGCAGGCCGCGCTGCTTCTGCCCAGCAACGGCAACGCCTTCCTTCAGGACCAGGGCCGGGGCGACCTGAACGCCGCGATCCTCAAGCTGCTGGAACTCACCAACGGCGGCGCCTTCGTGCTCTTCACCGCCCAGACCACCATGCAGAGGATCTTCGACGACCTGGAGCCTGCTTTGCGCAGGAAGGGCATGGTGCCTTTCCTGCAGGGCAGGGGCTCCCGTCTGGAACTGCTGAGCAATTTCAAGAAAACGCCCAACGCCGTGCTGTTCGGGCTGGACAGTTTCTGGGCAGGGGTGGACGTCTCGGGCGAGCGCTTGAGAAACGTCATCGTCACCAAGCTGCCTTTCCCTGTGCCCAGCGAACCCATCCAGGAAGCCAGGTGCGAGGAGCTGGAGCAGCGGGGTCTGAGCCCCTTCCCGCGTTATTCCGTGCCCCAGGCGGTCATCAAGCTGCGCCAGGGTTTCGGGCGCCTCATCAGAAGCAAGCAGGACAGCGGCATCGTGGCCATATTGGACGACAGGATCATAACCGCGAGATACGGCAAGGCCTTTTTGGAATCCCTGCCGAAATGCCAGGAGGCGCGGGGGAGCCTGGAGGAAGTCCTGGCTTTCGCCGAACAGTTCCTGGCCAGGGAAAAATAAGGCCGCATGGGCTGGTTCGGAGCCATAGCGGGCGCCCTAGTGGGCAGCCTGTTCGGAGGGGTCGGCTCGCTGGTGGGCGGGCTGATAGGCGGCTTCGCCGAGGAGGCTATCAAGGACAAAAGGCACAAGTCCTCCGCCTCCCGGGAAGAGCTTTATTTCTTGAGCGCCCTTTCCGCCATGCTGGCCAAAATGGCCAAGGCCGACGGCCGGATCGTCCAAAGCGAGATCGACTACGTCAGGTCGCTTTTCGTCAGGTCCGGCTTTTCCCAAGAGAAGATCGAATACTGCGTGAGGGTCTTCAGGAAAGCCAAGGACGACCCGCATTCCATTTACGAGTACGCCGCGGACTTCGCCGCCCACGCCCCGGGCACGGAACTGAAGGAGACGCTTTACGGCATACTCTGGGACCTGGCCTGCGCCGACGGCCGGCTGTCGCCGGAGGAGCTGGCCATCCTTAAAAACATCACCCGCTATCTCGGCATCGCCGCCGCCCGCTTCGACTGGGAGTACCGGTGGAGAACGGGAAACTCGGGCGAATCCGCGGGCGCTGGCGGGAAGACCGGCAGTTCGAAGGACCCCTACGCGGTGCTGGGGAAGACCAGAAGCGCCAGCGACGAGGAGCTGAAGGCGGCCTACCGGGAGAAAGCCAAAAAGCTTCATCCGGACATTCTGCGCTCCCAGGGACTTTCGGAAGAGCTCGTGAAGAAAGCCAACGAGCAGATGGCCATTCTGAACGAGGCCTGGGACAGCATCAAAAAGGAAAGGGGACTCTGAGCCCTTTTCAAAAAACCGCGTTTTGTTATAATTGAAATTGGAAATTTATTAAATTTGCTTAACCTCCACACAGCAAGGCGACTCATGAAACTCCGTTCCCTGATCCTTCCCGCGTTACTGGCGGTCCTGACGGCCCCGGCCGTTTTCGCGAAACCCGTAGAACTGACCTCACCCAAGGGCGTCCTGAAAATGACATTGTCCGACGAAGGCAAGATCGCCTACGCCCTGAGCGGCTTCGGCGTCAAGGACGTCGTCAGCGGCGAACTGGGCCTGGAATTCCAGGACCAGGCCTGGCCTGAAAAATGCGAGATAGAATCCTGCCAGAAGAGCGAGATCGACGAGACCTGGACCCAGGTGATCGGCATACAGAAGGAATACCGCGACAAATGCAACGAATACACTGTCAAGCTGAAGGGCGATTTCCCGAAAAGGGAAGTTGGCCTCGTGGTGAGGATGTACGACGAGGGCGCGGCGATCCGCTACACCGTCTCCCCCAAGGACGAGGAAGAGTACGTCCTGACCGCCGACAAGACGGATTATCTTTTCAACAAGGATTACGAATGCTGGTACGCGCCTTACGGCTTCGGCTCCGCCCAGGAGCACGAGTCGCTGAAGGCGACCTTGACCACGATCCCCAAGGGCACCGTCAGCGGCTGTCCGCTGATCGTCAAGGGAGAGAGCTTCATCATGGCCCTCACCGAGACCGACCTCAGGGACTGGGCCGGGCTGTACTTCAGCAACGGACTGATGTTCGAGGGCTCCAAGCTGGCCGAGCTGGGCAAGCTGACGGGCAAGGACGAGGCCAAGGAATTCAGCGTGGACGTGAAAGGCAGGAAGAGCGTTACCCTCTACCATTACGTGGACGGCGACAACAGCTACTGCCACGCCGACTGGGCGGAGCTCAGGCTCACCGACAAAGACGGCAAGAAGATCCCCGTCACCAAGGAATTCGTCATGGATTCCAAGCAGGATTGGGGAGAGCTGGGCGAGAACGCCAGCGTGGACGGCAACCAGCTGAAGATCGGCAAGAAGACTTTCAAGGACGGCTTCGGCAGCCACGCCAAAGGCTACATCACCTTGAAGCTTGACGGCAAATACGCGACCCTCTCCGGCTTCTGCGGCGTGGACGCCGAGAAGAACGGAGAAGGCTCCTCCTGCTTCGCCGTCTACGGCGAAAGCAAGGACGAGGCGAAGCCTTATCTGGCGGCCGCCCTGGCCCCCAGGCTGGACGGCAAGGGCCTGGTCCTCACCAAGGGCGAGCGCAAGTCCCCCTGGCGTCTTTTCCTCGTGGGCGAGAACGAGCTTTCCCTGGTCACCAACCAGATGATCCTGAACTGCGCCTCTCCCTGCGAACTGGAGGACACCTCTTGGATCAAGGCCGGCCGCTGCACCTGGAACTGGTGGTCCGACTGGAACAGGAACCTCTGCACGGAATCCATCAAGAAGGAAATAGACTTCGCCTCCCGCCACGGCTGGGAATACTCCACGGTGGACGACCCCTGGTACAGCCCGCACATGGGCCGGGTCGGCAACAACGTCATGAAGGGCCAGGAAGGCAAAGTCGATCTGCCTGAGATCGCCAGCTTCGCCAAGGAAAAAGGCGTGAAGCTGATCCTCTGGATGCACTGGGCCGACATCAACAGAATGATGGAGGAAGCCTTCGCGTATTACGAAGAGCTCGGCTCAATAGGCGGCATGAAGATCGATTTCATGAACCGCGACGACCAGGAGATGGTCAAGTGGTACGAGAAGACCGTGAAGCTGGCCGCCAAGCACCACCTGGTCGTCAACTTCCACGGCTCCTACAAGCCCAGCGGCTTCGCCCGCACCTTCCCCAACCAGATCACAAGTGAAGGCGTCAAGGGCAACGAAGCCAGCAAGTGGGGCCATGACATCAACCCCAAGAATCTGACCAGCTATCCCTTTACCCGCTATATCCAGGGTCCCGCGGACCTGACCCCCGGCGGCTTCCTGAACAGGCAGCCCGAGGATTTCAAGCCCACGTCTCCCACGCAGGTCATCGGCACCAGGGCCCACGAGCTGGCCTTGTGCTTCGTTCTGCCCACGCCCTTGATCTGCCTCTGCGACAATCCCGTGAACTACGAAGGCCAGCCCGGCCTGGAATTCCTGGATCAGCTTAAGGCCACCTGGGACGAGACGCTCCCGCTGCAGGGCGACATGGAAAAATTCTACATCTGCGCCCGCCGCAGCGGATCCGACTGGTTCGTCGGCATGATCGGCGACGACCTGCCCCAGACCCACGCGGTGCCCCTGACCTTCCTGGAGGAAGGCAAGAAATACACGGCCCAGATCTTCCAGGACACGGAGGACAGCGCCACGGACGCGACCAGGATCGACATTGTCACCAAAAAAGGCCTGGACAAGGATTCCGTCCTTCCCATCAAGACGGTCCGGAACGGCGGCTACGTCGCCATCCTGAAAGAGGAGAAATAAGAGCAGACGCTAGCAAAAGCGGACATAAAAAAACGGCTTCCCTCGGGAAGCCGTTTTTTTCTTTCTATTCCTTGGTTATCTCGTAGCAGACCACTTCGTGCTCGCGGCCGCGGTAGGCGATTTTCTCCACCCTGTCGTTTTTTTTCATACCCGCTTTCAGCATCACTTTTCCGCTGGCGATGTTCTCGCTGAAATGGCCGGCCTTGACGGTCTTGTAGCCGACGCGGAAAAGTTCCTCCACCGCGGCCTTCAAAGCCTCCGTGGCGAAGCCCCGGTTCTGCATGTCCGGATGGACGCAGTAGCCCACCTCGATGGACTCCTCATCCTTGGTCACGTGGTTGATGAAGCCCGCGAATTCTCCGCGGCAGCTTATGGCGTACACGAAGGCGTTCAGGTCGTTGGAGGCTTTCTGGAAATAGTTGAAAAGCTTGCGGCCCTCCTCCTCGGTCCTGAGGTCGGGTAGCATGTAGGTGGCGTAAACGGAGGGGTCCCTGAAGAGTTCGAGGGCCCGGGCGTAATCGCTTTCCAAAAAGGGCCTGAGGGTCAGGCGGGGAGTCTCTATGCAGGTTTTTCTAGGTAGCATGGTCTTGAGAGTTTGGTTGGTTTTTCCGATTTTCCCAATTTTTCCTTCCGGTGTCAACGCCGGCGGGGAAAACGTCCTTCCGGAGGCTTTCCGAAACCCGGCGCGGAGCGGCGAAAACCGTCTGCGGGAGCGGGTTGGCGGGCGGTTTGCTTCTCGTCTGAATTATAGTATAATTTAATATTATGTATCTGGATATCATATTGCTTTTAGTACTGTTGCTCTGCATGACCGTAGGGATCATGCGGGGCGTGCTGTCGCCTCTGATCACCTTCTTCTCACTTTTCCTTTCGCTGTGGTTGGTGGCGCTCTTCCTGTCGCCCTGCCTGGAGGAATTCCAGGCTCTGACGGCGCCCTGGAAAGGTAATTTCCTGGTGAACCTGCTCACTTCGAAATTCGTGGCGGGATTCCTGATGATCCTGATCCTGTATTTCGTCCTGACGTCGCTGGCGGAATTCGTGAAGCGCAAGCTGATGAACGCCCTGAACCTCAAGTTCAGCGACCGCTTCCTGGGCATGCTCTGCGGCGCCGCGGTGGGAGTCTTCCTCTGCGTCATGCTCTGCATCGGGCTGATGTGGTCGCGCTCCCTGGTGGCCTCCCAGGCCAACGACGAGGGTCTGGAGAAGTACGACGCCATCCTTCAGTCCAGCCAGGGCTTCTCCGTTTCCCTGGCGATCACGGACTGGACCGTCACGCGCTTCCCCAAGTTCGCCTCCATCCTTCCGGAGGGCGGGAGCTGGGGCGCGGCGACTTCCGGCGGTCAGGACGAAAGCGAAAGCGAATACGAAGACGAAAGGGGGATATTGGGACACTGATGGAAACGAAGAAAAACATCATAGTCGTGATGGGCGGCTGGAGTCCGGAAGCGCCCATCTCCATGCGGTCCGGCCTGAACGTTTTCAGGACGCTGGACAGGAACAAATACAACGTCAGGGCGGTGGTCCTCAGGGAAGACCGCAAGGCGATTTTCCTGCCGGAGGACGCGGAGCCCGTGGAGGAAGCTCTCGGCAAGTTTGAGAGCGGCAACATGGCCGACGTTTTCACCGAGGTGCTGGCCTGGCCCGTGGACGCGGCCATGCTGGCGCTGCACGGCTGCGGCGGCGAGGACGGGGCCTTCCAGGGCTTTCTTTCCACCCTGGGCATTCCCTTCACCCACAGCGGGGTGACGGCCTCTGCGGTGGCCATGGAGAAGGACATCGCGAAACTGCTTTACGCCGCCTTCGGGGTCAGGATCCCCAAGGGCGTCACGGTCTCCAGCAAGGACGACCCCATCGAGAAGATCAAGTCCGCCGGGCTCAGGTATCCCATCATCGCGAAGCCCCTGGCCTCCGGCTCCAGCTTCGGGCTTTGGCTACTCAACAGCGAGCAGGAGCTCAGGGACAACGTCTTTTCCTTCTGGTTGAACGGCGGCCTTTATCTTTTCGAGGAATTCGTGAAAGGCCGGGAGTTCACCTGCGTGGTGGCGGAGCGGAAGGGCAAGGTCACGGCCATGCCCGTTACCGAGATCGTGAGCCACACCGGCGAGCTTTTCGACTACAAGGCCAAATACACCAAGGGCAGCTCCGAGGAGATCACACCCGCCAGGATCGACAAGGCTTTGAGCGACGAGATCAGGGCCGCGGCCGAGACCTGCCACAAGGCCCTTCGCTGCAAGGGCGTTTCCAGGACGGACTTCATCGTGAACGACAGAAACGAGATCTACGCCCTTGAGACCAACACCATTCCCGGAATGTCCGAGGCTTCCATCCTGCCCAAGGCGGCGCTGGGAGCCGGGACGACTTTTTCGCAAATACTGGACGATATGCTCGACGAGGCGTTGACGTCCGAACAATAAAAAATCGAGGTAGATATGCTTGACATCAAATTCATCAGGGAAAATTACGATGAGGTGCGCGCGAAACTTCTCACGCGCTACCCGGCCGGACAGAATCGCAACAATCTTGACGAGGCCCTTGAGCAGCTCATGGTCAACGACAAGCTGAGGCGCGACGAGATCAAGGCGCTGGAAAGCCTGCAGCAGAGCCGCAACCAGCTCTCCAAGGAGATCGGCATGAAGCGCGCCAAGGGCGAGGACGCCGACGACCTGAGGTCGCTGGTCCAGGAGATAAAGGAAAAGCTTGACGTGGCCGAGAAGACCAAGGAGGAAGCGGAGGCGAAGGTCTCCTATCTGATCGACCGCATCCCCAACATTCCCGACGCCGCCACGCCCATCGGCGACAGCGAGGACGACAACGTGGAAGTCAGGAGAGTGGGGGAGGTCCCGTCCTTCGATTTCGAGCCCAAGCAGCACTTCGAGATCGGCGAGAAGCTGGGCGTCCTGGACCTTGAGAGAGCCGCGAAACTTTCCGGCGCGCGCTTCTCGGTCCTGAGGGGCGCCGGCGCGAAACTTGAGCGCGCCCTGGAGAACTTCATGCTGGACGAGCACACCAAGCACGAGGGCTACACGGAGTTCGAGGTTCCCCTGATCGTCAGCGACGAAACTTTGTACGGCAGCGGTCAGCTGCCCAAGTTCCAGGAAGACCTCTTCCACGTGGAGTGGGAGAAGCCTATGTACCTTATCCCGACTTCCGAAGTGCCGCTGGTCAATCTGCACCGCGGCGAGACTTTGGAGGAGAAGGACCTGCCTCTGCGCTACACGGCGCTGACGCCCTGCTTCCGCTCCGAGGCGGGCAGCTACGGCAAGGACACCCGCGGCATCATCAGGGTCCACCAGTTCTACAAAGTTGAGATGGTGAACTTCACGACGCCGGAAAGATCCATGGAAGCTTTGGAGACCATGACTGAGAACGCCTCCAGGATACTGCAGAAGCTGGGCATCGCGCACCGCGTGGTGGCTTTGTGCACTTCCGACATGGGCTTCTCGGCCTGCAAGACCTACGACGTGGAAGTCTGGCTGCCCGGTCAGAACACTTACCGCGAGATCAGTTCCTGCTCCAACTGCTGGGATTTCCAGGCCAGGCGCGCGAACATCAGATACCGCCCGGCGGACGGCGGGAAGCCGCAGTACGTGCACACCCTGAACGGCTCCGGCCTGGCCGTGGGCCGCACCTGGGTGGCCGTGCTTGAGAATTACCAGCAGAAGGACGGCAGCGTCGTCATTCCCGAGATCCTGCGCCCCTACATGGACGGCCTGGAAGTAATCGAACCCGAGAAGTAAAGAATTATGTGGCAAGAGATCGTAAACGTTTACAGAGATTTCGATACCTTCGGACGTATCGACATGCTTATCCTGGCCCTGATGTCGATCTACATGTGGGGTCTGTTCGTCGCGAAGTACGTCTACTTCAACAAGCTTGAGGAGGCCAACGAGCACCTGGCCAAAAGGCTCAGGGAGTTCAGGGCGCAGTTCGTCAGGGATTTCACCCAGATGTACCGCGACCTGCCCAAGACTTCCGACGCCCCGGTCTACCGGATGTACAGGGCGGGCATGGATTTCCTTTTCGCGGAAGGCCCAGCCTCGACCTCCGACATTGAGGAGACCAGCCAGATCATGGACGCGGCGCTTTCCAAGGAGATCAACGAGATGGAAGGCGGTTTGACCTTCTTCTCCGTGACGGCCATGCTGGCCCCCATGATGGGCCTTTTCGGAACGGTCTGGTGACTCACCCTTTCCTTCCGCGGCATGGTGGGCAGCGGCAACACGACGATCAGCACCGTGGCGCCCGGCATCTCGGTGGCCCTCATAACCACCGTGGCCGGCCTTATCGTGGCCATTCCCGCCGCGGCCATCTTCTACTATTTCCGCGGCCGCGTCAACTGCCAGATAGTCCTGATGGAAGAGTACGCCAAACTTCTGACCGCCAGGCTGCACCGCGCCCTGGAGAAGGAAAAGCAATCTGAGAACAACTAAAGGGGAAGCTTCAAAGTGAGTCTTCTGGCAAAACGTCGCGGCAACGAAGAGGCCGATCTCAACGTCACCTCGCTGGTGGACGTGACCATGACGGTCCTCATCATGTTCATCCTCATCGCCCCCGTGCTGGAGCAGGGGATGAAGATAGAGCATCCGGCTTCCGACGCGGTGAGCTCCGCGGAGATCCCGGACGAGCCGCTGGTCATATCTCTCACCAAATCCAAGGACACCGGCTACGGCGTGGTGAAGCTTGGCGACGCCGTGATGGGGCCGGAGAAGCCCTTCGACAAGCTCTACCAGACGCTTTGCGAAATGAAGGCCAAGAAGAACGACCTTTCCGTCATCATAAGGGCGGACGGGGATTTCCCGTATGAATACGTTATCCGGCTGATGGACGCCGCCTACAGCGCCGGCGTGGCCGTGGGGTTGGGGGACAAATGAGCATAATGCGCGACCGCAGAGGAAGGGAGGACGCCAGGATCACGGTGACCTCGCTGGTGGACGTCACCATGACCGTCCTCATCATGTTCATCCTTCTGGTGCCCCTGATGGAGCAGGGCGTGGACGTTTCACTGCCCAAGGCCTCGCCCATGACTTTCGAGCAGCCGGATTACGCGGCGGTCATCAGCATGCAGCAGAGCGTGGACGAGGCCAGCGGCATGACCAACGGCGTTCTGTACTGCAACGACCGGGAGATGGACCGCCTCGATCCCTTCGGCGCCCTGAAGAAGGAGATCCAGGCCATGAAGGAACGGGAGACTCCCACCAACAAGCTGGAAGTGATCATCAGGGTGGACCGCCGCTTCCGCTACGGCAACGTTTTGGAACTTGTGAACCACCTGAAGGAAATAGGGGTGGACACCTCCTATTTCGCCACGGAGACCACGGGCAACGAGAAATAAGATGCCGAACAAATTTTCTTCCACATATTTTCTTCCCTCCTTCGTGGGGCACGTCCTGGTCTTCCTGGGGCTGGTGGTGGCCGCTTCCCTGAGCGAGCCGCAGCCGAAGCTCATGGGCATCCAGGCCAAGGTCACGCTGACGGAGGTCCCCAAGAGCGCCGTCCAGGCGCCCCCGGCGCCGCCCGCTCCCCCCGCGCCGGAGAAGAAAATAGAAAAGCCCGTGGAGAAACCGCCGGAGAAGAAGGTGGAGACGCCGCCGGAAAAGAAGCCGGAGAAAAAGGTGGAGAAGCCGCCCGAGAAGAAACCGGAAAAGAAAGTGGAGAAGCCCCCCGAGAAAAAAGTCGAGAAGAAGCCTGAGAAAAAGGACGCCAACGTTTCCGAGATGCCCGATTTTATAAAGAAAAAGCAGCAGGAACGCGCGGAGAAAAGGCGCACCCAGGCCAAGACCGCCAAGAAGGACACAGGGAAAAGCTCTTCCAAGGAGACCCAAAAGCCCAAGACCGAGCCGGTCTCCACGA
>Ga0310696_10003591_pt1 | contig 19305 bp, 19 predicted proteins | sample AusTroGonzalo_MG_4_FD_203885 | JGI IMG/M metagenome (GOLD analysis project Ga0310696, IMG submission 203885) | Bovine rumen microbial communities from tropical cattle in Woodstock, Queensland, Australia - Gonzalo_02 (v2) (version 2) | ecosystem: Host-associated > Mammals > Digestive system >... | reverse complement strand
GGGCAAAACACTCTCGAAATAGCGGGCGGCATCGGCTTCACCGCGCAGAAACTGAAGGGCCAGGACACAATAGTCCCGCACGCTGGCCTCAATGACCATCGAATACGGGGCTTTCTCGTCTATACGTGCCAATATTTCTGCCACGCTTGTCATAAACAATGCGTAAATATACGAATTTTCGTTAAATTTGCGACATGAAGATTGTATTTCTCGATGCCATTTCCATGGGTGACGCGCCCCTGGAAGAAATCGCCGCCCTGGGCGAGCTCACATGTTATCCCTCTTCCACTGCAGAGGAGGCCAGGGAAAGAGTTAAGGATGCCGATGTGGCCCTTTTGAACAAAGTCATTGTGGACCAGGCTTTCCTGGACGCCGCACCCCGGCTCAAACTCATCTGTGAGGCTGGAACAGGCATGAATAACATAAATATTACCTTGTGCGAAAAGCGCGGCGTAGTCGTTAGAAACGTAGCTGCCTACTCCACCGATTCCGTTGCCCAGGTAGCTTGGATGCATATTCTCAACCTGTTGGGACGCGCTTTCCACTATCAGAACTTTGTGACCAGTGGTGCCTACAGCCGAAATCCCGTGCATGTTGACTATGCCCATCCTTTCACCGAGATTGCCGGCAAAACGCTGGGCATCGTGGGCATGGGAGCCATCGGCCAGAAAGTAGCTGCCATCGGAACCGCTTTCGGAATGAAGGTCATCTATTATTCCACTTCCGGCACCGGACACTGCAAAGATTATCCATGTGTACCGCTGGAAACTCTGCTGGCCCAGTCCGATGTCATCTCCATCCATGCCCCCTACAATGAACGAACGGCCGGGCTTATCGGTTATGCGCAGTTCAAGCAGATGAAGCCATCGGCCATCCTGGTGAACACCGGCCGCGGCGGCATTGCCGTGGAAGAGGATCTGGCCCGGGCCCTGGACGACGGTCTCATTGCCGGCGCTGCCCTGGATGTCTATGTAAAGGAACCGCTCCCGGCCGACAGCCCTCTTATGCACGTGCAGCACCCGGAGCGCCTTCTGCTAAGCCCCCACATTGCCTGGTACTCCAGTGAAGCCCGTGCCAGACTGGCCCATGAAATGGCCGAAAATATCAAAAAAGGCTGGTAATATCCTATGGGACGAATGACGGACACAACTGTTTTTCGTCCCAAAATCGCTATTTTCGTCCCAAAATACGGTTTTTAACCTCATTTATTCGTCCCACACTACATTTATTTCTCCGGAAGCGCGGCATATGGTAATTTTGCAGAAAAACCTGAAAGATATGATGGCTTCCATTCCCGCCCGGCTTAAGCTTGACAATGCCGCAAACATATATCCTGCCTCCATGTCCAAGCGCTATTGTAGCTTGTACAGAATTAAAGTGAGTTTGGTGGACCCTGTCGATCCCGCTATCCTGCAGGAAGCGCTCCTGCGCGTGTCCGAAAGGATTCCTACTTTTCGCTACACCCTCAAAGCAGGCGCTTTCTGGTGGTACCTGGACCGTTGCGATGCTACGCCCACCTTACTTCCCTTGAAACCCCTGAAACATTTCAGGCTCAAGGATCAGGATGGCCTGCTGTACCGCGTGAGCACAGAAGGGAATGAGATTGTCCTGGATGTCTTCCATGCCCTGGCCGACGCCAACGGCTCCCTGATTTTCCTCATGACTTTGGCAGGGGAGTACATCCATCGGCGTTATGGGGTGAATATCCGGTACAACAGACTGGTATGGGATCCCGCAGACCATCCGGTTTATGCCGAGGTTGAGGACAGCTTCAAAACCGTATTCAGCGGCCGTCACGGGCAGTTAGAGCAAAACGTGGACGCCTACCACATCCGTGGCAACATCATGCACTTCTCTGCGGTGAAGGACCTGCGCGCCGTCTTATCGGCCGATGCCGTCAAGGAGGTTTGCAAACAATATGACTGCACCGTGACCGAACTTCTCACCGCCGCCATGCTCTGGGCGTTACAGGAGGAATATCGGCTCGATGCTTCCAGGCGCAAGCGCTCCGTCCTCAAGGTTTCCGTCCCCGTGAACCTGAGGCCCATCTATGGCAGCCGTACCGTACGGAATTTCTCTTCCTACGTGAACCTGGGCGTGGATGTAAAGGATGGCCTCTATACATTTGAGCAGCTGGTGGATGCTGTGAAGATGCAGAAGGCCAACGACCTGCAAAAAGAGCAGCTGGAACCCAAGATTGCCGCTAACGTAGAGTTGGAAGAAATGCTGCTGGTACGCGTACTCCCGCTGCGCATCAAGCATCCTATCATCGACATCATCAACCTGCTGCATGGAGACCGCTTCGTCTCTCAGACGCTCTCCAACATCGGCCTGCTGGACGTCCCGCAGGAAATGCTGCCCTTCATGACGGACGCCGACTTTATCCTGGGCCGGCAGCGCGGCAACAGCGGTGCCTTCTCCTGCCTCACCTACAACGGGAAAATGTACCTGCACATGACCCGGAAGATTGCCGAAGACCGCTACGAAACCGCCTTCCTCCGTCTTCTCTCCACCCTGGGCTTGACCGTCAGCACAGATCTCTCAAATTTAGCATAGGGCCTAACTCATTGATTATCGGCACTATAAAAAAATTTCTTGATACCATTTGGTATCAAGAAATAAAACTAATATGCTGTTTATCAGTTATTTAGAGCGGGTGCGTATACTGGCCACTCCGGACTTCCGGGTGGTGATATTGTCGCATTCCAGGTCTCGTGCGTCAATGTCACCGGCACCGTTGACGGAGAAGCTGGCCGATGCGGCCTTGCCGCCCAGTACGGCGTCACCGGCACCGTTGACGGTTACGGAAAGGGTTTGAACATCCAGTTCCTTGGCACGGACGTCGGAGGCACCATTCAGAACCAGGGTGAGGCCGGGGGCTGTCAAAGAGCCGAAGTTCAGGTCTCCGGCGCCGTTCACGCTCACCTTCATCTCTTTATCGGAAGCATAGGAGCCCTTAAGCAAGACATCGGCAGCGCCGTTTACCGTAATGGATTCCGCAATAGGGAGGGTGACAGCTATATCGTATTTCTCGGCCCGGATGGGAACGTTGTTGAGAGTGCCCATGATGAGCACTCCGTTCTCCACGCGGTAGTCCAGGTGCTGGAAAACTTCCTCATTGGCCGTAACCACCACGGAAAAGACATCGGACTGGCTGACGGTGAGATCGCTGGAACCGTTTACGACGATGGCGGTGAAGCCGGTGAGGCCTTCCATGGTTTTCTCCACCACGGGACCTTTGCAACGGATGGTTTTACCGTTGCCGATATGGATGTTGATGCAGCTGCTGCAAACCAGCAGGACGCAAAGGGAATAGAACAGTTTTTTCATGGTTACACTAATTAAATATGGTTGCATCTAATCCCAGCAGATCCATTTTGCGGCGGATAGCGGGAACTTCTTTCTCCAGGAATTCGGCCCTTTGGGTGTCCAGGATTTTGTCACGGGCATCCGGGGACACGAAATAGCCGATGCCGCGTTTGTTGTAGATGATACCCTCGGCGGTGAGTTTTTCGTACACACGCATGACGGTATTGGGGTTCACGCCGATATCGGCGCCGTACTCACGGACAGACGGAATTCTGTCGTCCGCCTTCAGGGAGCCGCTCAGGATGCCCTCACAGAACACGTCGGCTATCTGAAGATAGATGGGTTTTTCTCCGTGGAAGTCCATAATACTAATGCTTTAAGGTTTTCAGGCGCCAGTAAATTCCACCGGCCAGGCCTGCCGCAATCAGAACAGACACCCAGGTAACGATATTGAACACTTTCCGGATGTAAACTTCAGCATCGGCGAAAGTATCCACTTCTATATCGTAATTCTGGATGCCCAGCGTAGACAGGACGATAGATAAGACGGAGGTGAGCAGGAAGATGATGACGAAGCCTCCCAGAATCTTGTTCTTCTTGAAGATGAGGCCGCACAGCAGGAAGAAGAGGAAGTTGGCGGCAATACCGGCCACAAAGGCGGGAACAAAAGCCCAGAGGGTCCAGTTGGTGTCGTAGTCTCCGTTCACATCGATGATTTCACTGCTGAGGTCACGGAATCCGTTGCCGAAGGAATGGACCAGGGAATGGCCCACGGTGGGGTCGAAGGAAGCCACCAGCAGGTCTGAAACCGCATAGACGGCCACAAACAGGACGGGGAGGACGATGACGGTCATCAGAATCATGGACAGCCACTTCTCGAAGGTGGAAGCCGGATTCATGAGCCATGCACTGCCTTTGCGGCGGTCGGTCAGATAACCGTAAGTGCGGGTCTGGTACAGCTCCAGAGCCGTAAAGGCGACGAGGTACACGATGAAACGCGCTCCCAGGCTGGGACCATTCCATCCGCCGCCGAAAATAAGGTTGAAGCCAACCGTGATGATATAGAGGATGAGGCCGGAAAGGCCGATGCCGATGGCCGCCTTTACGTGGTTGCGCCACATCTGGGTGAAATCGTATTTGAAATAGGACCAGAAACGCTGGCCGTTGAATACTTCGCTTTTCATGGGACTACGCAAATAAGGCTTTAACAACATCTTTATGGGCATGTACGGCATTGAAGAGGGCTTCCAGGTTAACCTTGGACTCTTCTCCGGTGGTGTTGGGATAAACCTGGATGGCACCGGCAGGGGTGTGCTCCAGATAGAGGGCTTCAGGATGGATCTGCTGGCCGTAGTCGAAGAACAACTTCCGGCTGATTTCCTCCAGGGAGGCGCTTACCAGCACATCTTCCTTGTCCAGGATGATGATGGGGTCGATGATGTCTTCCAGGTCCCGGACCTGATGGGTGGAGATCACCACGGCGCTGTCTTCGGCCGTGTATTTCATGATAGCCTTGCGGAACTGGCTCTTGGAGGGGATGTCCAGGCCGTTGGTGGGCTCATCCATGAAGTAATAGCGTGCATTGCAGGCGAGCGCAAAGGCGATCCAGGTCTTTTTGAGCTGGCCGGCACTCATGGCATCCATCATCTGGTTTTCGTCCACTTCGAATTCCCTGAGAATCTGCAGGAACTTCACATGGTCGTATTCCGGCCACAGGGAACCGTTTTCGGTGCCGAAGCGCTGGGCGCGATTGTGTACGGGAGCCACTTCATCGGGCAGGTAGAATTGCTCGGCCAGCAGGGAAGGCTGACGGTCGAAGGGATATCGGCCGTCGGTTTCGATGACGCCGGTCTGGGGCTTTTTGAGTCCGCACAGAAGGGTGAGGAGAGTGGTCTTACCCACACCGTTCTCTCCCAGGAGGCCGTAGATGTTGCCTCCTTTCAGTTCCATGGAGATGTTTTTGAGCACTCCTTTGGAACCGTAACTGAAGGATAAATCTTGAACGTTGATCATATCTTTGTAGTGTATTAGTTCAGTAGTACACTGCAAAGGTAGTGATAAAAATTAAAATTGCAAATTTATTTTTGATTTTTTCGCCAAAGTTCGGGAGTAAGCCCCGTAAACGCCTTGAACTGGCGCGTGAAATTGCTGCGGTCAGTAAATCCTACGCGGCGGGCGATGGCCGATGCAGGCTCTTCGGGGAAGGCCAGGAGCTCCTGCTGGGCATCTTTGATACGGAGTTGGGAACGCCAGGTGCGGAAGTCCTGCCCCTTCTCCAGAAAATACCTATATAATATAACAGACTGCGTCCCCATGCGGGCTGCAGACTGTTCCAGGGTTGTATCGGGGATACGATACGATTTGGCATCCACCCACGCCTGTAATGCTTTTTCCAGTCTGGAACGCTGGGCAGGCGTGAGGGATGCCGAATAAGAATTTGTGCTGTTACCAGCCAAGGACATACGCGAAGATGAGCGGCGCTACGATGGTGGCATCGCTCTCCACGATGAACTTAGGCGTGTCGGGGGCCAGTTTGCCCCAGGTGATTTTCTCGTTAGGGACGGCGCCGGAATAGGAACCGTAGGAGGTGGTGGAATCCGAGATCTGGCAGAAATAGGCCCAGAGGGGAGTGCCTTCCCAACCCAGATCCTGCTCCATCATGGGAACGCAGCAGATGGGGAAGTCACCGGCGGTGCCGCCGCCAATCTGGAAGAAGCCCACGCCGGGAGCGTTCTTCTTGTACCAGTCTACCAGGAACATCATCACTTCCACGCCCTGGATGACCATGTGGGGATCGTATTCACCGCGGATGACATGAGCGGTGAAGATATTACCGGTGGTGCAGTCTTCCCATGCGGGGCAGATGATGGGGATGTTCTTTTCGCAAGCGGCTACCACCCAGCTGTCCTTGGGGTCGATCTCATAGTACTGTTTGAGGACACCGCTGCGGATCATCTGATAGATGAACTCGTAGGGGAGGTATCTCTTACCCTCGGCCTTGGCTTTGTCCCAAACCTCCACCAGGTGTTTTTCCAGGCGGCGGAAAGCTTCTTCCTCCGGAATGCAGGTATCCGTTACGCGATTGTAATGGTTGTTGATGAGCTCCTGTTCCTGCGCGGGGGTGAGGTCACGGTAACCGGGGACACGGTAATAGTGGTTGTGGGCCACCAGGTTCATGATGTCCTCTTCCAGGTTATTGGCGCTGCAGCAGACGAAGGAAATCTTGTCCTGACGGATCATTTCGGCCAGGGAGAGGCCCAGTTCTGCGGTACTCATGGCGCCGGCCATGGCCAGGAACATCTTGCCACCCTTGTTCAGGAGGTCTTCATAGGCTTTTGCAGCGTCTACCAGGGCTGCGGAATTAAAGTGACGGTAGTTGTGGGTAATGAATTGAGAGATAGGTCCCTTTTCCATTTTATTTAATGCTTGTGCAGCGGGCGAAACCAGTCTTTGGCCTCCAACCCCTGCATTATGATTGCAAATTTAGAAAAAAAACTGTAATTTCGCATTGTTAAAGACGAGTATAACCTTTTAAAACCTATTTATTATGAAGAAAATCCTTGTAGTTTTGGCCGCTATCCTGGCCACGGCCGTTGTGGCTTCCGCACAGCCCCGCGCTATTGGTATCCGTGCCGGTTATGGCGCCGAGCTTTCCTATCAGCACACCCTTGGTGGCAACAACTTCGGTGAAATCGACCTGGGTTGGAGCGCTGGTGCTTTCAGCGCCGGCCTGGCCTATGATTTCAGCATCGCTCCCCTCGGCCCCCTCGGCTTCTATGCCGGCCCTCAGGTACAGCTGGGTCTGTATGCAGGCGGTGGCATTACTGTTTTCGCTCTGGGTGCAGGTGCACAGCTGGGCCTGGAATACTGCTTCGACAGCATTCCTCTGCAGCTCTCCCTGGACTGGAAGCCTACCTTCTATTTCATCCCTGGCACCGGCTTTGGCTGGCAGAGCATCGCCCTGGGCATCCGCTACATGTTTTAAAAGCTGGTCTTTCAGACAAGACTGCATAAAAAAAACCGGGAGCATCGGCAATCTTTTTGCTCCCGGTTTTTTTATGCAGTCTTGTCAATAAACTATCCGATGAATTCCCGCAGCAGGGAAGTGGAAGGAATCTCGCGGTCACTCACTGGCGTGAAGTAGTGGATGAACTTGAGAAGGCGGTGGGCCTCGGCATACTCACTGCAATTCTGGGGAACAGAGCGCAGGATGGGTTCCGCGTGGTTCTTGAGTACGGCAAACTCGATGAGATAGGCCGAATTGAACATGACATCGGCCATCTCCTGATAGGGATAAATCCATTTTTGCTCGGCATCCAGCACATTCTGCCAGTTGGAGATGGACTCCCGGGCCGTGAAAGCGCCCTTGTTGTAGTCTCTCACAATACGACGCAGCAGGCGGTTGTCGCTGGTGGGAATCATGTTGTGGTCGTCCAGCAGGGTTCCGGTGAGCGTATTGATGAAGATGCGGAACTTGGCGCTCTCCGGAATGTCCGAGGTTAAGGCAGGGTTCAGCGCATGGATCCCCTCAATTAGCAGGATGCTGCCTTCCTTCAACTGTAATTTCTTTCCGTTATACTCCCGCAAGCCCGTAACAAAGTTGTATTCCGGTACGGAAACCTCTTCTCCGGCAATGAGTTTCATGATATCCCGCTCCATGAGGCCATGGTCAACGGTGTCGAAGTTGTCAAAGTCGTAAGATCCGTCCGGGAACTTGGGCGTTTCCACCCGGTTGACGAAATAGTCGTCGGTACTCATGGAGATGGGCTTGAGCCCGCAGGCCTTGAGCTGGATGGACAGACGCTTGCAGAACGTGGTTTTACCGGAGGAGGAAGGACCGGTGATCAGCACCACTTTCAGCGGGTTTTCGCTACGGTTGCGACGGTCTATTTCCTCGGCAATCTGCACAATCTTCTTTTCCTGGAGCGCTTCTGCAATCTGGATGAGCTCGCTGGCACGGCCCTGCAAAAAAGCCTCATTGACGTCTCCCACGGTGCTCAGGCCCATGATAATGTTCCAGCGGAGGGCCTCCTTGAACATCTCGAAGGTTTTGGGCTGGTCCACAAAAGCGGCCGGGCGGGACGGGTCATCATGGGAAGGGACCTGAAGGAGGAAACCGTCGTGGTAGGGGACGATGCCCCATACTTTCAGGTAACCGGTGGAAGGAACCAGCTTACCATAATAATAATCTACAGTGTCTCCCAGGGTATAGTAGTCTGTATAAGCTTCTCCGCTGGTTTCCAGCAGCTTCACCTTGTCCTCGAAACCTGCCTTGCGGAATTCCTTGAGGGCGCGGTCGGTCTGGACGTCGTAGCGGTGGAAGGGCATGTCCTTCTCTACCAGTTCCTTCATGTGAGCCTCCAGCTTCTGCAGGTCTTCGGGCACCAGCTGGCTGCCGTCGGCCTTTCTCAGATGGCAGAAATAGCCGTGGGAGATGGGATGCTCGATATACAGCCTGCTGCCCGGGAAAATGTCCACCGTAGCCTTGTAAAGCAGGAAATAAAGGGAACGGCAGTACACACGCATACCGCTGGCTTCCCGTACGTCGATGAATTCGATGTCCTTGTTCTGGTACACCTTGAACTTAAGTCCCTGGGACACATTGTTCACCTTGGCGGAAACAATGGCGTAGGGTCTGTGACAGTCGAACTCCTGCAGCATCTGCAGCAGGGAGGTGCCTTCCGGGAAGCGTTTGCTTTCTCCTGTATTCTTGCAATAGACTTGTACCATGGGAGGGGAGTCTTAAAGTTGGATTTCCTGTTGCTCCAGATAAGTGACCACGTCGGCCACGGTTTCGAATTTGGCCAGGGCCTGGTCCGGGATAACGATACCGTACTGGTCCTCAATGCGCATCAGCAACTGGAGGATATCCAGGGAATCGGCCCCCAGGTCCTTTTTGATGAGGGATTGCGGGGTAATCTTGGAAGGGTCCAGACGAAGCTGTTTCGCCAGGATGGTCTGTACTTTCTCAAACATAAACTAATCTTCGTAATGTTCGTATTTTGCTATTTCAGTTTCAATTTTGCCGCTGAGGCCGGAGATTTCCATCTTGTAGGCCTGCTCTATGCATTTCTCCACCGCGACGGCCTTGGAGGAGCCGTGGCCTTTCACTACCACTTTTGAAGTGCCCAGGAGTACGCTTCCGCCATAATTCTGGTAGTTCATGAACTCCTTCATATCGGCAAACATCTTTTTCATCAGCAAGGCGCCCACCTTGTACAGCGTTTTGCTGAAGATTTCTTTCTTGAGTTTTTTCAGCAGTTCCAGAGCCGTTCCTTCGGTGGTTTTCACCAGGACATTGCCGGAGAAGCCGTCGGCCACCACCACGTCGTAGTTGCCGCTCAGGAGGTCCCGGCTTTCCATATTGCCCACAAAGTTGACGGAGGGCGTCTCTTCCAGCAGCTGATAGGCCTCCCGGCGGATATCGTCTCCTTTTTCGGCCTCTTTGCCCACATTGAGCAGGGCCACCCTGGGATTGGAAACGCCGTACACATTCTCCAGATAGAGGGATGCCATGATGGCAAACTGACGCAGATGGGCCGATGTCACCTCTACGTTGGCACCGCTGTCGCAGATGCCCACGATGCCGCCGTCCATGGTGGGAAGCAGGGGACAGAAGGCCGGACGGATAACGCCCGGAATGCGGCCCAGGCGCACCAGGGCGCCCGTCACCAAAGCTCCGGTAGAGCCGACGGAAACCATGGCGGCAATGTCGTCGCGGTCCCGCAGCATGATAATGCCCCTCATCATGGAAGAGTTGCGCTTGAGGCGGACCACATCGGTGGGTTTCTCGTCACAGCCAATCACTTCCGGCGCATGCTCAATCTCCAAGCGGGATGCGTCATAGGACTTGCCTTCCAGCGCCTTGCGCAGGATGGCCTCGTCCCCGGTGAGGATGATATGGAGGTCCGGATTCCCCGCCAGGGCGGCCAGGGAACCTTCTATGGGAGCCTCGGGGCAGTGGTCTCCGCCGAAACAGTCAACGATGATCTTAATCATAGACTCTTCACAAATGAACGATATCGTTTACACTCTTCACGCTTGAAGCGGCGCCATTGGTTGAGGATGGCGTAATTGTCTTCCAGGTTCAGGTTGGTGTCGGCCCATTTGAGCCGGGGATTGTCCCGCAGCATCTTCATGATGGCCAGGGAAAGGGCGCCGGAAACGCCGCGGTTCAGGTATTCCGGGTCCACTCCCACCAGGCACAGGTCCAGGATATCGGGTTTTTTGATGTAATACAGCAGTTTCAGAAGCGTGAGCGGCGTGTATTTTCCGCGGGTTCCCACCAAAGCAGGGGCCAAGCCGGGGAAGGAGAGGCCGAAGCATACGATCCTTTCGTTTTCGTCCAGAATCACGGCCGCATATTTGGGGTCGATGACGATGGCAAAGTTCTCCAGGACAAGTTTACGCATGCCCTCGGTGAAAGGAACGGTTCCGTATAGGCCCTCGTAGGAGGTGTCCAGCAGGTCGAAGATGCCATCGGCATACTTTTTCATGAACTGCGTACCGTTCTTGGCCGATCCGTAATGCAGCTTGTAGCGCTTGAAAATGAAGGAGATGAGCTGCTCCATTTCATCAAAGACTTCCGGGCTTTCGGGGGCGTACAGGCGGCTGGCCGTCCAGTCAATCTCCTTTTTGTAGCCCAAGGCTTCCACGTGGTCTTTGTAATAGGAGAAATTATAGTTCTCCTCAAAGGTGGCAGGTTCTTCAAAGCCGTCTACAAGCATGCCTTCCCGCTCCAGGTCGCTGAAATTGAGCGGGCCCACCATGGTGTCCATCCCCTTGGATCGGGCCCAGTTCTCGGCCGCTTCAAAAAGGGCCTTGGATACCTCTACATCGTCGATGGCGTCGAAACGGCAGAACCGGCAGCGGTTCTCCTTATTCTTGGCATTGGCGTCTTTCTGGATAATGGCCTGGATGCGGCCGGCGGGTTTGCCGTCCTTGTCGGCTACAAAACAAGTCCACTCACAGCTGGAATTGTACACGAAATCCTTCCCGAACATCTTTTTTTCGTCGGAATACAGCGGCGGAACAAAGTACGGGTTGCCTTTGTACAGGTCCAGCGCGAAGTTCAGGAAGGCTTTTTGATCCTTTTTGTTGATGACTTCTTTTACCTCTATCATAGATTCTTCGCTTCGCTCAGAATGACAATTAACGGTGGATAGCGTGGAAGCAGACACCTACGCCGTTGGGGCCGCAGTGGCTGCCGGCGGTGGGATTCACGTCCACGTAAACGATGTCCTGCTTGCCGTACTTGTTCTCTATCATCTGGCCGACGTTGTGGGCAATCTCGGGTGAGTCGGTGTGGCCGATACAGATGCGGTGCTTCTCAATCTCATCTCCCAGCTCTCCCACCTTGTCCACCAGGTAAGTCATGGCATTGAGGCGGCCCTTTGCGGTGCCAACGGAGACCATTTTGCCCTCCTGGCTCATGTGGATGAGGGGACGGACGCCGATAAGGGTGCCCATAGTGGCCGCCAGGCCGCTGACACGGCCGCTGCGGCGGAAGAATTTGAGGTCATCGGCAAAGAAATACATGGCGAACTTATCCACTTCCGTCTTGGCCCATTCCAGGATTTCGTCCAGGGTTTTCCCGGCTTTCACCAAGTCTCCCACCTCACGCACGATGGCATAGCTGATGGTGGTGATGCCCTTGGTGTCGATTTCCTCGAAACGGGCGTTAGGGTACTTCTTCTTAAGGGAAGCGACGGCCTGGTCCATGGCATCGAAGGTATTGGTCATGGCCCTGGAGAAATGCACGTACAGAATCTCGTTACCCTCGGCAAAGTCCTGGATGAAATACTGCATGTACTGTTCCTTGGAGATGGCACTGGTTGTGGGCAGGACGCCGCCGCGGAGCATATCGTAGAAGGCGTGTGCATCGAAAGACTGGAAGTCCACGTAGGGATAGGTGGTCTTGGCATCCACGCTGTAAGGCATGGAAATGAGCTTGTAACCGTACTCCGCAGCTATTTCCGGAGTAATATCGGTGTCGGTGTCTGTATAAATCTTTAACATAGCACAAGAATATAATCGTATACGGGCTGTCCTCCATCCAGAAGGATGACTTCTGTCATGGGACAGGCTTTTTCTAGTTCTGTTTTCAGGCGGGCTGCTTCATCGGCCGGGGCATCGGCTCCGGAGAAAAGCACCAGGATATCAGATTGGTCGGCCTGGAGTTTACGGGCCAGCTCCAAAACAGCGTCTTCCCGGGAAGCGCAGGCACAGAGGATCTCTTTTCCGCTAAAACCCAGATATTGACCGGTGCGGGCCTCAGCCGTGTCCCTGATGGCACGGGAGACGGAACCGGTGGTGACTGCTGCCGCCGCCGCTGTCAGGGTTTCCTCCAGCTGCTCCACCGGCAGCTCCGGGTCCAGGTTGGCCAGCGCAAAATAGCCCTCTCCCAGCGTTTTGGTGGGGATGACGATGATTTTAGAATCGGCATACATGGCTGCCGCCTGGTTGGCCGTCAGGATGATGTTGCCGTTGTTGGGGAAGACCAGGACGACGTCGGCGTTTACATTGTTGAAAGCCTCCAGGAAACGCTCTACCGGGGGATTCATGGTTTGTCCGCCCTCAATGACCTCATCCACGCCCATCTGCAGGAAAGAGTCCGTAAGGCCCTTGCCCGCCGCCACCGTCACCAGGCCCAAGGCTTTGCGGGCCCGTTTGAAGCGCTGGTCCATGTGGTTCTCATGGTGCTGCAGGGTCATGTTCTCCACCTTGATGGTAAGGAATTCTCCCCATTCCCGGCACTTGGTAAGGATGGCGCCGGGGTCTTTGGTATGAACATGCACCTTGATGATGCTGCCGTCCCGGAAAAATACCAGGGAATCACCCTGGGAGGCCAGCCAGTCATGGATGACACGCTCGTCAAAGCCGTCCAGGTCCACTTTGCTACGCTGCAGGCGCAGCAGGAATTCCGTACAGTAACCGAATTCCAGCACGCTGTCTTCGGTAAAGGCATCAATGTCTACTTTGGGGGCCGATGGCCGGTCGGTGCCGGCCATGACGGTTTGAGTGCCGGCCTGGGCGTCATCCCCGACACCGATCGGGGATCTCCCGTGCAGGGCATCCCTCATGCCCTCGGCGATGCACAGGAGCCCTGCGCCGCCGCTGTCCACCACGCCGGCTTTCTTGAGGACATCCAGGAGCTCCGGTGTGTGCTGCAGGCTCAGGTCCATGCCGGCAATCCACAGGTCGAAGTATTCTTCCAGGGTAGTGGACCCCTCTGCCGCCGCTGCGCCTTCACGAAGGACAGTGAGGATGGTCCCTTCCACAGGCTGGGAAACGGCCTGGTAAGCCTCTTTCACCGCCGCCTGCATGGCTTTAGTGAAAGTCTTGCAATCGGCATCTTCTTCCACGCCCTTGAGCCCCTTGGCAAGACCCGCGAAAATGCGCGAAAGGATAACGCCGGAATTGCCCCTGGCACCCATCAGCATGCCCCGGGACACAGTTTCGGCCGTATCGGCCAAAGAAGGGGAGAGCGCGGCATGGCAGCCCGCCTCCATGGTCATGTACATATTGTCTCCGGTGTCGCCGTCGGGGATGGGAAAGACGTTCAGGTCATTGACAGCCTGACGGTCTTGGGCCAGACGGGCGGCGCCGCCGCGGATGAGGTTCAGGTATAGTTGTGCGTTCAGGTTCATTCAGGGAGTCGGAAGGTTTTTCTGAAGAACGGTATCTTCACCAGCTTGCGGAACACCCACGGCTGCAGGGAGTACGTGATAAGGATGGTGGAAGCCATGCCGATGAGCGTAATGAGGCCGATGGAATGGATGGACGGGTGCGTGGCGAAGATGAGGGAGAAAATAACGATTCCCAGCACCAGCGCACTGTAGAAAATGGCCACTTTGTGGTATTCCAGCATGGATTTTTCTCCGGTGCGGGCTTCGGCCAGCAGGCCTTCCATGACAAATATGCTATAGTCTACGCCAATACCGTACACGAAGGTGGCGATGACGATGTTGATCAGGTTGAACTCCAGCCCCAGCAGGGCCATGTATCCCTGCATCACGTACCAGCTGATAAACATGGGCAGGAAGGCGATGAGGGCTATCCAGATATTGTGGAAGCACAGCAGCAGCACGATGAGCACGAAGATACTGGAAATCCAGAGGGTGGTGTTGAAGTCGTCGTGCACCACCTCCACCAGGTCCCGGCAATAGTAGAAAGGCTCCAGCACAAAGATGTGCGGAAGCGTGGCCAGGGCGTCCCAGACGGTATCCTGGTCCTTCAGCTCATAGGAGACGTCGGTGAATACCATGTATCGGCCATTCTCCTGACGCTCTACATAATTGGACATCAGGCCAGAGGGAATGACGCCGGATTCAAAGAGGTTGCCGGGTTCATATTTGGCCGAGATGATGCCCAGGAAGGGGTCGAAGAGATTGTAGGGCAGGTTGTTGTCGTGTGCCGCAGCGCCCAGGTCTCTCTTGATGCGCGCCACACGGCCCCTGCTCCAGAATTTCTTCCAGGTCTTGATGCGGATGAGCTGGTCGTTTTCCGACTGCAGGAGGAGACGGGTGACGGGGCTGTAGGCTTTTACCAGGCCTACATCCTTGAGGGAATCCAGGGCCGGGAAAAGGCGTTTGTTGTATTCCAGGGCCGCATCCAGGCTGTTGTCGTCCCAGGCAGCGAAATACATGTGCACATAGCCGTCGGCATTGGTGCGGTTATACAGCTCCATGCTTTCCACCAGTTCGGCGTCGTCGTAGTCCAGGTTGCGGAGGTCGCTGTCGAATTTGACGCGGGGGCTGAAATATACGCCTACTATAATGAGAACGATGAGCGTGCCGATGATCCAGGGATTGCGGTCCCAGGGCAGGCTGTTGAAGCGTTCTACCAGCGGGAAACCGTGGGTGCGCCTGAACTTGATTTGGCGCGGGTTCATGAAATGCGGCAGGAAAACCAGCACGTAGAAGGTGTTGCCCAACAGCGCAAAGGTGGCAAACATGCCGAAATCCCTCAGTAGGTCGCTCTCTGTGAACAGCAGGCCCAGGAAGGCGCCCACGGTGGTGATGCAGCCCAATATCACGGGCGTGCTCTCATCATGGAGCATCTTCTCCACATCGGCCACGTAATAGAAATGGATGAGCACGTGCAGGCAGTAACTGATGGCTACGCCCAGGATAATGGCTCCCAGGCCCAAGGCCATCAGGGACATATATCCCTTGATCCAGTACATGCAAGCCATGGAGAAGAGCGTACCGTACACCACGGGAAGAATCTGGTGCAGGATGAAGCCCACGCTTCGGAAACTGAACAGCATGATCACCAGGATGATCAGGAGGGACAGGCCGATGGTCCACACCAGGTCCCGCTTGATGGTTCCGGCGTTGGAAACGCTGCCCTGCGGATTACCGTGCACCAACACCCGGATGTCGGGATGGGATGCCTCGAATTCCCTCTTGCACTTGTTGATCATGTTCACCAGGCGGGTGGCCTTGCCGGAATTGGTAGAAGCGAAAGAGGGGGCCAGGAAAGCCAGCGCCACACTCTTGTCCATGCAGAACAAATGACCGTCAAACATGTTGTAGCCACCCATCATGCCCTCTCCGGAGAAGTATTGGTCTATGAGCAGGCTGCGCAGGTTCAGCGGGTCCATGGTCACCATCTGGGTATCGTCTCCGGTCTCGTCTTCCATCACCAGGTGGGCGTTTTCCACCATCTGGGCCGCAATGGCTTCCCGGGTGGTGGAATTTTCGATGAATGCGTACCAGGACGTATCCACAAAGGAGGGAAGATGCTCCAGGCCGAATTCCATGGCGCCCAGGGCCGTATCCACGTCCAGGGTGGAAAGGATGCCGGAAATGTAATGGGTGGCCGTGTCCTTTTCTTCCAGGATCTGGCAGAATTCCTCTATGGCATTGCCCAGAATGATGGGATTGACCGGATTGAGGGTGTCCCGGGAAGTGACCTGGATAAAGACTTTGTCAATGAGTTCGATGTCGCTGAAGGCGACTTCCGAAGCACCGGTACTGCGGGGAAGCAGTTTCATGATGTCTTCCTCGTAACGGAGTTTGGCGCCGAACCACCCGAACACCAGGGTACTCACCACCAGCAGTACCCACATCAGGGCCTTATGCCCCTGAAAGAAGCGGTAGACCGGAAGGAATATCCTGTGCATAAGCGAATTATTTCATGTTATCGAAAATACGTTCCCGCACCTGTTCGATGGTGCCCACGCCGTCTATCTCACGGTACAGGCCCTGGGCCTTGTAATAGGCCACAAGGGGTTCGGTCTTGGCGTGATAGGTCTGGATGCGGTTGTTCACGACCTCGTCCCTGGCGTCATCGGCCCGGCCTTCCAGCGCGGCACGGTGGGCGATGCGCTCGTGGATGAGTTCGTCGGGAATCATGATGGAGACGCAGGCGGTAACTGCTTCTCCTCTTTTGGCCAGCATGGCCTTGAGGGCATCGGCCTGGGCCAGGGTGCGGGGGAAACCGTCCAGGAGGAAGCCGTCCACGCCCTTTACGCTCTGGAATTTGGACTCGATCATGCCTTCCACCACTTCGTCGGGAACCAGGTTACCGGCTTCGATAAGGGACTTGGCCTGGATGCCCAGGGGAGTTCCAGCGGCGATTTCACTGCGCAGGAGTTCTCCGGTAGAGAGGTGGCAAAGGTTGTAGCGCTCCACCATGGCGCCGGCTTGGGTGCCTTTTCCGGCACCGGGAGGGCCGAAGAGTACGTAATACTTCATAACCTTATTCGTCTAAAACGTAAATATCCTTGATGTTGCGGCCCAGCTCGTCATAGTCCAGGCCGAAGCCAACGATGAAGCGGTTGGGGATTTCCATGGCCACGTAGTCCAGCTTCACGTCCTTTTTGTACACGTCGGGCTTGACCAGGAGGGTGCACACTTTGGAATCCTTCACATGGGCGGCTTCCAGGAGGTCTTTCATGACCACGATGGTGCCTCCGGTGTCCACGATATCTTCAATGATGATGACCCGGCGTCCTTCCAGATGGGAGGGAAGGGGGACTTCCGTACGGATGTAACCCGTAGACTGGGTGCCCACATAGGAGGAAAGTTTGCAGGCTTTGAGCTCCAGGGGGAAGGTGACACGCTTGAGAAGCTCGGCGGCATAGATGATGGCGCCGTTCAGGGTGCACAGGAATACCACGGGATCTTCGTCGGTGGCATCGGCATAATCCCTGTTCAGGCGCTCTGCCACGGCGTCGATGGCCTTCTCGATGTCCTGGTTGGGAATGAACATCTTGAAGGTTTTGTCATGCAGACGGATCTTTTTTTCCATGGAAAATCAGTTAAATTATGCAAATATACTACAAAACATGCAAAAAAACCGCTAAAACAACACAAGTTATCAACACTTAGTGTTGAATATGCCGGAAGCTGGGTATATTTCGGCATGAGAAAACTGTTATTATGCCTACTGACGGGGCTGGTTGCCGGGTCCCTTTTCGCCCAGGATGAATCTGTCCTGAGGGCGGCCATGTATTTGTCCGGAGCATCTTCGGAGGAAGAAATCCCCACGGACTGGATAGAACGCCTGGAAGACGTTCGGATCATACAGATTAACAGTCCGCATCTGCGTCCGGGCGTCCTGCTGACCGCTTACCAGGTGGCCTGTATCCAGGATTACAGGGCCACTTCGGGAGATATCCTCTCATATGGGGAACTGGCCCTGGTGGACGGCTTTTCCCTGGAATGTGTAGAGGCGCTGAAACCCTTTCTTTCGCTTTATTCGGACCGGATGCCGGGGCAGACCGATACCGCACGCGTGGATGCCACGGCCCTTGTCAGGACCACGTTGAAGACCGTGGGCGCAAAAGCAAAGTTAAGCGGAAGCCACTGGCGGGCCGGAGGTGCCTGGAGAGGGGAGGACGGAACGGCCTATGCCGAAGGGACCTGGCGACGGAACCGGGTACTGGCAGGGGACTTCCACACCCGCTGGGGACAGGGGCTGGCGGCGTGGACCGGATTCACCATGGAAAGCCTGTCCACGGTGGATGCTTTTATCAAACGGTCTACAGGCCTCTCTCCGGTTTGGTCTTACTCGTCGGAATCCGTCCACAGGGGAGTGGCTTATGAGTATGCCGGGATCCACATGGGAGCGACGGCTTTTGCCGGTTTGGGAGAGGATTTCGGAGCCCATGCCGATTATCTTTGGAGAAATGGACAAGTAGGTGTAACAGCGCTATTTACAAAAGGGAACTTCACGGGTTCTTTAGATGGAAAGTACAGCCTGCGCGGCACCGATTTCGTGGGGGAAATAGCCTGGTCAAACCGGTCGGTGGCAGGTAAGATAGCCGTCCGTGGAAAGATGGGAGAAGCCTGTAAATGGACGCTGCAAGGACGCTGGATTCCCAGCCGGTTTTCCGGGAAAAAGAATGGGGAATATGGAATGGCCGCCGGCTTCACTTATAGGCAGCGCGATCGTCTTTTTCTGTCCCTCACCGCCGATGCCGCCCTGCTTCCCATTCCCGGCACGGATCCCCGCCGCTTTCAATTGCGAATATACGGAATAGCGCAGTGGACCCTGTCCCCGGCCTGGTTGCTGGACCTGCGCCTGACCGAGCGCTTCCGGAATTACGAAGCCCCGCGCACGGACTTCAGGGCCGATGTAAAATTTACCTCCGGCCCCTGGCTGTCCGTCATCCGGGCCGAAGGGGATTACTGCGGCGGATGGGGCTTCCTCACTTACTTGGAAGGTGGGTACAAGACGGAGAAATCGGCCTTGTACATACGTCTGACTGGGTTTTATATCGACCAATGGGCAGCGCGCATCTATTGCTATGAACGGGATGCAGCCGGCACCTTCTCCGTACCTGCATACAACGGCCGAGGCTGTGTTGCATCACTGGTAGGGTCCTGCAAACTTCGCCTCGGCCGAAGATTGATCCTGAAAGCCCATCTGCGGGCTGGCTGCCAGTTCAAAGCCGGCCAGAAACCGGCTCCAACCTTGAACCTGCAGTTACAGGGAGATGATTCTATTTTTTGCCGAAAATGCGGCTAGCAAGCTTCTTCAACA
>Ga0310696_10003590_pt1 | contig 19306 bp, 16 predicted proteins | sample AusTroGonzalo_MG_4_FD_203885 | JGI IMG/M metagenome (GOLD analysis project Ga0310696, IMG submission 203885) | Bovine rumen microbial communities from tropical cattle in Woodstock, Queensland, Australia - Gonzalo_02 (v2) (version 2) | ecosystem: Host-associated > Mammals > Digestive system >... | reverse complement strand
AACCTCTGGCAGATACGAGTTCCGCAATAAAGGTATCGATGTGTTTGTAGAGGCTATGAACCGCCTGTTGCGTGATCGCGACTTGAAGAAAAAGGTGGTTGCCTTTATCGAGGTGCCCGGTTGGGTTGGTGAGCCTCGTAAGGACCTGCAGGAAAGACTGCAGAGCGGCAAGAAATACGATACACCATTGGATGTGCCACAGGTTACGCACTGGTTGCATAATATGAGTCACGACAATGTGCTTGGCATGATGAAATACTACGATATGCATAACCAGAAGGACGATAAGGTGAAGGTGATCTTCCTGCCTTGCTATCTGGATGGTAATGATGGTATCGTAAATATGACATATTACGATGTAGTGTTGGGTAACGACCTGTGCATCTATCCTTCATACTACGAGCCTTGGGGCTATACACCGCTAGAAGCTATTGCTTTCAAGGTGCCCTGCATTACTACCGATCTTGCAGGTTTTGGTCTTTGGGCTAATACCGTTTTTGGACATGAGGGCCAACTGGAAGATGGTGTGAAGGTAATACATCGTACGGATTACAACTACAGTGAAGTGGCCGATAATATCAAGGATACGGTGGCAGATTTCTCGAACATGACAAAGAAACAGATTGAGACCTGCCGCAAGAATGCTGATGCCTTATCAAAGAAGGCACTCTGGAGAGAATTTATACAGTACTACTACGAGGCGTATGATATAGCGCTCCGTAAAGCTGAAGAGAGAAAACAGAAATTGTAAATACTTAAATTGTAAATTACATTATGAAAATTAAAGCTGATTATGCAAATGCTCCACAGTGGAAAGATTTGACCGTAAAGTCAAGTATTCCCGAACAATTGAAGTGTTTGGACGAGATTGCCCATAATATGTGGTGGGTATGGAACTACGAGGCACGCGACCTGTTCCGCGACCTTGACCCTGAGCTTTATCATGAAGTAAAACACAATCCAGTAATGTTGCTGGAACGCTTGAGTTTTGCTCGTAAAGAAGAGATTGTTAAGGACAAGGCGTTGATGAAGCGCATTAAGAACGTCTATGACTTATTCCGTAAGTATATCGATGTTGAACCCGACAAGAAGCGTCCATCAGTGGCTTACTTCTGTATGGAGTATGGTATGCACTCTGCCCTGAAGATTTATTCGGGTGGTTTGGGTATGCTGGCTGGCGATTACGTGAAGGAGGCTTCCGACTCGAATGTTGATATGTGCGCCGTTGGTTTCCTGTACCGTTTCGGTTACTTTACACAGAGCCTCTCTATGGAGGGTCAGCAGGTGGCTAACTACGAGGCACAGAACTTCGGCAGTCTGCCTATTGAGCGCCAGTTGGATAAGGACGGTAACCCTATGGTTATTGATGTGCCTTACACCAACTATCAGGTTCATGCTTACGTATGGCGTGTAAACGTTGGTCGTGTAAAGTTGTACCTGCTGGATACCGACAACGATATGAACTCTGAGTTCGACAAGCCTATTACCCATAGCTTGTATGGTGGTGACTGGGAGAACCGTCTGAAGCAGGAAATCCTGTTAGGTATCGGTGGTATGCTGCTGCTCAAGAAATTAGGCATCAAGAAGGATATTTATCACTGTAACGAAGGTCACGCAGCGCTCTGCAACCTGCAGCGTCTGTGCGATTATATCGATGAGGGCTTGACCTTTAACCAGGCACTTGAGTTGGTTCGTGCTTCTTCGTTGTACACAGTTCACACTCCTGTACCTGCAGGTCACGACTATTTTGACGAGGGGCTGTTTGGCAAGTATATGGGTGGTTACCCACAGAAGCTGGGTATCTCGTGGGATGAGTTCATCGGTATGGGACGTACTAATCCCGACGATCATGGTGAGCGTTTCTGCATGAGTACTTTTGCTTGCAATACCTGTCAGGAGGTTAACGGCGTCTCAATGCTGCATGGATGGGTTAGCCAGAAGATGTTTGCTCCTATCTGGGCAGGCTATTACCCAGAGGAGAACCACGTGGGTTATGTTACCAATGGTGTACACTTCCCAACATGGTGTGCTACAGAGTGGCGCAAGGTATATGCTAAATACTTTGATGCAAAGCACATGAGTGATCAGAGCAACGAGGAAATATGGCATGGTATCTATAACTGTCCTGATGAGGAAGTTTGGTCTACTCGTATGGCTTTGAAGAACAAGTTGTTTGAGTATATCAAGGAGCAGTTCCGTGAGAAGTGGTTGAAGAACCAGGGTGACCCATCACGTGTGGTATCACTGCTGGAGGGCATGAATCCTAATGCTCTGGTCATTGGTTTCTGTCGTCGTTTCGCTACTTACAAGCGTGCACACTTGCTCTTTACCAATCTTGAGCGTTTGTCTAAGATTGTGAACGATCCTGAGCATCCAGTAATTTTCCTGTTTGCCGGTAAGGCTCACCCAGCCGATGGCGCAGGTCAGGGCTTGATTCAGCGCATCTATGAGATTAGTCAGCGCGATGAGTTCCTGGGTAAGATTATCTTCCTGGAGGACTACGACTTCCTGTTGGCTCGTCGCTTGGTATCAGGTGTTGATATCTGGATGAATACTCCAACACGTCCACTCGAGGCATCGGGTACATCGGGCGAGAAGGCCGAGATGAACGGTGTTGTAAACCTTTCTGTAAAGGATGGTTGGTGGCTTGAGGGCTATCGCGAGGGTGCTGGTTGGGCACTTACCGAAAAGCGTACTTACCAGAACCAGGGCTATCAGGATAATCTGGATGCTGCTACCATCTACCATTTGCTGGAGAACGAGATTATACCTCTTTATTATAATAAGGATAAGAAGACGGGAATCTCGAAGGGCTGGATTAAGGTTATCAAGAACTCGATTGCCCAGATTGCACCTCATTACACAATGAAGCGTCAGCTCGACGATTACTATGAGAAGTTCTACAACAAGCAGGCCAAGCGCTTTAAGGAGCTTTCTAAGGACAACAACAAACTGGCCAAGGAGTTAGCTCTGTGGAAGGAAGCTGTTGCTGAGCGTTGGGATGCTATCAATGTTGTATCATGCGAGTGGGACTATCCTGCATCGGGCATTGAGACAGCACAGAAGTACACCATCCGTTACGTGATTAACGAGCAGGGGCTGGAAGATGCTGTGGCACTCGAGAAGGTTAACGTGTTTATCAATAAGGAAGGCGAGGAGCGTATCTTCTCTATCGAGCCACTGAAGATGGTTGGTCACGATGGTAACAATTATACCTTCGAGGCAACCCTGTCTCCACAGCAGGCTGGACAGTACAAGAGCGCCATCCGTATGTATCCTAAGCATAAGGCGTTGCCTCACCGTCAGGACTTCTGCTACATTAAGTGGCTGGAGCTGCCTAACCACACGGTATAATAATAAGCAAAAAGAAACCCGAGTTCATTATTTGAACTCGGGCTTTTTGTAGTTTTGGAGTATATATTTTCCTAATACATTCTGTTTGTTTCGTTGGGCAGTCTCGGTAATGCAGTCCGATATGCGGTGGTGCAAACTGTCTATCTGTAGTTGTAGCTGTTGGCGCTGAATGCTGTTGGTGCGAGTGGAGACTTGAGCCATACGAATAAGTCTGGAGCCTAACTTCTGCACTGTATCATTAAGTGCCTGCCATTCGTTGTTGAGTATTGTACCCGAAACACGTGAAGGGTGGGGATGCTGGTTTAACTCAATGGTGATGTTACCTGGTTCAAGGAAGAAACTTACGCTGGTTAGCTGGTTACTGTGTAAGTAAGCACGGCAAAACAACGTTGTATCGGTTGTTCCTGCAAACTTAAACACGCCGTCGGTTACATAAGCCTGCCCCAAGACTTTCTGTGGTGGGTCTTCGAAAGCCAAGGTTATAGTGTCGCCATCCTTTAGTTGTGGCGCGCAGCCTTTAATCTGATAGACGTTTGATTGACAGGATGATAATAAAAACGAGAAATGAAAAATGAGAAGTATTGGCAGTATGATATTCTGTCGACATTTCCAATATTTCAAAAACCTCTCATCTTTCATTTCTCATTTCTATATATTATACAATTATACAATATATAAGTCGCTAATGCTCTTATTATCGATAACGCGACGAATGGCCTCGGCAAACATATCTGCTACAGAGAGCTGCTTAACCTTAGCACAACGCTGAGCATAAGGAATAGAATCGGTGAATACGATTTCCTCGAGAGCCGATGCCTGTACACGATCGCTGGCAGGGCCGCTCATTACACAGTGGCTGGCACATGCGCGAACAGTGAGTGCGCCGTTCTCCTTCATCAGGTCGGCAGCTTTGGTAATAGTACCAGCGGTGTCAACCATATCGTCGATAATAACTACGTTCTTACCCTCAACCTCACCAATAATCTGCATAGAGGCCACTACGTTGGCACGTGCACGGGTTTTGTTACACAATACCAGTGGGCAGCCCAGATATTTTGCGTAGGTGCTGGCACGCTTTGAACCACCAACGTCGGGTGATGCAATCACCAACTCGTCGAGTTTAAGCGACTGCAGATAGGGCAGAATAACGTTCGATGCATACAGATGATCTACAGGAACATCGAAGAAACCCTGAATCTGGTCGGCGTGCAGGTCCATTGTAATTACACGGTTCACACCCGCAGCACTCAGCAAATCGGCTACTAACTTTGCACCGATGCTAACACGGGGTTTGTCCTTACGATCCTGGCGGGCCCATCCAAAGTAGGGGATTACGGCATTGATGGTGCGGGCCGAAGCACGCTTAGCTGCATCAATCATCAGCAGCAACTCCATCAAGTTGTCGGAACTGGGGAATGTGCTTTGTACCAGGAAAATGTCGCGACCACGGATACTTTCTTCGTACGAAACAGCAAACTCTCCATCAGAGAATTTGGTGATTTGTAACTGTCCTAGCGGGCAACCAAGACTTTGGCAGATTCTTTCTGCCAGGTATCTCGTAGCTGTTCCTGAGAATACCAAAAAGGAGCTCTTATCACTCATTGTTAATACCTATTTATATTTTATATTAGTACTTTAGCTTGCTAATCTATTGTTTTGCGTAGTTTTTCAAAGTGGTTAAGTAGGGCTTTGTAGTCAATTTCATTGTGAATGTTAAACCTGTTCCACAGGTCGCCGCATATCACTATACCACCAAATCCCAAATCCTTAATCTCTTTTACTCTGTCGAGATTCATACCACCCAGGGCAAATACTTTCTTATCTATCAGCCCGTGTTTTGAGGCGTCACGTAGTTCGTCCATCGTAAACGACTGCTTTTCGTCGGCATTGGTTTGGCTGTCGAAGATGGAGTGTAGGAAAACATAGTTCGACTTCTTCTTTGTTTCTTTGAGTTCGCTAATAGCATGACATGTGCGGCTGACGTTTCCTTTGTAGCCAACGGGGGCCTCGGTAAAAGCATCGTCTATATGAATGCCACGCAGGCGATATTCTTCTTTCAGATAAAAGTGTCCGTGAACGGTTATTTTGCTGTAATAGTCTTCGCCAAGTAGAGTTAACAAACGCTCAGAATACATGGGCGAAGCGCCTGGTTTATACAGGTGCAGATTATCCAATCCTTCCTCGAAGAGGTTTGCAAGAATCTTGTCCTCTTCGACGAAAAATGTGGGTTTCGTCATTACAATAAGCTTCATTTTTGCCATCTGTTCTCTTTCTAAGTGCAAAATTACACAGATTTTTCGATATTCTGACCACTTTCAGCAAAAAAATGGTCATAGAGGTGCATTTTTCAGAAAGTTTTAGTAATTTTGCATCCTGAATAGGGGGAAAAAGAGAATTTATTGTAAATCGTAAAATCATAAATTGTAAATTAAGAAGATGAAAGCATTTGTTTTTCCCGGACAGGGAGCACAGTTTGTAGGAATGGGTAAGGATCTGTACGAAACCAACCCTCTGGCAAAGGAACTTTTTGAGAAGGCAAACGACATTCTCGGATACCGTATCACCGATATTATGTTCGCAGGTACTGATGAGGAACTCAAGCAGACAAAGGTTACTCAGCCTGCCGTTTTCCTCCACAGCGTTATCTCTGCCCTCTGTATGGGCGACGCTTTCGACCCCAAGATGGCTGCTGGTCATTCTCTGGGTGAGTTCTCAGCATTGACTGCTGCTGGCGCTCTTAGTTTCGAGGATGGCTTGAAGTTGGTATATGCTCGTGCTATGGCTATGCAGAAGGCATGTGAGGCTCAGCCCTCAACTATGGCTGCCATCATTGCACTTCCCGACGAGAAGGTTGAGGAGGTTTGCGCCGAGGTAAGCAAGTTGGGTAAAGGTGTTGTTGTTCCAGCTAACTATAACTGTCCTGGACAGCTGGTTATCAGTGGTAATGTTGAAGCTATTGAGGAGGCATGTGAGCGCCTGAAGGCTGCTGGTGCTAAGCGTGCACTGGTGCTGAAGGTAGGTGGTGCTTTCCACTCTCCACTCATGCAGCCCGCCAAGGATGAGCTTCAGGCAGCTATCGAGGCTACCGAGATTAAGACTCCAAAGTGCCCTGTTTACCAGAATGTTGATGCTAAGCCTCATACCAATCCCGCTGAGATTAAGGCTAACCTCATTGCCCAACTCACTAGCTCAGTTCGCTGGACTCAGAGCGTACAGAACATGATTGCCGATGGTGCTGACGACTTCACTGAGTGTGGTCCTGGTAAGGCACTTCAGGGCATGATCGTTAAGATCAACAAAGAGGTTGCAGCCCATGGCATTGAATAAGAATAAGATAATTATCTACCAAGTTTTTACGCGCCTTTACGGTAACAAGAATACCACTCGTAAAGAGGATGGAACTCTGGCCGAGAATGGTTGCGGAAAACTAAACGACTTCACGCCCAAAACCTTGAAGAATATCAAGGCGATGGGCGTGAGCCATATTTGGTACACGGGTGTAATCCGTCATGCTACACAATCGGATTACACAAAGTATGGTATTCCTCGCCAGCATTCGGCTGTGGTAAAGGGTAAGGCCGGTTCGCCTTACGCTATTGCTGATTATTATGACATTGATCCTGATTTGGCCGAGAATATTGACCAGCGTATGCAGGAATTCGAAGCATTGGTTGAGCGTACACATAAGGCTGGACTGAAGATTATCATCGATTTTGTACCCAACCACGTGGCTCGTCAGTACCACTCTATCTGTAAACCTGAGGATGTTAAGGATTTGGGTGAGGGCGATAAACCGCAAATTGGTTTTACGCCCGAGAATAACTTCTACTATTGCCCGGGACAGCGTTTTACACCATATCTTGACCTGTACCATGGCGAGTCCGAACCTTATGTAGAAGAACCTGCCAAGGCTACGGGTAATGACTGTTTTCATAATGCTCCAGGCATGAACGACTGGTACGAAACGGTGAAGCTGAACTACGGTGTAGATTACTATGCTGGCGGAGTAGGGCATTATAGTCCTATTCCTAATACGTGGGATAAGATGACCGATATCCTGCTTTTCTGGGCTGCTAAGGGGGTGGATGGTTTCCGCTGCGATATGGCCGAGATGGTGCCTGCAGCCTTTTGGCACTGGGCTACCGATAAGGTAAAGTATCGTTATCCGGAATGTGTGTTTATTGGCGAAGTGTATAATCCTGCCGAATATCGCAATTATCTGGGGGCTGGTTTCGATTATCTCTATGATAAGGTTGGAATGTACGATACACTGCGTGGTGTTATTTGCGGGCAGCAGAGTGCGCACGCTATTACTGGCGCTTGGCAACAAACTGATGATATACGCCAGCACATGCTCTATTTCCTGGAGAATCATGATGAACAGCGTATTGCCAGCGATTTCTTTGCCGGAGATGGTCGCAAAGGCGTACCTGGATTTGTTGTGTCGGCCTTGTTGCAGCAGAATCCACTGATGGTATATTTCGGACAGGAGTACGGCGAACGCGGTATGGACAAAGAAGGCTTTAGCGGTATGGATGGTCGTACAACTATTTTCGATTATTGGAGTGTGGACACTATTGTACGTGCGGCTAATAACAAATACACCTTACGTGAAAAGCATCTATATGATATGTATTGTAAGGTGATGAACATTGCCCAAGATGAAAAGGCTATTACTAAGGGCGAGATGTTTGATCTGATGTATGCTAACGGCCACTTGCAGCGTCAGTACGCTTTCCTGCGTAAGGTTGGAAGCGAAGTTCTATTGGTTATAGCAAACTTTGCTGATACCCCAACCATGGTGAATGTGAACATGCCTGCTCACGCTTTTAATTATCTTGGATTGAGCGAGAAAAATGCTTTAGCTACCGATTTGCTGACTGGCAACAAACAACGACTGCCTCTGAAACTCGATGGGATAGTGACGGTTGAGGTTCCTGAGAATGGAGCTGTAGTACTAAAGTTCAAAGCATAATAAATCCCCTCTCGGTTGAGAGGGGATTTGTTTTACAATTCGTTGATGCTTCCTACACCAGAACGATGGTTATTCTTCTGTTTGGGATGGCCTGCAAAATCCAGCGAACCTACACCTGAGACATTTCCTTCAATTTTCTCCGAGGCATAGCAGGAAATGCTGCCCACACCCGATACATTGGCTTTTACATTCAGTGCCTTTAGCTTGTCGGCTTCAATACTTCCAACACCGCTGTTCTGCAGATTAACATCGTCGGCAATACCAACTACCGAAATCTGTCCAACGCCGCTGTTTATGATATCCAAGTGGTCGGTATCCAAACTGTCCATATTAATGCTAGCTGCACCGCAATTCTGTATTCTTGTCAGGTCGGCTGTGTAAACCTTGATCTTTACGTTTCGGGTTTGAATATTGATACTGTTTCTGGCAGAACCGATATTCAGTCGACCATCTTCACTCTCAAATTTGTACAATTCCTGATAGTTCTCAGGGGCGGTTAACTCAATGGTGCCACTCTTCTTCTCATCCTGAATCAGCTCAACTTGTCCCACCCAGCTCATGGTTACCTGCTCAAAAGCAGGCACTTTATATGCCTTGGTAACAACATTGTCACTTGGATCAATCTTGTTAAGGCCCCACTCACTTACATTCAATTTGCACGATGAAAGCATGAATACACTTGCCATCAAAAACAATACCTTTTTCATATTCTTTTAAATTTTAATTGGTTTCTTTTGTACGTTTGACGCATTATGGTGATAAAAAGTTGCAATAAACTTGCTTTTTTTAGTTAAAATTCGTATTTTTGTGCCCAAAATTTATGTTTTATGGCCGATTATATACTTAACGAGCACAACAAAGAGGAGTTTCCACCAGCCCATACAGCTGAACATCTGCTGAATCAAACTATGATCAGAATGTTTGGTTGCGGTCGTTCATTTAATGCGCATGTGGAACGCAAGAAGAGCAAAATGAGTTTTCATCTTGACCAGAAACCATCGCGTAATGATGAGCATGAGATAGAACGCCGTATGAACGAACTGATAGCCGAGGATTTGCCAGTAACATTCGAGTTCGTAACTCGTGATACGTTGCCCGATGATGTAACCCTGGAGCGCCTGCCTGACGATGCTTCGGAAACTATTCGTTTGGTACGCATAGGTGATTACGATGTATGCCCCTGTATAGGAAAGCATGTACGTAGCACCTCTCAGATAGGGCGCTTTGAATTGTTAGGAACCAACTGGGATGAGCAGGAACGCTCATTCCGTGTAAGATTCAAAATTATTGCTGGCTGATAGCTATCTTTGAGAATACAGGGTTGTGGTCCGAGTAGCTCAACTCGCGCTTATAATAGCTGATTGCCTGCATGCCCTTGTCGTGGAAGATGTAGTCGATACGAACCTTTTTGTTTCCACCACGGAAAGTGTACATGAAGCCACTACCGCACTCCTTAAATCCATCAACCTTATCGCCCAACATGGTGTTGTAAACGTAAGAGTAGGGCACGTCGTTAAAGTCACCGCATACAATGATGGGGAGTTCGCAGTCGCGCATGTCCATGGCCAATACGTTAGCCTGGCCAGAGCGGGCAATCATACCCAAGGTATAGTTACCGTAAATGGCACGCAGTAGGGCGTTACCCTCAATATCCATACCCTGATTCATCAGCTTTCCTGCTTTGTGGAGTGTACCGTTGATTCCTGTGGTTTCCAAGTGAGCATTATACACGCGAACTACAGTTCCTTTGTAATCAATCTCGGCCCACATGGCACTATTGTTAGTCATCTCAAAGTTCATGTTCTTTGATTTGCGGATGGGGTAGCGGCTATAAACCATCATGTCGTGTTCGCCCTGTGCCATATAAGGGAAGTATTCTTTATACGAATCAGAGTTTTTTTTGTCGCCACACTGGTCGTTATACTCCTGGAAGCAAGCTACATCCACTTTCTGTTTCTTCATCTCACTCAGAATATCCTGCGCAATGAAACCTGATGTTTCGCGGCTAAACATGGCTACGTTATAGGTAGCAACCTTAAGTCCAGGTTTTGCCTCGGCAGTAGCACTGGGAGAGCCGAACTGGTAGATCGTACCCGAGTATGGTATGCAGCACAGTATAGCAATGAGTGGAATGATTGCCCAGTGCCAGCGGCGCATAATAAGCCAGTAAATCAGCAGTATAACATCGGCAGCTATCAGCAGGGGCAGCGCGTAAACCAGCATGGCGCGGGCTGTGTTACCTGCAGGCTGAACATCACCTCCGTAGAGACCTACAAGGGTGAAAATCATGACGAGAACTGTAATAATTAGAATGGTGAATGAAAAGTACTTTTGTACAGCTAGTTTTCCCATATTTGCTAAAATAAAAAAGTATAGTTGTTCTTAGTCGAGATACTTGCCAACCATCTCAATAAGGTTCTCTACCTTGAATGGTTTTGCCATAAATTCATCGCAACCTGCGTTTTTTGCATCGCGGATATTCTCCTCGAATGCATAAGCACTCAGGGCGATGACGGGAGTGCTTGAGTCTACCTCCTTAATAATTCGGGTAGCGTCAAGTCCGTTCATCTCGGGCATACGGATATCCATCAGTATCAGATCGGGATGCTCTTCTTCATTCAGGGTTACCGCTTCGATACCATTATGGGCACGAATAAGGCGATAACGTTTGTGGAGCACAATTTTTACGAGTTCGTAATTGCTATCCTCGTCTTCGGCTACCAGGATAGTCTTCTTGTTCATGTCGTCAGGACGGCCACTTACGCGAATGGTGCGAACGTTCGAGGTTGTGGTGTTGCGGGCAGGTGTCATGCCGCCGATTGTACCCTCGAATGGCAGTACAAAGCGGAAGAGCGAGCCTTCGCCTAATTTCGATTCTACGTAAATCTTACCGCCTAATTTCTCTACGATAATCTTACATAGTGCCAGCCCCAATCCATAACCGCTATTGTTCTCGGCATCGCGCGAAACATAGGTGTTAAAGATGTGTTGTAGATCGTCGGGGGCGATACCAGAGCCGGTGTCTTGAACAAAGAATTCAATATTTGTTCCCTCTTCGAGCATGCGGTAGCCATAAGTAATGCTACCCGAAGAGGTATGTTTCAAAGCATTGCTAACGAGGTTTGAGAATACCTGTGTGATGCGGTTGGCATCGGTATTGAAGGTAACTGCCATATTGGGCTTTTTCCAGACCAGCTTAACAGTCTCGGGGCAACGGAATTTGAATAGGTTCTTAATACTGTCGCAGAGCTGATTCAGGTCGGTATTCGACTTCTTCATTACAATCTCGCCCGACTCTACACGTGAGAGGTCGAGAATCTCATTGACTAGGCTCATCAAACGGTTATTGTTGCTCTCAATGATTTCAAAGAACTTCATGCGGTCTTCCTGTGAATCGGTTTCTACCAACACACGTGAGAAACCCTCGATAGCATTCAAGGGGGTACGGATTTCATGGCTCATATTAGCCAAAAAAAGCGATTTCATTTTACTCGCTTTCTCTGCCTTTTGAGCTTTTTCTTCATACTCTTTCAGCTTCTGATTGGCAATGGCTAGTTGCTCTTGTGCAAGCGTTAATCTACGGTTAGCCTCTGCGTATTTCTGAAGCATTATTTCCTTCTCGCTATAATCCATGAGTTACATCAAATCACTATTTGGGGACAAAGGTAATGCTTTTTTTGTAAATACAAAAGAAAAAACGAAAAAAAATCAACTTCTTTTTGCTTTTTCCCATGCTCCGCTATTGTTATGTTTGCAAAGATAGGCCATTCCGCGAAAAACATTGAGATTCATGAACACAAAATAGTAGGCGGTATAAAGTAGTTTGTTCTTGATACCATGCCGTGCAAGCCACCAGCCTAAGAAAGCGGCCAGATAGAATAATAGTTGCCAAATTAGCGCAATATCGTAGAGTATTCCTGCTCTTAGTATTGTAAGTAAAATATTGATAACCAGTAAGATGACCATTGCTATTGGAGTTATACTCCAACGTAATACGCGGTGGCTGATGTATTGGAAACTTACCAATGGATACTTGATGGGGTTCAGCAAACTACGTAGCCACCAGATGCTTTGCAAACCGCCGGCAGCAATACGACGCTTGCGTTTGCTCTCTTCAAAAATATTGGCTGAACCATACTCCTGGGCATAGGCATCTGGAGTGTAGGCTATACGCTTTCCATCTTCAACCACATACATTGACATCATGAAATCGTCCAATAGGGCAGAGTCGGGTACCTCGCGTACCAGTTGAGGGTCGATGGCGTAGAGTTCACCTGCGGCACCCATAGCCGAATAGAGTTCGCTGTCCCAACGTTTCAGCGTGCTTTCATAACGCCAATAAAGACCTTCGCCTTCGGCAGCCATTTGTCCTTCTTTTCGAGCGGCCACACGCTTTTCGCCCGATACGCAGCCAATGGTCGGATCCATAAACAAACGGGCAATCTCCTTTAGGGCGCCTGGGTTAATCATGGTGTTGGCATCGGTAAAAGCAACATAGCGGGTTTTTAATTCTTGCAAACCATGCTTGAGGGCTGCCGATTTTCCACGTCGTTCGGGGCTGAATACCACGTCAACCTCAGGATAAGCAGCCAACAGCTCGTTAGTATGGTCGGTGCTACCGTCGGTTACCCACATAATACGGAATTTATCGCGGGGGTAGTCGATAGCAAGAGTGTTGGTCATCTTTTCGGCCACTACATCTTCTTCGTTGTAAGCACAAATAAGCAGGGTGATAGTGGGCAGTTGATCGTCAGCAGGCACTGCGGCTTCGCGGGGTGTACCCGCGAAGATCCGTTTAAGCCTGATGATAATGTATAATAGAATTCCGTAACCTAAGTAGGTGTAGAATACTATGAGCAACATAGCCCAGAACAGGATTTTGAGTGTGAACATAGGCTTCGATATAAGCGTTTTATTACTTTGTTTCGATTTCTTCCTTCATATCTATAAATTGCTTGTCGGCATCATAGAACTCATATTGAAGGAACGCCAGTTTCTGCGAGGGGATAACCCGTACGCCCAAGCCGTACTTCATTTGCCACTTCATTTTTAGGCTGATTAGGCCTTGGTTAATGTAGGCAGCTACGTAGGGATGAACGTGCAGATAGAACTTGCGGATACCTATCTTGTTGACGAGGGTGTCAATCTTGCTCTCAAGAGTATCAGTGAACAATATGCTCGACTTGATAGTACCTTTACCGAAACAAGTTGGGCAGGTTTCTTCTACATTCACGCTCATGGCAGGGCGTACACGTTGGCGGGTAATCTGCATGAGTCCGAATTTCGACAGGGGCAGAATGTTGTGTTTAGCTCGGTCCTTCTGCATGTTCTTACACATGCGTTCGTAGAGCAGCTGTCGGTCCTCGGGTAACTTCATGTCAATAAAGTCAACAATGATGATACCACCCATATCTCTGAGTCGCAGCTGGCGTGCCAGCTCGTCGGCGGCTCCAAGATTGGTTTCGAGGGCGTTTGCCTCCTGGTTGTTTTCCTTTTTTATGCGCGTTCCGCTATTTACGTCTACTACATGCATGGCTTCTGTGTGTTCAATAATCAGATATGCACCATGTTTGTAGTTTACCGTCTTTCCAAAGCCCGACTTGAGTTGCTTGGTCACATCGTAGTTGTCGAAAATGGGCACCGTGCCGTTATAAAGCTTCACGATTTCCTTTTTCTCAGGTGCGATGAGTCCCAGATAGTTCTTGATTTCGTTAAAAATGCCGCTGTCGTTTACGTGTATTCCGTCGTAAGTGGGATTGAATAGATCGCGCAACAGTGCTACGGCCCTGCTTTCCTCCTCAAAGCAGAGTTGTGGTCGCTCTGTGGTTTTCTGAACTTTGCTAATCACGTCTTCCCAACGCTTCAACAGAATTTTTAGCTCTGCATCAAGTTCAGCTGCGCGCTTGCCCTCGGCCACTGTACGTACGATGACGCCGAAATTTTTGGGCTTGATGCTCTGAATAAGCTGTTTCAGTCGGCTACGTTCTTCGCCTTTCTTGATTTTGGTCGAAACCGAAACACCGTCTTCGAAAGGTATCAGCACCAGATAACGGCCAGCGAAACTCAGTTCACATGTGAGTCGTGGACCTTTGGTGTTAATAGGTTCCTTTACAATTTGTACCAGTATTTCCTGACCAACTTTCAGTGTATTGGCGATACTGCCATCCTTTTTCAGTTCTGGCTGGATGTGGGCTTTCTGGATAGGGTAGAGCTTCTTGCGGTCGCTCACAACCTGTTTCAGATATTTCTCGTAAGAGTTGAATTGAGTACCCAAGTCAAGATAATGTAGGAATGCCACGCGTTCAGCTCCGACATCAACGAAACAAGCGTTAAGTCCTGGCATCAGTTTTTTAACTTTTGCCACATAAATGTTGCCCACCGAGAACGAGGCGGTACGCTGCTCCTGCTGGTATTCTACCAGCTGCTTATCTTCGAGCAGGGCTATGCTTATGTCCTTTGGTTGCACATCAATGATAACTTCACTTGTCATTGTTTTTTCTCCTTAATTGTTTTTCTGACGGGGTGTCTCGTTAGTACTAAAAAGGGTGTGTCGCAATCCTTGTGGGATTAGCTTGACACACTCCTTTCATTTCTTTACTATTAGTCACAGAGGATCAAGATTTACTTGCTCTTATGACGATTCTTGCGCAGTCTCTTCTTACGCTTGTGAGTAGCCATCTTGTGGCCCTTCTTTTTCTTTCCGTTTGGCATAATACTTAATAATTTATAATGTTAATTACTTCATTTTCTCAATAAAGCTTTTCGAGGGCTTGAATGCGGGGTAATCGTGAGCCTCGATCACCAGAGTGGTGTTTTTAGAGATGTTGCGGGCGGTCTTCTGAGCACGGCGCTTAACAACGAAGGTGCCGAAGCCACGCAGATAAACATTCTCTTTGTCGTCTGCGAGACTCTCGCGGATGCACTCCATGAATGCCTCTACCGAGATGGCTACATCTTTCTTCGCCAGGCCTGTCTCTTCAGCAATTCTGTTGATGATTTCTGCCTTTGTCATTTCTTTGTTTTTTCTTCTTCTTTATATATTAATAATGTGTAAACTCGAAATTCTTCGATTTCGGACTGCAAAGTTACTAATTTTCAGCCGATTACGAAAATATTTCTCGTTTTTTTTTCAAAAAATGATGATTTTCTCCTCTTTTTAGCTCTTTTTTTGTACCTTTGCACCACAAAATGAAGGAAAAATAACATGAAGCAGACAAAAATTGTAGCTAGCATTAGTGACAGAAGATGTGATCAGGATTTCATCCGCAGTCTCTTCGAGGCGGGCATGAATGTGGTACGAATGAACACGGCTCATGCTGATGAGCAAGGTATTAAAAACATTATCAATAATGTGCGTAGTGTGAGCCACCATATTGGTATCTTAATTGATACCAAGGGTCCCGAGGTACGTACCACCGGCTGTGCCGAGCCCATCGCTTACAAGACGGGTGACGTGGTGAAGATTTTCGGTCGTCCGGAGATGGATACCATTCACGACATTATCAATCTTTCGTATGCCGACTTCGCTGCCGACGTACATGAAGGTTGCCACATCCTTTTTGATGATGGCGCACTTGATATGTTGGTTATTGGTGTGAATGGTCCGCAGGTTATCGCTCAGGTACAGAACGATGGCGTGTTGGGTTCGCACAAGAGTGTAAATGTACCAGGTGTTCATATTGCTCTGCCCACGCTTACTGAGAAAGATCGTAAGAATATTAAACTGGCTATTGATCAGGACATCGATTTTATTGCTCACTCATTCGTGCGCTCGGCTGCCGATGTGCGTGCCGTGCAAGCCATTCTGGATGCCTACGACAGCGACATCAAGATTATCTCGAAGATTGAGAATCAGGAGGGTGTAGATAATATCGATGAGATTATCGAGGCTTCGTATGGTATCATGATTGCACGTGGCGACTTGGGTATCGAGGTGCCCATTGAGCGTATTCCTGGTATCCAGCGCCAGATTATCCGTAAGTGCGTTCGTGCCAAGAAGCCTGTGATTGTAGCTACACAGATGTTGCACACTATGATTAATAATCCCCGTCCTACACGTGCTGAGGTTACCGATATTGCCAACGCTATCTATTACCGTACCGATGCGTTGATGCTCTCGGGCGAGACTGCCAGCGGTAAATATCCCGTTGAGGCTGTCCGCACGATGGCTGCTATTGCCGAGCAGGCCGAGAAGGATAAGATGCGCGAGAACGATATCGAGGTGCCCCTGTCGTCTAACTGCGATATCCGTGAGTTTATGTCGCACTCGGCCATCGAGGCTACCGAGAAGCTGGGCGTAAAGGGTATTATCACCGATGCCAGCTCGGGCGATACCGCTCGTAATCTGGCAGCCTTCCGTGGTCCTAACCCCGTGCTGGCTATCTGCTACAATGATAAACTGCAGCGACTGCTTAACCTCTCGTACGGTGTGATTCCTGTATACCAGAAGGAGCATATCGACAACGAGGTGTTGTTCCATGCTGCTGTGCGCATGCTGCGCCAGAAGGGTTACGTTCAGGAGGATGATAAGATTGCCTATCTGAGTGGTAATATCGGCGAGGGTGGTGGCACCAAGTTCCTGGAGATTAATACCGTGAAGGAAGTGCTTACCAACCAGTACAAGTTCCACTTGCCACACTCTAAGAAATAAAGCTAACGCAACTAAACAATTAATGGATATGAATATAACAAAAACGCTCATGACTATGAGTCTCGCAGCTATGATGCTGCCCACATTTGCCGCTGATCGTCTGCCACAGGGGGCACCCGATTTCAGCAAGATTAAGGAAACCGACTATCTGCCTGCCATTGACAAAGCTATCAAGCTGAAGCGTCAGGAGATTAACAAGATTGTAGCAAACAAACAAAAGCCAACTTTCAAGAACACAATCCTGGCATTGGAGAAGAGTGGGCTGGAGTTGGATAAATGGCTGAACGTAGCCGAGGGTTTGGCTAGTGCTCATAAGACACCAGCTATTGCCGAGGCCGAGAAGAAGATGACACCGCTGCTCACTGAACTCGAGAACGAGATTTCGTTCAACAAGGCACTCTTCAAGAAGGTTAAGTATGTTTACGACAACGAGTACAAGACCTTGAAAGGCGAAGACAAGCGACTGACCGAAGTCGTATATAAGGACTTTGTACGTTCTGGTGCGCTGCTTTCTGACGAGAAGATGGAGCGCATGATGCAGATTAATATGCGTATTTCCGAACTGCAGCAGCAGTGGGGCGACATGCTGCCCGACGCAACCAACAACGCTGTAGTATGGGTATATAGCAAGGAGGAACTGGCTGGACTCAGCGAGGCTGATATTGCCCAGTGCAAGAAAGATGCCGAGAACCTGGGCGGTAAGGCTCCTTACGCTATCGTTATCGTGAACACCACCCAGCAGGCTATTCTGTCGAGCTTGGATAACCGCGACCTGCGTCGTCGTGTGTTCGAGGCTTCGCGTCATCGTGCCGATGGATCCGATCAGTTCAATACTTTCTCCATCGTAGTTGAGATTGCTAAGCTGCGTGCCGAGAAGGCCGAGCTGATGGGTTATAAGAACTACGCTTCGTATTCGCTCGAGCGCACTATGGCTAAGAATTCCGACAACGTGTATAACTTCCTGAAGCAGCTGATTGCCGAGTACACACCAAAGGCACAGGCTGAGACAAAGGCCATTGAGGACTATGCAAGAAAGCAGATGGGCCCCAAATTCAAGTTGCAGCCCTACGACCGCTTCTACTATTCAGCTAAGATGAAGCAGGAAATGCTTAGTCTGAGCGATGATGAGGTAAAGCCATACTTCAATATTGACAGCGTGATTGTTAACGGTGTGTTCTATGCCGCTCATCGCGTGTATGGTCTTAATTTCGTACAGCGCAAGGATGTGCCCACTTATCACCCCGATATGAAGGTGTTTGAGGTTCGTGATAAGGACGGTAAGATGTTGGCATTGTTCTATAGCGATCCCTATCGCCGTCCAACCAAGCGTGGCGGTGCCTGGATGAGCGCGTTTGCTAAACAGAGCGGTCAGCGCCATCAGCTGCCTATTATTTATAATGTAACCAACTATGCCAAGGCTCCCGAGGGTCAGCCCACGCTCATTACCTGGGACGAGGTAACAACCCTGTTCCATGAGTTCGGACACGCCCTGCACGGTATGCTCTCTAACTGCTACTACAACACCCTGAGTGGTACAGCTGTAGCTCGCGACTTTGTAGAGATGCCTTCGCAGTTCAACGAGAGCTTTGCCTCTATTCCCGAGATTTTCGATAACTATGCCAAGCATACTGTTACCGGTCAGCCTATGCCTGCTGAGCTGAAGGAGAAGATGCTGAAGAGCATTAACTTCCAGACTGCCTACGCTTTGGGTGAGAACCTGGCTGCTACTTGTCTTGACTTGGCTTGGCATCACCTTGCCTCAAACGAGATTCCTACAGCCGATGAGGCTCCACAGTTCGAGATTGATGCCCTGAAGAAGATTGGTCTTTACGATACACAGATTCCTCCACGCTATAGCACCTCTTACTTCAATCATGTGTGGGGTGGTGGCTATGCCGCTGGCTATTACAGCTATTTGTGGACCGAGGTGCTGGCATGCAATGTGGCCGATACCTTCCAGAAGAAGGGTGCCTTGAAACCCGAAACTGGTCAGGCTTTCCGCGAGAAGGTGCTGAGCCGTGGTAACACCAAGGACCAGATGGAGATGTTTACCGACTTTACCGGCATGAAGAACCCCGATGCGTCAGGATTCCTGAAGTACAGAGGTCTGTAATTCGACTGGTTGGTTAATAATTCCTAAATGATAGACCGTAAAAAGGGATATATCAAATAATTGGAGTAATTTTGTAGGTCAAAACGAAGGATATATTAAGTTGTTTAACATTTAAATGTTTTATTATCAATGATTTATTCAAAAGAAGTGGAGAACATGTGTAGCGTTTGTAAGGGCGCTTACCATGGACCTGCACCTATCCCCGAGGAGGGCA
>Ga0310696_10003589_pt1 | contig 19306 bp, 12 predicted proteins | sample AusTroGonzalo_MG_4_FD_203885 | JGI IMG/M metagenome (GOLD analysis project Ga0310696, IMG submission 203885) | Bovine rumen microbial communities from tropical cattle in Woodstock, Queensland, Australia - Gonzalo_02 (v2) (version 2) | ecosystem: Host-associated > Mammals > Digestive system >... | reverse complement strand
GGATATAGTGTTTCATACGCGCTTACCACTGAGGATTTTGTTTGATGTTGGTGTTCTGGCTGGTCTCCAGGGCCGGATAAGGCAAGAGGTTGTGTTTGCCTTCCTTGAAACCGTACTTGGAGCTGTCTTTGTTGTACTGCTGGTAGCTTACGTTACCGTTGGAGTCCAGGGTGGGAATCTGAGCGCCCTGATTCTTCAGGCAGTCGGCGGCAATGCCCCAGCGGAGCATATCCTGGAAGCGGGTTCCTTCGCCGCAGAGTTCGCAGCGCTTCTCCAATTGAATGTCGGCCAGGGTGACGCCGGACTTGGTGGAAGCCTTGGCGCGGATACGCACCTCATTGTAGTATTGGTCGGCCTTGCCCTGGTCTACGCCCAGATTGGCTTCAGCGGCCAGCAGGAGCACTTCGGCGTAGCGCATGTAACGCGGGGAGTTGGTATCGGCATAACCCATGCCGGCTCCGGGAGCCTCGCCCGCCAGGCGGCGCCATTTCCACATGAAGAAACCTTCGTTACCGTAAAGGGTCATGCCGTCCTTGATGGTATTGCCCAGGGCCACCATCTGCGGATAGGTCTTCAGGCTCTGGCTCAGGCGGTAACCGTCTTCTCCCTCGGCCTGTACAAAGGCATCATAGAGGGATTTCTGGGGGTTGCACTGGCCCCAACCCATGGAGGCGAAGTCGCTGCTCAGGTTCATGGCGTCGGTCTTCCAGTGGATGCCGATACGGTAGGTATTGATGTTCACCCAAACGGCGGCGGGATCATCCACGCGGCGGATGGTGAAGAGTTCTTCGCAGTTGAAGGCATTGTCATAGCGCTGGAGGTCTTCATATTCCCCGTCGTAAAGGGCATACAGGCCGCTGCCAATGACCTCGTCCAGCACCTTGGCGGCTTGGGCTTTCTTGCCCTGCCACAGATAAACCTTACCCAGAATAGCCTGGGCAAACTGCTTGGTGGGCTGCCAGGTATCTTTGTCGTTCACATGGCTCTTCTGGGCCAGGGCACCGCTGCCGATAGCCTCGGTGAGTTCGGTCTCCAGGAAGCTCCAAAGCTGCTCGTCGGTGGAGTTGGGCTGGGCATATTCGCTGGCCTCCAGTTCATGGTCCACGATGGGCGGATTCCCCCACAGGGAAGCCAGTTCGAAGTGAGCCCAGGCGCGCAGCACGCGGGATTCTTCCACCACACGCTTTTTCACGGGCGTGTCGGGATTCACATGGGCGATGGCCACGTTGCAATAGTAAATGACGCTGTAATAACCGCTGAACAGGTCTTTGATATTACTGTGCTCGCTGTCGAAGGTGTATTCGTTCAGCCGTTCCATGCCGGCGGCATCGTTGCGCTGGGCACCGCCAGCCCAGAAATCGTCGGAGAGCATGTTCTTGGTAAGGAAGATGCTGCTTTCCAGGTTCCGGAGGGTGAGCATGGTGTATGCCGTGGCAGTCTCGGCCTCATCATCCGTCTTGTAGTAGGTGTCGTAGTTCAGGGAACCGTGCTGGTCGATGTTCAGATTATCGTTGCAGGCCACAGCGGCGCCCAGCACCAGGATTCCGGTAAGGATATTGGTGAATGTCTTTTTCATAACAAACAGGAATTAGAAGGTTAACTGGAGGCCGAAAACCACTTTCTTGGAAGTAGGATAACTACCGCTGTCAACGCCCAGGGACTGGCCTACGCCGGTGATTTCGGGGTCGAAGCCGGGATAGCTGGCAAAAGTGAAGAAGTCGTCCAAAGACGCATAGACGCGCAGGTTGTCCATTCTGATCTTCTGCAGCACGTTCTTGGGCAGCGTATAACCCAGCTGGATCTGCTTGATCTTGAAGTAGGAACCGTCGAACACACTGGCCGATGAAATGGCGTACTTGTCCAGGCCGTTGGCCCCGGCGCGCGGCTGGGTGGCATTGGTATGGGTGGGTGTCCAGCGATCTTCCGTGAAGTAGGTAAGCTTGTTATAGGCACCGCTGGTGCTGTTCAGGGAGCACAGGATGCTGTTTCCATAAGACCCGGTGCCGAAGACCAGGAGGTCGATGCCCTTCCAGCTGGCCGTGAGCGTGATACCGCCGGTCAGGTCCGGAATGCCTTTGCCGATATAGGTCTTGTCCCCGTCGCCGATGGTTGGATCATCGTCCAGGTTCTCAAATTCAGGTTCACCCGTGGTAGAGTTGATTCCGGTGAACTTATATCCGTAGAAATACCAGGCCGGCTGACCCACTTCGAATCGCGTGGGGGCTACGGTAGAACTGATATAAGTAGCCGTTTCATGAATCTTGGTCACTTTATTCTTCAGCGTGGACAGATTGCCGCGGATGCTATAGGAGAAGTCCTTGCCTACCTGGTCGCTCCAACCCAGTTCAAACTCGAAACCGGTGTTGCGGATGTTGCCGGCGTTCATGGGGGAAGCCGTCACGCCCATGATGGTGGAAGGAACCAGGCCTTCCACAATCAGGTCCTTGGTGGTCTTGTTGAACCAGTCCATGGAGAAGGTGAGCCGGCCGCCCAGGAAGCGGGCGTCCAAACCCAGGTCGGTCTGCTCGGAAGTCTCCCACTTGAGTTCGTTGTTGCCCGAGGAGGAAGGAGCATAACCGTAAATGTAGTGGAAGTCGGGACCGTCGCTGGTGGGCAGGGCTTCCGTAGCATAATAATTATAGAAGGACGCGATGGAATTGGCGTAACGGTATCCGCTCAGTGAAGCGATGGAACCGTTCTGGCCCCAGCTGGCACGGATTTTCAGGAAAGGCAGCCAGCTGCGGGCACCCTCCATAAAGGGCTCTTCGGAAATGGTCCAACCGGCCGATACGGCAGGGAAATAGCCCCAGCGCTTGGTCATGGGAAGCACGGAGGTGTCGGCGGCATCGGCACGCAGGGAAGCCTGTACCAGATATCGGCCGGCATAGCTCCAGTTCAGTCGGCCGAAATAGGCCAGCTTGCGGTTGAACAGGTCTTCGCCGCCATAGATTCGCACGCTGGAGGAAGCGGAGCGATAGGCGAAGTAGTAGAACAGCGGATCGTTCTTCTGGACACCCAGGTCGCCTTCGCCGCCGGAAGTAGCGCCCGAAACGGAGAAATTGTGCGTCTGGCTGTAGGAGGTACCCACCATCACACCCAGGTTGTGCTTACCCAGCTGCTTGTTGTAGTTCACGAAGTTTTCCCACTGGAAGTAGCCGGGAACAGAGGCCGAACTGGCCAGGGTTACATAACTCTGCTGTGCCTTGGCGTTGGCATAATAAGGAATGTCGTATGTGTACTCGTTGGCACCCGTCAGGCGATAAGACAGCCGGGTGGTGATGAGCAGTCCCTCGATGGGCGTGAAATTGAGGAAAGTGGTACCGTTGATGACCATCCTTCTGCTCTTCATATAAGAGCGGTCGCGCAGGATGAGCGGATTGGGATTGGAGTCGATGATGAAGTTGGAAATACCATAGTAATTCCCCTTTCCGTCTCCCAGCAAGCCGCCCCAAGAGGGATTCTCCAGGATGAGCTGCATATTGGCAGGAAGTTCATTGGCTGCATACACCGGCTTGGTGAGCGGATCCAGACGCAAGGTAGAAAGGACGGTATTCAGTTCGCTGTGGGAGTTGATCACGGTGCCGGCATCGGAGATGTTGCGGCCGCTGGCATATTCCAGCTGGTTGTTGGAGCCGAACTCCAGCCACTTCTTGATCTTCCGCGTCACGTTCACCATGCCGGTGAGACGCTCGTAAGTATCGGCATTCCCCACAAACATACCATTGTTGTTCAGGTAGTTGATGGAAGCATAGAGACTGCCTTTCTCGTTTCCGGACTGGAAAGAGAGATTGTGGCGATGCATGATACCGTTCTCGAAAGCAGTGTTGATCCAGTCCGTATTGGTCTGGAAATCCCAGTTGCGATACACCTGGTCCAGCGAGATGAGGCCGGCCTCTGTATAATAATCGATGTACTGGTTGGCGTTCATTACATGCGGAACCTTACCCAGGCTTTGTATGGCCAGCTGGAAGTCATAAGAGACCTTTCCTTCGCCCTTACCTTTCTTGGTGGTGATAAGCACCACGCCGTTACCGGCCGATGCACCATAGATAGCAGCGGAGGCGCCGTCCTTCAGCACTTCCATGGATTCGATGTCGTTGGGGTCGATGCCGCCGATATCGGTGGTGACACGGCCGTCCACCACATACAGGGGATCGCAGTCGCCGTTGGAGGAAATACCGCGGATGCGGATGGTGGGCGATGCACCCGGACGGGCCGATGAGTTCATCACCTGCACGCCGGCCGTCTTGCCCTGCAGGGCCTGGCTGGCATCTGTGATAGTACGGGCTTCCAGATCCTGGGCTTTCACAGACGAAATGGCGCCGGTGAGGTCGCTCTTCTTCTGTACGCCGTAACCCACCACCACGGTTTCTTCCAACTGGAGATTGTCTTCTTCCAGGGTGATGGTGACGGTTTTGGACTCATTTACCACAATTTGCTGGGGCAGATAGCCCAGCGTGGAAATTTCAACGGTGCTCCCGGCAGGAACGGTGAGCGTAAAATGCCCGTCCATGTCCGTGACAGTGCCGTTGTTGGTCCCTACTTGGACCACGCCGGCGCTGATGACCGGACCTAAGGCATCAACTACGGTGCCGCTCAGGGTAACCCGCTGCTGTGCGTGCAGCGAGGTGCAAAGCAGCAAGGCCGACAGGATAACGGCTGTCAGTCTTTTGAATGCAGAAGGAATCATAAGGAACAATTTGTATTGGGTTAGTTTGTCTATGCGGTTTCGCTTTTGCAAAGTTCCTTATTATTACGCGGGCGGGCTTGTATGAGGGACCAAGATGTTTTGAAATCATACAAACCGCATTTTAGATTTTGTGCAAATGTGTTGGATTTTGTCCAAGGCCTTAAATAAGTGCATGAAATTGCGTATATTTGAATCATGAAGATTCGCGTGCTCCTGGTGGCCCTTGTGTGCCTTGCGTGCAACAGGCAGATTCCCCTTCCCGAAGAGGACTTCTCCCATGCCGTTTCCAGTCACTTGTCCAGCGGGCAGGTCAACGCTTTCGCGGAAGATGCCCACGGCCAGATATGGATGGCCACGGCGCGCGGTCTCAACCGCTTCGACGGAAAAACATTCCATCAGTTCTTCCACGTTCCCACAGATACGCTTTCCCTGCCGGACAACCACGTGAGTGACCTTCAGATCTCCCCGGACGGCAAACTCTGGGCAGCCACCTGGAACGGAGTGGCCTGGATGGACGAAAGCGGCGCTTTCCATCGGATTGCGCCCGACGGGAAAGACCCCAATGTTTTCAAAATAGCCTGCATGCCTTCCGGAGACGTCTTTGCCGTTTTCCAAAATCACGTTTCCGTTTGCCGAAAAGGTTCTGCCCGCTTCGAGCACGTACTGGAAACGCCGGAATCTTACGGGCAGGCCTGCCTGTATCCGGGAACCCGGAACACCCTTTGGGTGGTAACGGTGCATCAGCTCTATTGTCTGGACACAGCCTCTCTTGAGTTAGAAATCAGCTACGACAACGCACATCCTGTCCTTTGCAGTTTTCTTACAGAAGACGGCATCCTGTGTCTGGCCGGATCCCGCCATTTTTCCCTGTTCAACACCCGCAGCCGTCAGTTCCAGTCCTACAGCCGGAAAGACTATGGCTGGCCCCAACTGGCCGATTGCGAAGTAGATGTCATTTACGAACCGGAAAAAGGGAAACTGCTGTTCGCCACTTCTTCCGGTCCCTGCCTGTACGACCGGTTGAACGACGTCCTTCTCTCCGGAGATGATGTAAATTTCCCCTATTCCATCCCCGATTTCCGGGTGCAGAGCCTGTTCTCAGACTCCAACGGGCTCCTGTGGATAGGAGGCCAGGACCAGGGATATGCTGTATCGGCCTATGGGCCCAGTCCTTACGGCGACAAACCGGTGATCCGGGAGTTCTTCACCCGTAAATCCATTGCATCCCTGGCGGCAACGCCGGACGGGAATTTATGGGTCTCCACCAAACGCGACGGCCTGTTTTTCTGCCAGATGGAAGAGGACCGGGTTGTGCCGGTTTCCATATCGGCCTATCTGGAAGAGAATCCGCTGGGTATCGACTACTGCAACCGGGTGATGGTGGCCCGGGACGGCAGCCTGTGGCTGTGCCTGCTGGGAAACGGAAAGGTACTGCATGTCCGCTACCGGGACGGCCGCCTGGAACTGATCCGGGCATACAAAGACATCCAGGCACCAGACCATTTGTTGGAAACAAGCGACGGAGCCGTCTGGGTTGGCAATGTTACCGGCAGGGTGTTCCGCTGTACACCGGAAGGGATGGACAGCTTTGCGCCCTTTGCCACCGGACAGATCAAGCTGGTGGACGGTCTTTTGGAGTGGGATGAGGACCGGGTTCTGCTTTCTTCCTCTTCAGGCGGCGTCTATCTCATTGACAAAACCGGGAAAACCGAGGAATTGTCCCAGGAATCGGTTTTTCCTCCTTTCCGCGACCATAAAGGACAGGTATGGGGGCCGATGGCCGGTCCCGAGTGGGCCCTCATCACGGAGCAGGGCCTGGAGAAAGTGCCTGTTCCCTCCATCAAAGGAGCTCTCGCCTCGGTTTGCGAAGACCATAACCACGACTTCTGGTTGGGAACCAGCGACGGCCTGGTACGGATGAATCCGGCCAACGGAACCTGTGTCACCTTCTCGGAAGAAGATGGCATTGCGGGAAATGAGTTCACCATTGCCTGTGCCACTGTTCTGCCGGACGGACACCTGGTTTTTGGCGGCCCGCTGGGCATCACGCTGTTTACCCCGCTTTCCAATATGGAACAGCGAAGGGTTCCGCTCCATTTTCAGGAACTCCGCATCCATAACCGCCTGGTCCATCCCGGCCCCGACGCTCCGGTTCAAAGCCTCTTAAGCGAAGCTCCGCCAGTGCGGCTGACTCACCTGCAAAACAGTTTCAGCATCTCTTATGCAGCCCTGGATTATATGAACGGCAACCGGATCAGCTACCAGTATCGGCTGGAGGGATACGATCCGTACTGGAAAGAGGCAGGGCGTGGGCACGAAGCCGACTATTCCAATATTCCGGCGGGCCGATACACCTTCCGGGTGAAGGCCACAGACAGCGCCGGCAGTCTGTTGGACAGCGAGGCCTCCCTGGATATCCGGGTAAAACCCGATCCCTGGCGTTCCTGGTGGGCTGTATCGCTTTATATCCTGGTGGGCCTGGGGCTCCTTTTCCTGGGCATTTATCAAGGCTGGCTGCGAAAGCAGAAAGTACAGGAGGCAGAGGAACTCTCCCGCCTCAACGCCATGCAGATGAATTTCTTTGCCAATGTGGCCCACGAGTTCCGCACACCGCTTACCATGATTGCCGGGCCTGTATCGGCCCTGGCGGCATCGGACCGCATTGCCGGACAAGACCGCAAGATGCTGTCCGTCATGCAGCGCAGCGTGAACTGGATGCTGCACCTGGTGAATCAGATTTTGGATTTCAACCGCCTGGAAGGCGACCGTCTGGAGCTAAAGGTATCCAAACAGGATATTGTCCCCTGCGTAAAAGAAGTGCTGGAGGTGTTCCAGGCCAATGCCCAAGCCAAGGGAATTACCCTCTCCGACCAGGTGGACGGCGGTTTCCAGCTATGGATGGACCGCGATAAAGTGACCAAAATCCTGATGAACCTGCTGTCCAATGCGCTCAAATTCACGCCTGCCGGCGGACAGGTGGAAGTGAGCCTGGACGTGCTGTCCCGCGAACGGGCGCAGGGGCTGTTCCCGCTGCAGGAGAAAGACACCGACCAGCGCTATGTGTATCTGTCCGTGAAAGACACCGGCCCCGGGATTCCGGAGGATCAGCTGGAACGCATCTTCGAACGTTTTTACCAGCTCAAACGCGGCCAGGTGGCCCTGGGCTCCGGGATCGGCCTGTACTATTCCCGCTCGCTGGCCACCATTCATCACGGCTATCTGAAAGCCTGGAACCGCACCGATGGCCCTGTGGGAGCGGTGTTCGGCCTACTGCTCCCCGCCAGTACTTACACGGATGCCGAAAAATCCGGAGACCAGTCCCAGCAGCAATTGTTCCCGGTAATGACCGTGGAAGACAACACCTCGCCATCCGGCGCCGGAGAGCGGCAGAAGATCCTGGTGGTGGACGACGACGTGGATATTGCCAACTACCTGAAAGTGATGCTGCAGCCGCAGTATCAGGTGAATACCTGCTTTGAGGTGGATGCCGCCCTGGAAGCCATGGCCCAGGAGGCTCCCGACCTGGTGCTCAGCGATGTAGTCATGCCCGGCAAGAGCGGCTTCGACCTGTGCGACGCCATCAAGTCCGATATCCAGCTTTGCCACATTCCCGTGATTCTGGTAACGGCCATGGCGCAAGTCTCCTCCCAGGTGGAAGGCCTGGAGAAGGGAGCCGATGCCTATGTGACCAAGCCCTTCGACCCTGCCTATTTGCTGGCACTCGCGGGTTCCCTGCTGGAAAACCGGGAAAAACTGCGCCGGCAACTGGGACAGGTGGCCAGTCCCGCGGAGGTGGAGGACACGCGTATGGCCCCGCAGGACAAAACCTTCATGAAAGAACTCTACCGGCTGATGGACGAAGAACTGTCCAATCCGGAACTGGATGTATCCACCCTCACGGAAAAACTCCACATTTCGCGCTCCAAATTCTATTATAAGGTGAAAGGACTCACGGGGGAGAATCCCGGTGACTTCTTCCGCCGCTATAAGCTGAACAAGGCGGCCGGCATGCTGCTGGAAGGGAAATACAACATATCCGAAGTGGCCGACCATACCGGTTTCAGCAGCCTGTCCTATTTCTCCTCCTGCTTCAAGAAACACTTTGGCGTACCGCCTTCCGAATACAAAGGATAACAACACAACTGCATATGAAAAAGACACTGATTCTCCTTTCGTTGCTGCTTTCGGCAGCCTTCGCATCGGCCCAGCCCGCCGATCTTTTCACCAACGAGTGGCCCGCCCGCTGGATCAGCGTGCCGGAAACCGGCGCCCAGGATTACGGCGTGTATTACTTCCGCAAGGACGTGAACCTGGCGGCCGTCCCCACCACTTATGTGGTACACGTGACGGGCGACAACCGTTACAAACTCTATGTGAATGAGCACCTGGTGTCCATGGGCCCGGCCAAGGGAGACCTCCTGCACTGGAACTACGAGACCGTGGATCTGGCACCGTACCTGACTGCAGGCAACAACGTGATTGCCGCCCTGGTGTACAATGAAGGTCCCAGCCGCCCGGATTCACAGCTTTCCGTTTCCACCGGCTTCCTGCTGCAGGGAGAGGGTGAATCGGCCGATCTTTATACGGATAAAAGCTGGAAATGCATCCAGGATCCGGCCTACAGCCCCGTTACGGCCATCGTCAAGGGCTATTATGTGGCCGGCCCCGGCGAGAAAGTGGATATGAACGCCACCCTGTCCAATTGGAACAAGGCCGATGCCGATCTATCGGCCTGGAAGGAAGCCCAGGAAGGGCCTGCCGGCAAGCCCGTTGATGTGCTGGATATCCAGAATTTTGACTATCATCTCCTGCGGCCTTCCACCCTCCCCCAGATGGAACGCACGCCTTTTGCCCTGGGTCAGGCATTCACCGTTCCCGCCCATTCCCAGAAGGTGGTTCTGCTTGACAACAAGGTGCTTACCAATGCTTATTTCCATCTGCGGATGAGCGGCGGCAAAGATGCCCAGGTGAAGATAGGCTATGCCGAAGCCCTTTATATCCCCGACGGAGAAGGTCCTGCCTATGACCTTACTCCTGAACAGATTGCCCAGCTTCCTGAGGAATATCTCTCCTATGTACTTTCCCCTAATGTGAAAGGCAAGGGCAACCGCAACGAGACAGAAGGAAAGGTGTTTATCGGCCGCGAAGACCGACTCATTTCCAACGGCTTGAAGGACCAGCAGTACACCACGCTTTCCTGGCGCACCTTCCGTTATGTGCGCCTGCTGGTGGAGACGGGCGATGAACCCCTCACCATCGAGGAATCCTCCGGCATCTTCACGGGTTATCCCTTCACGCTGGATGCTTCGCTGGATACAGACCGGCAGGAGCTTAAGGACATTCTGGAGATTGGCTGGCGCACGGCCCGCCTTTGCGCCTGGGAGACCTATATGGACTGCCCGTACTATGAGCAGCTCCAGTATCTGGGCGACACCCGCATCCAGGCCCTGGTTACCTTATACAACAGCGCCGACGACCGTCTGGTGAAGAATTTCCTGCACCTGGCCGATATCTCCCGCAACGCCGACGGCATTACCAAGAGCCGCTACCCCACCACCATTCCCCAGCACATCCCTCCGTATGCACTCAGCTATATCTATGCCCTGCACGATTATCTGATGTATGGCGCAGATACGCAGTTTGTGATGGACCTGCTGCCGGGCGCCGAACAGATTATGACCTATTTCTCCCGCTACCAGCAAGCCGATGGCCGCGTTAAGAACCTTCCGGCCTGGAATTTCTCCGACTGGGTGAACGACAAGCCCGAAAGCTGGCACAGCGGCGTACAGCTGAGGGGTGCCGACGGCTGCACCAGCGTAATGGACCTGCAGCTGCTCTATGCCTATGAACTCATGTCCCATATGGAAGCGGTACGGGGCAACACCTGGCTGGCCAGCGAATATGCCAAAGAGGCTGCCAAGCTAACCGAAGGCGTCAAAAAAGCCTATTGGAACGCTGAGAAAGGCCTGTTTGCCAACCGGGCCGAACAGGATTACTACAGCCAGCACGGCAACGCCCTGGCCATCCTCTGCGGCATTGTGGAAGATCCCAAAGCCCTGGCGCAGAAACTCCAGGCCGATGCCACCCTGGCCCAGTGCACCATCTACTACAAGTACTACCTCTACGAAGCCTACGTTAAGGCCGGCTTGGGTAACGACTACCTGAACTGGCTGGACATCTGGCGCGAGAATATCGCCATGGGTCTCACCACCTGGGGAGAAGATGCCGATGTATTCGGCACCCGCTCCGACTGCCACGCCTGGGGTTCCAGTCCCAACATCGAGCTGTACCGCACCGTGCTGGGCATCGACTCCGACGCTGTGGCCTTCAAGAAGGTGCGCATTGAGCCCCGTCTGGGCGACATCAAGGAAATCGGCGGCACCATCCCGCATCCGCAGGGCGCCATCACCGTCCAGTACAAGGTAAAAGGAAACCACATCCAGGGAACCGTCGAGTTACCCAAGGATGTGGAAGGAGTCTTTGTCTGGAACGGAAAGAATCTGCCGCTCCATGGCGGGCAGAACAAACTGAACCTGTAGACTAGAAATAAGTCACGGTCTTCTGCTCCACGGCGCTTAGCAGCTTGTTGGCCAGGCTGGAAACGCCGAAGCGGAAGAGCGTCTTGTTCATCCACTCATCTCCCAGGACTGTCCGTCCGATGGTCCAGTAACATACGGCATCCAAGGCCGAGGCAATTCCGCCGGCGGCCTTGAAGCCCACTTTCTTGCCCGTGACTTCGTAGTACTTCTTGATGCTTTCGCACATCACGTAAGCGGCAAGCGGCGTGGCGTTTACCTTCACCTTGCCGGTAGAGGTCTTGATGAAGTCGGCGCCGTTCTCCATGGCCAGGAAGGAGGCATCGGCAATGTTTTCGGGGGTTTGCAGCAGACCGGTTTCCAGGATCACCTTCAGGACCACGGGACGGCCCAGTTCGGCGGCCACCCGGTCGATGCATTCGCGCGAAGCTTTGATTTCGGCCCCGGCTTTCTCGTAATCCCCAGCCAGGAAGCTGTTCAGGGCCAGGACGATGTCAATTTCATCGGCCCCGCCGCGGACGGCGAGTTCAATCTCGTGCAGCTTTACCTCCAGGAAACTCTGGGAAGTGGGGAAGCAACCGGCTACGCAGGTAACGTGCAGGGCGGGATCCTGGCGGGTTTCGGCCACGATGGAGGCGAAGTTGGGGAACACGCAGCAGGAGGCGGGCAGCGGCCAGTCGGGATAGGCCACGGCCAGTCCGTTCACCTTCTCGATCATGGCTTTCACGGATGCCGGAGTGTCGTCATTGGCCAGGGTGGTCTGGTCCATAATGCCGAAGCATTTCTTGTACAATTCTTCGTTCGCGATCTCTTCCAGACCGGCGGCAATGCGCTCCAGGCGATGAGCGATGGCCTCTTTGTCCGGCGTATAGCCGTACTTACTTGCAATTGACATAGCACTATCCTTTTATTTGTATAACATATCCTTCGTCGATCAGGGGCTGCACCAGGGCGCGCATCTCCCCTTCCGTATATTTGCCCAGTCCCGACATGGGCGTTTCGCGGTCGATGGTATAGACCATCACCACGCGGGGTTTCAGTTCCCGGACCCGGTCCATCCAGGCCGATACCCAATCTTCCGTGGCCCAGCCGGGACCGCGCAGGAAGAGGGTCTGCAGCACAAAATTGCCGTTGAAACGCTTCAGCTGCTGAATGATATCGGCCACGTGATAGTTTCCTACCGGCCGATTGACCAGCGCCGCTTGCTCATCCGTGGCGGCATCCAGCTTCAGGATGGCATTGTCCACCTTCTGCAGCGCCTCGAACACGCCCGGCGCGCCGATGCGCGTGGCATTGGACAGCACCGACACCTTTGCGGCCGGGTAATACCGGTCCCGCAGCGCCAGGGTTAAATCGATGATTTCCGGGAAGGCCGGGTTCAGCGTGGGTTCCCCGTCCCCCGAGAAAGTGATGGAGTCGATGGGGGTTCCGGCAGCGTAACAGTCTTCCAGCTTGCTCTGCAAAGCCAGCCGAACATCTTCCGCCGTGGGAAGCGTATGATCTTCGCGGCCGTCCTTGTTCCAACCGCACTCGCAGTACACACAGTCGAAGTTGCACAGTTTTCCCCGCTGCGGCAACAAATTGATACCCAGCGAACTTCCCAGCCGTCGGCTGAAAATGGGGCCGAAAACCGTAGTCTCCCTTAACATAGGCGCACAGATTTACTTTCTCCAGTAAGGCGGGGAGCGTCACTCCCCACCTCGGTAATGAGTGCCAGACCGGGCTTTTTGCCGGGGGCGATGCTGCCCAGGATGTCTTCTTTGCCCAGGAAGCGGGCGCCGTTGAGGCAGCCCCATTCCAGGAGTTCTCCCAGCGGCACGTCGAAGGCCTGCTGCAGGCAGTAAAGCTCTGCCACCATATTCAGTTGGTCGTTGGACGAGAGCGAATCCGTTCCCACGCAAATGGGAATCCCGGAAGCCCGCATCACGGGAATGGGCGGCAGGGTGTTATGGATAAATAGGTTAGAAAGCGGACAAACCGCCAGGAAAGGATGGGCCAGCACCTGACGGGCCAGGGCCGCTCCTTCTTCCGTTAAACAACATTCGTGTACCAGCAGTACATGACCGGGAACGGGGGCCGATAAACCGCCCGCCAAAAGGCGGTCCAGGAAATAGGCCAGCGAAGACCCTCCGGTGACCGGCGGTGTGGGAATGCCATTGGCTACCCGGTTGTCCCACATGGGACCGGAGCCGCAGCGCATCATCTCCTCTTCCTCTTCCGATTCTTCGCTGTGATAGGACAGGAAACCGCTTTTCAGGCCCTCAACGGCCGATGCCGTGAGCAGTTCCGGGCTCATGGTATAACAGGAATGGGGCGTGGGAGCGGCATCCAGGCCGAAGGCTTCGGCCCGCTTATGCAGGGCCTTCACGCTCTCCATCACCGCTGAACATTCGTCCGGCTGCGCCCCGAATACCTCCAGGAACGTGCGGGTGTAAAGTGGATGCTCCGCTTTCAGCGCAAAGGAATCGTCGCAGTTGGAGATATCGGCCATGGCTGCCACACCCTGTTCCCAGAGCTGGTCCATGGCGTTTTTCAGGCAGGCAAGTTTTGTTTCCAGAGATGAAGTATCGCGCAGGGCGTTGATCTGGTCGATGAAACCGGCCATCCCCGTACCCTTGCGGAAAAGCCCCTTCATATAGGAGAGTTCCACATGGCAATGCGCGTTCACAAAGCCCGGAACGATGGCCCCGTCCAAAAGGGTCTCTCCCTCCTCACAAGGGCCGATACGAAGGATGGTACCGTCCTCTTCCACCTCCACAAAAGCATTGCGGAGCGGCTCACGGGACTGGAGAGTATACAGATATTTGGCTGCAAAACGCTTCATAGTGAATCTCTTACAAAAAGAAGTGAGTCCTGGGGTACATGGAGCAGGGAATCCCAGGGGGTAACCACCCGCAGGGAATCTCCGCCAAAGCGCAGGGGAAGGCTATCCACCGGACGGACGCGAGGCCAGGGACGCAGGCTGGTATCCGGCCGGTTTTTGTAAATGCGCATCAGCATTCCCCGCCACTGCATCTGGCGGACTTCGGCGCGAACTACGGCAGCCTCTTTTTCCAGACGATCCCCTACCCGTTCCATGATTTTCTCGAACTTGGCAGGTTCGGCCAGATAGTATTCCAGACTGTACAGGAAGTCGTCGGTGTCGTAGCCGTATTCTTCGAAGATAGCCTCATACACAAGGCAAGTATCGGCCTGTGCTTTCAGGTGGTAGTCGGACTTGATCTGCTGGTCTTGCACCAGCATCTGGTACATGATCTCCTCCATGTTATCACGGCTGATCCGCCGCGGGCCGCACGAGACCGCCAGCAGCAGGAACAGCAGTGTATAAAGGGCCTTCCGCACTATCTGAGAACGGCACCGAATTCCGTCTGGAGGGCGTTCAGGACGCGTTCCATGGTCTTTTCCACCTCCACGTCCGTAAGGGTGCGTTCAGGATCCTGCAGCACGAAATTCAGGGCATACTGCTTCTTGCCTGCAGGAATCTTGTCCCCGCGGTATACGTCGAAGAGCGTGACGCTCTTGATGAGTTTCTTACCGGCACGGACGGCGGATTTGCGGATATCGGCATAGGCCACGTTTTCGTCCAGCAGGAGGGCAAGGTCGCGGCGCACTTCCGGGAACTTGGGCAGTTCCTTGAAGGAGAATTTGTCGCGCTTGATGAGGGTGAACAGGACTTCCCAGTTGATTTCGGCGGCGAAGACGGGCTGCTTGATGCCGAAACGCTTGCAAAGCACCGGGTTCATGCAACCCAGTACGGCCAGCTGCTTGGGCTCCTTGCCGGGCAGGCTGTAGGTGATGCCTTCGGAGAAGAGGTCGGCCGGGGCAGATCCCATCTGAAGGGTGGTGACATCGATCCGGTAACGGGCCATCAGGGCCTCCACATAACCCTTGAGCTGGAAGAAACTGGACTTCTGGGCTGCGCTGCGCCACACTTTGTCCGGCGTGCCGCTGATAAAGAGGGAGAAGCAGCGGTGCTCTTCGTAGCCGGCCAGGGTGGTCCCGTCCGTTTCCGGCAAACGCTGGTAAACGGAACCGTATTCGAAGAAGCGCAGGGAGGTGGCCTGACGGTTCAGGTTGTAGGCCACTACCTCAAGACCGTTGAGCAGGAGCGTCTGGCGCATTACGTTCAGATCCTGCGACAGCGGGTTCACGATGTGGACGCATTTTTCGGCCGGGAAGGTTTCCAGTTTGGTATAGTATTCCTCCTTGGTGAGGGAGTTGTTCATGGTCTCCACGAAGCCATTTGCGGCCAGCCAGTTGGAAATGGCGTTGCGGGTGGCTTCCGGATCCGGCTGTTGCGAAGGATTCACGCTCATGCGCAGGTTCTGCGGCAACTCGATGTTGTTGTAGCCGTAGATGCGGAGGATTTCCTCCACTACGTCGCATTCGCGCGTGACATCCACCATGTAGGTGGGAGCGGCCACCAGGGCGCCGCCGTCCCATTCCTTCACATACTGGTAGTTCAGGCCTTCCAGGATCTTTTCAATGGTCTTCCAGCCAATCTCCTTGCCGATGAAATGTTCGATGCGGTCATAGTCCAGTTCGATCTGAACCCGCTCGATGGGCTGCGGATATACTTCGCGCAGCGAGCCGATGACCTTGCCGCCGGCCACCTCCTGGATCAGGAGGGCAGCGCGCTTGGCGGCATAGAGGGCGGCCTCAGGGTCTGCGCCACGCTCGAAGCGGAAGCTGGCATCTGTGCTCAGCTGCTGGCTCTTGGCGGTCTTGCGGACGCTTACAGGGTCGAAGTAGGCGCCTTCGATGAACACGTTCACCGTGTTGTCGCTCACACCGGAATCCTCACCGCCGAACACACCGGCGATGCACATGGGACCGTCCTCATTGGCAATCACCATATCGCAAGCGGCCAGTTTGCGTTCCACGCCGTCCAGGGTGCGGATGGGCTCCCCTTCGCCCGCACGGCGCACAATCACCTTGCCGCCGGTTTTATCGGCGTCGAAGGTGTGCAGCGGCTGGCCTGTCTCGAACAGCACGAAATTGCTGATGTCCACCACGTTGTTGATGGGTTTCAGGCCGATGGAAAGCAGGCGCTCCTGCAGCCATTCCGGGCTGGGGGCCACCTGGACGCCTTTCATGGTGATACCCACGTAGCGCGGGGCACCGGCGGTGTCCAGCACCTCCACGGGGATGGATTCGCCCTCCCCTTCATGGAAAGCATCCACAGAAGGAAGGCACAGCTGGGCCGGGATGTCGCGGCTCTTGAGGTAGCCGTAAAGGTCGCGGGCCACGCCGATGTGGGAAGCGGCGTCGATGCGGTTGGCGGTGATTTCGTATTCAATCACGGCCTCGTCCTTCAGCTGCAGGTATTCCTTGGCGGGAGTGCCCACCACTGCATCGGCCGGAAGGACCATGATGCCGGCATGGCTGGCGCCGATGCCAAGTTCGTCCTCCGCGCAGATCATGCCGAAGCTCTCCACGCCGCGGATTTTGGATTTCTTGATCTTGAAGTCGCCGGGCAGTACCGTGCCGATGCGCGCAAAGAGCACCTTCTGGCCGGCCGCTACGTTGGGCGCGCCGCAAACCACCTGGACGGGCTCCGGGGAGCCGTCGTTCACAGTGGTGATGTGCAGGTGATCGCTGTCCGGATGGGCCTCACAGGTAAGGACCTGGGCCACCACAACGCCGGCCAAACCGCCGGGAATCACTTCCTGCATTTCCACGGAATCTACCTCGATGCCGATGGAGGTCATGGCCTCGGCCACCTGTTCGGGCGTGAGGTCACACTTCAGATACTCTTTGAGCCAATTGTAACTTAACTTCATTGTATATCTTCCAATTTAAACAAATCTTCTACGAATTCTTCCTTGTCAAAGACTTTGAGGTCTTCCACCCCTTCGCCGATACCCAGGAACTTAATGGGGAACTTGAACTGGTCCACGATACCCACCACTACGCCGCCTTTGGCGCTGCCGTCCAGTTTGGTTACGGCCAGGGCTGTGACATCCGTGGCCTTGGAGAATTCCTTGGCCTGGACAAAGGCGTTCTGTCCGGTGGAAGCGTCCAGCACCAGCAGAACCTCGTGCGGGCCGTCCGGCACCACGCGGCGGATTACGTTGCGGATCTTGGTGAGCTCGTTCATCAGGTCTATGCGGTTGTGCAGGCGGCCGGCGGTGTCAATGAGCACTACATCGGCCCCTTTAGCCACGGCCGATTTCACGGTGTCGAACGCCACGGAGGCGGGATCGGCGCCCATGGGCTGCTTCACTAGATCGGCCCCGGCGCGCTCTGCCCAGATGCTGAGCTGCTCCACGGCGGCGGCGCGGAAGGTATCGGCCGCTCCGATAACCACTTTCTTGCCCTGGGCCCGGAGCATGGCGGCCAGCTTGCCGATGGTGGTGGTCTTCCCCACTCCGTTCACGCCCACGATGAGCATCACGTACGGTTTCTTGGAAAAGTCGAAAGGCTGGACCGGGGCGTTGTCCTCGCCCATCAGGAGGGCTATTTCGTCCCTGATGAACGCAACAAGCTCTTCCATGTTCACATACTTGTCTTTCTCTACGCGATCCTCGATGTTGTCAATGAGCTTGAGCGTGGTGTCCACACCCATATCGCTGCCCAGGAGGGCTTCCTCCAGCGCATCCAGCACATCTTCGTCCACCTTGGACTTGCCCGTAATGGCCCTTCCGAGCTTCTGGAAAAAGTTCAGATTGGTTTTCTTAACGCCTTTGTCAAATATTCCCATAGTTTACAAAGATAAGATTTTTCTATGGGGAAAGCAAGCACTACGCCAGTTCAATACCGGCTTTGCGACAGGCATTTCGCATGTCTTCCGGCCAGATAGCGCTTTGGATTTCGCCGATATGAGCTTTCCGGAGCAGGAACATGCACAGACGGGACTGGCCGATACCCCCGCCGATGGTCTGGGGCAGTTTTCCGTCCAGCAGCAGGCGGTGGAAATAGAGGGAGGATTTGTGCTGTTCGCCGCGCTCTTCCAGTTGGCGCTGAAGGGATTCCGGACTTACGCGGATACCCATGCTGGAAATCTCGAAAGCACAGCCCAGTACGGGATTCCACAGAAGGATGTCCCCGTTGAGACCCGGCAGACCGTCGGGACCCGGCGTGCTCCAGTCATCGTAGTCGGCGGCACGTCCGTCGTGCAGGGATCCATCGCCCAGCTTGCCGCCAATGCCGATTACGAAAACGGCCCCGTGCTCCTTTACAACGGCGTTTTCGCGCTCCTTGGGCGTGAGGGAAGGATAACGCTGACGCAACTCTTCGGCGTGGATGAAGAAGATATCTTCCGGAAGCGCAGGCACAATTTGGGGAAACTCCACATAGAGTTTGTTCTCCGTTACCTTGACAGCTTCATAGATACGGCGTACTGTTTTCTTCAGATAGTCCAGCGTACGCTGTTCCGGCAGCATCACTTTCTCCCAGTCCCACTGGTCCACGTAGATGGAGTGGAGATTATCCAGATCTTCGTCCGGACGCAGGGCGTTCATGTCCGTGTAGATGCCACGGCCGGGCTGTACGCCTAATTCGGCCAGTTTCAGACGTTTCCACTTGGCCAGGGAGTGCACTACTTCGGCCGGGGCGTCTCCCAGTGTTTTCACGGGGAACCTGACCGGACGCTCCACGCCATTGAGGTCGTCGTTCAGGCCCTGTCCGGAGAGCACCATCATAGGAGCCGTCACGCGCAGCAAAGCCAGCTGGGCGCTCAGATTCTCCTGAAACATATCTTTCACGGCCTTGATGGCCTTCTCCGTCTGCTCGGCCCCGCCCAGCAGATTCCGGTAATTCTTAGGGATATACAGTGACATAACGGACAAAGGTAGTGTTTTTCTTTGAATTTGCGCCTACCGTCCCAAAAACAAGGACAGTAGGCGCAAATACGGCTTAAAATGCTCCTGTTGTCCCGGAATCTGGGACAGTGGGAGCGGTGGGGGAAGAAATTACTTCTTGTTGAAGAAATCCTTCTCTTTACCCTCTTCAACCAGCTGCTCTACGAAAACGTAGGCACCGGTCTTGGGGCTCTTTTCCATACGGATAACCTTCACCATGTGCTTGGCACCGGCTTTAGCGTCGAAGGTTGCAACTGCTTTCTTTGCCATAGTTCAAA
>Ga0310696_10003588_pt1 | contig 19308 bp, 14 predicted proteins | sample AusTroGonzalo_MG_4_FD_203885 | JGI IMG/M metagenome (GOLD analysis project Ga0310696, IMG submission 203885) | Bovine rumen microbial communities from tropical cattle in Woodstock, Queensland, Australia - Gonzalo_02 (v2) (version 2) | ecosystem: Host-associated > Mammals > Digestive system >... | reverse complement strand
GGACTGGCAATGCAGGTTTCACGCAATAATCTGCTGTTCGTCCTATTGTTTGCGGGAGGAATTGTCCTCCCGACGGCAATTCTTTCGTTCTTAAGTTTCAGGAACATCCAAAACGAGATTTACCTTTCGCAAAAGAACTTTGACGAAAACTTGAGCGCATTTCAAAGTGAAGTCGAAGAAGCAATTGAAAAGGAACAATCTAAGATCTACCAAGAGACCAAGGCGGCCTCTTTGTTCCTGTACGAGCAGCCACAAGGGCTCTTGGACTTTGGACACGCCGCTGAATTCAAGTCTGTCGAAGGCCTGGACGCCATTTTCCTATTCAACAACGGGAACTTGATTTACCCGGACATGACGTCCAAGAAGTTCTTCAAGTCTTCCAACTTTTCAAACAGCGTTCCTTCGATTCTAGACAAGAAACTTTATCAGGTAGAAACGAGCGGTTTAAAAGACAGCGTTGCCCAAAAGATTTACCTGGAGCAGCGCTCCCGGAGTCTAAGACCCACGAGTTTCTTCTTTGAATCCAAGGAAGAACAAGTTCAGAACATTCTAGGGCTAATCCGCTTCTACTACAAGAACAAGAAGTATGACGAAGCCTTGCACCTGCTTGAAATTCTTGAAAACAACCCGCACCAGCAGGGCTACTTGCATGCCGACTTGACCTACGCCGTCTACATGCTTCACTTTGAAATTCTTGTATTCCAAAGAAAGCACCAAGAAGCGCAGGACTACTGTCTTTCTGTCCTGGCTCAATTCTTGGACAAGCAAAACATTGACGACATTTCTTCTTCTAGATACTTCTTCGAATCGGCATTCACGCAGATTCTATCATTTGAAAATCTATCGCAAGAAAAGCGCGAAGCATTCTGGAACCTTCGCGAAAACTTCAACCGCCAGTTGGGGTACATGGACATCCTGTATTACAACAAGGATTTGTTCCATGAAATCTTAAACGACGACGTTTCTTCGAAAGAAGGCATTCTTTACAAGAATACCGAAGAAATTACCTTGTTTAAAATGTCTTACCCGTATCTTTCGGGCGACCAAGTGGTGATTGCTGTCATCAACAAGGACGCCTACAAGGCAAGACTGCTGAACAAGATTAAAGCGGTCATACAAAGCTACAAGAACATTCCCTTCTCGATTACCGAAAACAGCGACAAGCTCGTTATGGGCGAAATTCCGGAAGGGGCTCCGATTATTGCGCAATACTACATTTCCGAAGCCCTTGAATGGGAATTTACCTTGTACGAAAAAGACATGCAGGACATTCATAAAGAAACTAGACACCGCATGTTCTTGATGTACGGGCTCATGCTATTTGCCTTGATTACCGTTATTTTCGGTTCGTTCTTTATGTTCCGATTCATTACCCAGGAACGCAAGTTGTTGGCCATGAAGGCGAACTTCTTGTCTAGCGTATCGCATGAATTAAAGACTCCCCTGACCTCTATCAAGATGTTTGCCGAAATGATGGCCCGCGGGCGCTTGCAGCGAGCAGAAAAAGTGCAGGAATACTCGACCCTGATTGGTAAAGAAGCTTCAAGACTTGAAAACCTGATTGGAGCCATTCTGAATTACACCCGCATGGAACACGGAACGGGTGCCTTCAAGTGGGAAAAACTAGACTTTTCGATTTGCGCCAAGAAGGTCTTTAATGCGGTCGAAGATATCGGTGTCGAAAAGGGACTTACCTTCTACACGCACTTTGAGCCCAACGTTTTTGTCATGGGTGACTATACGGCACTCTACAGCTTGGTACAGAACTTAATCGATAACGCCATCAAGTATACCGATGCTCCCGGCGATATTCGCGTCGAAGTCAAGAGTGACAGCGAGTGGGTCATATTCTCGGTAGCAGACACCGGAATCGGTATCGCTGCATCTGAACAAAAAAATATATTTAATGATTTTTATAGAGTGGGTGACGAAATGACCCGCAGCACCAAGGGGTCGGGACTCGGCCTTGCAACCGTCAAGCGCGTTGCCGAAACACACAAGGCAACCATTTCGCTGGTCAGCAAGCCTGGGAAAGGATCTACGTTCATCGTCAAGTTTAAAAAGGCAGAATAACCATGAATTTCAAAATCCTTATTGTAGAAGACGAAGAGATTATCCGCTTGGGCCTCCAAGATAATTTTGAAATGGAAGGCTATGTCGTAGAAACCGCCTGCGATGGTGAAGAAGCTATAGCCAAGGCTGATTCCTACCAGCCGCATTTGGTGCTTTTGGACTTGATGATTCCGAAAAAGAGCGGATTCGAAGTTTGCCGCTACATTAGAAACAAGCACCCGGACACCTACATCATTATGCTCACGGCCAAAACCGAAGAAACGAGCAAGGTGGCAGGGCTTGAAATGGGTGCCGATGACTACGTGACAAAGCCGTTCTCGATTTTGGAACTCCTCGCTCGCGTGAAGGCTTTCCGCCGTCGCATTGAACCGCAAACTACCAACAACTCGGTTCAAGTTCCCGAAATTCTTGAATTCGCAAACATCAGCATTAACGTCAAGAAATTCGAGGCCACCAAGGGCGGCATTCCCCTGGACTTGACCACCCGCGAATACCTGATTATGAAATATTTCTGGGCTCACCGCGGCGAAGTCATTCTGCGCGAATCCTTGCTCAAGGAAATCTGGGGCTATACCGATGAAAACATGCCTTCGACCCGTACCGTCGACAACCATATTGCAAACCTTCGCCGTAAAATAGAAGACGATTTGGATAATCCCAAGTTCATTATTTCCGTTAGAGGCGCAGGCTACAAGTTTGATGCATAATGACAGGTAAACGGTTAAACATAGGTTCCTATTGTACATCGATTCGCACGGCACTAGCGCTTGTGTGGTTTTTCGGCGTATTCGCATTTGCCGAAAAAATGGAAACGACCATTCAAGAAGCGCTTTACCTATTCGAGTTGAAGGGCGAAACTACAGACGCCATCAAGATGCTCGAAAAGGCGGCCATGCAAGGCGACGAAGACGATAAGGAAAAAGCCTATTTTTACCTGGGAAAAATTCAGGAACTGGCCGGCAACAAGACTTCTGCGAATTTTTACTACGAGCAAAGTCTGGCAAGAACAAACGAGGTTGCCAAAGCCTACTGGCTTTCAGAACGCGAAAGCGCAACTAGCAGCAAGCCCGAAGCTCTCCTGAGAGCTCCGCTTCAATTGAAGAGTCCCATTTTAAAGACCTTCGGGAAAGATCCGACATTCTTGCTATTGCGCGACGGCACCATTGCCAAAATTGTAGATGACCGCGTCGAAAACATTACCACAGCTCCTGCGAACAAGCAAATTTTCAACATCGACCGCCAAGGGATCTGGTACCAGCCCATTGATCAAGACAGTCTTGTTTTCAAGGCGTTATACGCCAGCAGCCCGAGCAAGAGTTTCCCCATCACAGATATTACGCACCTCTTGATTGATGGAAACAGAGGGATTGTCCAAGGCGAAAAACAGCTTTCCATTTTAAACAACAAGCGCATTGTAGCACAAGTCGCCGATAAGTACAGCGGTTGCGTTCCTGAAGGCTATTTTGCTCCGACGAACGAATTCGTTTTGAACTGCACCGACAACGCTCTCCATTTTATTTCGCCCGAAGACGGCTCGACCAAGAAATCGATTGCCCAGTTTGATGTGATTCGAAGCGTTCTTATCGACAAGAACATGCTGTTCCTTGTTTCGGGCAATTACCTTTATGGCTACATTCCCAAGGCAAGAATTTCACCCCTTTGGAAAATTTCGGTCAGCAATATCGAAACGATGTTTTCCTTCGAAAAGGGAATTGTCTTACTGGAAGCCTCTGGAAGAATTTCTCTAATCGATAAGAAGACCGGACTCATTCGAAAGACTATTCGAAGCGAAGCATCGTCCGTTTATCCGCTTGCAAAGGGAACTCTCGGGCTATTCTCTAGCGAAGGCGCCATTACTGCGGTTGACACCGTTCTCAACCCCTTGTGGCATTTCAATTTTGCAAAGCCAATCGAGCAATCCCCCATTTACACGAATGGAAATCTCTACCTGTATTTCGGCGACCGCAAGCTTGTTTCACTTTCGCCACACTACTACGGCAAAAAAGTCCTGCTCTCTGAAATTCTGGCACGGCAAGCAGCCGAAATTACCGAGCACGAAGAATGGGAAGACTTGCCCCCTGTTTTGGATTCCCTATTCAAGCTGGAACCGGGCAATGCCGAGGGTTGGTTCTTCAAGGCACTTTATCTTGAACAAAATAAAGGTAGCGACCGAGAAAAACAGAAAGCCTGGTCAGAAGCCGTCAGACTTTCAAGCAGCAACCCGCAGGCAACGCAGCTGATTTTAAACCGATTCAGCAAGGCCATCGGTGCAAAATTCGTAACGCTCCTTCCGATTTCGCCCAAGACCCGTTACCCGCAATTTTTCAGCAGCAAGAAAATGCTGTACACGATTGACCCTGCAGCAGACAGACTCTTCTGTATTAACGCCGAAACAGGCGAACTGCGCTGGGCCAAATACATCGGAACACTGGACAACAGCCCTGTAATCGACAACGACGAGAACACCCTCGCCATAGCTTCTGGTTATAACATTTTCATTTACGACTTGAATAAGGATACCTCTCCGGCTTCATTGCAGCTTCCTGGCAAGGCATTCAAGATGAATGTCACCGAAGATGCCATTTACATTTCGACTTGGAACGGATTCCTGCTCAAGATTCTGAAACCCGACAATAAGCTCGCTTGGTCCAGAAAGATCTTCTCGGTTCCGTTCCTGCATACCAAATCGGACAAGGCAATCTTCGCTTGTAACCTCGAAGGGGAACTCGTTGCCCTAGACGATGAAGCCGGGCAGACTCAGGAAAATTCCACTCGCAAGATTCCTGGCCAGGTTTCACACATGCTCAGCGCAGATTCCATTATTACAGTCGCAAGCGGAAACAAGCTTTACCTGTTCAACCAGAAAAAGAAAGACACCCCGCCGCTGCAGATTCTCATGGAAAACGATGTTTCCTCGCTGCAGGTGATTTCTGATGCGGGCGAAAGAAAAATCCTTGTCGGACTTTCGGATCAATCCTTCTTGCTCTACTCTGAAGCAGGCGCCCCGCTGTGGAAATTTAACGGCAAGAATGCCGTATTCCCGAAGCCCTTTGTTAAAGATGGTTTCGCCTGGATTGACCAAGGAAACGAAGTCATTGGAATCTCTTTAAAGACCGGCAAAAAAGAAAGAAAATTCAGTACTCCAGGAGGAGCGGGCACGCCGTTTATACTGAATCATACTTTGTTCAGTGCCTCTCCAAAGCGTCTGTTGTACGGATTCACGCTATAACCTAGAAATTAGCCTTAAAACGGCATATTTCTGCATCTTGTAAACAAATTTTGGTGGTTTTTTTGTTAAAAACACACTAAATTTATGATATGGTTTATAGGATAACAAAGAAGACTTTGGAAAACATCATGAAAATACGTGCAAGGCAAATATTCACCCTGGCAACAGCCCTAGGCTGCGTTTTCGCCGTTGGTTGCAACGAAGAAACAAAGCCCTCCGCCGATAAGATCCAGTCGGAATACGATCGCAGCGAAACCCTGTACATCGGTGGTTTTGACTGGACTCCGCCATCGTCTTTTAACCCGTTGGATTACAACCCCAACTTCCCTATCGATGGCAATTGCCGCATTACCTACGAAGCCTTGCTCGCTTACAACCAGTTGAGCGGCGAGCTTGAACCCATGCTTGCCGACAGCTACACCAGCGACGAAAACAAGATTACGGTCCATCTTGATCCTAAGGCAAAATGGAGCAACGGAGCTCCCGTTACCGTCGATGACGTTCTTTACACGTTCAAGATTGACTCGTTACTCCCCACGCCACGTCATGACAACTGGCAATTCTTGAGCCAAGTCACCAACGACGGCAACAACAATATTTCGTTCCATTTCAGCAGCAACAAGAATCCTTTGATTATCTTGAACGCCCTTGCTGAAACATCGATTCTTCCGAAGGCCGTATTCGAGCCGCTCGTCCAGGGGGCGAAGTCCGGTAAGGGTTACGACATGAACCGCATTGCCGAATTCAAGAACGATTCGATGCCTGTGGTTTCCGGCCCTTATAATATCAAGACCTATTCGCCGGACCAGATTGTTCTGGAACGTAATGACAACTACTGGGGTAACTATAAATACGGCGGAAAGAAACCTACTCCCAAGTACATTATCCATTCCCTGTACAATAGCAACAACCAGTTTAACAGCGCCATGACCAAGGGCAACCTGGACATTTCATCGGTGTTCCTGCCCCGCATTTGGGACAAGGCCAAGGATAGCATTCGTGCCTGGAGCCGCAATGAGCCCTATCACCTGCCGGGTTCCATTACAACGCTCTTTATCGCCCATACACGCGATCCGTTCAGCGACGTGAATATGCGCCGCGCCATGATGCATGCCATCAACTTCGAAAAGATTAAGGCCCGCGCCGTTTCGAACTACACCCCCGTCATTCAGCCCGGATTCATTCTGCCCTTCGGTACAGAATCCAAGTTCTTCAACAAGGAAGACGCAGACAAGTACGGATACTCCTACGATATCGCAAAGGCTAAGGAAATCTTGACGAAGGCCGGCTACAGCTGGGACGAAAATGGCAGACTGCTCGACCCGAAAAAAGAACCGGTCCGCAACATCACCATCGAATGTCCGCAGGGTTGGACCGACTGGGAAGATGCCATCAAGGTTATCGTAGAATCCTTGAACGAAATCGGACTTACCGCCGAAGAAAAGTTTGTGGACTACAGCGTTTGGGACAAGAACCTTCGCTTGGGCACATTCGATCTCGCCATGAAAACTCAGACGGCAGAACTTTCCGCAGCATCGCCTTGGAACAGGTTCGATCAGGTGATGAGTTCTGTTTCCCTGAAGCCCACGGGCGAAGAAGCATTTGCAAACCAAGGTCGCTACAAGAACGACGATGCAGACAAACTATTATTGAAAATCCCGGCAATCACCAACGAAAAAGAACTGGTTGAAGCCTACCGTGCTTTGAACAGAATCTTCATGGAAACGATTCCGGTACTTCCGATTATGTATCGTCCTACACAGTATTACCAGTTCTCTACCAAGCACTGGACGAATTACCCGACCGAAGAAAACCCCTACGCTCCGCCGCAGAGCCTTGTGGTTGCCGCTGGCGTGAAGGGTCTTTGGAAGATCACTCCGCAAGCAAATGCGAAGTAAAAAAACGATTTTTCCGCTTTTGAAAACGCCCGTTTACAGGGCGTTTTTCTGTTTTTAGCCCGCAAAAAAACTATCTTTATTCCGATACTTCTTAGTGGAGGACCCTATGGGTAAGTCTCGTTTTATTTTGCCGAATGCGTTCACTAGCATGAACTTTCTTTTGGGCGTTTTTGCCATTTGCTGGGTGACCGGCGCATTCAGTTCCTTTACCTCTTCTGACCCTATCCGCACCGGTGCTTATTTCATTATCTTGAGCGTCCTCTTGGATAAACTGGACGGATTTGCCGCACGTCTCGTGAACGCAAGTTCCGAGTTCGGAGCCCAGTTCGACAGCCTTGCCGACCTGATTGCCTTCGGTCTCGCTCCGGCATTCACCATTTTCTTTACCTACAAGACCCTGTCCCCGGAATGGTTCCAGGCCAACGGTGTGCTCCTGATTGTTGCATTCGCCATCTACGTGCTTTGCGCCGCCATGCGTCTTGCCAAGTACAACGCCTGCGATAGCGACACCTACCACCACCACTTCTCGGGCCTGCCGTCTACCTTCGCCGGTGCAATCAACGCAATCCTGATTGTTTACCTGAAGGCCAACGGCCTGTTCGAAAATCCCGAAAGCCCGCTCATGGTAATCCCCGTACTCGTGATGCTGGTAACCGGACTCTTGATGGTAAGCCCGCTCTTCTTGCCCAAGCTCCAGCCCCGCAAGAATCAGTTCTTGAACATCGGCCAGGCAATCCTGATCGTGATTACCTACATCTGCGGCTTCTTGTTCATTTCGGAAAAGATTCCCTTTATCTTGGAATTCTTGCTCACGCTCTGCTCCGTATACCTGGTAGCAGGCTTTGGATTGGGCCTAATCCAGCGTAAAAAGATTATCGAAGAAGCGAAAGAAGGAAAGTAACAAAGCTTTCGCCGTAGCGATCAAAGAGCGCTTCTAGCGACATTCGAGGAAGTTCCAGGGTGATACACTCTGGACTTTTTTGTTCCTTGCACCAAGTACCAAGGCTTCCCGGCGTGGGGTATCCAATGTCGGCATGCCATGGCAAATTAAAAGCTTCGCACAATTCTTTTACAAGATTTGAATATGCAGGAGCATCGACACAAGCTATAGGGGCATGCATTGAAATGATGCTTTCAGGCGAAAGTTTCTGAATCAGCGACACGAGAGCTGCCGTTTCCGGTTCGCTTCCAGAAGCAGTCCCAGCCGAAAGGAACGTATCGCGCGGGGCTTCTAGAATGGAACGGGTACCGACAGGATCCTTGCTCCAATTCGAAGTCGGAAAGTTTCGGTTCAGGTCTACCCCATTTGCGTTTCCGCGGGTTCCAAGGGTCATGCCGTCAGGATTTGCGCAAAGCACAAAGGCAACCGATTCGAAAGGCTTTTCAAACGTCCGAAGGGCCCGACTCAGCAAGAACGTGGTCTCTGGCTCTTCGCCATGGATTCCTGCGACTATAAGCACGCGGCATGGGCCGGAGCACGGAATATAGCGCAAGGGCGTTCCGAGAACGGAGCGACCGTATGTATCGAAGGGAAGAGCTAGAGTGGAATGCATGAGACTGTGTGAAATGAAAAATGTGAGATGTGAAGTGTGTCGTGTAATGTGTGAAATTACTCATTCCACATTACACATTCCTCATTATACAAAATAAGGGTAGATATAGTTTTCAGCGAGCGTTTCTAGGTTATCGAGCAGTGCCGACTTGCAAGCGATATCCGTCTTTTCGTAAAGGTCGCGAAGTTCCTTGAGCGAGAAGTTTTCGAGATACTTTCTCGAAGTCGGCAAGTGCGCAATGTGCCACTTTTCGGGCTGAATTTTACCGCGGCCGGGCACGAAGACACGTTCGAAGCCGAAGGACTCGCCCGCCCCGATTAGCTCGGTCAGTTTCTCGTGGAAGGGGCGGAACATGCCGTCACATTCGGCGGGCGTGAGTTCCACCTCGTAGCCGGCAGGGCATGCATTGCCATCGACCACGTCTAAATCGGTCCCCAAATGGTGACGGCTTGCGCCAGGGAGCGCCGACCATGTGAGAATGGCATACATCAATTGCTCTTCGTCTGCCGGGCGCTCCATGGGGAGTCCTTCGGCAGAAAGCAGCTTGAGTTCACCGCTTGCCTTGCGGTTCCAAATCGAAAGCTGTCGTTCAAACGGGCGGTAAGCCGATTCGATGCGCAGGGCAAAGCCTGCCTTTGCAAAAGTCGACTTTAATTTGTTGAAATCTTCGAGCACTTGTTTGTCAACAACGTAACCATCGACCTTGATAAAATCAGCGGAGTCAACCGGGCGAAGGCCATAACAAATCTTGGAGTCCATCAAATTACTCATTAAACATGCCCTCCCATTTTTTCAATCAAATCTAACCACTGCTTGGTAGTCGCCTTCTTTTTGCGCACGACTTTCTTTTTGCCGAGAACCTTCGACACCGCATCGTTCAGCGGAGACGGATTCGCATGAGTCCATGCAATCGCAAGAGCGTCGGAAGCATCGAGCGGCAAGTCGCTACCTTGAATTCCGAGGCGTGCAAAAATCATGTTGGCCACCTGTTCCTTGGAAGCACCGCCATCGCCTGTAACCGCCTGCTTGACGACGCGCGGACTGTATTCGCTATAAGCAATTCCACGCTTGCGGCAGGCCACCAGAACCGCACCACGAATGTGTCCAAGCACCAGTGCGCTCTTGGCATTTTTCGCAAAGAAAATTCCTTCCATGCCAAAAGATTCGGGCTTATACTTGTCCAACAATTCTTCGAGTCCAGACACAATATGCAGCAAACGGTCTTCGAGAGCATGGCTTGCCGGAGCATGCAAAGTTCCATATTCCAGGACCTTTACTTTCTGTGCGTTAGACTCAATAAATGCATATCCGGTCGTAATAGTGCCGGGATCTATTCCAAGGACAATCATGCCCTAAAAAATAAAAGATTTACTACCCTATCGCAATAGAAATAACTAGATTTTCAATGTATAAAAGAGGACCGCTATGATTATTGACCAAGAACATGCAGGAATTGTCATGCGAGCCAAGACCCATCCGCGACAGTTGGGAATCCCTTTAAGTCGCTGGGGTCGAAACCTGATTGCATGCTGCCCGTTTCATTCGCCCGAAGAAACGTCTCTGTTTTTCTATGATGCCTTAGGTTACTGGCGCTACCGCTGCTTGCAGTGCGGAAGCGAAGGCGATCTTATTGAATTTGTAATGCGTAGCCGCTTTAACGGCATGGACGAAGCCGCAGCTAGAGCGGAAGCTGTTGACTTTTTAGGAACTCTCGAACCGGATCGCGACCGCGAGCAAGATGAACACCCGTGGATAAAAGAAATCGGTGGCGAAAAATCCAAGGTTCTCGAAAACTTTGTGCGCTACTGCCACTGGGCTGCCTGCAGAAGCCCGTCTTCGGCAGACTTCTTGGCATCCCGCGGTTGGAGCATTGGCCAGGCTCAGCTTTATGGCATTGGTTACTACAGCGGTGACCCCGAACCGTTTGTCAGCTTCTGCATGATGTCTGGCATTGAACGCCACCAGATCAGTTTCTATCTGGACAACCTGGACGCCTACCACGAACCCCGTATCACGATTCCCGCCCGCAATTCCAAGGGCCTGATTCACTCCGTTTACGGCCGCCTGATCGATGAATCTGACGGACCGCATACGTATGTGTCTTACGCTTCGGGCCCGGGTGACATTCCGTTCAATATTCAGTCCGATATTACCAAGCCCGTCATTGTAGAAGGATTCTTTGACGCGCTGACCGCCGACCTCGCCGGCATTCCGGGCGTGGTTTCGACCATGTACCAGGAACTGAGTCTGAGCCACTTGTACAAGCTCAAGGCTTGCGGCGCCGAATCGGTCACCATCATCTTGAGGCGCGAACAAGACCGCCGCGAACAGGAATACCGCATTCAGAAATACCTGAAAATGGCGGAACACCTGAACCTGAAATTCAAATCGATCGTACTTCCGAAGGACGAGACGGTGGATGTCGTTGTTCGCAAGAACGGTGCCGACCAGTTGCTTTCGCTTGTTGAAAACACGGTCGAAGACACGGTGCATACCCACCGCCGTTCCATGCTGTTGCAAGACATCAAGGAAAACTTCGATGCAGCCATGATGTGCCCGCCGGATGTAAGCGTCGGCTACGCCCTCAATACCTTCCCGAAGTTGAATCAGGAAATTGACGGCATCCAGTCTGGCTGTTTCTATGTGTCATCGAAGCCCTTTGGCTTGAAGACCACACTCCTTTCGAGCCTTGCATTGGACTTGATCCAAAGCAACCCGAAGCTCAAGCTGATTTATATCGCTCTCGAAACCCCGCGCCGCCAAATCTTTGACAGACTGGTGGCCATGCTGATTGGCGAATCCGTGCTGACGGTGCGTAAGCAAAGCGAAGACGAAGGCGTGAACCAGAAGATTCTGGAAGCGACCCGCGACTTGATGGCATTCGTGCGCAACAACCGCTTGGAAATCTGGGACGACCAATTCGATTTCGACAACGTTGAACTGCTTGCGAACTTGAGAGAAGAAATCAAGCAGCACCACAACCTGGTCGTTGTCATTGACGGCATTGACCACTTGAAGGTTTCGGACCACACCGAACTTGTGGACATTCACGAAAGACGTTCCTCGGTGATTCTCGACCTGTACAAGGCTTTGGACATTCCGATGTTCGTTGGCGGTGAACTCATTTCTTCTGAGGAAGGACTTGTGGGTCCGCGTGCCTACCTGCGCGATTCCGACGCCATTTACTGGCTGGAATCCAAGGACGGCAAAATGGTTCTCACTGTCGATTCCAAGCGCTTGGGCAACAACCAGCTGTACCAGGGTCCGATTTCAATCGACCCGGCTTCTAACCGCATGCAAGAAGAAGCCGAGATCGAGTAATGTTCACTATCGTTGATTTCAACAATTTCTGGAGTCCATCGGGCGGTGGCGTGCGTCGCTACCACCTGCAAAAGATGGCCTTTTACGAACAGCAAGAAGAAGTCTTGTCTGTTTTCGTGATGCCGGATTCCAAGACCTATACCGAACAAAAGAGCAACGGCCTCATTATCGAGCACGTGGAAGCTTATCGTTTCCCGGGCAAGTGGGAATACCGCTTTATGTGGCGGCCTTCGCAGATTAGGCCGATTCTTGAAAAGTACAAGCCGCAGGTGATTGAAGTCGGCTCGCCCTATATTTTGCCGACGGTCGTGCGCTTCGTTGCCAAGAAGGTCGTGCCCGATGCCATTCTTTTAAGTTTCTGGCATGCGGACTTCCCGATTACCTATGTGCAGCGCCCCGTAACCAACAAGTTCGGCCGCACGCTAGGCATTCTCGCCAAGAAACTCGCCTTCTGGTATGCAAGGCAGGAATTCAAGTACTTTGACGGCATTCAGGTTTCTTGCAACGAAGTCCTGAAGCGCCTTGAAAAGAACCACCTGCCCAAATCCCACTGGATTCCGCTGGGTTGCGACATTCAGATGTTCACGCCCGAAAAGCGTGACGAGAAATTGGTTTTGAAATTAAAAGCCGGAAACCCGGAACGCCTCACGATATTTTTCCCGCACCGTTTTTGCGAAGAAAAAGGAATCGAGCTTTTGCTGGGCGCCTACCCCATGATTGCAGAAAAGCTGCATTGCGAACCGGCGCTTGTATTCGCAGGCACGGGTCCGTACTTGCCGCAGGTTGAAGAAGCCGTCAAAAAGCATTCCCACATGGAATACGCCGGCTTCATTTCGTCAATTGACGAAATGGCCCGCTACTACGCAAGCGTTGATCTTGGGCTCGCTCTTTCGGGCTGGGAAACCTTCGGTCTTTCGATTCTGGAAAGCATGGCCTGCGGAAACGCCCAGATTGGCGCAAGCACAGGTGCAGCAGCCGAGCATGTCACCAATTCAGACGCTGGCGTTATCTTGAGAAAGCGCACGCCCGAAGCCTTGGCCGATGCGATTGTAGAACTTTACCGTTCGGACTTGAGCCAAAAGAAGGCTAATGCCCGAACCTACGCTGAAAAATTCAGCTGGAACGATTGCTTTAAGCGGCAATTGGACCTTTACAAACAAATTTATAATCAAAAGAGGAAATCATGATCCGTCACATTGTATTTTGGAAATTGAAGAAGGAAGCCGAAGGCGCTTCTGCAAAAGAAAACGGCCAGAAGATGGTTGATGCATTCCACGCACTGGCCGGAAAGATTCCCGGACTCTTGAGCATTGAATCGGGTTTGAACTTCAACAAGGCCGAACTGGGTAACGGGGATGTCGAATACGATATCGCTCTCGACACCACCTTCCACACCAAGGCAGCCCTCGACATCTATCAGAACCATCCGGAACATTTGGCAATTGTATCGTTTGTTAAAAAAGTCGTAACAGAACGTCGCGCAGTCGATTTCGAATTTTAATCGACGAGTTTTGAAAAAACTCATTTTATTTTGTAAGTCTTACGACAATTCCCGTTTCTTTTTGCTAAATTATTGAATATGGTTCAATACAGTCAAACTTCATGGCAGGAATATACTCTGGCAAATATGCTGGAGACCATGCGCTATGCGCCCATGAACGTGACTATCGGAAAAGCCCCCATTGTTCACTACACGCTGCCCAAGGCAATCGAAGCAGGCGAAATCGTCCGCTACACGGTCGTTATCGGCTTCCGCAAGATTTGCTGGACGGGCCGCATTAGTGCCATCAACAAGGGTAAAATCATGGTCCGCCTGGACAAGGGACCTTTCCGCGGATTCAATGCGAGCCACGAATTTGTAGACGAAGGCAATTTGACCGCCTGCTACGACGAATTTTCCTTCCAGGGTTTCAGCGAATTCCCGGAAGAAGCATTTGCTAAAGCGATGGACAAAGCATCAATTGTTTACGCCATAGCAAGCCGCAAGGATGCCCGCGATACACTCGCCGCCATCGAAAGCAAGAAACAGACCCAAGGGTTCAGCGCCATCGATCAATCCGCTACCGCCGGATAACAGCGGAGTTTTCCATGTACAGAAACCTGGAACAGGCACTGCTAGATCTTGAACGAGCAGGCATGCTCAAGCGCATTCAGCGCGAGGTGGATCCGTACCTGGAAATGGCAGAAATTGCCCGCCAGGCTTTCGAAAACAACGGGCCGGCCATCCTTTTCGAACATGTGAAGGGAAGCCCTTTTAGGGCGGTTTGCAACATCTTTGGTTCTCAGGAGCGGCTCGACTACCTGTTCCGCGACACCCTGAAAGGGACTCAGACTGCGGTCTTGTTCAAGTCGAATCCCGTCGAATTCTTTAAGCATGCCTCGCCCGCCACGCTTTTGAGGGTTGCCCGCACGGGCCTGCATTCGCTCCCGAAAAAGAGTGGAAGCATTAAGGATTTTAAGGAATGCAAGCTTTCGGACTTGCCGCAACTAGTTTGCTGGCCACAAGACGGTGGCGCATTCCTGACGCTCCCGCAGGTCGCGACGCGCCCTGCCGAAAACGCTTCGGTCATGACGACCAACGTAGGAATGTACCGCGTCCAGATTTCGGGCAATGAATACGCCAGCGACGAATGCGGGCTCCATTACCAAATCAAGCGCGATATTGCAAGACACCACCAGAAGGCCCTTGAAGAAGGTCGCCCGCTCAAGGTCAGCATCTTTATCGGCGGCACGCCTGCGCAGACCGTCGCAGCCGTCATGCCCATGCCCGAAAACTTGAGCGAGCTCTTGTTTGCAGGCATGTTGGGCGGAAGGCGGTTCCGTTACTTTATTCACGACGGCTATCTGGTTTCCAGCGATGCAGACTTTTGTATTCTGGGCGAACTCCAGCCGGATTTGAAACCTGAAGGTCCCTTCGGCGATCACATTGGCTACTATTCCGATAGGCATCCGTTCCCGTTCTTGAAAGTCAAAAAAGTCTTGTGCAAGAAAAACGCCATCTACCCCTTTACTGTTGTAGGGCGCCCACCGCAAGAAGACACTCTGTTCGGGAGCTTTATTCACCAGATTACAAAGCCCATGGTTCCGGCATCGATTCCGGGGCTGGTGGCGCTCCATGCCGTCGATGACGCCGGAGTACACCCGCTTTGCTTGGCGATTGCCCACGAACGCTTTAGGCCCTACGCCAAGCCCGAAGACCGCGAACCTCTCGAACTCTTGAAGACGGCAAACGCGATTCTCGGATTCAATCAGGCAAGCCTGACCAAGTACCTTTTGATTGCCGCCGCCGAAGACGAACAGCCCTCAAAGAAGCTCGACGTAAACGACGTGGCCGGATTCTTTGGCCATGTGCTGGAACGCATCGACTTTAGCCGCGATTTGCATTTTGAAACAAGCACCAGCATCGATACGCTGGACTATACAGGCTCCAAGCTGAATCACGGATCCAAGCTGACGCTTGCCGCCGCAGGCTTAAAGAAGCGCGAGCTCCGCAACAATCCAAAAGATTTGCAAACTCTTCAGATTCCAGGAATCTCTACGGCCAAAATCCCGATGCCGGGCGTTATCGTTTTGGAAGGTCCCGCCTTTGACGGCAGCAAGCGCGACGCCTTTATGGCCCAAATCGAAGATGAGCTTGCCCGCTGGGAGTTCCGCGAGTATTACCCCTGGATTTCGATTGTGGATTCTGCACCGGCGCTGGATTCTTCTTTGGACAGCGACAATCTTCGCGATTTCTTGTGGCTTACCTTTACCCGTTCTGACCCGGCGAAAGATGTTTTTGGATACCACGCCCAAATTTGCGAAAAGCACTGGGCCTGTGAAGCCCCATTGATGGTGGATGCGCGCATTAAGCCTCACCATCAGAAAGCGCTTACTGTTTCCGAAGAAATTCGCCAACGTGCACGCCATATTTTGGAGGAAGAAAAAGTACTTGGGGGGAATGAATGAAACGTTTTTCTTGGATAGCCGTACTTTGTTTGAGTTTAGCTTCGCTCGCCTTTGCTGATCGTACCTGTGGAACTTCAAAGGTGATGGAGAACTTTTTAAACAACAAGAACAAGCATATTTCACAATTAAGGCATTTAAAGCCGACTGCACGCGAAGCAGGAACGGCCTGCACCGCATCCGACCTTTACGACAGCGTTTACACGCGCTTAACCAAGCATTTTGAAATTTTCTATACGCTTAAAGGTCCTCACAAGACGACCTCAGCCTACATTGATTCCTTGGAAAAAGCTCTTGAATACGCTTGGGACTTTCATGTCAATCAATCGGGAATGCTCCCTCCTAAAGGGTACTTTGAAACGCATCAATATCAAATGCCGACACAAAGCGACCATTATCCGGTAGAAGTGATCGATCTAACCATGCTGCGCAACAGCATAGAACTCCTCGATAGCGATACCTGCTATTTGTGTTTCGGGCTCACCCTTCCAATGGCGAACGACGCAAGCATCTTGCTCATAGAAAACGACTTTAAGCACGGATCGAAGTATTCGCCTGTCATCGACACGGCCCACTTAAACGAAAAATCCTGTCCATACGTCCAACCTACAGAAGAATTCACAAACCCGGTTCATAATTATTCTTACACCAAAAACTTCATGCCCGCTCTCCGCGTCACTGCGGTTCATGAACTTTACCACGCCATTCAATTTCGCTATTTGAACACCTCTGTGAATTTCTGGTTCGAAGCATCGGCTTCGGGAGTTGAAGAAATTGCAGTCCCTGATGTCGATGACTATTTTGAGCACCTTTCGTCTATAGCGAACAATGTTGGGCACCCCTACCCCACCTTAAGAACGCCTTACGGAGCAGGAATTCTGTTCTTGTACCTGCACAACCATGTGGGCCACGATGTAAACAGGCTTATCTGGGAAAACTTTGCAAAAGAACCCAACAAAAATTTCCAGTACCAGTTAACACAAGTTGCAAAGAAAAAAGGATTTTCAGCTGATTCCTTGTTCCACGACTTTGCAGTCAGACTTTCGTTTACGGGCGACCGAAGCGAACTTGTTGATTCAACGTTCCTGATTGCCAACGATCAAACAAAATGGCCCAAATTCAAGACAGAGCACCAAGCCGGAAGTTTTGAAGCAGCCCCACTCGATTACGTAGCCTACTATTATTTGGCTAACGGCACTCCCGAGTTGTCCAATTACGAAGGAAAGGCCTCTGCCGTCGCAATCTATCCGGATTCCTACAAGATTCGCTTTTTGCCGACAACAAACAGCGTCGATTCCGCACAAACCGAATTCTTGCGTCTCGGAACCCCGGATTCCACCATTTGGGTTCTCAGCCGCTTTTTCGAAGACGCACCCATTCCAACCGTTCTAAAGGATTCTACGCTACGCGCCTACCCCACACCATGGCGCAACGGTCCGCTCTGTTTTACGCCGCTCCCGTACAACAAGAATTACCTCGAAATCCGCAACCGCCGTGGCAACCTGATTACCAAAATCAAGTATGACGGCAGCACGCATTGCATGGATGAAAGCGAAGTCAAATCGCTAATGGTACCTGGCGTATACCGCTTTAGAATTGAAAACAGCGGTAAACTGAAAGACTTTATAATTGTGTATTAAAGCCAGCTGAAAATATTGTTGGTTTCTTCAAGCTTGGGCAGAATAGAACTGGCCGCAGGCTTATCGGTATTGCGTAAAATCGCCTTGCAGGCTTCTGCAAACAGTTCATGTCCATTGTTATAATGGTCATCAAGGCGACGGCGGGCATAGCCTTCTGCCGAATGGTTGTGAATCATGAAAGCCCAGTCCGAAGACTGGAACAGCATCAGTTCACGTTCCATCTGTTTGATATAACGGGTAAGGAGTTTTCCACGCAGCGATGTCTCGCCCATTTTTTCGCGGATAGACATCAGGTGGTCAATCATGGCCCGCATACGGTAAGATTGAGGATAATACTTGTCGGTTTCGCCGTTAATCCAAACAGAACCGAAGCCGCCTTCACCCCAGCTAGAAAAAGCCGGTTCATGAGCCTCGGGATCAGCAGAATTGGTCATCACCTGGTCGGCACCTGCAAATTCAATCACCGACGAAGACGCGGCACGCATCAGCATTTCTTCGAGGAAGATGGGGCCTTCAAACCACCAGTGACCAAAGAGTTCGGCGTCGTAGGGGCAAAGCATAGCGGCCTTATGGCCTTCCATGTTCACCAACAATTCTGAAATGGTCGCTTCGCGGTTCACCACAAAAAGTCGCGCATGATCTTCGGCAAGTTTCATGGCATTCCAGGGGCGGTAAATTTCTTTATGTTCGCCGCCAGTAATGCGCTTGTACTTGAAACCAGAATCGATCGGCGTATCGCCGGCAAAGAAGTATTCGCCCAAGTAATCGCGCGGGCGTTCTCTTGCAATGTCCGTAAAGAATTCGCGGTACTCAGGGTGGCCCGGATAACCTGTACGGCGGCTCCAGACTTCCATAGAACTCTTCTGTTCGCGGCCCATGCAGTAAAGCCCCTGCGTGGTACGCAGCGGCGTGAACACGCCGTACTTGGGCGGAGGCGACGCCAGCAAGGCACCATGGGTTTCCAAGAAGAAGTAGTGCAGTCCAAATTCGGCCAAATACTTATCGAGTCCGGGGAAGTAGCCACATTCCGGGAGCCACACGCCCATGGGCTTACGGCCAAAAGCACGTTCAAATGTTCGCACTGTTACATCGAGCTGCATGCGGATTGATTTCGGATCGCTCTGGTATGCCGGCAAGAACGGGTGCGTGCCCACGCAAGTGAGTAAGTTCAGCTTTCCTGCCTTTTCAAGCTCCAGAAATTCCGCCAGCAAATTACGATGCAGGCGATTTTCCCACAAGTCAATCAGCGTGTGCTGCCGAGAAAGATAAAAGTGCGAAAGCGTATCAAGATCGGTGCCCGCATTGCGAGCCACTTCTTTTTCAATCAGTTTGAGCTGATGTTTCAAATGGTCCGAAAACTTGTTCAGCAAGCTTTCGTCCGAAAGCATTTCAATCAACGGAGGAGAAACGCTTAAATTGAGCGTCCCGGGCACACCTTTTTCCAAGAGTCGGCGCATGGCCTGCACCAAGGGCAAGTACGTTTCGGCAATAGCCTCAAACAGCCAGTTCTCTTCGAAAAAGCGGGTATAATCCGGATGCCGCACAAAAGGTAAATGTGCGTGCATCAGGAAAATGATTTTTCCGGGAGCTCCCATTAAAACGGATTACTCCGTGCGCTTTACGACAATCGGAACGATCGTGGTCGGGAA
>Ga0310696_10003587_pt1 | contig 19309 bp, 15 predicted proteins | sample AusTroGonzalo_MG_4_FD_203885 | JGI IMG/M metagenome (GOLD analysis project Ga0310696, IMG submission 203885) | Bovine rumen microbial communities from tropical cattle in Woodstock, Queensland, Australia - Gonzalo_02 (v2) (version 2) | ecosystem: Host-associated > Mammals > Digestive system >... | reverse complement strand
AACTATGATGAATAAGTCTCGTAGATCTGTTCAAACAATTATGAAACAGTTGATTGATGAAGGAATTATAGAAAGAGTCGGGTCTAAGAGAATTGGAACGTGGATAGTGAAGTAATTCTGCAAGGAATAAGCGAGAAATACGATGAAGATACAGATAATTACAAACAATAAAGACTTGCATTTATCATCAAGTGTTGATGTGAATACGATTAACGCACCTATGTCATTTGACAAGTATGATATTAATATCATTGATTTGACAGATCGTGGTTTGTGGAGATGTGATAGCCCAAGTCTTGAAAAGATTAATGATTTAGAAGATTTTTCTTCTGTTGGAGATATAGTTTCAAATTCAAGTAAATCTTTTGTGTTATATGTTTTTCCTCAGAATGATATGTTGCGATGGAATTATTATTCAAGTCAAAGAAAATACGCGAAAAACTCAGAATTGAAAAATGAAATACATTTTTTGGTTAACAAAGTTTTATCTTACATAATTCCCGTTAACAATCCTGATCAATACTGGATAAATTACGAACGCAATACTACAACAATTAATGAGCATTCATACAACTCGGATTTTTATTTTGCGCATAATTACTGGTATAAAGACGAAGATGTTATAACCACGTCAGATTTTAGTGATAAAATTACTACAGTAAAGTTGAATGATCGACTGATTGTTACCACTTGTAACATTATGGAGTCTGAAGATTTATTGCGGTGTTTTGTAAATCGTATAATTGGAGGAACTGATTATAAAGAATTACCATCTTGGATATTTGAATATATATTTTTTAATGATAGAAAATTATTGATTGAAAGAGATAATCAGAATAGAGTCATTGAAAAGGCCGAAGAAACGATTGCTGAAATCGATCGAAAAATAAGTCAAAACAATAGATATAAAACGATTCTATATACTAACGGTACTGAGTTAGCATCCGTTGTATTTGAAATATTAGAACTTATCCTCAAGATTGATTTAAAAGGCTTTATTGATAATTTCGATGAAGATTTCTTATTTGAAAAAGAAGGAATAATCTTTATTGGCGAAATTAAAGGGGTTAATAGCAATGTTAAGATGGAAAACATATCTCAATTATTACGACACTATACTAAATATATTGATGATAATCCAGATATAGATGAGAACAGAATTAGAAAAATACTAATAATCAATCCTTTGCGTAAGACTCCGTTGAGTGAGCGAGAAAAGGTTTATGAGCGACAAATAGCTTTTGCACAGAATAATAGCTGCTTGATTATAGAAACTGTTGCCTTACTGCATATGTTTGAGAAAGTATTAAGCAATGAATTATCAACAGAAGATTGCTTGCGTTTATTGGCAGATAAAACCGGATTATTAAAATTAGAAGATTTAAATAAAGGTGAGTGATTTATATGTTATTTATGGATCAGAACTGATCTTGGAGGAACATATCGACCTTGCGGTCTGCTATGCAATGAAAGAAGAGATGTGCAGACTGTTTGATCTCAAAAATGCTGAAGCGGCAAGAGAAGGCTGGTTATCTTGGCTTGAAACAGTCAAAGTAAGCGGTATATAACCTTTGATGAAATTTGCTGAAAACAAAGAAATACGATTAGAAAGCAGGGTAGATTGTTTTTATTATCATTTTATAACGAGTGGAATGAGGAAATTATCATGAAGAATCCAAAGACTATTGTTGGTTGAAAAAGATATGTAATAATAGATTATAATGGTATTGGTTGTGTTGTAGCTCTTTCGTGTTTAATTTGAGTTAGATTTGGTGTATAATTAAAAATTCATAATATATAAGGAGGTTCGCAAAATGTATAATTCTAGTATAAGTGCACGTAAAAATGACAGTGTTCTTCTGCAGGAAATGGGAGTTTTCTTGCATGATTTGAAGAAGCAATCAGGACCTTTAGCTTATGCTGAAGCAAAAGCAGCGTTGCAACGAACAGGTGTTACAACAAAAACTGGTAAAACAAAGAAGAAAATCGTTACATGGGAGTAATTAGATTATATGTATCAAAAACTTCCTAATCTTGTGCTTGGATTTCATGGCTGTAATAAGACTGTCTTTCATCGTGTTATTAACGAGGGACAGCATTTAAAGAAGAGTATTAATTCCTATGATTGGTTAGGAAATGGCATTTATTTTTGGGAACAAAATTATCAAAGAGCATTTGAATGGGCTAAAGGGAGATACGATACAGAAGCTGCTGTTATTGGTGCAGTAATAGATTTAGGTTATTGTCTTAATCTTACAGATAGTTCAAGTGCAGATATTCTTAGGTTTGGATATGATGTTTTGAATTTGAGATGTAAAATGGTAGGTGCTAAGCTACCTCAAAATAGAAAATCTTCTAAGAGTAAGGATATTCTATTGAGAGATTTGGATTGTGCTGTTATAGAGCAAATTCATGATTTCAATAGATTAACCAATAACGCAATGTATGATTCTGTACGCGGTATATTTGTTGAGGGCGGGGCTCCATATGAAGGATCAGAGTTTAGGGAAAAGACGCATGTTCAAATTTGCATTTGTAATCCAAATTGCATAAAAGGATATTTTGCTCCATTAAAAGAGGACACAAATTTTTTGATACCGTAGTCTATAAGTTTTCTTATCTATAGGAGTTGTTCTATGGCGGTCATTAATCCAATTTCAACACTAGCAGTTGAAGAAATAAAAAATTATATTTGTAAAATAGAGACGCGATTTGATGCAGATGTTCTTTACCTAAATGGTCCGATTTCTCCTGAGCTTATTGGTTTATTACAGTTTGAGATAAATGAACTAAGAAAAGAAATGACAAATAAAAAGCTTTGTGTAATGTTGACCACTAATGGCGGTGATGCTAATACTACAGAGCGAGTAGTTTATATTTTTAGACATTTTTATGATGAAGTGGAATTTATTATACCAGATTATGCTTACAGTGCAGGAACTATCTTGTGTATGAGTGGTGATAGAATTTGGATGAATTATGGTTCCGTTTTAGGGCCAATAGATCCTCAGGTAATGAATAAAGAAGGAAAATTCGTACCAGCACTTGGCTATTTAGAAAAGATCAACAGTTTACTTGCAAAGGCACAAAACAATACATTAAGCGAAGCGGAATTTTTGATTTTGAAGGATTTTGATCTAGCTGAGTTGAGTCAATATGAGCAGGCTAGAGATTTAACAACAGAACTTTTAAAGGATTGGTTGGTTAAATATAAATTCAAGAATTGGAACATACATTCGAGTTCTAAGAAACCCGTATCACTTCGAGAAAAGAAAAAAAGGGCCGAGAAAATAGCCAAGGATTTAGCTGATTATAGTCATTGGAAATCACACGGAAGACCGTTAAATATTGAGGTGTTAACAAAAGAGTTAAAACTCCAAATAGATGATTTTGGGATGTCTGATGATGTACAGGACAATATCCTTAGTCTTCAGAGTATTGTTGTAGATTTTATGCGAATAAATAGTATTCAAGCTTTAGTTCTTACAAGGAGAACAAACATATGAAAAGCCTATCAACTAAAGTAAAAAGAATAACGGAGAATAGAAGAACCTCCTCGAGATGTGTAAATACGCAATATACTGGAAAACTTAGAATTATTAATAGCAGAGGGTTTAAAGGAAGAAGCATTTCTGATAAGACATTAAATCAATATCAGGAAAAAAGCAAAGAGCCAATGACTATATACTACTATTAAATTTATTAAATAATTTTGCTTGAAATACAACTGGTTATGGTGAATTGAGTACATCCGTGAGTTCATTTTGAGTTCAATAACTGTACCAAATAAGTAAAAATGAGTTCATTGAGCACAAAACATATGTTCTAAAAGCCGTAAAACATAGCATTTGCAACTGGTTTACAGAGTATTGCGAACGAACTCGAATAATAGATATAGGCTAACCATCTTTAGAACAACATTGTAAAAATGCATAAAAAATCCGTTAACAATGGATTTTCTCATTGTGTCGACAAATTGTCAAATATATTCGATATTTATCTTTAACTGCAATGAAGTGAAATTAACGAATAAAGACTGTTACTGGGAATCATATATTCGGTCGAAAACAACAACGAGCAGGTTTGCAGCTGAATTCAATCATTTTTCAATGCAAAAGTGTAGAAAACACGTTAATCAGTATTGACACCTACAGTATCTTCTTCCGCCCATCTCTTCTCGATCTTCTTAAAGATCACCAGTGCCATTATCATGCCTGCGACGCCTGCGAAAACCCATGCCGCAGGATCGGATGCAACGGCCAGATAGTAGTTGTGCAGATATATCGAACAGAAGGATGTTACCATTCTGACTGCAAGTTCGATGAAGCCCATGACAGTTGCGATACCGGCGTAGCCGACGGACTGGATCGTGTGACGGAAGATGAAGATCATTGCGAGGAAATAGTAGCAGACCGCACACTCGATAAGGTAGGTTTTGGCCCACGGAATATAGATGGAAACATCAACGTCGCCGTCAAAGAAGATCCACAGGATATGAGGTGCCACAAAGACCGCGATAAGTGCAGCAACGATGAAGTAAACAACATACATTTTCAAAGCGGCGCCGACACCCTGTCTGATCCTCTTCATGTTGCGCGCGCCATAGTTCTGGCCTGCATATGCAGCCATAGTCTGACCGATCGTAAACATGCCCTGGGTAATGATGTTCTGGAACTTGCTTGCAGCGGTGATCGCTGTGACGGCAACTGAATCGAATGTATTGAACGCGCTCTGCATGATGACCGTTCCGGATGCAGTGATGCCGTACTGGACGGCCATCGGGAACCCGAGACGGAGCTGCTGTTTTATCGTGGCAAAATCGATCTTCCAGTCGGATTTGCCGGGCTTTAATACAGGCATCTTTACAAAGATAAATATCAGGCACGGAATAACGGCGAGTCCCTGCGAGATAACTGTTGCAAGTGCCGCACCGAAGGTCTCCATGCCGAAAACGATAATGAACAGAAGATCCAGACAGATGTTGGTTGCGGCAGAGCACAATACAATGATCAAGGGCATCTTGCTGTTGCCGATCGCTCTCATCAGTGAAGCGCAGTAGTTATACAGGATATTGCATACCATTCCGGCGCAGATGGTCGAGATGTATGTCAGTGCGTAATCGAAAAAATCAGAAGGCGTATTCATCAGGACGAGCAAAGGCCGCATGAACGCAAGTCCCAGACTCGTGATAATAGCCGCGAAACCGATTGCGAGATAAAAGCCGTTGGTAACGGTAGCCTTAACGCCCTTAAGGTCCATGGCTCCGTATTTCTGGCTGGTAAGTATGGTAAAGCCCGACACAAGACCGTTTGAGGTTCCGATCATGAAGAACATGATGGTGCCCGTGGCCCCGACGGCCGCGAGGGCATCAGGGTTAACGAATCTTCCGACGATAATGGTGTCACAGATGTTATATAACTGCTGGGCGATGTTGCCGAGCATTATCGTCATCGTGAACTTTAGTATTATCGACATCGGATTGCCCTTTGTCATGTCCAGATCGGTTCTTTTCGCTGACATATAAACCCTCAAATTCAATATCCGCGCACATTATAGACTGCACGCCCCAAATATTAATATCACAAAGATTGTTATTGTGTAACATAGCGGTCAGCCAAAGTTCGGCGGTGTCTAGAGTTCATTTGTTGTTTACATGCTGTTTTTTTCGAAAACAAGAAAAGCATAATAAATGCGGGTAATATATGAGCAGTCACCGCCGATTTGAGGTATATTCAATTCGGATGGAAAGACTTCCCGGAGGATTCATTAATGAACGAGATTATCCTTGATTGGAAAGCGTATACGGAGGCTGCTGTTAAGACAGCCTGCGAAGGTATCGTCATGCTCGAGAACAAGGGCGGAGTGCTCCCCTTAAAGAAGGGTTCGCGCGTAGCTCTGTTCGGCAGGATGCAGACGCATTACTACAAGTCCGGAACTGGTTCCGGCGGAATGGTCAACGTCAATCACGTCGTTGACATCAGAGAAGGTCTCAATGATTGCCCTGACATCGCGTTGGATTCAGAGCTCATGGACATATACGACAAATGGGACGACGAGAACCCCATTGATGCAGGGCTCGGCTGGGGCAAGGAGGCATGGTCTCAGCCCGAGATGCCTGTATCTTCTGATCTCGCGAAAACACTCAGCGCCAGGAACGACGTTGCGGTTATCATCATCGCGAGAACTGCAGGCGAAGACCGCGATAACTCAGCAGAAAAGGGCGCTTACTATCTTAGCGACACTGAAGAAGAGATGCTCGCAAGCGTCACAGCTGCATTCGAGAACACAGTAGTTCTCCTTAATGTCGGCAACATCATCGACATGTCTTTCGTTGCAAAATATAACATTAAGAGCGTGCTCTACATCTGGCAGGCCGGCATGATCGGAGGCACAGCCGCAGCACGCATCCTCTCAGGTAAGGAATCACCTTCAGGTGCGCTTCCCGACACTATCGCGAAGTCTCTTGATGACTACGCTTCATCAGCAAACTTCGGCAATGTCGATCTCAAAGAGGACATTTACCAGGAAGATATTTTCGTAGGCTACAGATACTTCTCTACATTCGCAAAAGACGACGTCTTGTACCCCTTCGGTGCAGGCCTGTCCTATACGACTTTCGAGCTCAAGGACAAAGAATTCGGCGTCAGCAAGGAAGATATCGTAGTTGTACGCGTCACGGTCAAGAACACGGGCAAGGTATCTGGCAAGAAGGCTGTCATGCTCTACTGCAAAGCGCCTGACGGCAAGCTTTCCAAGCCTTCAAGAGTCTTGGTCGGATTTGCAAAGACCGGTGCAATTACAGAAGGCGACGAGGAGACTGTTACCATCCTGGCTCCCTTCAGAAGATTCGCTTCTTTTGATGACGACGGCAGAACCGATCCCGGCAAGACCGGATTCGTATTGGAGAAGGGCAAGTATGAGTTCTTCCTTGGCAGTGACTTTATAAGCGCAGAGCCCGTAGGTTCATTCGAACTTGGCGAAGACCGCCTCCTCGAAGAGCTCGCAACCGCGCTCGCTCCCACTAAGGCATATAAGCGCCTTACCGCAATTCCCAACGGCGACGGCACATATTCTAAGGGCGAAGAGGACACGCCTCTTGCGACAGAGAATTTCCTTGATTCCAGAATGGACCGCGTGATGACGGAGATTCCCCAGACGGGCGACAAGGGCATCAAGCTCGCTGACGTTAAGCACGGCAGGAATACGATCGAAGAATTCGTCGCGCAGCTTGCGGACGAAGACCTCTGCCTCATCATCAGAGGCGAGGGCATGGGCAGCCCCAAGGTTACGATAGGCACCGCTGCAGCTTACGGCGGAATCTCCAAAGAATTAATGGCGATGGGCGTTCCCACGCTCTGCTGCACAGACGGTCCTTCAGGCATGAGACTCGACTCAGGCAAGAAGGCATTCTCGCTCCCGAACGGCACATGTCTCGCATCAACATTTAATGTTGATATCGTTGAAGAGCTTTACACATTCCTCGGCATCGAGATGCTCTCGAACAAGATCGACGCGCTCTTGGGCCCCGGAATCAACATTCACAGACACCCGCTTAACGGCAGAAACTTCGAGTATTTCTCCGAAGACCCGCTCCTTACGGGACTCATGGCAGCAGTCCAGGTCAAGGCATTAGAGAAGAGCGGCGTAACGCCTGTTATCAAGCACTTCTGCGCAAACAACAGAGAGACCAACAGACGCGGCATGAGTTCGCGCGTCTCATCAAGAGCGCTCCGCGAGATCTATCTGCCCGCATTCGAGATCGCGATCAAGGAAGGCGGCGCAAGAAGCGTCATGACCAGCTACAACATGATCAACGGCATCTACAGCGCCAACCACTACGACCAGAACACCATGATCCTCCGCGAGCAGTGGGGCTTTAAGGGTCTCGTCATGACCGACTGGTGGGCATATATCAACAAGGAAGTTACGCTTGCCGAGAAGTATTCTCTCGAAGATCACTCCGTTATGGCCAGATCTCAGAACGACGTATACATGGTCTGCACATCCGTCGAGCGCGAGAACCTCTTGGAGGCTGATACTTACAAGGAACTCACAGAGGGCGACGGCTCCAACATCACCCGCGCCGAGCTCCAGAGAAATGCGATCAATATCCTGAACTTCGCGATGAACACACCCGCTATGGACCGCGTTGAAGGTAAGGAAGTTACCATCGAGCACGTCGACAGCCCGTTCAAGGACGACGACGTTGAAGTAGATTCCGATGTTTTCTATTCACTTGACGATGAAGTTACTATCGAGTGCAAAGCGAAAACATCCCGCGGCCAGGACTTCGTCTTCGGCATCACGAGCCTCAGGTCCGGCCACATCATGCTCGAGTTCACGGGCCGCTCGAACTTAGGCGAGCTCGCGCAGATCCCGATGTCTCTTTTTGCTACGAGTATCCCTGTCGGCGTCGTCACATGGAACGGCACGAACGGCGAACTCGTAACCAAGCAGATCGAGAGCATGCTCTACACCAAGAACTGCGTCTTCCGCGCGCACTTCCAGTCAGGCGGCGTCACGATCACATCTCTCAAGGTCAAGTACTTAAGACCCTTGGACGGCATTGAAGGACAGCCCGAATAAGGTGCATATTTTATAAAGATAGGAATTTGTTATAAAATAGGGTCGGCTCATTTTTTGAGCCGACTTATTTTTTGCAAGGGGATATATGAGAAGAGATTACTTCACATGCGTATTCTTGGCACTTATCGCGGGCGCTCTGATGTTCGTCTGCTTTAAGCCGCTCTACTTTACCTATGAAGCCATCATCCCGAGAGACTTCTCATTGCTCGAGCGCTTCTCGAGCGTCTGCTACGTTCTGTTCTTTATCTTCTTCCTGCCTTTTTTCGCAGCCTTCAAGAAGAAAGAATGGGTCAACTGGGGCCTCGCGGCTTACGGTCTCCTGGCATATTTTCCGCTGTGGTTCTATCCTGCTCAGGAATCGATCCAGGGCGACAACGCAAAGCTCACATCCATGCTCCTCGCACTCGTTTTGAGAACTATCTACAACGTAATGCAGGCACCTTTCGCAGCCCTCTCCAAGCTCATAGGAGACGGCGCCGCATCCAAGATCGTTTACTGGCTCTTGCCTGTTGCGATCTTCTGGCCGATCGTATTAAGGATCGTCCGTTTCTACAGAAGAGCATATCTGTCCGAGCAGCTTAACCCGATGACTACCGATCAGGCTGCCCCGTCCTCGAAAACACCCGAAGCACCGGACAAGCCCGAAGTACTCGGCACCGTCATCACGGCACCTGTCACAGCACAGACACCTGCAGATATCACACGCAAATCTCCTTCTGTTGAGAAAACAGATGACGTTATAAACATGCCTCCTTCAGAACCTGAAGAGAAGCAGGCAATGAACGAAGGTCCTTCAACCAAGCGTGCCGGCGTGAGAGCACCCGTAAGACCCGTTCACATCGGTGTTGCTGCTCCCGAAGAAAAGAAGACCGAAGCACTCGAATCAGGCCCGAAGAAGGAACCCGAAAAGCCTAAGTCAGACGAAGCAATCGAACTCGGCGCACCGAAACCGAAGAGTGATGAGGCAATACCGATGCCGCCTCCGAAGCCTAAGTCTGATGAAGCCATCCCGATGGGGGCTCCTAAGTCTGATGAAGCAATTCCTATGGGCGCACCGAAGAGCGATGACGTGATCCCGATGGGTGCTCCCCAAAAGAAGTCAGATGACGTAATTGAGCTGGGCGCACCTTCTGCGGAAGATAAGGAATAATGACCCTTAAGCCTTTAGGTTGAAAACATACCTTACACCTTGTAAAATAGTACGGTTGAGTAAGACGCAGGAGATTCAAATCAATGGCAAAGAACAAGAAATACTGGAAGACCTTGCTTGCGGGAAGCGACGATAAGAAGCATGCCGCAACAACCGGCGAAGACCCGCTCGAAGAAGGCCTGAAGGAACTTACATGGTTTGAGAGCTCCAAGCTTGCTGTTAGAAGAGGTCTGCATAAGACTTATGAGACTTTCGGTGAGGAAGTCGGCAACTCTATCACGGCAGGCGTTCCCGCGCTTTATCTTTTAGGTCTGCTTCCTTTCGCAGCCATCAAAACATATGTCGTTACATCTGCAGAAGCAGGCGTTTCACAGGCACACGTTGTAATGTCTGTCATCGGCACATCCGCATTTATAATCACTCTGTTCCTCGCGCTTCTCATGTCAACGGTTTACCACCTCATGAAGCACGGCACTCCTCACAAGAGAGTCATGAACAAGGTCAACAGAAGTGTTGCTTACTTTGCTATCTTAGGTGCTTACACACCCATCTGCATCAATATCTTAGGCCCCATCTCCGGTTCAGTACTCTGGGCTTTGGAAGCTGCCATGGCAATTGCGGGCGTTCTCGTTACCGCACTTGCATATCACACCAAGGTAGGTAAGGGATTCACTTACTTTATCTATGCAGCAATGGGATGGGCGATCATCTTCAGGATCATTGAGCTCTACAGGAACACATCGATCCTCTGCTTCTGGCTCCTGCTCTCAGGTGCTATCGTTTACACGATCGGAATCTTCTTCGCACCTTCGAAGAGAAGATTCAAGTTCTCCCACATGGTATGGCACTTCTTCATCCTCGCAGGCGTCGTGCTCCACACATTGGGATTTGTTTATTTCTTCAGTTATTAAAATCTTATTTATATAGGGAACAATTCGCCCGTCTTCGCTTACGAAGGCGGGTTTTATTTTCGGAATTGTGGAAAATAAATAAAACCCCAATCCCCGGAAATTCCGAATTATTCAAGTGTACAAATCGGATTTTTCCGATACGATTTTTCTTGACCGGGGGCGCCCATATTGTAAAATATCTTTATAAACATATGGCGTCCCCGTACCGCGGTTAACACGGTGTGGGGTCTTTTATGAAATAGGAGGATAAGGAAATGCCAGAATTTTTAACAATCCCGTTGATAGCAGCAGCTGTCATAGTTGTTTTTGTCATCGTGCTCATAATCTCAAGCTATGTAAAGGCACCGCCGGACAAGGCATACATCATCTCAGGTCTTCGCAAGAATCCTAAGATCTTAATCGGTAGAGCAGGCCTCAAGATGCCTTTCTTCGAGAGAAAAGACGAGCTCCTCATCAAGCAGATCTCGATCGACATCAAGACTGACGGTTATGTACCTACAGCAGACTTCATCGGTGTAAACATCGACGCAGTCGCAAAGGTAAGAGTGATGAGTGAAGGTGAAGGCGTTAAGCTCGCCATGAAGAACTTCCTCAACATGAAGGAGCAGCAGATCGCAGAGTCACTCGTTGATTCCCTCCAGGGTAACATGAGAGAGATCATCGGTACGATCACACTTAAGGACCTCTGTAACGACAGAAAGAAGTTCGGTGACGAGGTTCAGCAGAAGGCTCAGGAAGACATGAAGCGTCTCGGTATCGAGATCATCTCCTGCAACGTACAGCACGTAACAGATGAGAAGGACCTCATCAATGCGTTGGGTCAGGACAACATGGCTAAGATCCAGAAGGACGCTTCCATCGCAAAGGCTCAGGCTGACAGAGACGTAGCAATCGCTCAGGCTCAGGCTCAGAAAGAAGCTAACGATGCAAAGGTCGCAGCTGATACAGAGATCGCTGTAAAGCAGAACGAACTCTCAATCAGAAAGGCTGAGCTCAAGACCGTTGAGGACACAAAGCAGGCTGAGGCTGACGCAGCTTACGAGATTCAGAAAGAGAATCAGCGTAAGACAATCGAGGTAACAAAGACCAATGCTGACATCGCTCGTCAGGAGAAGGAAGTTGACCTCAAGAGAAAGGAAGCTGAAGTTAAAGAGCAGGCTCTCGATGCTGAAGTCAAGAAGAAGGCAGAAGCTGAGAAGTTCGCAAAGCAGCAGGCTGCAGACGCTGCTCTCTATGAGAGACAGAGAAACGCAGAAGCTGAGAAGTTCGAACTCGAGAAGGCAGCTGAAGCTCGCAAGGTCCAGGCTGAAGCAGACCTCTTCGCAAAGCAGCAGGAAGCTGAAGGTATCCGCAAGGTCGGTGAAGCTGAAGCTGCAGCAATCGCTGCAAAGGGTTTAGCAGAAGCTGAGGCACTCGAGAAGAAGGCTGAAGCTATGAAGAAGTACGGCCAGGCAGCCATGATGGAAATGATCGTTAAGGCTCTTCCTGAGATGGCAGCAGAGATCGCAAAGCCTCTGTCCACAATCGACAAGGTAACAATTATCGATTCAGGCACAGGCGCAGACGGCACAGGCGTAAGCTCAATGGGATCCTATGTTCCTTCAGTCCTTGCACAGACAATCGAGTCTGTTAAGGAGACAACAGGAATCGACATCAGAGAGATCATGAAGGCTAACACCTACGATGCTAAGGTCAACAAGAACATCACAGTATCAGGCCTCGATGGACTTCAGACACTGAACGTATCCACAGGCGACTTACATGAGACAGTAAGCGGCGCTCCTGCCACAACAGCTCCGGTTGCTCCGGTCGCTCCGGAAGCACCTGCTGCACCTCAGGCACCCACCGCGCCGACGACAGAAGCTTAAGATAAGTCTGTGATAACTAACAACTAAATGACGGCCCCTCCGGAGGAATTCTTCGGAGGGGCTTTTTTAGGCATACGTATATCAAAACGCATATATTTTTGAGATAATTATTTGTATAAGAACTGTCGGCCGGCTTTTATTTTTCGAGAACTTCAAGGACATGAAAAACTGGCAATCAAAAGTCCCGCCTTATACAGGCGATGAACCGTACCTGTATTTTGCCTTTGCTGAGGCAGACTCCGCTAAAGTATGGAATATAATGCGTCCTTTGCTGGCGCGCGGATGCCGCATCTGGTATATGTGCGGAAATGCAGGAACCGGCGAAGCAATGCTGGCTAGACAGGCGTGTGCCGGGGGCGCGGCATTGACGCTGCTCTATCTGACTGATGCTGCATGCGCAGACCCCGATACCAAGAGTTTTGTCCTCGTAAATCAGAAGTTCGGCCGCCCGATAATTGCTCTTGATCCCGACGGCGTAGACCGCCGCCTGAAGTTTGGTCTTCGCGAGAACACACCTCACGTACCGCTTTATAAGTATCGTACTGATGAAGAAAAAGAGAGCGCTATCATCCACACAGAAGGTTTCTCCCAAGACATTATCGGAACTCCGATCACTGTCAGCGGCGGAAGCCTTATCGGAAATCTGTCAAAAGCATTCTGCCTGGTTGCCGTGCTGCTGGCAATTATATCCGTCGTCGGACTAAAGTTTTTCCAAAAGCCCCAGCCGGAGGTTGAGGTTACTGATGAAGTAACGTTTAGTGACCCCGTTATCCTTGAAGCTGTCAGGGAAGAAGCAGATGGCGGAGTAATCACTGAAGAACTTGTATCGGATATCACTATTCTGCATCTGTCGGATGTCCCGGAGAACTGGGATGAATTATCCATGTTCCCGTCATTGGAGATGATAGAGCTCCCGCAGGAGGCCGTCATGCAGACAGAGGACCTTCCGGACGGATATACCATTGCGCTGAGCAGAGGAGATGTCTCATGAGTGAATTCTTTAAACCTTATGAAGGCAGTCATCCTTTTGTATTCGTTAGCTACGCGCACCGTCAGTCCGATGCGGTAGTCAGCACGATCCGTATCCTTCACGACAAAGGCTGCCGTGTGTGGTACGACGAGGGCATTCCTGCAGGAAGCGACTGGCCTGCAAACATCGAGTATCATATGCAGAAGTGTGAGAGTGTTTTCTTCTTTGTTTCCGATAGATCATTGGAGTCTCCCAATTGCTACAGTGAAATGAAGACTGCTGCAAGACTTAACAAGAGGATCCTGGTCATTATGCTGGAAGACGTTCCTTTTGGGGAGAAGTGGAATGAGATCCTTGGCGCCTCAACGATAATTCCTTTGCTCGAGACTTCTGAAGAACGCGCGGATGCCATTTTGGAATCGGGCTTTCTTAACAAGCGCTTACGCTATTCTTTTGTAGAAACGATCCCTTGGAGAGCTATAGGTCTTGTAGCTTCGGTATTGATGTTTGCTCTGGCGGCGGGCGTGCTCTTTGCTCTGGTTACAGGGCGCTGGAATCCTGTTCCTGTTCAGGAGACTGAAGCTTCTGTCGAGACCGCAGCGCCCACTCCTGTTCCGACACCTACACCTGTTCCTGTAGTTGAGATCGGAGAAGCCGAGAGATACTTTGCAGTCAGCTTCCCCGACAATCAGCAGGAACGTGCCGTCAGAATGGCACTCGGTATCCAGTCAGACGAGATAAACAGATGGCAGTTATCAGAGATAGAAGAGCTTCATTTCTGCGGAAACATGGTGACCGAGAATCTTGAGAATGTTGCCTTCGACCCCGATGGCACGTGCCGCGTAAACGGCGCGCCTGTTATCACGGGCCAGGTATTGGATTATTCGTTGTTCTCGGATATGACCCAGCTTAAGACATTGTCTCTGATCTGCCAGCCGGCGGGCGACCTGTCGGGTCTGAACGGACTGGTGCTTCTTAATGAACTTAACTTATCCGGAAGTGAGATAACCGATCTTAGCAGACTTACAGATCTCCCGAGTCTTGAAGTAATACATCTTGAGCATACCAACGTCAGTGATCTTACTGCTTTGGATAACTTGCCGAGTCTTAAAACGGTAACTGTCAGCCGCGATATGCTGCCGCTTACGTGGAGTGATAACGCAGGATTTAATGTTGTTTTGGTCGATTAGTTTTCGAGGGGTGGAAATATGCCGAATCAATTTACAAAGATAAACGTATTGTTTTCCGATGAAGATAAGGAGAGGTTAGATCCGATCCTTACAGAGCTCCGCAATAGGGGCCTTCAGGTATCTGAAGCCAAAGAAGGCATCAGGCAGAGTGAGATCATCCTCGTTGCTCTGTCCAAGACCTTCTATGAAGATGACAAAGCTCAGGAAGTTCTTTTGAATCTTTTGGGAAAGGGCGCGAAAAATGTTCTTCCCGTAAGACTCGATGACACAACCGTTCCGGATAAACTTAAGAATGTCCTTTATTCCAGAAATATCATCAGCGCATCAGGGCGTAATGTTCCGCAGATAGCAGACAGGATTATTTCTGCTATCCCGAACAAGCCTTCGATATTGCCGATAGTTCTCATAGCCGCATCTGTGGTCATTGCAGGAATGGCCGGATTGTTTATCTGGCTTGCCAACAGGCCAAAGCCCGAGCCTGATCCCGTACCTTCGGCCGTGACCCAAGATGAGATCGTCATACCTGCTACTCTTGAAGGACTTACCGATGAAGATCTATACATGATCACATGTGTCACCATCTTAGGAGACCAGTTCGTTTACAGCACGAGCGGACAGACCAGTACTAATCTTTATTCGTTGGCTTACGATACATACGAAGAAGACGGACATCACTGGTACAACAAAGAAGACGGCCATGAATATCAGATGACGCATTACGACGATCTGAGGTTCTTGGAGCTGATGCCGAATCTTCGTAATGTTTCCATTGCGCTTGTAGATTGCGATGCATCTTCATTGCCTGACTTAAGCGACAAACTCAGGTATGGAACCGTATATGTTTGCGACTGTAACATCGACAGTCTTGATTGGCTTGCCGGTGCGAAAATGGAACAGTTCTATTACATGAATTCACATGTAAAGGATTTCTCTCCGCTTACAAGCTGTGATTGTATTACTTATGCGGGGATCGATCTGTACCTTCAGACCGAAGCCGATATGAGCAGTTTTGCACCGCCAAAACTGAAGGGGTTGAGGATCTCCAACGGTGACAGTCTGGATTCTATCGATCTGTCTGCGCTGTCAGGACTTCAGGAACTTAACGATGTAGAACTGGATAATATACCGATAACGGATATTTCCTTTTTGGCAAATTCCGGCAATCTCCAAAATCTCGATCTCATAAATCTTCGCTATCTGAATGATGTTACGGCGTTATCGGATATGAAAAATCTTGAGATGCTGGGCATTAATAATTGCCCGGATTTATCAGACTTTTCTTCGGTTACAGGATGCACCTCGTTATATTGTTTTCATATTATTTATAACGATAACGGCGATGCCATAAGAGATGTTTCTTTCCTGGCTGAACTTACCGAATTACATGAGCTCCATGTTTATGGTTGTTCTCTCAACAATCTGGATTTCCTTCAAGACATCGCCGAGAACCAGAGCAGCATCAACTTTGGCTTTGCAGGAGATATCGGAGATTATTCCGGCTTGGCATATATCGATCACTTTGAGTATCTGCATGTTAATCCGCGCAATAATGATGGCGGCAATGGCAGTGATTTCCCGGCTGTGCTGCCCTATATTCAGGATGCCAATATCGATTTTCTGGAATTATATGATTGTGCAGGTTTGAATCTTAATGAACTTCCGGATAATGTTTCCAAGCTTAAGCTGATCGGCGGCGATTTTTCTGATCTGACAGGCCTCAAGCCTTACCTGCTCAACTCTCTTATTCTCGAGAATTGTGATTATCTGACTTCTCTTGAAGGCATTCAGAATCTGTCCGTTCTGTACGTCTCCAGTGCCCAGATGGATCTTGAGATCCGCGGGTGTATCAGACTGACGGATTATTCGGCACTTAACGATACGCATATTAAAAAGTTCTGCCTGACAGGTGTTTATGCGCTGCCGGATTTTAAAGCTATCAGTCAGATAAAAACTCTGAAACTCGAAAGCATCGAAGGCTTCAGCGACCTCTCGGTTCTCGAGGGTGCCAACAGCGGATACAGTTTTGATCTGGAACTTATCGGTCTTACGGATCTCTACGACCTGTCGCCTCTGAAGAACATAAGAGGTTACCGTCTGACCGTTCCGCCCCAGGTTGCAGACCAGGCTGAAGAACTGGTCGAACTGGGCAACTACAGCGAATACGAAGTCTGTTATCCTGACGGCAGCTGGTCATGGGATGAAAGTGAGATCACCCTCTTAAGTTTAAGCGAATTGGAGACACTTCCCAAGCCCATACTTAAGCGTGTCCAGAGGGTTGCTGTTTTAGGAGATATCCTGATCGATCTTGACGAGGGATGGGTCGAAAGCTTCCGTGATGAAAATGACAATCTCAGATGGCAGCTCCACATATTTGATTCCGATGAGGTAATACTCCTTGAACCCGGAGAAGGCGTCATTACGGATATAAATGTTTTCGGCGACTTGGAGAACCTAAGAGAATTGTATTTATATGTCCAGCCGCTCGAAAACATAAACGGCATACAGAGCCTGTCAAATCTTGAGCGTCTGAAATTGATATACTGTCCCAACCTTACGGATGTATCCCCCGCCTTCGCGTGTCAGCAGCTTCAGGAGATCGATCTGCAAGGCTGCCCCGTTGAGAGCATTCAGGGTGTTCAGAACCTGCCGTATCTGATCTCGCTCACGATCTCCTCGACGCAGGTAACAGATATCTCTCCGCTCAAAGACGTTGACTACTCATACTCTGAAGCAAACGGCGGATTCGGATTAGGGCTTGGCGCGACAATGATCGAGGACTTCTCAGCTTTGTCGAATGTACCGGTATTTTCGTTTATCGATCTTAACAATATTGATGCTCCTCTTTTTGTTAATCACCTTAAAGGAGTACAGATTAAGGGTATATCTATATGCAACTGCTTTATGGGAAGACTGGGAGAAGACCCGGACAGCCAGTTTGCCGAGTTCTGCAAAGACCATCCCGAGATCGTTGAAATGTGTGTTTCATGGAATCAGGAGCTTACCGATCTGACACCGTTACTGAATGTAACTGATCTTCAGACCGCTCGTGTATCTTACGACATGGAAGATGCGATGCTTAGTCTTGAAGGCAAAGAATACGGATTCGAACTTCTGATCGAGAGTTGATCTCAGCGTCAGCATTTTGTCTCACTTTTATCGGCCTTTTTGTTGGAAGAAAAGTTGGATTTTGACAAAATCCGACTTTTTGTCCAACTTTTTGGCCGCTAAATAATAGACGTTTTGCAGACACGCGTTTCATCAATCACCAAACACCTTTTTCGACAACAAACTATAAGAGGCTGCCTTCAACGAAGACAGCCTCTTTAGGTTATTTAATTACAACTCTTAAGGATTAACCGAAGAGTGTGAGCAGGATTCCTGCAGCAACTGCTGAACCGATAACGCCTGCTACGTTAGGACCCATGGCATGCATGAGCAGGAAGTTGGAAGGGTTCTCCTTCTGGCCGACCTTGGAAGCAACACGTGCTGCCATAGGAACGGCGGAAACGCCTGCTGCGCCGATGAGAGGATTGATCTTGCCCTTTGACAGGAAATACATGATGTCACCGATGATGAGACCGCCGACTGTAGCGAAGGCGAATGCGCAGAGACCGATGATGATGATCTTAACTGTCTCGAGCTTGAGGAAGTTAGCGCCGACTGCTGTGGCACCAACTGATGTACCGAGCATGATTGTTACGATGTTGCACATAGCGTTCTGTGCTGTGTCGGAAAGACGATCCGTAACGCCGGACTCTCTGAAGAGGTTACCAAGCATGAGGCATCCGAGGAGAGGTGCAACGGAAGGAAGGATAAGAACGCATACAACTGTAACGATGATAGGGAAGCAGATCTTCTCGGCCTTGGAGACGGGACGTGTCTGCTCCATCTTTACCTGACGCATCTTCTTTGTTGTCAGCAGCTTCATGATAGGCGGCTGGATCATAGGGATGAGCGCCATGTATGAGTAAGCTGCGATAGCGATTGCACCGAGGAGCTCAGGTGCGAGCTTGGATGTGAGATAGATAGCTGTCGGGCCGTCAGCACCGCCGATGATACCGATAGATGCAGCACCCTGAGGATCAAAGCCCAGGAGGCAGGCAACTACGAATGCGAAGGAGATACCGAACTGAGCGCCGGCGCCCATGAAGAAAGACGAAGGTCTTGAGATCAAGGGTCCGAAGTCTGTCATAGCGCCTACTGCCATAAAGATAAGGCAGGGGAAGATATCCATCTTAACGCCGATATAAAGGAAGTCGAAAAGACCCGGATCGATGTGGTTGCCGGCAGCATCGTGATACTGTCCGCCGAGAGCAGCCCAGTTGATGTCGCCCTGGAACCATTCGGGGTGGAAGATTCCGCCGCCGGGCCAAGGGAGATTGGTAAGGAGCATACCAAATGCGATAGGGAGTAAGAGCAAAGGCTCATACTGCTTCTTGATTGCGAGATAGAACAGGATGAACGAGATAAGAATCATCACGCCCTGCTGCCAAGTCATGTTGGCAACACCTGATGTCTCCCACAGATTTTTTAATACTTCTAACATTACCCTGATACCCCCTGATTAAGAAATAGATACCAAGGGTGTGCCGGTGTCTACTGACTGGCCCTTTGTTACGAGGACCTGAGCGATT
>Ga0310696_10003586_pt1 | contig 19310 bp, 29 predicted proteins | sample AusTroGonzalo_MG_4_FD_203885 | JGI IMG/M metagenome (GOLD analysis project Ga0310696, IMG submission 203885) | Bovine rumen microbial communities from tropical cattle in Woodstock, Queensland, Australia - Gonzalo_02 (v2) (version 2) | ecosystem: Host-associated > Mammals > Digestive system >... | reverse complement strand
TAATAATGTTTATCTGTATAGGTATTATTACTGGAGTGATGTGTATAAGAGAGACTACTATAATAATGGTAGCACTACGGTATGGGATTTAAGAGCTAGAATGCAGGGCATCATTGATTATGCTGGCTCGGATTTTGATGTTACGATTTATCTATGCCCATATAGTATGGAGGACTTAGTATGAGTAGTAGTGCCTATTGGGATAGCCAATACCAGTATTATATGAATAACCAGCCTCCTAAGGCTGAGAGTTACTATAACCAGAGCTTTGTGGATAGGATAAATGAGGCTCAAAAGAATATAGATAATCTGGTGGCTGAGAAGGATAAGAGCTGGTCTGCAACTGGCCAAAAGCAAGATGAATATAATGCCTTCTATGGTAATATGAGTTCCTATGGAGATGTTTATAAGAGTGCTGAGAATGAGTTTGGGGTGAAGGAGGCTCAGGGTAATTATGAAGAAAGCAAGAAGGCTCTAGCTCTAGCTGAAAGCACTCTCTCTGCCCTCCCTAGCTCCATTAACGCAGCATCTAACCGAGTTTTGACCCAAAGCCAGAGGGAGGCTAGGTATAATGCCCTATCTGATAAGGCTATGTCTTATAGAGATAACCTTTTGGCTAGAAGTTCTGCTTATGAAGAGGTCTGGAAAAATGCTAGAGAAAATCAAGCTGCATATGCTCAAGCTGAGATGGCTAGCCAATGGGGAAAGCTGGGTGATTATAATAATGCCTTTAATATAGCAATAGATAGGTATATGCAAGCTGAGAAGAACTTGACCCAAGCTAAGGTGGAGAAGAGTAACTTAGAGAGTGATTATAGGAGCTGGCAACATCAGCAATATCAGAATGCCCAGCAGGTGTGGTTTAATAATATGAGTGCTGCACTGGATAGGTATATCCAAGCTATAAATACTGAGCTAGTAGAGATGCAAGCTGAGCTGAGAAAATCTGAGGCAGATAGAGCTGCGAGGAGTGCTTATTATAAGCAACAGCTTGCTAATTCCCTAGTTGATTTACATTTTAGCCAGCAAAAAGCTAAGAAAACTGCTGAGGTAGTGAATGCTGGTGGAATAATAGGGAGGTTGGCATACTTGGTTTCTAGATAATTTTGTTTTTTATTAAAAATGCGATATAATAATTATAGATAACCACATAGACCTCCAGTCGTGGAAAAGAAAGGAAAAAAGATGGCTTATACACAATACTTTGGCTCTAAACCTGTAAGCGACTGGACTGCTAATGGCTCAGCCGAGAGTGGCCATAACTTTATAGACCAGATTAACGAGCAAAAAGGTGTTATATCTGGTAAGCAAAATGAGTATGGTAACCAGACTGGCCAAGTTAGTAATGCCCAGACTGCCTATGATGATGCCTATAAAAACCAAAAAGGATATGGAGAACTATACCAGCAGGCTAAAGGAGAAGAAGGGGTAGATGATGCTAAGGCTCAATACCAGAAGAGCTTGGCTAGTGTGAATGCGACCCAATCTGCTATGAATAATCTCCCTAGCTCTATAAATGCTGGTTCTAATGTAGTGCTTAATGCTAACCAGAGGAATGCTGCACTTGGTAACCAGATGACTAAGTTCCAGAATACTCTTGACTACCAGACTAGGCAAAATGCTGGGGACTTAAGCCAATACCAGACTGCTTTAGCCTCTGCTAGAGACCTTGCTGGTAATTTGAGAAATGATGAGACCACTAATGTCTCCCAAGCTATGACTAACCTCCAGACTCAGATGAACTATGCTAATGAGCTATATAACCAGCTCCTGAGTGAGAGGCAAATTATGCGTTCTATTTATGGTGATATGTATGAAGATGAATATAGGCATATGCAACAAGAACTTGAGGCTTGGGCTCAGAACTTACAAGCTGAGACTTCTAGATATGCCCAAGACCAAGAGACTGCTAGAAATAATGCTAAGATTGCTGCAGAAAAATATGCTGCAGATGCTGGGCTAAGGTTACAGCAATATCTTAAACAGCAAGAGGCTAATAAAACTCCTACCTTCCTTGATTATGTGAATAGTGAAGAGAACTTGAAACACTATACCCCTGAGGCTAGCTATGGTGAGAATAAAGCCCTTGCTCAAAGACTAGCTAATAACTACCAAGATGCTTTGAGAAATAATGACTATAGAGCCTTGCAGAATATCTATGATGGCTCGGTATATCAAAATTACCTAAACTATATAGGGAGGTAGATTATGGCAGGGACTATGGAAGGACTAGGAAAAAGCCTTTGGAATAATGATGAGTTTAGTGCTTTTGTTGGCTCTGAAAACTCTAAAAACTACCAAAACTATAAAAAACAACTGGAAGATGACTATGATAAAAACTACTCTTTTGGTGGTAACTTTCTGAACTGGCTGGGGAATGGTCTCTCTGGTGGGGGCTGGAGTAAGGGAGACTTCCTAAAGAATAGAGGTATAACTGATGAAACTGACCAGTATGGGAATGCTGGTTACTTTGGTAACTCTTCTATGGGTGAGCTAAGAAATGCTGGCTCTGAATATAATAAAGGTAGGATAGCACAGCTTGATGCTGGCAAAGGTCTATTTTCTGGTGTCCCTATACTTGGGGATTTACTATCTGCCCCAGCTCAAGTAGTATCTGCTGGTAAAGATTTAGCTGAAGGAGGTCTATCTAAGTGGCAAAATGGGAAAAGAGACTGGCTCTCTGATGTAGGTGCTTTAGGTGAAACTGCTCTAGATTTAGCCACTTTAGGGACTGCCTCTGGAGCTACTGCTGGTGCTAAAACTCTAGGTAAAACTATCGGTAAAGGTGCTTTACTTGGTGCTGGCTATGGATTGACTGGTGGCTTGAATGAGATGGGTGCTAAGAACTTTGATTTAGGCCAGCTAGCCTTGAATACTGGCATTGGTGCTGGTGTAGGTGGTGGTGTTGCTGGATTAGGTTATGGATTGAGTAAAGCTTGGAATAAATATGCTCCTGCTACTAAAACTGAGACTATTACTACTGCTGGAGATGCTACTCCATACCAGGAGGCTCTGAATAACCTGAAAAATAATGCTACTGGTGCTAGATATTCTGATGTAGCTACTAACTTACCTACTACTCAAGGTCTTGACCTATCCAGAGTGAGCTTAGATAACCTTGATGAAGGCACTCTCAAGGATATGTTTAGAAGTGGGATAAAGAATGTTGCCTCTAATGGGGCTAATGATGCTACTACTTCTTTGAAGAATAGTAAAGACCTGCTTTCGGACTTCTTAAAAAATGGTATCCCTAATTCTACTACTACCACTACAACTCCATTGACTAAGATGGAAAGACTAAAATCGTTTGGTTCTAATATCCCTAATATGGGTAAAGATTTGGCTAATACTAAAGCTGGGACTAAGGTGTCTAACCTACTTAAGACTAAGAAGGGCAAAGTTATGGCTGGTGCTGGTGGTGGGCTACTCTTGGCAAAGCTTTTAGGTAATAATAACCAGAATAATAATGACCTGTCTGATGAGGAGCTACAAGAGCTTTATAATTATATCTATGGAGGAGGACAATAAAAATGGCAGTAACTAATGCTTTAATGAAACTAGGTCAGAGTGCCTTATCTAAAGGGTCTGAGAAGGCCATTGAAAAAGCTACTACTAAAGCTTTAACTAAAGCTACTGAGAAAGCTGCAAATAAAGCCCTTACAAAATATGCTACGAGTGGGCTTAGTGGTCTTTTAGGTGGAAAGCTAGCTAAGGGTTCTGGCTCTACCCTTGATGGTATTATAGGCCGTTCCTCTGGTCTTATTCTCCCTAATGCTGAGAAACCTGTGGCTATTAACCTAGCTGAGAAATACGCTGACACCCCTCTAGCTAAAACTGCACAGCAAGAGATTGCTGAGGCTGCATCTAGAAATAACCAGATTATTGAAGATTTAGCTGGAGAACCTGATAATATGTGGTTCTCTGATAGAGAGCTAAAGGGTTCTAAGGTAAAGGACTTATACCCAGGAGCTAACCATATGGTTGGAACTAACCCTGAGGCTATGATACCTGCTGATTACCCAGAAATTAACAAGATGATAAAAGAGGGAAAGCTTAAAGTTGCACACGGAACTGACAAATTTGGCTCTGGGGCTGGGACTACTAGAAACTATGAGCTTACTGGGAAACCTCTTACCTATGAAGAAAAACAGGATTTGCTTAGAGGAATAAAAGACCAGCTCTCTGATGAAACTGCTGGTGGTGTTACCCTTGAGCCTGAAGATTTTGTGTCTAAAGACCAGCTTAGGCTTATTGACCAAGATACTACTCCTAAAGAGACAAAGATTGAGGTGTCAAAACCAAGAACTCGTAAAAAGACTATAGATGTTGCTCTTGGCAATAGAGAGGCTAAGATTGAAAAGCCTACTGCTACTTTAGGTGTAGAAGAGGCTGTAGCTGAAACTCCTAAGACTACTAATACTGAACTAGCTAACCAAATAGCTGAACTTCGTTCTCAAATCGGCTCTACAGGTGGTTCTGGAGCTGGAATGGGTAATAATGGTGGTGGTGGAATGGCAACGGAACTGCCAGGCTCTGAAGGCTTTAATGTAAAGCTAAAAGAAGGCAAAACTACTAATGTCCCTCTCCAGAGTAGTGCTACTGGTTCTACCAAACAGCAGAGAGCTATCCGTAAGCTTGATGATATGACTGCTAAGAGTATGAATGCTAATGCTAAGCAGTATAAGGGTCTAGTAGGTAAGTCTGGCTCTATAGATGGGCATTATAAGACCGTAGCCGAGAGAATACGAGCTGAGAAGATTGACCAAGCTAATGTAGCTGATAAAGCCCAATCTGCACTCTCCCTCCGTGAGGATATTAAACAGCAAGGACTTCAATATGCTGAGGCTAATGGTGTTACTATGGACTTATCTAATATAGATAATACGATTGGTTTAAGTGCTACCCAAAAGAGAAAACTAGCTGAGCTGGGGCTTGGTCTAGATGATATGCTAGGTGGTAAAGGTGTGGTTACACCTACCCAAGCTGAGGATATTTATAAAACTCTCCGTGATTATGCTTATAACTGGAGTGATAGTAAAGATGCCTTGACTAAGATGGCTGGTAATGCCTGTGAGAAGGAGGCTGAGGCTGTTAGAGATATAATTGATAACACTATGGATAATATAAATGTTGATTATAAGACTTCCCTGATTGAAGATGCTGCAAGGAATGGCGAAGACCCTGCTTACTTGAGAAAACTAGCTGGTAAGTCTGACTTTAAGTTCTCTGACCTAAGAAAAGACCAGTCTGACTGGATTGCTATTAACGACCTAGCTGGTAATAAGATTAAAGAGGGGCCAACTCTGAATGTATTCGGTGTAGATACTGGTGCTACTAACCCATTTACCTCTGGAGCTGAGAAGTTTAAGGAAAAGTATTATGAAAGACAAGCATACGGTGGTGGGGGAGCTGGTGGTAATGGCTCTGGTGGCTCTGTTCCTCCTTATGGTGGTAATGGTGCTGAGAACTCTATAAACTTTACTCCTGCTGGAGGTGGAGAGGCTGGAACTCTTGGAAAGTTGCTAGGGAGAGCTAAAAGTGCTGGTCTAGTAGGTGCTGGTGTGCTTGGTGGTATGATGCTAGGGGGGGCAGGTGGAGGCTCTACTGGTGGTGCTAATGACTTTACTGCTATGAGCTATAGCCCTGAAACTGCTACTGAGCCTGAGATTGACCCTTACTCTGAATTAACTATAGGTGGATATACTTATGACCAACTTGAGGCTGGATATACTGCTGCATTGATGGCTGGTGATAGTGATGCTGCAAAGCTTATCGCTAATATGATGGGTATGCTAGATGATAAAGTTGAGAGATATAATAACTCTAAGAAAGATAGCTCTGATAGCTCTGGTATAGCCTCTAAGCAAAAAGCTGCACTTAATGTTTTGAGTGGCTTGATGAGCAACTACCAAGCTCAAGGGCCGATTGGTGGTAGATTAACCCAACTCTTGAATACTATAACTGGTGGTGGGTATAACCCTGCTGTTAGTGCTTATGATAGTGGAGCTGCAGGCTCTCTAGGCACGATTATTAAAGCCTTAGGTGATACTGGTGCTTTGTCTGAAGGCGACCAGAAGAGAGCTTTGGAACTCTTGCCTAAGACTACTGATAGTGAGCAAGCTGCAAAGATGAAATATCAGCAGTTGATACAAATTTTACAAGGAGCTGGTGCTCAATAGGAGGTCATATGGCTTTAGCTGGGGAACTTGCTAAATATATAGGGAATGAGATAGTAAAAGTAGGTGGAAATGATTTAGCTACTAAAGCTGCAACTTCTGCCCTGTCTAGCCTCACACCTAAATTAGCTACTAAAGCTGGGACTTCTCTATTAAACCAAGCTACTACTCTTGGGCTAGCTAAAAATAATGCTAATAAGTGGATATTGAATACAAGTATTTTAGATACTGATGAAGGGGTAGGCAAAATAAAAGATTTTATGACCCCTATACTTGGTGGTGATAAAACTCCAAGCTACCAGAGATTTTTAGAGCAGATTGGAGAGGGTGAATACCAGATGGGGCATAGACCTAACCTGTATGTTGGAGATAGTGAGACTAAGTTCCCTCTAAGTAATATGGAGGCCGACCCAGATTATTTGCCTAAGATATATGGGGATAATGAGGCTAGCACGGTTAGAAACCTCCTTATGCTAGGTAATACTGGTCCAGATGCTCAGCAAAGTGCTAGGATTATAGCTAAATACCAAAATCAGCCTGATAAGATGGTGAAGATATATAGGCAAGCTCCTAAAGATATGAACTATGGGGACTGGGTAGGGCTTACTAAAGAATATGCCGATAACCATATTGGGAATAGCCCTAATAACCAGCTCTGGGAGAGAGAAGTCCCTGCTAGTGAGGTGATGTTCGCTGGAGATGATATAAATGAGTGGGGATACTACCCTAAAGAAGTCCAGCTTGATGATGAAATTGCGAATGAACTGAATATGGCTATAGAGAGGTCTGGGGTAGGCTCTGATACGGTGAGTAGAGCTCAGCATTTTATCCCTAAAAGGAATATCCCTGTTACGACTTCTGGTGATTTTGCTGAAGATTTTTCTAGGATACCTGTTAGATTTACTGATAAAGAGATAGACACTCTCCATAAATATACTGGGAAAATCCCTGAGCTATATCATCAGACTTCTGCTACCAGTCTTGGAGATATGACCTTAGATAGGAGAGGTGGTGTGTCTGGTGATAGTGGAATGCCTGAGGGCATATTCTTGAAAGAAAATGATGAAGATATTGGGCTAATGGGTAAAAACCAGCTTGCCTTGAATGCTAAGATGGAAAATCCTGCTTATTTTAAGGATAGGGCCGACCTTGATAGATTTATGAGGGATAGAGGGGCTAAAGGCTTGATGTCTAAAAGAAAAGAACTTGATGACTACTATCAGAAACTATCTGATGAGGCTGAAAAGAGGCAACACGATTTAGCTATGATAGCTTGGGATAACCCTACTCCTGAGAATAAAGCCTTAGCTCAAAAAGCTATGGAGGATTGGCAAAAAGTAACTGAAGAATGGACTAGGGCTATAAATAATAATGGAGAAGTAGCTAGAGAGGGTATCCGTAATACTCTAGTGAATAATGGCTATGATAGTGCGATTATAGAGAATGATGAAGGCTCTGGAGGCCGAAGTGTAAAGTCTTATATTGTGTTTGATAAGAACCAACTCTCACCTAGATATAATAAAGATATGAAGTTTGACCCTAATGATGCTAAGTCTATATGGGCTGAGGCTAAAAATAGACAAAAAGACCTAGATACTATAATGAAAAATATCACAGATAAGATTACTGCTGATGGTGATAAAGCTGTGTATAAAAGTGGTGGGAATAAGTCTATAGAGAGTATGGTGAATAAAGTAGAAAGAAAGAAGTCTGCTGGTAGAGATTATAGGCTGATGGATATGAAAGACCATATGCGAGGGGCTGTGATGCTTGAGAACCTAAATAATGAGGTAGATGAGATTACTAGCTTGCTGGAAAATATGCAATATACTCTAGGGACTGCTCTTGATATAGAGGCTATAGAAACTGATTTAGGATATACTGGGTTACACCTAACTTGGAGAGATGATGACGGACTTGGCTATGAGATACAAGTCACTACCCCTGAGATTTGGAATACTAAAAAAGCCTCCGATAAGATTTATGATGAGATTAGGAACTGGACCACTAGTGAAATAGATGCCGACCCTGCTAAGAGGGCTATCTATGATGCTAAAGTGAAAGAGAGCCAAGAGCTTTGGGATAACTTGTGGAAAAAGCTTGGTGGAAGGCCAGACTTGAAATATCTGGAAAGCTTTAATGATGATATGTATTATTACTAAAGATTGGTAGGAGTTTTACCTTTTAGGAAGTCATCTAGAGGAACTGGAGAAGTAGGCTCTACCCACTGCCCATTTACTAGCTCCGTGAAGGATTTACCGTCATCTTTTATAATGCGACCATCTTCTAGTTCCTGAATTATAGGCTTTTTGTCCATATTAAAACTCCTTTAGTTACTACTCTATTATACTTTAAGCCTAATTTTTTGTAAAGACTATTGACAATATAGAATAAGTGCGATAAGATTAAAGTATCAGGCATACCCTAGCCCAGGGGTATGCCTTTTATTATATAAAATTAAGAAAGGAAAAATACTATGGCAGTATTTAGCGAAAGAGTTACAGCTATTACCTACAATGATATTATGCCTACTATTGTAGATGCTGTGAATAACTCCAATATTCTCACTGCTCGTGTAATGAGTAATGTGAAAAACTGGAAAGGTGTCAATATGAAACAGCCTATTCGCATCGCCAACTCTACTACTGGTGGTTCGTTTGATGGTCTTGACCAATTTGATACTTCCACGACTAATAATACTCGCTCCCTTACTTGGTATGTAAAGGCTTATGAGCAGAGTGTTGTTATCCCAGGCATTGAAAAAGCTGTGAATGGAACCAGCGACAAACAAGTTATCTCTCTCTTGACTGACCGTCTTGATGAGGCTAAAATCTCTATGACCCAAGCTATCGGTGATTTGCTTTATGGTATGGGCAATGGCAAAGATATTGAAGGTCTTGGTCTTATCGTTGATGATGGGACTGCAACCTCTAACTATGGTGGTCTTGCTAGAACCGTAGCTGGTAATGCTGCAGATGTTACTGCTGCAAGTATGGGTGCTTTAACTCTTGACCTCGTTGGTGCTGAGTTTAGTGCTGTCTCTGCTGCAGGTGCTGCAAATGAGGCTCCAACTATGGGTATCACTACCCAAGCTGTTTGGGATTTGTTTGAAAAAATCCTCGGCACAAAAATCCACGCTAACTATGAAACCACTTCTATTGCTGGTTACAATAAAGTCTCTGGTAAAACTCCAATGGGAACTTCTATCCCAGCTGCAGAACTTAAAGGAGCTGCAGGCTTTAATGCTATCTCCTTCCGTGGTCGCCCTGTTGTAGCTGATGATAAATGCACCTCTGGTGTATTCTTCTGGCTCAATGAACGCTACCTTGAGTTCCGCCGACTTATCTCTAAAGACCTCAAGCAAGTCTCTTCTAACCCAGAAAAGACTGAAGGTGCAGATGCTGATATTAAGCAACCTTCCTTCCTCCAGCTTAAGGACTTTATGGCTCCGATTAACCAATTTGGTGAAATTGGTGCTTTGATTGTGATGGGTAACTATATCTGTCGTGCTCCTCGCCGACAAGGTAAAATTACTGGTATTACAACTGCTAGCTATTAAAATTAACTAAATAAGGAAAGGAAAAAGTATGAACTACGATGCAAATGCACAACTAGTTGAAGGTGGTGTCTATGATGTAGATGATGCTCCTAAATATAAATTAGGTAAAACTATCACTACTGATGATGGCAAAACCTTTGCTTATGTCAAAGCTACTGCCGATTTAACTGCTGGCACTACTTATAAAGTAGGTTCGCTTGCTATCGGCACTGTCATCCAAGATGGTGAAGGTAAAGTCAAAATCTCTGCTACTTCTCCAACTATCATCACGAATGTAAAAGGTGCTGATGTTGAAGGTGCTTTGATTAAGATTACCGATGCTCAAAGCAATGTTGTAGTCGCTCCTATTGAGAGTGCTACCGAAGATGCTACCTATATCTATGGTGTAGTAAAAGGTGTAAAGACTACGGATACCCTCGCTGGTGTAGATACGAATACCCCTAACTTCTGTGGTGGGGCTGTCTCATCTGGCAAAGCTCAGGGAACTCCTATGGTCGCTATTGCCTCTGGCAAATATGGCTGGGTTCTTCTTCAAAGCCCTGATGCTGTATCAGCCTAGTATAGCCACCTAGAAACCAAATTAGCCTCTCTGATGGGGGGCTTTTTTGGGCTTATGGTATTGACAAAAAGCTTATGGTATGCTATACTCAAAATGTCATTAACTAAACGAGAAAGGAATAATATGACAAAGCAAGATAAAAAGCAATATAAACTATTAACTGAAGAGGATATGAAAATTATCAAGTCTGACCCTGTTGGGCTTGCTGATTATGTAGTCCGAACTAAGATTAAAGAAACTAGGAAAACTGCAATTATCATCTCCCTTATCCTTATGGCTATTGCCTTTGGTCTAGGGACTATGATAGGAGCTTACTGGACTAAAACTTCTATCCCTAATAATGTAGTCCAGGTGCAAGTAGGTAGTAATGCCCCTGAGCCTGTTGCTGAGACCTCTGAAGTGGAAAAATAGATGGCTCTACTGAGCCAGTCCAACCAGTAGAGCCTTGTGAAATGGTCAGAGCTGAAGTGTCTAGATGGTCTGACTGGGACATTAGCACTATGGTAGCTATATCCCAAGCTGAGAGCCATTGTAACCCTGAGGCTGTTGGAGATACGACTTTAACTTATACTCAGAATGGTCGCACTTATGGATATTCTGTAGGAACTTTACAAGTCCGTATCCTACCAGGCCGAGAGTGGTGTGAAACTGGAGATTATTATGAGTGTGCTCATAAAATCTGGACTGGGCAGGGCTATAATGCTTGGAGTGTCTATAAGAATGGTCGTTATTTGGACTTCCTGTAGGCTCTAGGAGCTACTAAAAGCCACCAATGGTAAGTTGGTGGTTTTTTAGTCTAAAATGGCTTAGAGAGGCTGTTAGCGACCTTTAACAGCATTCTTCCAAGTAGGCTCGTGCTGTTGTAGCCGAATGTCATTAAGCTCTTGCTGGGTAAAGACCTCTGCCTCTGAGTTCTCATTATCTACTGATGGGTCAAAGGTGCAAAGGCCAGTATCATCTCCGTTCTCTAGAACTCCCTTCTTGATAAGCTCTCCCCTGATGTATTCTGAAGAGATTGCTGTGTTAGTCTGGGCTATAATATCCTGAAAAGCCTCTATTAGCCTCTTCTTAGGGATTTTTTTGCCATTTTCTTTTAGTAACTCTGCCCAGGTATATAAGCCTGCAAATGCTGAGTTTATACAATGTAGAAAAGCTACATTATTTTGGTCTAGATGATATTTTTTACTCATAATTGGGTGTTCCCTCCTCCTTTAGGGTCTATTATCTCGGCTATTATCCAAGATATAGCGATTATAATTATTAGTCCAGGTATCCAACTCATAGTTCCTCCATTCCGTATTCTTTTGCCTCTTTAGGATAATACTTGATAAACTCTGGGTTTTGGCTACCATCTGGGAGATATGGCTGTATAAGGTCCATATCGTGCTTTTTAGCTTGGCTCTCTAGGTTATATGATTGGAGCTGAGAGCCTACTACTGCCTGATGCTGGATAGGAGCATCTTTTGGGTTTTTGTAGTATTTACCCCCTACTAATATCCCCATATTCTATACCCTCCTTTATCTTCTTAAAGTTTTGATTGCGTATCTCTGTAGGTGTCTTAGGGACTACGATATGTGAGGTGCTGGAGTATATCTCCTTAGGCTTAGTGAAGGGGTCTGTAACCTTAGCCTTCTCCTCTTCTTCTTCTGGTTCTATCCCTGTTAGGATTGCTAGCCATCTCTCTATGCTGATTATTACCCAGCACAGCAGAACTTGGGTGATTAGTATTAAAGCTAGTAAAATGATTATTGGTAGTTCCATTCTCTATCCTTATATACCAGAGCCATCTGGGTAGTTATTAGTTTTGATATTACTGAGTGGCTGTTTATAACTGCCTCTCTGATTACTATTGCTGGGTCTATGATATGGAGATTGAGCATATTGTCTGCTACCCCTGTTTTAAGATTGTATCCCACATTTTCTGCGAAGTCATCTGGCTGGAGGCCAGAGTTTTCTAGGAGGTCTAGGTAAGGTTTTTTAAGATAAGGGATATTTAGCTCTTCGGAGATGTCTCTTAGGCAAACCCCTCCACCTGCTACTACTCCTCCTGCTAGGGCTGATTTAGCAGCACAGACTGCATCATCTACTCTGAGCTTTACTTCGCCTCTCTCTACTGCTGATGCTCCTCCTACATAAATGGTGGCTACATTCGCTGTTAGGCGAGCTATACGACCCTCTAGGAAGGCTCTATCCTGAGGCTCTGCCTTAGCTAGTTTATCCTTGAGGTCTTTGACTACTTTATCTATCTCTTTAGGGTCTCCCTTGCCTCCGAGAATGGTGGTCTCTCTCTGAGTGATGGTGATACTATCAGCCATACCTGCGAACTCTTGGAGTTTATATTCTGATGGATTGCCTGAATATACTTTACCACCTGTATAGAGTGCTACATCTTTTAGAAGAACCTCGTAGCTGTTACTCTGTGGCTTGACTACGCAAGCATCAAAGTTACGGTTTAGCTCTAATACCCTGAGGGCATCTCCAGCTATGTCTGCGAAGAATACTGCTTTTTGGTAATTATGAGTTCGGATATTCTCTAGGAGTGGGATAATCTCATCTTGGCGAGTGATGGTGGAGCTGAGGATAATAACTGGGGTATTCTCTAGAACTGACCTGTTGCCATCTAAGTCGTTGATTAGCTTTGCATCTTCGTATCCTGATGGGATATACATACCCTTGACTATATTAGTGGATACTCCGAGAGACCCCACATAAGAGACATTGATGCCTCCGAACTCTCCGACCTCTGATACCACATCATAGATGAGCTCGCCTAAACCTTCATCTCCTGCTGAGATGATACAAGCTCCCTTTAATAGCTCTGGTGTGAGCTTTTTGGTGGTCTTTTTGTCTATATAATCTAGAATGATGGGGACATAGCCTTCTATCTTTTTAGCTACTTCTACCCTGCTAGCACCTTCTTTGATTTTGTCAATAGCCCACCAATAGAGGTGAGCTGATAAAATTGCTGATAGGGTAGTTCCATCTCCTGCAGTCTCGTTAGTCCTTCTGGAGGATTGCTTTACTACTTTGATGGCCATATCTTGGATTGCATCTTCTACTTCTAGCTCTTCTAGGTTAGATACACCATCGTGGCTGATTGTAGGGGCTGAGGCTCGGTGTTCTATCATCACATTACCTCCCTTACAACCGTAAGCTGTCTTGGCTACTTCGTATAGGGTTTTAATACCTTGCTCTATGCCTTTGTCTAATTCTTCTCCTGTGATACAGGCTCTATTTAGTGATGGTTTGCCCATTACTTATCCTCCTTTATAAATGCTACTATGTTTTCTGGTCCGATAATTGAGAGGGCCACTCCATCTAGGGAAAAGTCTATGCTGTTGCTGTCATCAAAGATAACTTTGGCTCCGACTTTGATGTTAGTGTTATAACTTGATACTCCCTTTACTATGGCCACTGCTTTTCGGTCATATCTTTTCTGCTCGGTGGAAAATGAGGAAGTAGCCTCTTGAGTAGGCTGAACAAGTATTTTATTAGGCTTGAGTTCTATATTTTCTAAAAGCATTTTGCTCCTTTCTCGCTTATTAGTATTGTTATGCCTATTATACCATATGAATAAAAAAGAGGCTAGTTCCAAGAACGAGAAAGGAGTTCTAGCCTCGTTCTTATTATACCAAATAAGTAAAACTTTGTGAATAACCGTGAAATTGTGGAAAAAGTTGTGGAAAACTATGGTTGGGTAGGTCAAAATGAGCTATGGGTAGGTCAAAATGAGCTACCTCCAAATAGAGGTGAGGTAGGTCAAAATGAGCTACATAGAATAAAGAAAATAAAGAAGAGAATAGTAATTTTGGCTACGCAAAAGCTAAAAAGGGGCTTTTGCTTGCCAAAAATTAAACTTGACACCGAATGGGCTTATGGTATAATCAAGATGCCAACTAAAAATAAAAGGAGGTAAAATGAAGAACGAGAATGGCGAAGGAACTGGCATATCCTTTGTAATAATGCCAATAGAAATACTACAAGATAAAAACCTAACTAGCTCTGAGAAGATACTCTACTGCTACTTGAGCCTATTTAAGAAGGGAGTATGTTTTCAAAGTAATGATAAGCTAGCTGAGATGACTGGGCTAGATGAGAGCACGATTAAGAGAGGTCTGAAAAAGCTTAGTGATATGAAGTATGTGTTTATAGAGTTCGTAAATAATAACTCGGCTATGAGAAGAATATATGTAGTGCTGGATAACCCTAAGAAACTAGCCTACTTATCTAAAAAAGGTCTCTTTAAGCTAGATGCTAAAAAAGAGCCTGAACCTGAGCCTGAACCACTACCAGAACCTGAGCCAGGAAAAGCTATACTCAATACTAATGGGAAAAGGCCAAAGATGTCTGATTATGAAACCCAAGAAGAATATGAGCAGGCATTTTACAACTGGAATAAAGCTGTGATATAATTATTATGGATAGTTATAGGCTATCGCACCTTGCTACAATTAGGTAGTCTAGGTGTCGGATTAGCCTAGACATTTACCTCCCAATTAACCTCTTATGGTCTTATGCTTAAGTGAGACCGACTAAAAATAAAAACTATATTAAAAATAACTCCGCTAAAGGTAGCCTTAACCTCGCAGTTCTGGCTACCTCTTTTTTGTGCTTGTGGAAAACGAGACTAAAAAAAGTCTAAAAATCTTCGGAAAATCGCTTGACTATGCCATAAGCCTGTGATAATATAGAGATGTAGGGAATAAAACGAGAAAGGAGAACCTATGAAAATAAAAGTAACTGATAAATCTACTGGAGCTACTGAAGTAGCTGTCCGAGTAGTAAAGCCTGTATGGTCTATGAGTGATGATGAGCTTATCAAAGCCCTAGACCTTAAAAATAAGATTATAGATAGGCACTATGATATTGAGGATAGATACCACGAAGTCTCTGACATCTACTCTGATGGGCTTGTTGAATTTGTAGCTGAAGAAGTGGATAGCTACTGCCAAGACCCAGAGTTTGATGGAGCTGAAGAGATTGCTAAAAGGCTCATAGCTAAACTAGAAGATGAACTGGTAGATGAGATTTATGAGAGAGATGATGGTGCTGTAGAAGAATATAGAGAGACTGAAGAGGCTAGAAGGGGGGAATACTAAATGAGTGTTAGTCTATTAGAAGTCATAGAGAATGCTGGCTATGATATTAAGAATAATGTAGAAGATGCTAGGTGGCTACTTAGTAAAGAAAGTGAGTTTAACGACCTAGTAGAGATGGCTGGAGAACTTGAAGATGATTGGACTGAATACTCCGATTTCGTAGAAACGCAGGAAGAATTAGGTAACTTTATTAACCCCACCTTTGAAGAGTGGAGAGAGGAGAAAGAAAATGGCAACGAGTAAAGATTTAGTAAAGCTAGTGGATACTGGGGGAAATAGCCCTGTAACCTTTGAGAAGATGGGCGAGCTGAAGGGTGTTCTTAACCAGAACCCTAATAAGGCTTGGATTAAGAACCACCCATTTGCCCAGGGAGTAGTTTATCTCCCTATAGATAAGGTAGAAACTATGCTGGATATGATATTCCAGCAGTGGAGGGTAGAGATTTTAAGTATTAGCCAACTAGCTCAGAGTATCTGTTGCACTGTGAGGCTACACTATCTGAACCCTGTTACTAAGGAATGGAGCTACCACGATGGTGTAGGGGCTGTTCCGTTGAAAACCGATAAAGGTTTTAGTGCTGCAGACTTATCTCATATTAAAAATGATGCTGTGGCTACTGGAGCACCTGCTGCAAAAAGCTTTGCGATTAAAGATGCTGCAGAACACTTAGGGAAGCTCTTTGGTAGAGACCTTAACCGTAAAGATGCTGTGGCTTATACTAACCTATATGCTCCTGAAGAAGTAGATTGGGAGAAGGAGCTGGGTAGTGCTAAGACCCTAGATGAATTAAGGAAGGTCTGGAATAAGATGCCTAAGGAAGCTCAAGCTATTGAAGGACTAATTAAACTTAAAGAAGCTATGAAGTTAGCTTTGGAGGAGGAATAAATATGAAGGTATTAAAATTACAACAGAATACTGAAGAGTGGGAAGAGTTTAGGAAGGGGAAGTCTGGAGGCTCTGAGCTTAAAGACCTCTGGGTGGCTGGTATGCCTCTTAAGAATGTCATCTTAGATAAGCTGATTAAGACTAGCCGAGAGATACCTGATAAGAAACACCAGACTATTCCTGAATTAGCCGCACTACTTGAGCCTGAAGAGCTGGCTGAGCTGAAGCTGATGGGGAGACCGAAGAAACGCTACTATGAGATGCTGGCTGAAAGAGTTGCTAGACCACTTACTCCGAATGATTATGCTGATAGACTGAATGGCGAACCATTTTCTATGATGGCTAGAGGCCATATCCTTGAGCCTGAGATTGCTGAAGCTTTTGCGAAGAAATATAAGAAGAAGCTTGATGCTGAGAGTGTGGTCTGGGTAGATGATGATAACCCTAACTCTTATATTAGCCCCGATAGGACTATTACTGATAAAGATGGTAAAGTCCGAGAGGCTGTAGAGATTAAAGCTCTTAGCTCTGCTAATGTGCTGGAGATTTGGAAAACTAATGAGATACCTAGTGAGTATATGCCTCAAATCGTGAAATACTTTATGATTAACGAGGATTTGGAAACTCTATACTGGGTAGTTGGCACCGACCTTATCCCAGGGCTGGAGCTACAGGTATTCCCAGTGAAGAGGGCTGATGTTGAAGGCCAAATACGAGAGATTAAAGCCTTTGAAGCTTTAATACTAAAGATGGCCGATGATGATGTGAAGAAGCTAGATGAGCTAGCAGGATTTTAAGGAGCAAAGATGGGTGATAATTTATTATATATCTCTAAAGAACTAGATGAGATGCTTGATGAAAAAGGGGTAGTAGTCTTTAGGGATAATGACAAACAGCCGTATGCTATCTTTAAGCTGAAAGATGAAGAGGGGGCAGTAGCTGGTTTTGGGGGGAATGGGCTATTTATGGTCCAGGCTGTAGGAAAAAGCTTGACAAGCCATAAGCCTTCTGATAAAATGGAAGAGTAAGCATAACCAATAACGAGAAAGGAGAAAAGGTATTATGCCAAAAATGAATAGAAAATCCCTAAGTATCACAGCATACTACTTCCCTACTGAATGGGGAATAAAGATGCAAGGGGGTAAAATTATAGCTTGGGCATTGTTCCGTAGGTCAGATAGTGAGATAAACTATATGTTCTATGGAGATGATGCTGATGCCTACCAAAACTTTGAAGAGGCTGGCTTTACTAAGTCCTGTGAAGTTAGTAGCTTTGAAGAGGCCAATAACTGGATAGAACAAAATGTAATGATGAAGATAGGAGAATAAAATGAGTGCTGGAGGTATAAACTCAAAAGATATGAGATATGTTATCAGAATGGCTTACTTTAAGAATGAAAAGGTAGCTGATGATGATGCTTTACTTATCTCGGAGGTGTGGAAGGCATATGGCTGGGATAACTCTAAAACCCTGCTACAAAACCTTAGAAGTATGCCGAACCCTGAAACTATCACTAGAACTAGGAGAAAACTTATCTCTGAAGGCTTGATAAAACCTTCTATGAGTGCTACAGAAAGAAGGTATAAGAGTTTTAAGAATGTGAGGAAGGTGCTGGGCTATGAGATGTGATGCTAAACTAGATTGTGGTAATAGAATTAGGGGGCTGGGCGAATTATTAGCGAAACTTAATGAGGAGAAAGATAATGAAAATTAAAGTAGATTATATTGAAACACCTGTGCAAAAGGTAAAGGTTAGTTTTAAGGAGGCTGGTAGGCGAGGGGGGCTTGCCAAAGTCCCTAAAGGCTTTAGCAAAATGTCTGAGATTAAAAGAAGAGAAATAGCTAAGAAGGCTGCAAATAAAAGGTGGGGAAATGAAAAAAATTAAGCTAGAAGTAGTAGTTGAAGATAAAGATGCTAGAGAAACCTTAACATTCTTCCAGAACCTGATTATAGGCAATATCTCCTTCTATGTATTATGTATGGAGGAGTGTGATGGCTAAGGTAGAATGCCCGATTGAGGATATAGAGTGTGAGGTCTTTCATAACTGGCTAGAACAGTTTAATATACCTCATACTCATATCCCCAATGAGAGCAAGAGCCAGACTAAAGCTGCAATAATTAGAGGGAAGAAACTTAAAAGAATGGGGGTGAGTGCTGGATACTGGGACTATGATGTATATATACCTGTGCTGGACTTAGATGATAGTATAGGAGGCTATGAGCTAATAAAGATTGAGATGAAAAGAGCTAAGAAAAGCCTCTCTACGGTCTCCCAATCCCAAAAGGAATGGGGCAAGAAGTATGAGCTAGCTGGGATAGAAGGGTATGTATGTTATGGAGCTGAAGATGCTGAAAATAAGGTGATGGAGATTTATGAGAGAATAAACCAGAAAAAACTTATGCGAAAACCTATTGACTTTTAGCTTATGGTATGATAGTATAGAGATGTGGGCAATTAGATACACCTAGAAAAGCTTACAAAGATATGACCTTCGGGATATGAGTGTATGCGTATCCTTTCTTAAAAAATAAGTTGAGAGCTTATATGTCTAAAAAGCCACCTACCAACTGCGAGGGTGGCTTTTTGGTTATATATGCGTTATAATTAGGTTATGGACAATATGCTGTTACAACTATTAGGAACTATCATAACTGCTGTAGCTAGTGTTACGGCAGCCTACTTAGCTGTGAGAAAAGGCAACCAAGAGCAAGAGATAAAGAATGCCCAAAGAGAACAGAGGCAGAGTGATAGATTAGATAATATAGAGGAAAAGATAACTAACTTAGAGAAGAAGGTAGATGCTCATAATGGGTATGCTGAAAAGTTTGCTGAAAATAGTAAAGCACTAGCTGTGATGGCTAAAGATATAGAATACCTAAAAAGCAAATAGTTACTTTTGTGGTATAATAGTGGTAAGCTTAACAATTTAACTTTAGAAGGAGGCTACAGCCGTGAAAAATAAAAAGGTAGTATTAACCTACTACTATACTGGTATATATGATAAATGGCATCATAAGTATGTTATG
>Ga0310696_10003584_pt1 | contig 19320 bp, 6 predicted proteins | sample AusTroGonzalo_MG_4_FD_203885 | JGI IMG/M metagenome (GOLD analysis project Ga0310696, IMG submission 203885) | Bovine rumen microbial communities from tropical cattle in Woodstock, Queensland, Australia - Gonzalo_02 (v2) (version 2) | ecosystem: Host-associated > Mammals > Digestive system >... | reverse complement strand
TCGAAGAACAACTTGAGAATTTCGTTCCAAAGCTTCGCGACAAGTATCCGAACGCGGGTATCCTCGCCTATTTGCAACCTTACACGAACACGCATGCGCCGCTTACGCATTTGCGCGAAATCATTGATCCGATTGTCAAGCACAAGGAAATTGCAGGGCTTGCGATTGGAACGCGGCCGGACTGTTTGGAACAGGAAAAAGTTGAATACCTCGCAGAGCTCAACCGCAAAAAGCCGATTATCGTAGAAATCGGACTCCAGACGGCAAACGACTTGACGCTTGCGGGAATCAACCGCAGGCACACGCTTGCAGAATTTGAAGACGCGGTGAAGCGGTGTCAAGCGGCGGGCCTCACGGTCACGACGCATGTGATTGTCGGACTGCCTGGCGAAAAGATGGACGACTTCAAACGCACGGCACAAGTTGTACGCGACTTGAATCTTGCCGCCGTCAAAATCCATCCGCTGCATATCGTCGTGGGAACGGCTATGGCGCAGGATTACATCAACAAGGAATTCAAGCTGCTTTCGTTTGAAGAATACTGTGAAGCAGTCGCCGAGATGATTAAGATTATCGGCACGGACATTGCGATTGAACGGTTTAGCGGCGAAAGCCCGAGCGAATTGCTTATCGCCCCCGACTGGTGCGGCGAACGCGACAGAATTATCGCAAAGGTAGAGAAATTACTTGATGGTAATTAGTGGTTGGTGGTTGCAAAAATTAAGAATTAAGAATGAAAAGTTAAAAATGTGTTTGAGGTTGAAAATGGCGATTTATCTGAACGATGATATCGTTGATTTTAACTTAGAAACTGCATTGCCTCTTTTGTCAAATCAACGTAAAAATCAAGTTTTTCAATTTCGTTTTGAGCGAGAGCGTAAAATGTGCGCTTTGGCTTATCTATTGCTTTGCGAAGGTTTAAGCAAAGAGTATGCCATAACAGAAAAGCCCTTATTTGAATACGGAAATTTCGGAAAGCCATTCATTAAAAATCATCCCGAAATACACTTTAACATTAGCCATTGCCGCGATGCAGTTATCTGTGTACTTAGTAATAATCCTGTAGGTGTTGATATCGAAAGCATCCATGAATATGATAAATCACTTGTAAACTATACCATGAATGTGCAAGAACAAAATATCATCACAAAATCTATACACCCCGACATTGAATTTATACGTTTCTGGACAAAGAAAGAAGCCGTTTTGAAATGTTCGGGGATAGGTCTTAAAGATGATATAAAATTTGTTCTTGACACAAAACCGCAATCTTTTGAAGTATCCACAAAAGAAGACTCCAAAAGACGGTATGTTTATAGTATTTGCTATGACAACACAAGCAAATATTCTAATAAACCATAAATTTGATAGATTGTGAAGATATTTCATGAGGAACGATAATGTGTCCTGTCTCATAACGATAAAGACCAGCATGGTTCGTTACAATAACGAAATAAGGTTTACCGAGTTCAACTTGCGACCAAGTATAAACTTTCGATTCTTCGTTGACTGATTGAAGTTCGTAGAAATCGTATTCCTTCAAACATTCAAACAAGTCGGAATCGTTCATCACAGCCTTACCCAAAATCGTTTCTTCGATGATATAATAACCATGATTGTGCGGAATACCTTCGGTGTACCGTTTTAAAGCATGGAATGTCGGTCGCATTTCGCCACCACCATACGCTACAATTCGTTCAAGTTTGGGCCAAAGTTTCGCTGCCACAGGCGTGTCAAAGCCGTTTTCGAGAATTTGACGAACCTCATTACACCGATTCTTATCGGTAATTTTATCAAGCATCTTTTGCCAATGATTTTCAAGGGTCGTAAAAGCCTTTAGCAACTCATTTGTCGTCAAACTGACTATTTGATTAATATCCTTTGCGGCAAGAGCATCTTGCATAATATCAAAATAATCCTCTTCGGAGTTATCTTGTTTAAAATAAGTCATGATGGACGAAGATAACTCAGCTTGCTGAATTCCGCCCTGATAGAAATGTGAGGCGAAATAATCCTTGACAATGGAACTTTGCATTGTGTCAATTTCTGCATCGTCATTTGTCTTGCGTAAAATAGGACAACTACGTGCTATAAGTAAATTCTTTTTTCCTTGGAGCAACGAAGCGAAACAACTGGCGTATTTTTTTTTCATCGCTTCAGTGCATGGAACAAGATACCCCGATTCCTTGACAAAATACCTTGTAATAGGATCCGATGTAATGATATTTCTTTCGCCTACTTGTGTCTGGAGTTTTATCAAGGGTTCATAAAATTTTTCATTTGTTAAGGGTATGCGGTACTGATATGCCGAAAAAGTTCGCAATTTCATAAAATTATAGCGCACACCTATATCAGTTTCCGCATTATGCTTTAGGATATTAATCAATTCGTGAATGCCATCTATAATAATGCGAAGTATCAGCGCTCCAGGATTTTCAGGATTGAGTATGACATCCTGCGACATATGAAACATCGTCTCACGCATGCGTATATTAAATGTTTTGCTAGGCGCTAAACGATACATACTCCCAACATCAGCAACAAGAATTTTTTTGATAGTCTTACGATCTTCTACAGAAAGACGTGGCGAAGATAAAATGAAACGAGCTATAATTAAACCACATTGAATTTGCGCATTTTCTTGTGGATCAATACCAAAATTTCGCATTGTTTCAAATAAATTATGGAAGCCTTCAGCGTATTTAATTATCATGTCTGCTGATTTTTCACCATTTTGCACCATAGAATTACTATTTACAAAATAATGATAACCAATATGCTTAGGCAAATAGCATATACGATCAGCTAACGCCACGGTTTGAACAACGAAGAGAAAATCTTCACCAAAAAGCATTGTTTCGCTGAATGTCAGATTACTCTTCCGTAAAAAGTCGGTTTCGTAAATGTAAGAAGTCGCAAAACCGAATAAACCTTCGAACATTTTATCGTCTTCCCATTTACCGCGTTCGATGACAATGCGATCCAGCGTGTTGTTCCAGCAAGTCGTTGCCATCGGCATCATCATCGAAGGGTCTTCCTTTTCCAATTCGCGACGGAACCAGACCATCTGAGACTGCGTATCAATAGCTTCCTTGAGGGCCACCTCTAGGCAATTCGGCAAATAGCTATCGTCTGCATCGAGATAACCGATATACGGTGATGTTACGAGACTTGTGCCGCAGTTTCTTGGCGAAGAAGGCGTGCATGCGTCGTTGTTTAATTCCTTCAATATAACATTATCAAATTCCTTAAACATATCCGTCAACTTGTCCATGTAACCAGAATCGCAGTTGTGAACAACAATAATCCATTCGATATTTTCAAAACCGATTGTCTGCTCTTTTACTGAAGCAGCACATTGTGCAAACATATCCATATCAACATTATGAAATGGTGTCACCACAGAAACTTTATATTGATTCTTCATTTTGACCTCGTCCTGTTATTGTTTATACATCGCATTGAGCTATAAGATCCTTCACGTATTTCACCTTGGTAATTCTGCGAAGAATTTCACCATAATTATACACAAATTTCTGTAAATATTCTTCGGAGTACATTTCCTCATGATAAAATAACATCAACTCCGCTGATCCATCCATAATGGTAAAATGGGCTACCATCGGCATGCCTTCTTTCATTTCAATGGGAATCTGCACATTTTTGGCGATGGCTCCTCCTATCAATGGAGAAGACTGTTTTTCACCTTGATAAAGGAAGGGCATGCAATTTTGGAGTTTAGCTCCAGACTGCACCAACTTTCGAATAGAAATAAAACAGTTGTTCATCCCGGAAAGAATGTTTTCCTTAATACCATTGATATAATCTTCAACAAACGAGTTTTCTTCAATAGCGGTGTTTAAAATAATTCCATGACTGAGCATACCGATTGTGCGTTCTGTTCTATAATCTTCACGTCCATTATATGCCAAGCTCAATGGTACTTGACGGCTACCGCTGTAGCAACTCAACAAAAGTGCAAAACCCACTGTCGTGAATACATTCACAGAACAACCCATCTGGCGTGCAAACTGTTGTAATTCGGCAATAGATAAATTCAACGGATAAACACGTTGTCGAATGACCACATCTCCATTTGATTTGTTCGGACGTGGGAAAATATTCTGGGGTACGCCTTTCAAATGTTCTTTATACCAATTAAAGGCTTGTTGGTTTGCGTTACTTTTTTGGAATGACTTTTCGGCCATTACAGCGTGTGGCAAAGTCCATATTTCTTTCTGTAATTCTTGTTTTTGATAAGCTCGTTCCAAGTCTTCAATAAAAACGGCCATCGAATCGCCATCAAAAATGACATGGCTGACATCAAAGAATAGATATTTGGCAGATTGCGTCTTGATTAAACGAATACGGAATAGGTTCTGGTCTAGCATGGCAAAAGGTTTTACGAATAAAGCATGCAAATTGCCCGTAAATTCCTTATCATCCATCTCTTCAACAATTTGCTTATAGGAGAAATCCTTCACTACACGTTGCTTGACCAAGCCGAGCATACACAAAGAAAGCTTTACGATAAAAGAAATACGTTTTAGCCCCTTTTGCTCCATCCATTTTACAAATCCATCCATCTTTTCCAAACCTAGATGGATGGAAAAAGCATCATGGTTTATCACCACTTTTTCAATGGCGCATGCAAGCCTTTCCATATCGACAGAATCATCTAGTTTGTACAGCATTGGAAGGTTGCTTAAAGCCTGATCTGGGAATCTGCTGCTAATGAAAAAATAGAACATCTGCATGTCGTTCAAGGGATAAACAGGCAGTATTTCAAATTGATATTCACGACTTGCTTCTAGGAGTTCCGCAATTTTACGTGGCGTTTTTCCTTGATTAATCAATGTGTTTGTAAGAACTGTTGCAATATGGGGCGGCTTTTGCAGATTGAATTTTTGCTGCAATTTCATAATGCGAATGCTATCGCCGCCAAGGGCGATGAAGTCTTCGTCTAAGCCAATATTTTCAATGCTAAGAACATCTCCCATAAATTTACAAAGTAAACTTTCTACATCATTTGTAGGAGCTTTGTATGGGACTCGCTTTATTCCGCCTACAGGTGATTTTAATCCTTTGTAGTCAAGTTTGCCATTTGCATTTTGGGGCAACTCGTTCAACTTGACATAATACATGGGAATCATGTAAGGTGGCAATGCTTTTTCTAGTTCTGAACGGATAAATGTCTCAGTCACATCGTCATCCGAAACATAGAACGCACATAAATATTGACGATGATTTTTCTCGTCGGAAAAACCTTTTACTGCAGATTGTCGAATGCCTTTGATTTTATTTAAAACAACCTCTACTTCTCCGGGTTCTACACGTTGGCCATTGATTTTGACCATCCAATCTTTGCGGTTTACATAAAGTAAATCACCGGAAGGTAACTGACGGAAGACATCCCCCGTATGTAGCATGCCATTACGGCAAAGTAGTCTGGTTTTATCTTCGTCTCCAAAATATCGGGGCGCTGTAATTTCCTTGATGCACAATTCACCTTCGTCTCCAAAGGCGACTTCATTGTCATTCTCGTCAACAATGATTGCTTGCAAGTCTGGATGGATTTTACCTACGGGTGTATTGTCGTATGCCTTGTCGATGAAAAAAGAAATTGGAGCACCCGCCAATTCGGTTTGTCCATAAAAATTATAGATGTTACAGTTCCGAGAGGCAATCATGCTTACTCGTTCGCCACCTAATCGTATGCAGCGCAAATTTGTTTCTTCGACATTTAATGTATGAAAAAGCGAAGGGCTGATAAATGTTGTCGTAATATTGTGCTCTTTGAGATAATGTTGCAGTGCATCAATATCAATCCGAACGTTATGCGGAACGATATCAACGACACCGCCAATATAAAGCATTTCATAGACGTTTCCAATGGCAATAAAATAGAAGGGTGCAATATTTCCAAAAATATCGTTTTCGTTCCATGAACTTACTTTAGCCGCTCTTTCGATTGCCTCCATGAAACTTTGGTCGCTATGAAGAACCCCTTTGGGATTCCCCGTGCTACCTGATGTATAAAACATGACGCAGGCTTGCGCTCCTTCTCTCTCATCAATACTAAACAGAGGTTCACATTTTTGTGCCTCATTGACCATTCCTGCATCAAAAACAAAAGGAGCATTGCAGTCGTTTACAATATACTGTTTGCGTACTTCCGGGAATTCATCGCCAAGATGCACTGTGGCGTTACCGCTCATCCAAATTCCGAGTTCCACAGCGATATAGTCTGCACCATTGGGCAATGCAATGGGAATAAAGGCCGGACACCCAGACACTCTCTCTTTGACAAAAGCAGATACCTTGTACGCCAATTCTAGCAAAGACTTTCTACTGACAACTTGTGAACCTTCGATTACAGCAGCTTTATCAGGAGATTCTTGCGCAAGCTGCTGAAGTCGATGAATAAATTTCAAAATATTCGTAGCCATATTTACTTACCCATTTTTAAAATTTATCTTGTTTTAAAACAAGGCAACGAGCGTCGTTAAGTTGTACGGTAATCATCATCCCCTTCAATACAGTTTGGTAATGCTCAACCATACGCTTTATATACGCATCATCGTAAAAAGCCTGTTTGTAAAGCATTTCCAATTTGAACAGGTTGGCATTTTTATCAAGGAACAAGTGTGCTTCAATTGCCGAAACAGCCTGTTTTTCTACAAGAGGAACCGATTTTGTCGAAAAGCCCCCGATTTCGGGTTCTTCGGTCAATTCTCCTTGGAAAATGAAAAGGTAGCCAGGAGACTGAGGAATGTCGGCTTGCATCTCGGCATAGCTATAAATGCTGTTATCCATGCATTCCAAGAGATTACGGCGCATAGATTGCAAGAATTCCTTTGTAAGCGTATTATCGGTCCAGCGAGTTCGAATGAAAACAGGACGAGCAAACAGACCTATAGTATTACGTACACGCGCATCTTCACGAGCATTGTAAGCCGATGCTATCACAATATCTTTTGAGTCCGCATATTGTCCTAACATAAGCACGAATGCGGCTGTAGTTAAAGCGTTTACGGTAACTCCAGATGTTTGACAAAATTCCTCTACATCAGTTGGCAATATGTCAAGCGTCGTCATCAGACGAGTCAGCTTAGGCGATGCATCTGGAGCCATATCAGGCCGTTTCACAGGAACCGCATCGGCAAAAGTTTTCCTATACCACGTTTGAGCATTCGATAAAGCCTCTGTTTCACGAACTAGGCTCTCTTCTGCCGCCATTTCCAACATATTCCAATCCTCTTTTTCGAGAGAAATATCATGATATGCCGATTCAATGTCTTTAAATAAAATAATCTGCGAAGCGCCGTCATATATAATATGATGGATATCGTAGAACAGATACTTTGCACTTTGCGTTTCAAATAACCTAAATCTAAAAAGACGGTCCTTTAACAAGAAGAACGGTTGGACAAGATTCTTCTTTTCGGATTCAAACGAATCATCTGATAGATGCTCCACTTCAAGCGAAAAAGAAATCTTTTCCAATTTCTGACGAACTTCGCCTTTTGTATTTTCAAACAGACGGATGTGTAAACCGGGGTGCGTGTTCACAACTTTTTGAATGGCTTCTGCCAAACGTTGCATACCAACCCGAGAATCCAAACGTATTAGATTAGATACGTTGAATATCGGCATTCCTTCATGTGCACGACAAATCTGATAATAAGAACGCTGGATTCCGCTCAAAGGATAATCATCCAAGATTTGTTTTTTCTGTTCCTTGATTTTATTCAATAAAGCAGCAATGCCTTTCGGTGTTCGCCCTTGATAAATCAACTTGGTGGACATAGAACGTAATTTTTCGATAGCGAGTTCGGAACAGGCTTGCTGAATGCGCATCATTTGGATGCTGTTGCCGCCTAAACGGAAAAAGTCATCGTCAATTCCGACTTTTTTGAATCCCATGACTTTCGCAAAAGCATCACAAAGGCCGCTCTCAATTTCGTTCGTAGGCGCAACGTATTCTGAAAGTAATGCCGATTCATCAGGCGGAAGGAGTGCCTTACGATCAATTTTTCCATTGGCATTTTTCGGAAACTCTTCCATGCGGATAAGAATTTTTGGAATCATGTAATCTGGAAGTTTCTTGCCCAATTCCGCTACTAAAAAATCATATCCAAGATCGTGTTCGGCAAGATAGAAGCCCACAAGGTATTGACGGTCGCCAAGCGGAGAGGAAACACCTTTCACAACGCAATCGCGAACGCCCTCAATGCGTTTCATGACGTTTTCAATTTCACCGGGTTCAATGCGCTGCCCGTTGATTTTTACCATCCAGTCTTTACGATTGACATAGATGAACTCCCCTTTTTCATTTTGAATCATCAAGTCTTGCGAGTGCAACCACCCCTCTTTTTTAACTTGAGCATTCTTTTCTTCGTTATTGAGATAAATCGGCAGAACAGGCAATTTGATTAACAGTTCACCCTCAGTTCCTTGCGGAACCTCGTTGCCATCGTCATCGACCAGTTTTACAACCATTGAACCAATCGGAGTCATTGGAACACGTTCATAGAATTTGTCTAAAGTAAATGAAAGTATATAAAATGGAGCTTCAGTTTGTCCGTATATTTGATGGATGACAAAATCTTTGGGAGGAGTCGCATTGACCAATTTTTCGCCACCCGTGATAACACGCTTTAGGCATCGTCCTTTATTATGAAATTCACGCAACATCGAAGGCGGCATGAATCCTACCGTGACATCGTGTTCAGACAGATAGTTTTCCATGTTACGGATATCATGCTTGACTTCATCCGATAAAATATGAACGGTGGCTCCAGCCCAAATTGCTCCATAAATAAGTTGTGACACAACGAAGTACATCGGAGTCGTCGGAGCATAAATATCATCTTCAACGAAACTATCGTTTGGACTAGATAACAGATTCTGATTACCAAGGCAGAAGAATTTATCTGTATGGACTACACCTTTGGGGTTTCCTGTACTTCCAGACGTATAGAACATAATTGCGTAACTATCGTCTTTACGCGGAGTAATCATTTCATCGGGGTTATACGTCAATGCGTTTTTAATAAAATCTTTATCAATAACAAAAGGGGCACTGCTGTCAGAAATGATGAATTTGATGCGGGCTTCAGGATAACTATCGCTTAGATGTACCGAAGCATGCCCGGCTAGCCAACAACCAAAATCGGCGGCAAGATATTCCATGCAACCATCCATCACGATTGGCAAAAATGAATTGTCAGGTATATTCTTTGAGCGGATATATCCTGCAATTCGCCTAGCCTTATCGAGAAATTCCATTCGCGTCGTGGCTCTACGACCATCATGATCCACAATAAGAACTTTATTCGGATTTTGTTTTGCCAATTCTATCAATTTTTCAATGTATATCTGCATCGTATCAATCCTTAAGCTTTTGGATTTCATTCATGACTTTGCCTGTTGCAATCTGTTCCAGAATATTGTTAAAATCATTCATGAACTGTTCTATATATTCCGGCGAATAAAGGTTTGAAAGGAAGAATATCCTCATGACAATATGTCCATCATTATCGACAAAGACATGAACGTTTATGGGCGAACCATGTTCATTGCCAGAAATCGGCTGGTATTTAGCAAGAGTATCTCCGATAAAGAAATCTTCATTCTGCAATGTTCCTTGGAATATAAACGGCATTGCGGGCTGTACATGCAAATCACGTCCAATATCCAGCAGAGAATAGACTACACAATGCTTGATTCCATCAAGGACATGTTTTCCGACTCGTTGCAAGTATGCCGAAACGGATTCATTTTCGGCCCACTTCATGTGCATCAGGACAGGAGTTGCGAAACAACCGATAACGTTTTCAGAACGTTTGTCTTCACGAGCGCTATACATGGATTGTAGCATAGCCTCATTTACGCCACAGTATCTACCAATCAGGCAGCCCCCCGCAGCGGAAACCAAAACGTTCATTGTAATCATTTCCTTTTCGCATATCGCCTTGAGTTTATCAGGAGAAACATTCAACTGACGCGATACTAACTGCATTTGGGGTTCCGCACCATTCCTGTCAGGTTTTGGATATAACGAAGAAGGTGCTCCGACAAATTCTTTGGCATACCAGTTTTTGGCATTTTCGAAAGATTTTCCCTTACACAGTTGATTATTTTCATCGCAGAGTTCAAAGGCATTCCAGTCTTCTGGCGATACGTCTTCGCCTTTATACAATGCGTCGATATCATGCACCAAAACCTTCATGCTGCCGCCATCATAAATAATGTGATGCATGTCATAGAAAAGGTATTTCGCTGTTTCCGTCTGGATGAGCCGAATCCTGAACAATCGATCTTTCAAGAGCAAAAACGGCTGAATCAATTGACTTTTTAACAAGTCGAAATCCTTGTCCGAAACAGTTTCGACTTCTTGCTTATACTGATAATCAACAAATTTCTGACGAACCTCACCTTGGTCATTTACGAATAGATGCGTTCCGAACGCAGGATGCAAGCAGACCATTTTTTCGATAGCCTCGGCAAGCCGTTTCATATCAATCTTTTCATCTAGTTTGAACAGATACGGAACGTTGAAAACAGCCTTGCCTTCGTTTGCTGAACATATCGTATAGGCAACGCGTTGGACTCCGCTTAGCGCATAATCTTCTTGATGTTGACGTTTCTTATTCACTACCTGCGAGTTGCTCAACAGAATAGCGATTTGTCGCGGAGTACGCCCTTCGAACAGCATCTTTGTAGAGATGATAAGTGACGGGCACTCTTTTTGAATTCCCATCATTTTCAAACTGTTGCCACCCATGCTGAAAAAGTCATCATCAATACCGACTTGCTCTATATGGAGCAATCGGGAGAAGGCTTCGCAAAGCATCTTTTCTGTTTCATTTCGAGGAGCGACATATTCCGCTTGAACCGTTTTCACTTCGGGCATAGGGAGAGCAGTTCGATTCACTTTTCCATTGGGAGACAATGGCACAACGTCAATTTGCATGAACAAATCAGGATGCATATAAACCGGCATTGCGGATGAATCCATGTGTTGTTGCAAACGTTGTTCGAACTCCTGCTTATCCTTCACCGCTCCATCGTGAGTCTTGTAGTAAAGAACCAACTGCTTGGAACCCATGACTTCACGCACATCGGCAACCGCTCTAGAAATTTCTGGCAACATGCTTGCGGTTGTCTCTATTTCGCCAAGTTCAATGCGGAAACCACGCAACTTTACTTGTTTGTCGATACGTCCTAGACATTCAAGATCTTCGGAAGCTGTCCAACGGCATAAATCACCCGTGTGGTACATTCGTTCCCCCGGTATAAAGGGGCAATCTACAAAAGATTGCGCAGTACGCTCAGGCAATTTCCAGTAGCCTCTACCAACTTGGCAACCGGCAAAACAAAATTCACCGGCAACACCCTTGGGCACTAAACGGCCTTCGGCATCTATGATAAAACCATAATTGTTGATAACCGGAGGCCCTATGGGAATGTTCTTGTATCGAATTCCTTTGGGCAATTCGAACATATTACAGAATGTACATTCAGAAGGTCCGTAACCATTCATCACTCGTAAATGGTCTGTGCTCATCACGCCTTCCAGTTTCTCCCCCGCCATCATCACATAACGGAGAGGCAAATTTTCGTAATTGTTGAGCATCAGGCAGCCCATCGCTGTTGGAAAACATCCGCCTGTGATACGTTTTTCTACAAGGAAGTTATAGACTTCATTAGGATCTTTTCTGATTTCTGATGGTATAATGCAAGTTGTTCCACCTAAAATCAAAATGGGAAAGATATCTGCCGTATGAACATCAAAACTGAAACTTGCATACACGAAAAGCCGATCGTCTTCGGTCAAGTTTTCGATGTCAATAAATGAATACATCACGTTGATGAGTCCAATGTGGTGCATCATCACGCCTTTGGGCTTACCGGTACTTCCCGACGTGTATATCATATAAGCGAGTCCAGTATCATAGTCCGAATAATCAATCGGAGCGACATCACTGCTGTAATCGACATCTTCTATGTACAGCTTAGGAACTGCTGTTTCTATAGTTCTTACACCATGTTCTGTCACAATTACTTTTGTTTCGGAATTTTCCACCATGTACTGTAAACGATCTTCGGGATATTCCAAATCCAAAGGCACGTATGCCGCACCCGTCTTATGAATAGCAATGACGGCAACGACAAATTCCTTACGCCGTTCAAGCATCACGCCAACGAAATCGCCAGGACATACGCCTTTATCAATCAGCTGTTGAGCCATAATGTTCGACTGACGGTCCAATTCACGGTAAGTCATCTCGCTGTCCTTATCGACAACGGCGATACGGTCTGGAGTTCTAGCAGCCTGTTCTACAAATAACGTCGGGAAAGCCTTATGCGGAGTAGGTAATTTTTTGGCAGTGCCAAGAGCAATCAGTTCCTGACGCTCCTCTTCGCTAACTAGACGAATATCCGAAAGAACATCTTCGGACAACATTCCTTCCATGATATTTTTATAACAGGAAATAAAGTGCTGAACAAATTCCGGCGAAAAACGGCTTTCGTCATACTCAATTTCAAGTTGCAACAGCCCATCGGGTTCAGCAAACAATTCAACAAGCATTGTTTCGCCAGTCGCATTGTGTTTCACGTATTCTGGTTGGCATGACGAACCGTTCAAAGTCACATCACGACGAACAGACGTCTGGCAACCAAACAAGATATCGCTTGAAACACCAAGATCTGCGCTCGCTTCGGCAAATGAATAAATATCGTTATTCATCGCTCCAAGAAGTTTTGATTTTACCGACAACAAGTACGATTTTACCGTCGTGTCTTTTTCCCAAACGCAATGAATGGGCAAAGTTTTTACAAACATCCCCATCGTTTTTTCTGTACGCAAATCGCTACGCCCATGATAGAACGTCGCAAACAGCGATTCATTCTTTCGACCATACACACCCAACTGATACCCAAGTGTTGCAACAGAGAGAACATTCAGCGAGCACCCTAATGATTTGTAGCGGTTTTCGATTTCCGCAAGAGAAAGATGAAGTGGAACTTTTTCCTTGGCAAACGATTTCTGAGGCAAGTTACGGTCGCCCATCGGCACACTTTCCACGTCAAGCCCGCCAAATTCTTCTGCATACCACTTTTTGGCTACGTTGTAGCTTTCCGAATTCCGTTGGTATTCTTCTTCGTCGGCAACATCAAAGTGGGTATAGTTCTCCCCTTCTACTTTTTTACCTCGATAAGCAGCATCTACATCAGCAAAGAATATTCCATGCGATGTCCCATCAAATATAACATGGTGAAAGTCGGCAAAAAGATAGTTGGCCGATTCTGTTTGAATGACCTCGATACGGAATAAGCGGTCTTTCAACAACAAAAAAGGACGCACAAGTTTTTGACGATGCTGTTTGAAGGATTCATCCGATAACGATGTAATCGTTTGCACATACGATTCGCTTGTTTGTTTTTGACAAACATCACCTTCATTGTTAATAAATAAGCGGGTATTCAAGGAAACATGGGCGTTGACCGCCGTCGTTATTGCTGTACATAACCTGTGAAGATCAATACTCTGCGGAAGTTTAAACAAAAATGGATTGTTATAGACGGCTTCACCTTCGTGCTTTTGGCATTCCAAATAAACGCCAAGCTGAGTTTGGCTCAGCGGATGTTCCGTTTTACGTTCGTGCTTAGAATCGCTCGTTCGTTTAGAACAATAATCAGCAATGCGCTTTGGTGTGCGTAAGCGATAAAGGTCTTTTGTAGAAAGAAACAATGCACGGCATTCCTTCTGCAATTGCATCAAGCGAATACTGTCACCACCCAAACGAATAAAGTCATCATTGATGCCAACTTGTTGCAAAGCAAGCACCTTGGCAAATGCTTCACACAAAAGTTTTTCTGTTTCATTCGTAGGGGCAACATAAAACTCTTGCAGCACATTTTCGCTCGGTGGCAAAAACGATTTGCGGTCAATTTTATTATTGGCGTTCAGCGGGAATTTTTCCATCCGAACAAAATACTGCGGAATCATGTAAGGCGGTATGCTCTTGCCTAATTCTTCGCAAAGATAAGATTCTTCAAGTTGTTCATCGCTGATATAATAGCCCACTAAATACTGGCGCGATAAATCGTGAGTGGAAAAACCCTTGACAACGGCATCCATTACGCCTGAAACCTTTTTCATGACAAATTCCACTTCGCCCGGTTCCACGCGCATACCATTGATTTTCACCATCCAGTCTATACGGTTTACAAAAAGATAGTCCCCTGTCGCTGGAATTCGTTTTACATAATCCCCTGAATGATATACGCCTCCACGCATCATCTCGGCGGTACGTTCTTCATTCTTGAAGTATATAGGCATTTTCATGCCGCCACAAATACAGAGTTCTCCAACTTCTCCATCTTCAACTTCATGCCCTTCGGCATCGAGTACGCGAACATCTACACTTGAAGGAGGTTTGCCAATAGGTGCGTTGTCATAATTTTTATCAATGACCCTGAAAAAATAAGGCCCTAAGGTCTCGGATTGTCCATAGGAATTAATGAGTTTGTAATCTTGTGTGTAGCAACCGACAAGACGCTCGGATCCCGTCATTACCACTTTAAGGCAAGTGCTTTTGCTATGAAATATGCGTAAAAGCGATGGACTGATAAAAGTAAATTCAATATTTTGAGAAGCCAAATAATCTTCAAATGCATTGATGTCCTTCTTGATGTCCGCTGACAAAATATGGAACACGCAACCCGCTTTCAGCATTGCATAAGATATGGCTATGGCCACGAAATAGCACGATGTCGTCGTACAGCCGTTTTTTAAGCCGTCAAACCCAAAGTCTCCCGTGTAGTGTTCGATGGCACTCCAAAACGATTCATCTGTATGGAGCACTCCTTTAGGATTTCCAAGCGATCCTGAAGTATAGAACATTGCGCAAGGCGTATCTGGCGAACGTTCGACTATTTCAAAAGTGGGAGCAAAATCTTGTGCTTTGGCGACAAACGTTTCGTCAATAACACACGTCGCCTCGGTTTCTGCCACAATATAGTCTATTCGCTGCTTGGGAAACGTAGTACCGCAATGTACAGCAGCATGACCCGTCATCCAAATCGCCAATTCCGCAGCAAAATATTCCATTTCATCAGGCAGAACAATCGGAACAAAGCTTTGCGGTGCTAAACCTTGTGCTTTGATCATTGCTACAAGGCGTAATACCTGATTATAAAACATGGCGTATGTCACTTCACGCTGACCATCTTGATCAACAATGAATAAACGATCCGAAGCCTTTGAAGCCGCTTCTTGAATACGACAGATAAATTCACTACAGTTCATCATACATTTCCCTAAATCTTGATGTTTTCCAGTTTGGAGATTGTCAACATTTGATTTATTACGGATTCAAAATCTTTGATAGATTTTTCCATGTATTCCTTCGAATATAAAGAATCAACATAGACGGCAAGAATATCAAAGCCACCATCTTCCATAGCATAGATATAATAACAGATAGGAGATGCGGATAAATTATTGGAAAGTTCCGTTTTTTGAGCACGTTCGCCACACAATATGGGATTATTGCCCTCTAGGGAACCTTCGTACATATAAAGAACCACATTTCTAGATAGCCCTATTTCTGCTCCCATTTGCGTTATGGGATAAATATCACGGGTCATGTTTCCCATCATGTGATTTTTGCTCGCTTGTAAATAGTCGTCAACCCCCATGCCATTTTGCCATCGGAAAAGCATTTCTCGTGGTTTGGCCAGAAAACCGAAAGTCCGCTGTTGGCGTAATTCCGTACGCCCATGGTACGAGGCAGAAACAAGAGCTTCATTAGTTTTGCAGTATTGCCCGACAAGGTACGCTCCTGCCGACATAAAGAGTACGTTCAACGTAATACTCTTTTTCTTGCAGATGGACTCCAACTCATTCTGAGATGGAATCTCCAACTTACGACGGATTTTCCCAAAAGAAGGCATTCCCGGTGCAGGGATTTTATCAGGTGGAGGAACTGTTTCTTTCGGACCATTCTTAAACTCTTCCGCAAACCAATTTCTGGCTTCGTTGTACGCTTCAGAACCAATCAATAATTCTTCTTCAACGTTAATTTCAAAAATGGTTGATTCTTCCGTCGAAACAGGTTCATTCGCATAAGCCTTATTAATTTCATCATGGAATACTTGTATCGAAACACCATCAAAAATAAGATGATGGAAATCATAGAACAAGTATTTTGCCGTAGGTGTTTCAAACAATTTTATTCTAAACATCTGCGAATCAATCAATTGGAATGGTTGAACGAGTGTGTTCTGGATTTTGGCAAATTCATCATCTCCCACCTTTTCTGGAGAAAGACTAAACTTGAATTCCTTGTCATTGACAAGACGCAAAACACCATTATCTTTTGTTATAATCTTCATGGACATCGAAGGGTGTGCCGCCACAACAATTTCGATGGCCTTTGCCATTCTCTGTAAATCAACATTGCTCCCAAGCCGGTACAACACCGGGAAATTAAAAATGGTCGCATTGGGCGGCAACATTTGACAAAAACCATAGAATACATTCTGAACAATGTTGAGAGGATAATCTGGCAAATCCTGTACTTGTGATAAACGCTTGTTACTCTGCAATTCTAGGGCGATTTTACGCGGAGTTCGCAATTGATAAACCATTTTTGCAGAAACGTTCAATTCAGGACATTCATTTTGCACCTTCATCATGCGAATGCTATCGCCTCCGAGACGCACAAAGTCATCGTCTATTCCGACTTTTTCCAACTGCAAATTTTTTTCGAAGGCTTTACAAAGGGCAAGCTCTGTCGCATTGGTCGGAGCCACGTAAGATTCCTGCAAAATTTTTCTTGATGGTGCTACCAATGCTTTACGATCAATTTTACCATTGGCATTCAACGGAAAATTGTCAAGTTCCACTAAAAACGTAGGCACCATATACAAAGGAAGCGTCTTGCATAGAGCGTTCCTAATTTCAGCTTCTGTCAAAGAACCTTTTGAATCCAGAGTATAATACCCTACCAAATATTGACTTTTTTGGCTGTTCATGAAACCTTTAACAACCGCTTTTGAAAGACCGCCAATTTTACGCATTGACGCTTCAATTTCGCCCGGTTCCACACGCTGGCCATTTACCTTTACCATCCAGTCCTTACGATTGACAAACTGGATTCGCCCATCGGGAGTCATCTTGCCCAAATCTTTTGTATGCAACCATCCGCCACGATAAAGTTGTGCGGTTTGTTCCTCGTCTTTGTAATAACTCTTGGCAAAATATCCTTTTAGACAAATTTCACCTTCTTCAGCCTTGGCAACAGGGTTCATGTCATCATCAAGCAGCGCAAATGCAATGCCATCAACAGGAAGCCCAATGGGGGCATTGTCTGTGGGTTCCGTGATGTCAGCATAAATCATAGGTCCGGCAGTTTCGCTTAAGCCATAGACATTGAGCAAACGGTAGTCTGGTTTCTCGTTGCAGACCACCCTATCGCTCCCCGTAAAAACACAGCGCATGCTTGGTGCGCAACATTTGTAAAGGGGATAAACAGTTGCACTGATAAACGCAACCGTAATTTCATTATCACGATGGTAAGCAGCGACTGCCTGTATATCCTTGGCAACATCTTCAGGAACAATGTGAACCTCCGTACCGAACATGATAAGCATGTAAAACAGTTCTGCAATGAAATAAGGGGGGATAGCTGCGGCAAAGCGGTCTTCTGCAGTTGGGGTATATACCCGCATCATTTTTACAGCATTCATCAGTGACTTGAAGTCATGAAGGATTCCCTTAGGATTTCCTGTCGAACCAGAGGTGTAGATAAGAAGCGCATTATCCGTTTCGTCTGGAATTGCAATATCCGCTTGTTGACTACTCGACAAAATGGCATTTATTTGATTTTTATCGATATGTAATGCACTATCGCAATGTTTTCGGATATAATATTTTCGTTCTTTCGGGAAATGAATGCCTACAGGAACTGCCACGCAACCAGAAAACCAAATCCCTAATTGAGCTGCAATGAACTCCATGCTTTCTGGAAGTTCTATGCTGATAAACGACTGAGGAGCGACATGAGCCTGTTGGATAAATGATGCAACCTTGCAAGCATTTTGCATCAATTCTGCAAAAGTTGTCTTGCGAAGGTTTGTGCCGACACTATCCACTACGGCGATTTTAGAACTGTACTTATTTGCCGAATCAAGCAATTGGGACACTAGATAAGACTTCATTAATTACCTTTTTTGCAAAATAATATTTTCGTAATTCAAAAAAAAGAAAAATACAGTATAAATATTAATAAATATTTGTAAAAAAAACATCAATTTCTAAAAAATGAGATTCTATTGTTAATTTTATCACTGATTTTCAATAAAAAAGGCCCTAATTAGACGTTTTTGACATGTTCTCGTTACGTCACAGCGTAAAAAAAACGACCCCGGTATAAAACCGGGGTGACAGACGCCTCCAGAATGAATCCGACACTACATGCGTTTGAATATTAGCGATGTATTGATCCCGCCAAACGCAAAGTTGTTCGACATAAAATACTCCGTATCTAGTTCGCGACCGCTACCCATGATGTAATCGAGCGGAGCGCATTCAGGGTCAACGTTCTTCAAATTCAAGTTGGGATTGAACCACTTGCGATGCATCATGTTGATGCCAAGCCATGCTTCGATGCCACCGCATGCACCTAAAGTATGTCCGATATAGCTCTTGAGGCTCGAAATCGCAACGGCACGTTTGTTCAATGCTTCGAAAGTGGCCCAGCTTTCAGCGGTATCGCCATGACGGGTTGCCGTACCATGAGCGCTCACGTAACCGATTGCATCAGGAGAGATATTTGCATCTTTAATTGCAAGTTCAAGGGCATGCTGCATCGTCTCTCTTTTTGGTTGCGTGATATGGTCACCGTCGGTATTGTGCCCAAAGCCCACCAATTCCGCATAAATGTGAGCACCGCGAGCTTTCGCATGTTCGTATTCTTCGAGAACGAGCGTCCCGGAACCTTCTCCAATGACGAGACCATCGCGGTCACGGTCAAAAGGAACCGGAGTCAATTCTGGCGTATCGTTTTTGACGCTTGTCGCAAATAAAGTATCAAACACAGCGGATTCAGTCGGATCAAGTTCATCGGCTCCTCCGGCAATCATCACATCTTGCATGCCGTACTTGATGGCTTCATAAGCGTAACCGATAGAAAGACTGCCGCTCGTACAAGCCGTATTTGTCGTAATCAAGCGACCTGTCGTACCAAAATAAATGCTGATGTTTACCGCACATGTCTGCGGCATGGAACGTATATAAGTCGT
>Ga0310696_10003583_pt1 | contig 19322 bp, 10 predicted proteins | sample AusTroGonzalo_MG_4_FD_203885 | JGI IMG/M metagenome (GOLD analysis project Ga0310696, IMG submission 203885) | Bovine rumen microbial communities from tropical cattle in Woodstock, Queensland, Australia - Gonzalo_02 (v2) (version 2) | ecosystem: Host-associated > Mammals > Digestive system >... | reverse complement strand
CATGAAAAAGTTGCTAACCGAAGGAAGGATTTCCTTGATAAGCTGTCCACGAGACTGCTCCGCGAGAACCAAACGGTGGCGGTCGAGGACCTGGACGTGCGAGAGGTCGCCGAGGGCGACCACGCGAAGTCCGAGCATGACACAGCCTGGAGGATGTTCCTGAACAAACTACAGTACAAGGCTGAATGGTACGGGCGAACCATCGTCCGCGTCGGACGATGGTTCCCCTCGTCTCAGCTATGTCACTGCTGTGGGTTCAAGAATTCGTTGACCAAGGACTTGAAAATAAGGTCGTGGACGTGCCCGCAGTGCGGCACGTCTCACGACCGTGACGTCAATGCCGCCATCAACATCCTTGCTGAAGGGAAAAGATTAATCGCCGCAGGGACTGCGGTTAAAGGCGCGGGAGACAATGATACGCAACGCGAAGCTCACCGCCTTTAGGCGGTGCGTAGTTCACTTCAAAACAATTTGAATTACAAATTGGCTCAGAATCGCAAATTCTTGGCATTTCCGGTTGGGAGCGACAGCAAGTTTATACCTCCTTCCAAAGTCTCCCATGCGTCGGTCAGACTCATCAGAGGTGTCATAAATACGTCTACGCCGTCGAACTTCACCTTCGACCAAGGGAACTTCATCGTTTTAATCGTTAATGGGCTTCTTGTCAATACCACTATCGGTTTAAAATCATTCAGCTTCTTTGCGTCGTAGGTGCCAGCGATATCCAGCATCTCCAGTTTAGCACAATTGTTCACGACGTTCGTTACCTTTATCAGCGGGTTAACATTTTCTTTACATTCGACGATAATCAAGGCTTTCGACGGCGAGAAAGTCGTGAACAAGTCATTGTATCTACGATCCTTAATGACCGCCATGTATTCCCCCAAGTCAAAATATCCGACCAGCTGTCTATGCTTTGGCATCTGGTAACTTGTATACACATACCTAGCGATTACAGGTTCATACAGCTTTCCGTTGTTGTCGCTCAAGTGAACCATCATGTCGTAAATACCACGAAGATCCTTTCGACCATGTACACGTGTAGAGAATATACGGTTCACACAGTCTCGCACACTGTACTCGCTTGTATTGCTAGTTGGCATAAATTTAGGCACGAATGTAAATCCACCCAACGACAGCTGAGAATCGTTAGGAAAGTAATTCAATGCAGCTGACATGTCCGTAGATATTGCACTCTTCGCACGAATAGAATCGTTCACGACATGGATATCGACCGTTCTACCAGTCAAGTGGACCGACGGGACATGGACGCCGAACTGATTGATATATGGTTCGTCAGACTTACGAACATAAGAAGCTAATGTCCCATTTTCGATCATTCCGAATTCTGCGGCGACTTCCATATATCCTAATTGATAATCACCTACATATACCAACTGTTTCGATCCAACGGTCTGTATCAGCATCAGATTACCGTACCCCTATTCTTGAACGGAAGCTTAATATATTCCGAACGACCAGTCGGCAAAACACAACATAGAATCAAAGTGTAATGGTTTAGACTATTGTCGAACTCGCACGTGCTCTGGTCTCCGTCAATGTAGACCCTCGGTTCATAGATACTTACCTTACGAATACATTCTTGCAGCAAGGAAATACCTTCGTCGGCGGAACCGAGCTTGAACAACTTCTGCTCGATACCAGTCCCAAAGTCTTGGCTGAATAATCGTTCACCCGGATTTGTAAGCAGAATCATGTACACGTTCTGAATTAGACTGGTTTCATCGGTAACTTCCGTCATGTTGACAAATCCCATGTCTCTATTATACAGCGCGGTGGAATTGACCTTATGTAAATCAATTACACCTGGCTTAATTTTCTTAGCCAGCTCAACGTTCCTATTAACTTTACTAGTATCTACATAAACAAATGCATCGTCGGTAATGCGAACGCCATCTATTTGCTTGACATACACAGTCACCGATCCAGATACGGTTTCTGGTATTAAAACATCCAAATAGGTAGAATCACCATTTTCTATAGTAACCGGATTATCGTCGATATCGACCTCAAGGTTGAATATCGAGTTACCGAACGAATTTATCGTTGTATCGACCGGAGTAATTCTCAACATATTCCCTGGTTCTATTATATCCGACGATAAGTTAATTTCAAACGGTTCCGGATGTTCACCAGATTCTCCACCAGATAGACAGATTCGTGGAGTATACTCGGAATTTCCACTTGTAGAAACAAACGACACCGACTGGTCTCCATCACCGATAATCCTAATCGCGATTGACGGCGTGTACGTACCATCACCAGACAGCCATTCAGTCATCACGCTTGATGATATAGGAATTGTAATCACGCAATTATAGTCATCGTCAGGCAGTCGTTCAGCTATTGTAGCACTATTATAATCCCCTAACATAGGATTCTTAAGCTGATACGTACCGATAGGAATGCCGCTAATATACTGTGATACTTGCTTGTACGTCATCGACGGACTCCATGCCGACGTAGTCATCTGATAGACTATTAACGTAGATTCACTATAGTTCATTCGGTCTACATACAGTTGAAGTTCCGCAGTCGACGTATCAGTATTCTTAAGGGTATTCGCTGCAAATTGCATGCACGCCACGGATTCGATTTCTCCGGTAGAACATGTCAGCACATGCTCGTTATCGTGATTTACACTTTCGTCAGTATTAATAAAATACGTATCAGTCATCGGATAGACGTATTCCGTATTTCGAGTATGCCGATAATTAGTCGAATTGCTGAGCACAACCTCATCTGTTCGAGAGCGAGTCACCGAATATACAATATGTGGCCAGTTAACCGCAATATCCTTGGAAGGAATTCGCGGACAACACTTTATGTTAACCGTCATCACATGTTCACTCAGTTCAGCTGCAACATAGACACTGAATCCATCAATCTTCACAATACGGCACATACTATTCGAAATGCATAATTCATCGCCAACCTCGAACGGAACCTTGTATCCCCAACCCAATGTGGCAAAATTGAACGATGCGCTTTCCGGACTCTCACGATACAGTCTAACATCATTAGCTTCATAGTAACACGCTTCCCACACGGACAATGTGTATCCAGACGGATCAATGTCTATAGAGTCAGCTACGGTATTATAATGTTCGACGTGATACTTGTATACCGTACCAGACACATGAGTCAACTGGTATGTACCGCATATACGCAATCCGTCCTCACCAAGTAAGTGACGTTCCGACAATGCTCGGTTATCTATAGTGGCAGCAATGCCATCATCAACCAATTCGCTTAACTCAATGAAGACTGCATTATGTGTTACATGAATATGAACGATTGATATATCGGCAACTTTCCGTTCAATCAAGAAGTTCATCGGATTGACAACACTATCGATGTATGATTCGGACTCTGATGAAAACGAATCATTAAAATTGATTACATTTTCACCTTCAGTCAATCCTACCGTAATTTCGGTGTTAAATTTATGTGCATCGATACGAGGCGGCCTAAATTGAGTAGCCCAATCATCATAGGTCACCGTCGGCGAATCAACCGTCAGTCCATAACCATTGGCACCACTAAATACATTATAGCCATTGTAGTACACGAATAGCCTAGCACGATACTCATCGGAATCATCAGGAGTAAAGTTCGCTATGTATGATAAGCGCCCACCGCTAATTAATTGACTAACGTTCGTTTGCATTAAAATACCCCATACCTTCTGCAACGTCTTAATGTTTCTTCATCTTCGTCATCATCATCATCGTCATCTTCGTCAGTGTCGACTGGCGTAGTAACGGGTTCCGGCGTTGGTTTCGGAGTTTCATCTGCTGGATTAGTTTCTGGTTCATTACTAGGAGTCTCCTCAACCGTCGGCTTGGCTGGCTGTTCGGAAACCGGTTCGGCTGGCTTCTTGATATACGGAGCCATAGCGTTCTTAAGATTCTTATAAATCGGTTCAGCCTCATTACCAAATGTCCGCATTATATGTGCCAACGCAGAAGCCAACTTACGCAACTGCATACCGTTAGGTGCCGTTTCAGCCAGTTTCTTTGCAGCGTCACAAAGTTTCTTGTAGCGAGCAATATTTTCCACATGGCGTGCGCCGTATTCAGCGATCGGTCGAACAATATTGACAATCGCCTGTTCGACTTCTTCGTCAGACGGCAAATCAGATGCGGTCGAAATGCGTCGGTCTAGTGCGCAATACTGGTCATACAGTTTCTTAAGGTCATCCGGAATCGTGCCAGCGGCATTAGTACCAGACCATGCATCATCGCTGGAAGCAAGTTCACTCAATTCATCGACAATCGAATCAACCTTTGTCGTCACGCCAGCAGCCGTTTTATGCGGCGCATTGACAGCAGCCTTCCACATGTCTCCGATACGTTTAACATCGTCTGGATTAGTTTCAGACTGTTTATTATTCAGTTTGAAATTATCGTACACAGATGCTATACGACCTTCAACGTCATTCAACTCGGTATACAGAGCATCGTTAGTAGCAGCAACCATCTTTTTCAGAGCTTCGTCATACACAAAATCTGACGACGCTGCAATAGCGTTCGAAACTTCTTTGCGTATGGCCTTCGTATAATTGGCAATACGATACGGCTGATGTTCGATATTATACACTTTACAAGGTACATCAACCTTAAAGTGCTTACCAAACTTGACGGCAAAATCGGACAGAAACTGGATTTTGTTGATAATATCGACAAACAAGTCTCCGCTGGATTCTGGAGGGTCGACCGTGATTTTCGGCTTAAGCGGATGCGCATTGCTAATATAATTTTGGACAACATTAACTTTAGTCTGTACAGACCGATTCATCGCCAACAATTCATTTTCATAAGCATTCTCATCACGACCGCTAGCAAGATTCTTCTGACCTTCAGACTGCTTACCTTCCAAGCCGTTCTGTGCGGAATTAGGGTCATCTGGCTCACCAGTTTTTTCTACATGATCAGAACTAGTCTGCATATTGGACACAGAAGTCAACTGCAAGACTTCTTGGCGAAGATACGAATTCGAATCGGTAATCATCTTCGTAAATACGTCGGCTTGTTCTGGAGTCAAGCGGATACGGAATTTCGTTTCACCTGGCTTTGAGCTTGGACGTTTCTCGATAGACTTCCACGAAATATCTTTAAAGACTGGGTCGATAGTCGGCAATATACCGGCTTGTCTGATAGTACCAGCCAAGACATGCAATCCATCGGTTCCGCCATTGATATACTTATATCCGGACTTATCTACCGGCTGGTTGATATCATAGTTACACAAGAAGTATTTCTTGCCCAATACTTCCGTAATCGCAGTATCAAGCAATATTTTTCCACTCTCTACTCGATCCTTATACGATACCCCATTGGTTCGTTGGCTCAAGATCCACTTAATCGGAACGAAATAAGCCACACCACCGTTAATCGTTTCGGACGTACCATAATTTCGTACAGTAGTTTTTCCAAGTTGGCCGTCTCGTGATAACAACGATACCGAGCTACCAAATGACGTATACAAGTTCGCCATTGCTGACTGTACACCGCCAATGGCATCTTGAATCTTATCTTCGATAGGTTCCCAAACCTTATCGTTTTCCGAGTTCGCATTGATACGGTCAATCTTAGCTTGTAGTTCTTCTGGAGTCGCTACATGACGTTTCTTAGCGCCATCCTTATTGTCGTCCGCATTCTTGGATTTTTGCTTGGCATAGACAAAGGCACTATTTACTTGGGACAGTGCAATTGAAGTAATCGCACTGCGAAGCATATCCATATCAACCGACACTTTATTATGATTAGCGTATTCAATCAATGCCATTAATTCAACTTGCAATATTTTAATAACTGACGGCATAATTCCTCACTTCGCAAACTTGTCTGGGTTAAACGACGCCTTTATGGTACGATTACCAGTAGGTTTGCTTTCAACTGGCTGATCAGTAGACGGAGCTTCGTCCGTTGTTTCCTCTGGCGCGCTCGATTCGGCTTCGTCATTCGATTCTTTGGACGCAACAACATTGTAAGTCTTATGGTAGTAGACAATCCAGTTGGCAACAGTTACCGCACCTATAATACCAATTACACCTTCATGTGCGCCATCTGTCGGTCGAATGACCGTAGACACCAATCCCACGTCGGACAATAGAGTTAGTGTATGAGCCAAATGCGCCATTGCAATATCATCTTCTGGGAAACTTTTTTCATCTTGAGAAATATCGACATCTCGATCAGTTTTCGAAATTTCGCTGGCATTCCGACGAATTTCCTCAATTTCGTTAGGATCGGTAATTATGCGAGTAATCTTAATATCAAGGTCATCAGGTGACGATGATAGATACGCAACATACACAACATTATCAAGGCTATCAATAGACGGTATATGTACCGTCATCCTAGACATCGTCAATGCATTATGGTTACTTTCATTGACAACACCAGAAATCGGATATGGTTCGGAATTCGAGAACTGCTGACTAAGACTCCCAATAAGAGCTGTCGGATCGCTACATAGCGGTTTGATATTCGCTGCCATTGAAGCCATCTGCGGATTAAGAATACCGCCCTTACCCATACAGCCTACCAAACGATCAAATAAGCGTTCGTTGACTCGCAATACATTCGGATCCTTCGAGTCACCATAGGTAATAGCCTTCGCAGTAAGTAGGCGAATCATGCTATCAGAGAACTTGAGAACATTGAGGGTAACATCAGTCGTCTCGGTAGACTTGACGTTCTCACCAGTCAACTTATCAAACAAACTAGTTGGAATCAAATTATCCAGCGTTTGTACTCGGTCATCCCATTCGATAACTGGGAATATTTTTCCATGCTTAGCCGCTTGAATTGCCAACTTTTTATTAGCCAAACTGAATGCAGCCTTCAAGCCGTTGGATCCACTTGTGGCATCGTCTCGGTTATAGATACCGAACGCATTCAGTAATTTCACCCAAGCGTCCTCAATACCAGTATATTGCATAAACCTACTCAATCCAAGATACCATCAGTTTATAAGAATGTGGCGAGAAAAATCGCCGCCTTAAGGCGGTGAGATGAAAGCCACCTTGCCAATGAATAATGAAAATACTATATTGGATAATGTACCGCAAGGTACTCGCCGCAGGGACTGCGGTTAAAGGCGCGGGCGTCCCACGTGGATTAACGCGAAGCGAACAGCCGTTAGGCTGTGCGTAGTTCACCAGTTAGTCAGCAAAGAAAAACACACCTATCGTCCGATAGATGTGTTTTTCATACATCGTTAGGAAGATTTAACTCAAGTATTCGGGCAAATCGATCAATACTGGAACCTCATCGGTATCCGTATCGCCGTCCTCGTCTGGATTTACCAAGATATCTGGTGCAGTATCCTCTTGAGGGCCGTTAGCCTCCTCGTCAAGTTCACGAAGGATCTTGAGTAAGATTGCATAGCTTTCCAAGTACTCGTCGTCATCGATGACCATATTGCCCATTGGGATCTGTTCATGTGCGACGACGGCCTTTGCCCGGTTATAATATCTGGCGTCATTTGGAACCCAGACATCATACAAGAATCCGTCCGGAGACGACTGCGTACCCACAAAGACGATATCTGGATCGCCACCGACGAGAAGTACCTCTCGTCCGGCTGGCAACTGGTCTTGTGCTTGGGTAAAGTCACGGTATGGACGGAATGTACGGCTCAATAGTGGCTCGATGGCATAAATATCATACAAGTAACCACCAGGAAGATAGAGACTACCGATCACCTTAATAGTACCCTCATGGATAGCAATCTTGACGATATGCGGGTCAATCTCGGCAGAATCGAACAGCGGTGACTTCTTGGCATACTCCAGTACATACTCGTTGACATTAACGGTCTGGTCGACAAAGCCAAGCGAAATGACGTGGTTAGCGTCATTATTACTCAACGTCGTAATCAAGCGATTGATACTGGGCGAAAATGAAGTATCGTGTTCGTCAATACCTTCAAGACTACGGTGAACCGGCATGATGTACGGAATTCCGCCATATATCATCGCGTAAGTGAGCTCGGTGCGAGCATACATCCCAAGGACTCCACTGGCCGTAAATATCTTAATAGCCGGAGACGAATCTGGATATCGTTCCTTTAGCGATTCGATATACGACTTGAAGTCGACAGCTATATCGGTACCGTCAACATCAGACATGTAGACCGCCAGATTCTTGTCGTCAGACCTTACCATCCCGCTGGACAGATAGCCGCCATGCGTAGCCTCGCCGAACGTCTCGCCCATCCGCTTACGGATTTGTCCAAGTTTCGTGATGATGTAACCACGAGAAAACCAGCCAGCGAATGACTTCGCCGACTGGGTTAAACGAGATACAGCAGATTTGATCTTAGAGCGTAGCGACATCGACAATCAAGCCCAGGCTGTTCTTGACATCTTCGTACATAGGCTTGAGGCTTGCCGTACGGATAGATGCTTCCTCAAGGTTGATGATAGTATCGCTGATAGCCTTCACGATCACTTCTGGAATGACCGAGGTATCGTATTCGATCACGAAATCGTCGTCGGCAACGATCTTACCATCTTCATCACGGTGGACATTCGCCTTTTCATAGTCTTCGTCGGACACCGTAATGGAGTCGATGAATTCATCAAAATGGCAACGAACCGGCCATGTACAGCCCATTTTCTGGGCATTGTTGATGATGTTGATGCGGTCAGTTACTTTGAGCTTTACTTTCTTGTTTGCCATAAAAATCCTCTTGTAATATCAAATTACATCATTTATGCGTGAATTTCTCCAATCTTGCGCTTTCTTGATATCGTCCGGAGAACGGTCGATCTTGACGGATACCGACAAGTCCACGTTTCCTACCTTCTTTTTAGCCGGAAGGCTATCGAAATCCTTCGGCTCCAGCGTCAAGTAAGTAGACCAGCTACCGATATTGACAACCTTGGTCACACCCAGAACAATGTCTTCTGGGTAGACATTGATGGTCACCGGGACAGTCTTCGTAGCGGTATCATAGTTTATTCCATTGACTGAAGTGACACTAAAGCTAATCATCAGATGCCCATTTGTGCCCCCATGGATACCACTGTTACCAGCATTTGGAACACGCATCTTGAGCGCACCAGGAACGTAACGAATAACCTTGGACACTTGCTTCTTGACCACGCCAGTGCCGTTACATTCCTTACACTTGTTCGCCTTGATCTTCTTTTCGCCGTTGCACTTATCACACTTGATCTTCTCGCCAGCGATAATGACGTGCCCATATCCGCCACACTTGCCACACAGATGTTCCACACCGCCGCCAGTTCCGTCGCACTCAAGGCACTCCACCATACGGTTAAACTTGATCGGCATGGCGTCAATGCCACCAAGGAACACGTCGACCGGAATCTTGACACGGAGTTTCACGTCAGTTCCATGCTTCATCTTCGGGTCAACCTTGGGAGCCTTATGGAAATTCTCGGCAACGGTCGGTCGACCAAATACCGATGACAGCATATTGAAATCGGCGACAAACGCATTCTTAGAATCATAGTCCTTGCGTTTTTCTGGGGTATCAATAAAGTGATATGCCTCGTTCAGCTCGATCATCTTCGAGTCGTCACCGTTATTCTTGTCCGGATGATACTGACGAGCAAGCTCCTTATACTTGGCCTTAATTTCATCGTCAGTGGCGTCCGGCTTCACTTGCAATATGTCATATACACTCATTATCGACCTAAATACGCTTGTCAACATATAAACTACGTTAAAACGTATTAGAGCGTACTATGGACGGATTCAGGATTCTGATAGAAGCCGCAAAGAAAAAGCGAAAATCAATCGACACAACTAAGGCAAGCCATCCGAAGATTGGCTTCCCCGGCTACGCATTCGGTAGCAATCCCGGAGACCGTCCTAACGAAACACATCAGTTCACTCCGTCGTTAGGTAAAGGCCCCGACATGCCAGCACCTACACCAGTTCACCAGCAAGGCGATAACGGTGATTACTGCGGTGTCATCGCAATGGGCGGTGGCGGTTGTGGTGGCGGAGGATCAGTCGGCCCAGTCGTCGCATTGACCGGCGGCGGTGGCGGAGACGGTGGTGCGGCTGCAGCAGAAGCTGTCGAAGCCGATCAGATCAACGCAATTATCGAATCATACAAGCAAGCAAATCCGTCCAATGACACTATCGGAGAAATCCAGAAAATGTTTGAAGGCGTTAGGAACGGATTCGGCATGATTTACCAATCATGCGACGGCGCATCAGCAATGACCATGGTTCCGGCAAGTGACGAACAAATTGCCACACTCGCAGCTACATGCGAAGCCTCACTGGCGGCATTCCGAAAGTATACCGGCCATGACTATCTGCAATGGCGTAAATAATTAACTATACAATCAATTTTAAAACACCGCTACTTTCGTAGTGGGCAACAGTTACATTACAAGCGAATCATTGTCAATCATATCCGCATTTGATTTAACTTTATCCGTTTTTTTCTCATATCGAGGTACCCTCAACGAAGGTGCCTTTCCAGAAAACAACCGATCCATCAAGCTTAATTCACCTTTCGGTTTATCAGCAGCTTTTACCTTAGGCGCTTTAAGAACCTTGGGCTGTTTAGCCTTGGATTCCTTAGCCGCAGTCACATGCTGCTGATAATATGTATCCTGGTTGACATTACTGTTGACTTCGACCTCGTACGGTTCTTCGTCTGTATCAGACGAAACTTTAACCGTATTAGAATAGTCGTAAGCGTCCGAAACACCACCGTTCGAAGCTTCCGGAGAACTTTCTTCAGTCGGCTTGACGTCTTCGGTTTCATGCGGTACTGGTTCAGCACCAGTCTCATCATTATTAGGAACGCCTTCATTCTCATTACCATTACTGGACGGCTGTTCATCAGCGACCGGTCGGTGCATGTCAGACACGTCGAACGTAGTATTTCCACCTTGAGTCAAGGTATCAAACGTATCGATGAACGCACTAACTACATGGCTTTCAGCACTTTCATTAGAATCCTTATCCATCTTAGTAGAGATGGCGGCTGCACACATCACGTTATATGCTTCCGGAGTCAACCAACCCAACTGGGTCTTGATCAATTCGTCATGCATCTCTGGCTTTATACGATCGCTCTTATTGATAACTTGGCGAGCTTCGTTAACGATATTTTCATGTTCCTCGTATAACGGAGCGGCATCCTTCATGAGAGCGAAATAACGTTCTGGACGGATTCCATTCAGCACAAACATCAGTGTCATCAAGAACAAGTCAGTAACCGTCTTGGTAGTAATCTGATGGCCAAGAGTGAGTGCTACACTTACGATATACTTAAATGTATTCACGTCGAAAGACATTCCAGGATATTTAAGCTTTACGATTCGGCCATAATCCTTAATAATACCAGCGGATTCTAACTGGTCAACGACACTCTGGTACGCTGCCGGGTTAGAGTTGAACTTCGTAGAATAGTATGGATTTAATCGTCTATGGTAAATCTTACGGAGAGCGGCGTGAGACGGAGTAGACGTATTCAAAGTCAACTTGCCCTTGCTCTTGTCCAGTCCGTTAGCGAACAACTCACGCAGCTGACCAGCACAGTCATCCCAATCATTGTCATCCGTCTTGAAATGGCACAACAAGTTGAAAATCTTTTCAATCTGCTGTTTACGGTCAGTACTGTCTTCTCCCCAGAATCCAGTCGGAACACCGGTAGACGTATCGAGTCGCAGCAATCCATCGATTACACGAAGCAGTTCTCTAGTTTCGTCATGTTTAGCGAGCTCTTGGCGAGACAGCTCACTACCGTTATACAGATCAACCGCACGCATGACTTGTTCCTTAGTCAATTCATCTGGAATCAAGCTCATGAGTTCCGCAACGCCGTTGATCCAGTCCATATCCGCAGTAGACACTTCATCGGACATCGCTTGTGGATAAGCGTCTGGTTCATTCGACACCATACCAGCGACATCTAAATCCAAGTCACCGTTGTCGATCAACTGGTTCTTTACGTACTTCATGACGGCAAGTCGACCGATCTTTTGACCAACAGAAGAACTTACCAAGATGATATCGGCAATCGGAGTATCCATGTCGTCACACAAGTCGTACATGGTACGCATAGCGACCTTCATCTGCTCAGACGCCTTCTTTCTGTAATACGAGTTTACAGACACAGTACCGTCATCGGCAACAGATCCATAGTCTCGATAGAGCTTCTGGAAGATGCACATACGGATATCATGAACCAAGTCCGGAATATCATTGAACGGAATGACATTCTGATCATTGTCATCAACGGAATCGCCGACTTGTGTTGCCAATGCCGTAATAGTCTGACGAGTCAACGCAACCGCATTTTGCGGATCGGTACGATTACCATTTTCGTCAAACGCAACCGTAGTATTCTTAGTATCATGCAGAATATTCTTCGTATTCTTGACTTGGTCACTATACATCTGGCCATAGGTCGAGATAGAACCACGAGTCAATGCGGCATTCACAACTTCCTTTACAGTCGGATAATTCTTGTCGTTCGCACGTTCATCATCAATGATTGCACTAACCAATTCACGCTGCAAGTCGTTAGAGCCACGACCCTTAAACAGCTCGACGCCCTTAAGAGAATCTTCGACACTATTTAACGAACGGTTATTAACGTCATTTACACGTTCATCGGTAAGCATCTGGTCATATGCATTGAATGCACTACCAAGTACGAATGCCAACTTAGCCAGTTCGGTATTATTGGACAAATCGTTCTTGATAAGGTCAATATACGACTTTCTCGCAGCCTGTTCTTCACGGCCACCAACCGTCTTCACCTTGTCATGCGGCTTCGCACGTAGCTGAGACCTGGCGAATGAATCCGTCGCATTACCATACTCGGATACATTAGTAGGACGAGCCAGCGGCTTCGTATTTTCCAGATAACGTGAATTCATGTCATTCTGGTCTCTAGACAGCAAGAAGCCGCCAAGCTGATTAATCAGCTTAACAATCGCTGCAGCCACGTCAGCATAGTAAATTGACATCTGCTTAGAATATTGCGTGTCAGAATTATCATTAGGCTTATACGAATAGACATCCTTCAATGCATCGATTACCTTACCGATAACCTTGACCGATAGAGGATTCTGACTGTACTTCTTAATAAAGCTCTCAATCTGGGTCAAACTGTCAATCAAGTCACTCAGATCGTAATTATGCGGTGCGGCTATGTAAGTACCCAATACACACATGATTTGTGCGATTGCACTTTCATCACTATCCGTATACGCATACCAGCGCAAATCGCCCGCATCCACAGCATTTGCTGCACTGTAAGAACGATACTTGATCAGACTGTCACGAACGTTAGTCGCAGCGTCCAGATAACGGATAGTCTTATCCAAATCAGTTGCGGAAATACGAACGTCAAGCAAAGCTTTAATCATACCAGCGAAAGACGGGTTATTTTTAGCATACGAATCAAGCAAAGAAGAGTTAACATTAGTCACGCCATCAGCATCAATCTTTTCACGCAAACAGCTCTTTGCGTGTGAAATCATCGCCGAAGAAATATTCTCATCGGATTCCATGTTCTCGATGATCTTCTTCATACGAGCATTCCACTTCTGGTCATCCGTACCATTCGGCAAGGAGTCCACATCAATCTCTTGATATGACGGGAAATTCTTTGCGAATTCATCGATTTCGTACAGTTCAGCCTTAGCCTCATTACTACGTTCATCAGCGTCAGACCACTGGTATACGGCGTCACGGATTTTTTCCAAGAAGTCCACGGCATCAGTCGAACCGTGGCCAACAGCCGGACTATCTACGGCATTCTCATCAGTCAACCGAGTAGTTTTCAAATAAGCGTTACCCAAGTTGTTCGGATTGAACTGGTTCAATTCATCCATCGACTCGGTGCCACCCTTATCAAAGTCAAAGATACTAGACTGATGCAAATCAGCCAAGTCTTCTGCGACATCAGTATCTTGAGCCGCTGACTTTCCGATAGCGGTCATCATCATACGGAACTGCTTGACACGCAAGACGAACTGGCTCATCTTGAGGTTATCCAACGCATCGACATTCACTGCAGTATCACCGTCCATGTGCTCCGCCATGACAGTGATAACTTCATCCAACATATCATTGGTCACAGCATGTGCGTCAATATACTTGACAACCATATCCAAATCATTTTTAAGCTGGCGAACCGCTTCGTTATCAATACCGGTTGCATTATCAATAATGTTGTTCACCATGCCATTCGCCATCATAGCAATGGACGGCATTACATGTGAACCAGTTTCCAATAGGCTGGTCATCGACTCGGTAATAGCGTCGGCATACTTTTCACGAATAGCCTTTTTTAGCTTCTTGGAACCAGCAGACTTCAATTCATTGTCGCAATCAACCAAGATTTTATGAATATTGTCACTATTTTCTGGCAAGCACTTATGCAATTGCTTGGCAATCTCAGAAACCATTGCGGAAGTATTCGCCATTTTTTCACCAAACGTCGATATAGCCGTATACAATTTCGTAAGGTACGACGTAGTAACAAGACGGCGAACTTCAACAGAATCCTCATGCGACGCATTTTTCATTGAAGTATAGGAAACCACAACGCTCGTAAGAATGTCGGCACTAGCTACCTTATCCGAATTGTTACTATCATTTTTAGCAACATACGTTGTCACAATTTGATTGATGGTATCACGCTTACCATTAAGGATAAGGCCAATTGACGGAGTAATCGCATAGATGTACTGTCGTACATCGCTAATACGGTCTGGGTTGTTCTTACAATACGTATGAGCAAAATGGTTAACAGCCTTCGTATACGCATCGCAAACACCACGGATTTTAGTCAAGCTATTAACAACCGAATCTGGAACAGTTGTCTTCAACTGATCCAATGCTTCCATACGCTTCTTGAACACATTTGCTGTATCAAGCGTCATGAAGTTATACTTAACAAGACCCTTAACAAAGTCCTTATTGTTGATGATGTCAGCTTGGCGAGCGTCCATGCTGATCTTAGTATTCTGCATAAGGTTAGCGTCACCAAGTGCCTTCAACGAAGTTGCTGTTACTGGAGAAACGTCAACAGAGTCATCAAGGTTGCCGTGGTTCAAGAACGAAAACGCTTGAATACCGAAGAACATAATCCAAGCTTGCGAACGAGATACCGATGCCGGTACCAACACGGAGCTTACATAATTGTCATATACCTTCGGAATATCCGCACTTTGGATCGTGTCTATCGTATAGGCACCTTCCGGAACAACGCTAGACACCATTGAATCAGCACCCAAGCTCTTCATGCTAGACGGGTCATAAATAATTTGCAGTTCATTGTCCTTGAACTTAAAGCATGACGAAGTCAATTTACCAGCTTCGTTCAAATCGTCACTCTTGTTTCTATCAGTAACGTCTGCATGGCCAATCGTCACAACTGGAGATGCAAGCATCGTCGCAGCTACCGATTCGTGATTCATTGTCTGGCCATTTACTTGACTGCTACCAACATACAAGATATCACGGCGAATTGCCTGGATAGCTTGCTTCAAGTTATCCCTAGCATTTGGATTGGTCTGGCCATTCAAATCCATGAACCAGTTAGCGAATTCCTGCGCTTCACCAGGAATTGTATCTTCGAACGTTTCCAACGCCTCAATAAGAGCAAGACGTAAACGCAAAGCCTTTGCAGTTGATTCCGTCGCAAAAGAAGCGAACTTTTGTTTCACCTCGGCGGCCAATTTTGCAGCAGCGTCCTTAGAATTCGGCAGTTTAGTCCCAGACAGTCCAATATACTTCATCAAGGACGTAAATACGCGATATACAAGGCGACCAATCGGATCATCAAACGAATACTTCGACAAGCCATCAATAGCATAAATTTTATAATAGCAATAGCAAGTGAAGTCAGTATCTTCATTCAGAATCGTCAACTGGCTATCATTCTTGCCCAAGTTAGCCATATCCTTCACAACGATATGGTTTTCGTCCAAAATATACTGGGTCGCATTGTCCTTCTTTAACTGGCGAGCTTGGTCAGTATTGGACAGCACATATTTAGTATACTTGTACATCATGACAGTAAGGCTGTCACCCGGATTATACCATGATGCGCCCTTCTGGTTAGCACCGAAGATATCATATTTAAGCACATTCCACAGCAAAAGCCATTGAGCTGCAGTATCTATCGACGGCGCATTTTCGTTCATAAAAACATTTGCGGCATGCAATACTTCAATGACAATCTCACGAACATCATTGAATTTAAGATAGATGCCATTCCACAGTTCATTCAATTCAGCTTGAGCACCGTAATCATCATCAATAGAAGTCTGGTGACGAGTTGCCGTACATACTTCGATTGCAGCAATCCACGATGCATAACCGATTTCGGTCAGCTGCGTAAGAGTCAATCCCTTATGGATAGCACTCTGGAACTTAACCAGTTCCGACACACCAGCATAGGCTTGCTGGTCATGCGTCTGCTTTACCATGTCACGCAAAGCAATTGCCAACGGCTTGACTATACATGCGATATAGTACACACATTGTCTCAGTGTACTTTCATGCGATTCGTCCACGTTACGAAGGCTAGCGTTCTTCGACCAATCAACTTTCGAGACAATCTCATCCATAACCGCTGCAATAGCAGGGTTCGACGAAATGTTATTGTAAGAAATCGCATATTGGGAACCACTCGCCTTGTCGCCACCGGCAATCAATATGGCTTCATGCACCAATTTAATATTTGCATCGATTTCTATCGGGCCTAGGTCAATCGATTCCAATAAATTCTTAACTGTCGACATGTAGTCAGCCTCATTACGCTTCACCGTCAGTTTATACGTTTCTCCAGCGAACTTATAGAAGCCACATGATAAACTGCGTACAGTCAATGATATAAAGTACGGATATGGAAAATCTACTCAACATTAACGTAAGCGACCGTTTGGAAGACGCCAATCCCAAGGTAAAAGAACTCCTTGAAAAATTACCCACAACCATGGGGTACTGTATCAACGATTTCGATGAAGACAGTAAATATGCGGATCGTGTAGATTTATTCTTCGATACTATATGCAATTATCCAGACCTAAATGTCCCACAAGTATGGGAAGCAATCAAGGAATTACCTGACAAAAAAATCGGAACACTCAACAAATACATCAGCAATAAAGAAAAGACGAAGACGCTCCAAAAATTTATTACCGACAATACGCCGGATGGATTCAACGAACAATCAGACGGCATCGATATTAAATTGGATGAAGAAGTAAGTGATACGATTCGCAAGCCATTGCCTCCAGCACAAAAAGTCGAACAGCCAGCTGAACAAAAAGCTGAACAGCAAGCCGAACAAGCTGCTACAAACAATAACGAACTGACAAACGATCAGATCGAATTCGCTGATACCATATTTAATAATTTTGTTGACCAAATACCTAAGCAACAACTATCAGAACAATTCCGTGCCGAAATGAATAATCCAGAAGAACGAGCCAAGTATCTGGCTGATATGACGGCATACGCATCAGAGTTTGCAACGAATGCAATTCAATCTGCTAATAACGAACAAGCAGAACATAACGTACAACCAGAAACACCAGAATTAAATATCGGAAATCTCGATATCAATTCTAACACTAACGACATCATTCCGATTAACGTACGTCAGCAAAGCAATGAATCGACACCCAACGTAACAGCTCCGGCTGCTACTCCAGCGGCTGCTACTCCATCGACTACGCCAGCTGCTACTCCGGTGACTACTCCAGCCGCTATTCTGGCTACTGCTTCGTCGACTACTCCAGCGACGCCGACAGATACAGCAACTACTGCAGCTGCCGCAGCTGATCCAACTGAACCTAGTAAAGAGCCAGAACCAAGCGACGAAATTACTGATATTCCAGAAAATACCGATCCTCGTGATGAATACAGCGACGTGTACGACGAAATCGATCGTCTCGCTATTTCGCCAGAACAAGCGGAAGAGGCTAAAAATTACGCCGACACGGTGTTCAACAGCCCGGACGAATTCGAACGAGCATACGCCGTTCTTACTAGAGGACCTAGCAAGGCACGTACCAAGTGCATTGTCGGTATGCTGGCGACAGCCAACCATCATCTTGGATACAAGAATACCGACTCCAAGTATAACCCAGACCGTGTAGAGTTCGACAACGGCACCGCAATGCAAGCCAAGCATAACGGTCGTGTAACTCGTTCCCTCATCATGCCATCTGGCTTTGGTACAAAAAAGAACGCCGCTATCTGGAATACTCCGGTCATTACCGACTTCGGATTCCCGTTCATCAACTTTAGTAGCGATGCAATGCTCGGTATCCTCAAGGCAAAGACCGAAGACGATATCAAAAACGACAACCTAAAGAAGATGTTCAAGGAAGCCAGCAAGCGATATGGTGGTATATGGAAAGCAATTTACGCTTCTCCACTTACCCTCATCAAGCAAATCGCTACTGATACCGGTGTCCGTTGTACCGCCAAGTATCTCAAGATCAACGGCCAAGACTTGATCTCGTCCGAATCTGGTGAAAGTGTCGCCGTAATACCTATCAAGTATTACAGCGTCGACCCGGCGTATGACGGCGCTATCACGATTCCGCACGACTTCTTGACCGCATTCTACGACGTTGTCGACTACAGCACGACATCAAAGCGAATGTACTTGAAGTATGGTGAAGGTATGACCGAGCAAGACTTCGTCGAGGAACTGAACGAGAACAACGGTGTACCTCCGTTCTACTTGCTGGTTCCAAAGGCGGCAAAGTACAGCAAGTGCCAGATCCGTAGCGGTAGCCTCCTCGGATCGCTCCTTAACGTCATCCTCGGTCGACAGAAATGCACCATGGTCAAGACGATGCTCCAAGGAAAGCGTGGAGCCCTCGCCATGGAAAGTCGAATCGCCGACCTTCTGTACGCAGAAATGTGAACTACGCACCGCCTAAAGGCGGTGAGCTTCGCGTTGTGTATCATTGTTTCCCGCGCCTTTAACCGCAGTCCCTGCGGCGATTAATCTTTTCCCTTCGGTAAGGATGTTGATAGCGGCATTGACGTCACGGTCGTGAGACGTGCCGCACTGCGGACACGTCCACGACCTTACGTTCAAGTCCTTTGTCAACGTATTCTTGAACCCACAGCAGTGACATAGCTGAGACGAGGGGAACCATCGTCCGACACGGACGATGGTTCGCCCGTACCATTCAGCCTTGTACTGTAGTTTGTTCAGGAACATCCTCCAGGCTGTGTCATGCTCGGACTTCGCGTGGTCGCCCTCGGCGACCTCGCGCACGTCCAGGTCCTCGACCGCCACCGTTTGGT
>Ga0310696_10003582_pt1 | contig 19324 bp, 8 predicted proteins | sample AusTroGonzalo_MG_4_FD_203885 | JGI IMG/M metagenome (GOLD analysis project Ga0310696, IMG submission 203885) | Bovine rumen microbial communities from tropical cattle in Woodstock, Queensland, Australia - Gonzalo_02 (v2) (version 2) | ecosystem: Host-associated > Mammals > Digestive system >... | reverse complement strand
TGCTTACTGCATAGAAATCAACTTTCGAGGCAAATTGACCTTCAGGCAGCGTCAGCGTATTCTGCGCGCCATTGGAGTTCTTGAGAGTCGTATAACTCGTTCCCTCATACGTAATGCTACCGTTACCGTTACTCCAGCTTTTACCGGTGTTGCCTGTTATAGCAATCGTAAATCCTTCGGCAGCACTACCTGCTGCACCGGTAATAGAGTTAGCGGAGGTTGCAGCAGCACCGTCCTCGCCTAAGTTCCAACTGACGACAGCGGTCTCCGCCATCATTCCCAAACTGAGCAACAAGCTCAGCGCAAAAAGGATAGTTTTTTTCATGATTATTAAATAATTGTATTCAAATTAGTCAATTATAATGGGCTCTTCGGATGTTCCACCCAATTCCGTGTTGTTTACACCCACATTTTTGTCGCTGCCGCAAAGCATCTTTACAGCCTGCATTTTCATTGATTCCGTGAACGGAGAAATATATACTCGCTTCATAATTTACTATTTAATCTTTAACTATTTATCATTTATCGGGGCATTTGGTTATTTTACCAATTGTCCTTGTGCATTGTACGTTTTGCCATCACGGATGATATACAATTGTCCGTTGCGCAGAACCTTCTGGCTGCTGATTGCCGACTGCTGAATGCTCTCAACTTCCGTTGTAATCTTCGGAGCATCGGCATTTCTTACTCGCAGTATTCTGCGTCCGGGTGCAGGTGCCACAGCTTCTTCCAAAGCCACATCGTCCATATCGACATACGCACGGTACTCGCCGAGTTTCACATGCGATCCCACTTTGCGGAATTCACCTTGGTAGGTTACATAACTGCCTGACGGCACATCCGTGTTGGCAGTGTACGAGCCCTGTACTCCGTTCACTTTGACCGGGGTGTTCTCACGTGCACCGCTGAACTCGCAAACAAGTTTCGTTCCTTCAGGGATATAGAAGTAGGGCTTGCCGGCTTCCAGTGCGCCCTCGTGCTCTTGCAGCACAACTTCCGTTACCACGCTCGCTTCCTCTACCTTATATAGCATCGTATAGAACGTTGCACCGGTATAGGTATCTATCTGATACGGATAGCACAACGTATTAAGGTTCATGTGGCTGTGCGTACGGGCGTAGGCTTGTTTAACAGTGGCTTCTATTGTAAAATCTTTAATGTTCACATATTTGGTTGATACAGTGTTCCATACAAACATCTTGAATGTGATTGTACCGTTTATATTTTGCAAAGCGGCCTCTTCGGAAAGGTCAAAACGACGCTTCATATCAGAATCGGTATATTCAGAACCGACATCCTCCAGCGTTTTCAGCAATTCGCCGTTATTGTAGATTTTCACCTGATAGTGTGTGCTATACATCTCTTTTAGCACATCCGAATTCAATGCTTGCAGCGAAACCAGATAGCCATCCTCAACCTCCAACTCAAAACTGAAATAGCAACGCTCATCCAATGAGGTAACAGATACTTGTGCATCGGCGCTCTCTGGTACTGCACCTTTTTCAAATACGGTGCGGTAGTTATTATCTCCTACATTCACATAGCAATATTGTTGTGTCGTACCATCAAACCATTTGATTTCTCTGGACTTATCTGTCATAACGCTCTGCAAGCCGTAACTCTTGGTAATAGTTACACCGGTTACAGAGGGATTTACCAATATATCATCCGAAACGCGTTTAGCCGTAACCTTATTATCCGAAGATGTAGAGGTCTCTGCGGCAACAGTTCTCTGAATACCGAACACTTTTACCTGATCAGCAGGTGTCTCAGGCTCATCACCCGACGGATCTTCAGGTGTCGGGTCTTCAGGCGTCGGGTCTTCAGGCGTCGACTCAGCGGTGTTAGTTACTGTAAGAGACTTGAGATAAACATTAGCTACACGAATTAGTTTGAATTCTTGCTTTCCGATAGCGTCATCCTCCGCAGGTACTGTCCATTGGAATGTTTTCTCTTCTAAGTTAGCTGTCGGATCCCATGTCCAAGTTGCCTTAACGGTATTATCGATATCGAGTTTAACTCCTCTTCCTGCATCAGAACCGAATGCTGCAAAAGTAGCAGTAAATACAGTTCCTTCTTGTATTGCTTCATTTAGAGTTATAGTTACTTTACATTTGCCTGAGCTTTTAAACGCCAGACCATGTGCTGTGTATACAAGGCGGTCATTGGTTTCTGCATTATTTACCATTGTACCTCCAGTAGAAGTAACAACAGTAGCACCGTCATTGATAGCGTCATCACTTGCTACCTCCTTCGGTGTGAACGAATAACTCTCCGGTGACCATACGGCGAATAATTCGGCATCCGCACTTAATGAATAACTTGCTCCATCCAAATATGCCACCGTACCGGCTGCTGCATTGTCAGAAGACGTTGCCCAGCCAATAAATACATAGTCACTTTTGGTATACGTATTTTTTCGCAATGTTACACTACCTATTCCAACAGTGTTATCCATTGCATCTCCCGAACCACCGTTTTTATTGTAACTCAAAGTATATGCGGATACAAACGTAGCCGACACCGTTACACCCTCGGCAGGCATCGTGAACTGGTTGTTAGTTACCGTTATGGCGGCACTGCTGGTAGCTCCGATTACGCTCCATGCGCTCAACATATAATCGCTACTCGGAGAAGCCGACAGCGTAATGGTCTGCCCATAATTAGCCGTTGAATTTTTATCTGTGGCCGTACCTCCCGCAACACTAACAGTATATGTACCATTAGTCGCTGCACTATGCGTAATTGCATAGTCTATAGCTGCAAATGAGGCACTCACAGTAACATCTTCGGCAGGCATTTCAAATGTCCAAGTACCATCATTATTATCCGTTGCAGTTACTGCACTTTCGCTTACATCACCTGTTACTGTTATGCTTCCGCTTAATTCATATCCGGTATCAGGTGTTACTGTTATGGTTACATCCTCGCCTACCTCTTGTGAAGTCGGACTTGCAGAAATACTGCCATTCGACAAATCCGCAATATTCACATCATAAGCCGTTGTTGACGCTTCTGCATATGTACCTTGGATGGAAACATCTGAGAGCACGAAACTTTTACTTTTCATTTTGCCTCCAAAGAAAATGTAGAGGTCCAAAACATCTCCGGCTTTATAAGTGCCCGCATCATCAAGTGATTTTGAGAATACAGAACTTGCCACTTTTGTGGAAGCAGCTGTTCGGGCTGGAGTTGATATGCTTGTCGCGCCCAAGGAAGTAGAACCTTTCTTGAGCTCAACTTTTGCACACCCATTGCCCGTACCTTTCGTACCTATCCGAGCAGAGAAAAGAGTTGGTGTAAAAGTATAACCATCAGCTATTGTAATGCTGTATTTTACGTATACGCTTTCGCTTATACTAGTATTGTCATCTGTTATGTTACTGGTACCATTCTCATTAATCCTTATCATTTGCCCAGTGTAATCTGTATAGTCTCCAGTTTCTACCGCTCCCCAAGCAATATTATCCGTAAATGTTGCTACAGCATCACTTGGAGTAATAGTGGAATTAGAAGCAGTTCCTACCAGAGAAAGAGCGTTTGTTGCCACCATCGGCCACGTTGCTGTTACACTTTGTGAATACACGCAATTTTCGCTCGCTACATCAGAGTCAACATACGCATCCCCACTATGGATAGCAATCGCTTTTACTGTTGTATTCTCCTCAATAGCAAACGGAGCAGAATACGTCGAACTGCTGCTTGTTGGAGTAGTGCTGCCATCCGTTGTATAATAAATCGTTGCCCCTGCCGGTCCTGTAATTGTCACTGTATTAGCAGTACAACTGATTACTGGTGTATTGGGTTTCCATTTAGTATAGAATGTAGCATCTCCTCCTTTCTTCCATTGGCTGCTACTATTTGTCCATGGTGTTTCATCCACTGTAATATTGGCTTGCAAAGCACCTGCTGCAGTTGCCACTTTAGTAGTACAGTTTGCGGAAGTATAATATCCTTCTACCGAATAGCCGGAATACGTTGGGGCTGTCGGAGTGAAAGAGGTTGCATCTGCTTCTATTGTTCCGCTACCATTTGCACTACCTCCATTCTTATCTAACGTAATAGCATCGCTACTGCTGCCAGTTCCACTGCCACTACCGGCATCAGGAGTTGTAACTTCAATAGAAATTATATTCGGATAAGAACTACTTGCCTCACCGATAAATAAGATACAATTGGTTGAAGTTATTGAGTCAATTGTGGTCGTCGCAGTAACATCAGAACTTTTTGACTGCTGTGTTGTAGTACTAAAAGAAATACTTGCGTTATCAATTGATGTTCCGTGTTTAAGAGCCCATTTGTAACTAGATTTTGCAGAACTATATCCATCAGTAATAGTAATGAAAATAGTACCACTATTAATACCTGTAAGGGGGATAGCAATACAATGATTATTATCAGCATTTTTTCCTCCAAAGCCAAGACCATTCGTAGCATCAATAGACATTACATATCCTTTTTTGGCATAAAGTCTTTCTCCGTTAGCCAAGTCTTGTTGAAGATTTTTATTTTCCGTTTTCCCATCCAATGTCACCGGTGTATACGACGTATATGTCGCCGAATAAATTGTCACAGGATCCGTTCCCCACATCTGTCCGGAACAGAGAATTGCCACAAATAGGCAAGAAAGAAATTTGAAAGTTTTTTTCATGATATTTTGAATAATTTATTAGTTGCCACGGGACTGCTATTTTATATACTATAAAAAAGCGCTGCAAAATTACAAAAAAATCCGCACTTTTGTGTGGAAAAAATCGCCAAATATGTGGAATTCCACATCACTGACAGAATTCTCTCCCCTATTTGCTCGCAACTTCCGTCTGTGATTTTCAAATTCTGTGCTTTCTCCATTGAGCACAAAACACACTTTTGTGCTTTCTGCATTGAGCACGAAACGGTCAAAATTAAGTAAAGAATCTTGTTAGTCAAAAATAATCAAAAATTATCCCAAAACCCAATGATTTTTGTTAATTTTGGGCAATTTTGGACAAATAGAAATCCTCCGAAAACAAATCAGGCGGCTCTGAGTGAGCCGCCCGAATTGGTAATTGTTGCAAATTATTGCAAAGAGCAATCAGAATACTACTTTACTTCCGCACCTTGTGCGGTGTAGGTCTTACCGTCGCGAATAATAAAGAGTTGACCGTTGCGAACTACCTTCGTGGCTTGGATGATGGCATTGGCATTATCGATAGCCGTCGGCTTGTCGGTGTAGTTGACAGCAGCAGAGGCTATGCCGAGACCACCGAAGCAGTTGGCGGCTTTGACGCTATAAGCACCACTGGCCGTAACGGCAAAGCTGTTCGTTGCCACATTGGTAAGATATGCGCCATCCTTAAGCACCACATAGCACAGGGCATCATCGGCAGCATCCCAGGTGAGGTTACCATCCACACTGACAGCTACGTTGGCGGGTGCGCTGAGCAATGCTGCCTGTGCGGCTGCGTCCCATGCATCCTCGCCACCGAGCACGCTGCGAACGCTAAAGGAGGCAGCCTCGTCATCGGTGAGAACAGGCACGTAGGTGTTGGTAGATGTCGGTGAGTTCTGACGAGCGGAGAGGTCGATAGCAGCACCCTCAGCGTCGCGTGTGTCGTACTCATAGAAGTGGGTTGGCAGGTTGCCCATGCTTGTCCATCCGGCAGCGGCAGCCTGTACCTCCATCGTGGTGTGGAGGAAATACGTGCGCGGCTCGTTCTGCCACGGGCGACCGAGGAAGTAACTACCGGCATTGCTTGCTGCAGCCGCAGCATCTACACCCTTGATAGTGCACTCGTCGAAGACGTAGCCCCACTGTTGGGTAGCATTGGTAGAAGGCGCAACGATCACGTTGCCTCCGCGATCCTCGAGCACGAGCTCGGTGTGGTAGTAGTAGTTGTCACCGCCACCGCAGATGAAATCGACCGTACCGTGGATTGCGCAGTCCTCGTGATACATGCGATGACCGGTTACCTGGGTATCCTGATTGGACAACAAACGAACGTTTTTCATAATCGTCTTGTCGCCGCCGTAGATAGCTACCGATACGCCACGGAACTCACCCGTTCCGTAGTCGAAGTCGTTGCGGATGGTCAGGTCTTGCAGGTAGAAGCCTTGTCCGTAACGCAGGTTCAGAACAGGGTTGCTGATGCCGGTACTGTAGCCGTGGAGGATTACGCCGTCGCGGCTCTCGCCGATGAGCGATACGTTGTTGGCATTGAGCCAACGTACGGTCTGGTAGTTGTCACCGTCCTTTACCTCACCCAGGTCATAGTCGCCGTTCTTGATGAAGATGGTCTTGCGCGCAGCCGACTTGTTGCTTGTCGGATTAGAGGCCTGAACGGCTTCCAATGCGGCATCCAGTTCGCTGACCGTGCTTACCACGTAGTCATATACAGCCGGTGTAACAGCCGCTTTAGCGGGCACGTTCACCGCCACTTCGATAGCAGCATCGGTCACGTTGCCATACGTATCCTCCACTGCGCCGGCAGCGATAGTGAGGGTGTAATCGGTACTATAGCTCAGATCCCACGCATTGAACAGCAGCGCACTGCCTCCGCCCTTGGCGATCACCGATTGAGTGCCGATAGTGGCCGTCACATCACCGGCTATCTCACGGTCGAAGCTGACGAGGATAGCGGCATCGTTGTCGGAGATGACCACATTCTCGCCGGTCTTAACCGGTGCGGTGGTCGGCACTTCTTTGACTGTTGTCAGTTCGATCCAGCCCATCGGCTGTGCACTCTTGAGCATGGTGAAAACGATAGGTTGTCCGGCTGTATGGTTAGCTATATTCACCACCAGGTCGAATGCTTCGCCTTCGTACTGGCGGTTGCTTGCATCCGAACCTATTACATTGCATACGCAGGTGCGCTTGGTAGGCAGATAGGTGGTTGCCCCTTCGGATGTGACAGTCTTGAGTTGGCCGTTGCCACCGCTGTAGTTAGCGTGGAAATTACGGATGATAAACTGCTTAACCACGATGTCAGCGGGGACAGAGATGGTGTACGGTGCATCAGTGTTGGCATCGAACTTGAAGTCTGCGCCGCCGCTGGAACCGATACCGGTAGTAGTGAACGTATATACGCCGTTTGTCCACACATTATCGGCTACGCTGCCTTCGTTGTGCTTGATAGCCACTGCCACCTCATCACCCGCAGGCTCATATACATACAGGTTGCTGATGATGAGCTTGAACGTACGGTCGGCCTTGGTGAAGGTGTACGTACGTGACGCGCCCGTTCCACTAACCAGACCCGTCTCGTCGGCACCCTCGCTAAACGATGCTACGACTACAGGAACGGTGGTATAGATGTTTTCTGCCTCCCAGGTGGCGGTGTAATCCTCTGCCGCCATGTTGATTTCTGCCGGGAAACTAATCGACTCGCCGTCCACCTTGATGCCGGTAATAGCCACACCCTCGACAGGGATCTCCTCCGTTACGGGATACGTAACCTGGATGGTACTCATATAACTCGGGCCATTAACTATGAATTCAATCGACGCAACGCTACCTGTATAGGTATAGGTGAGCGTCTTTCCACCGTTAGACAGCATGTCTTCCGTAATCTCTGCCCCGGCTACAGCAGTAGCATTCGTGAAGGCACTATAGCCATTGGCTACGATGGTCATTCCCTCTACAGCAGGCAGTACGAACATTGTTCCGTTGTTAACCTGTGCCCACTGATCGCTGCGACCCATATTATTTACCTTACCGTTGGTTGCGTCAACGGTCATCGGAATACTTACTTTCTGCCCTCCAATGGTAGCGGTTTGTGTGTAATAAACTTGCTGATTAGCCCCTTGGAGATTAAACTCGATCTGTGCATGTTGCAGATCCCAGGTCAAGTTGAACTCCGAAGTGATATTTGCCAAAGTCTTGGTGGTAGCAGTAAAGACCGGCGTTAACGTAACGTTATCGGTCAAGGTCACTTCTGCTCCGGGTTGGTAGGTATTCGTACCATCGCTCCACTCCACAAAAGTATTGTTGGCGCTATACAGATATTTATGCGCGTATGCGGGAATGGTGAACTTGTCATCCTTGCCGGCATAGAAGACTCCAGCGAGCGGGTTCTTTGCCGATGCCAGATAGGTAGCTATCTCGTCAAACTGAACGGTTAACAGTTGCTTGTAATTCGCCGTATAGGTCTCGTCGGCGGTTACTTCAACCGTCATAGGATTCTCAGTAGAGCTCCACTCGCTGTCACCGGCTTTAGTCCAGTTGACAAACGCATAACCTGCATTCTCCGAAGCAGTCAGTGTGACGGATGCGCCCTCAGCATACGAACCGGCACCGGTTACCGTTCCCGCAGCTTCGATATTTGCAGCAGTAGAGATAGTATACATGGTTGATGCAGCCGGCGTACCGCTAACAGTACCTGTTACGATAATATTTGTCACTGCGGCTCCCTTTGATGTGCTTGTAAGACCGGCAAAATACAATCTTACTTTAAACGCTCCGGCTACTGCATTCTCCAACTCTTTGGAGTAAACGGAAGGCCCATCTCCTTGATCTGTCTTATCGGGTCTTCTCGGATTTGTCCGAGCTTGAACTGTTTCTTGAGATTGATCGGAATAAACGGCGTATATAGTTACCTGTGGGTCTCCTGTTCCGCCTGCTGTACAAGCAGTTATAGAAACGCTGGCGGGTGTAAACGTGATGCCGGAAGCCGGAGTTATTGTCCATTCAAGCATATTTCCTGCTGCATCTTCAGCATTTTTTGCAACCGGTTCAACCGGCTTGAAAAATACCAACGTTTGCTCAGCCCAACCTGCTTTACAATTTTTTGTACTGAATGTTGTAGGAGCAGTCAGGTTAGAACCATAACTGAAATTGGTGGACAAGAAAGCATCTTCGGGCGAAGGTGTCGCACCTAAACTTTCATGCGAAGTGAATGCCCATGTAATAGTGGCACCTTCGTTGGTGTACGTCTGAGCCGTCATGGCAACCGACATGACAATCATTGCCATCAAGGACTGTATTTTCGTTACATGTTTTTTCATACTATACAGATTTTATTTATTTGCTTTTTCACGCCACATGGTCGTGATCTGCTCCAGCGTTTTGCCTTTGGTCTCGGGAACAAGTTTCCAGACGAACAGAGCTGCTGCCAAACAGATAACGCCATAGATGATATACACCATCGAGTGGCTGTAGTTATAGAGGGGCACGAAGGTGGAACTGACCACGAAATTGCTGATCCACTGGAAGGCAACAGCGATAGCCGTAGCCTGGCTGCGGATGGTATTCGGGAAGAGTTCGGACATATACACCCAGCATATCGGTCCCCAGCTGAACATGAACGCGGCGCTGTAGATCATGATGCTGGCGACGGCTACCCACGCCGGCAAGGTCACCATGTTGATCAGTGCCACACCGGCAGCACCTACTGCCATCAGCAGCGAGCCGACGATGAGCAGCGGTTTACGACCGAGTTTCTCCACCGTGAAGATAGCAAGCAGCGTGAACGATATGTTCACTACACCCATAATGACCGTGAAGATCATCGGATTGCCGACACCCATCGATTCGAAGATACGCGGTGCAAAATAGAGGACTGCATTGATACCTACTATCTGTTGGAAGACGGAGAGCATGATTCCTACGAAGATGACGAGCCAACCGAAGGTCAGCAGCGGTTCGCGTTTCTCCGTTGCCGTAGCGTGGATATCCTGTACGATCTCGATAGCGCGCTCCGGACGATGCAGCTTGTTCAGCACTACCAGCGCCTCTTCGTCCCTACCATTGAGCGCCAAGTAACGCGGACTCTCCGGCACAAGGAGGATAAGTAACGCGAAGGTGGCTGCGGGTACACACTCGCTCACGAACATCACGCGCCAACTGGTGTTGGTCGTCCACTCCACGATTGCCGGGTCATTGATATGCGCACGGATAATAAGGAAGTTGACGAAATACACCACCAGTTGACCGAAGATGATGGCAAACTGGTTCCAACTGACGAGCGCACCACGCCGATCGGCAGGCGCTATCTCGGCGATGTACATCGGGCAAATAGCCGATGCCAACCCCACACCTATACCACCGATAATACGATAGATATTAAACACGATGAGCAGAGCCATGGTCGGTTCGCCTTTGGGCAGGATACCCGATTCCGGTGCAAACGATCCCCACGCGGAGATAAAGAACAGCAGACCCGCTATGAAGAGGGATTTCTTGCGTCCGAGACGCGAGGATAACAGTCCTGACAGGAACGCACCGATGATACAACCGATAAGGGCGGACGAGGTGCTGAAACCGTGCCAGAAGTCGGTGTAGTCGAAGTGAGACGAGGAGGAGAAAAACTGCTCCATACCCCGTTCGGCACCGGAGATGACTGCTGTGTCATATCCGAACAGCAGTCCTCCGATCACGGCCACCAGCACGATACCGAACAGGTTCAGTTTATGTTGATTGCTGCGCATAAACTACAAATTACAAATTACAAATCACAAATCACTTAGCGTACAGCGCTACGATAGCCTCATAGAGTTCTTGCTTGCCGCTGGTCTGCTTAGGCTCGCCTACTTTCTTGCCGTACTCATATACCTGCTCCAGAGTCAGCTTGCCGTCCTCAAAGTCCTTACCCATACCCTTGTCGAAACTGGCATAACGCTCTTTCAACATAGCAGGTATCGGGCTCCTCTCCATGATCTCTACGGCGTTCAGCAATGCGCGTGCGCATGCGTCCATACCCGAGATATGAGCGATGAAGATATCCTCCAGATCGGTGGAGTTACGGCGGGTCTTGGAGTCGAAGTTCGTACCGCCTGTGCCCAGACCACCGTTACGTACGATCTGCATCCATGCCTGCGTCAGCTCGAAGTTGTCGATGGGGAACTGGTCGGTATCCCAGCCATTCTGGTAGTCACCGCGGTTGGCGTCAATCGAACCCAACATACCGTTATCTACGGCTACTGCCAGTTCGTGCTCGAAGGTGTGACCTGCCAACGTGGCGTGGTTAACCTCGATGTTTACCTTGAAGTCTTTCTCCAGACCGTGAGCTTTCAGGAATCCGATAACCGTCTCGGTGTCCACATCATACTGGTGCTTGCTCGGCTCCATGGGCTTGGGCTCGATGAGGAACGTGCCCTTGAATCCCTTGCTGCGAGCATAGTCGCGAGCCATGCGAAGCATCGTAGCCATGTGCTCTTTCTCGCGTTTCTGGTCGGTGTTCAGCAGGCTCATGTAGCCCTCGCGACCGCCCCAGAACACGTAGTTCTCTGCGCCGAGCTTGATGCCGGCATCGATGGCGTTCTTGATCTGCACGATAGCACGTGCTACCACGTCGAAGTCGGGGTTCGTGCTCGCACCGTTCATGTAGCGACCGTTACCGAACACGTTGGCCGTGCTCCACAGCAGTTTGATGCCCGTTTCGTCCATCTTCACCTTCAGGTAGTCGGTGATGGCCTTCAGGTTAGCCTCGTACTCCTCGACGCTGTTGCCCTCGCTGACGAGATCCACGTCATGGAAGCAGAAATAGGGGAAACCGAGCTTCTGCATGATCTCGAATCCTGCGTCAGCTTTCTGTTTGGCGATGGTCACTGCGTCGGGACCTTCGTTCCAGGGGAAGTGTTTCGTGCCGCCGCCGAACTGATCAGCACCTTCTGCACAGAGGGTGTGCCACCAAGCCATAGCGAAACGCATCCAGTCTTTCATTTTCTTACCGGCTACTACGCGCTCTGCGTCATAGTAATGAAATGCCATAGGGTTCTTGGACTCCGGTCCTTCGTAAGCGATCTTTCCGATCTCAGGGAAATACTCTTTTGCCATAATGATATTGTTTTAATTGTTAATGAATATTCGATTTTTCGAAATATCGATATATCGACATATCGAGGATTATATTAACGCCTTCCAGCGCTCGTATGCGGCGCGGTACTCAGCTTGGTTCTTGGGTTCGATTTTCTCCAAGATTTTGAGCGTGTCGAATGCCTCTTCGGGGGTCTTGTATATGCCTGCACCTATACCTGCGCCTTTGGCAGCTCCGGCTGCGCCGTCGGTGTCGTGCAGCAGGATCGTTGCACCGCTCACGCCGGCTAAGGTCTCGCGGAAGATAGGCGAGAGGAACATATTCGCATTGCCGGCATGGATAGTGCTGACCTTGAGTCCCATCTGCTCCATGATTTCTATGCCGTACATGAACGAGAAGACGATACCTTCCTGTGCTGCGCGCAACAGGTGTGCACGCTTATGTTGCGTGAAGCTCAGCCCGTGAATCGAGCAGCCGCGTTCCTCGTTCTGCAGCATGCGTTCTGCGCCGTTACCGAATGGCAGTACGCTCAGTCCTGCACAACCGATAGGTGCTTTCGCTGCCTCGTCGTTCATCTCGGCGTACGAGAGGTCGGGGGCTACATTATGATGCATCCAGGAGTTGAGGATGCCCGTGCCGTTGATGCACAGCAAAATGCCTGTCAAGCCGTTCACGTGTATAAAGTTATTGACGCGCGCGAGGGGATCTTTCTCCGTCGAATCTGTCACGCCATATACGACACCCGACGTACCGGCTGTGCTGGCTATTTCGCCCGAGTGCAGCACGCCTAACGAGAGTGCATTGTTCGGCTGGTCGCCTGCACGATACGTCACGGGGATACCGGCTTTCAGTCCCAGCAGCTGTGCAGCCTGTTCGGTCAACCTACCCTGCTCGCCGAACGTCTCCACGATCTCCGGCAGTTTGTCGCGATCCAGCCCCAACTCGTCACGCCAGTCCATCTCGCTCACGCCGCTTGCCGTCGTGCACATCTTACCCGTCAAGCGGTAAGCGATATAATCACCCGGAAGCATAATCTTATAGGTACGCGCGTAGATATCGGGCTCATTATCTTTCACCCAACGCAGTTTGCCGGCAGTGAAGTTCGTACCGTACTGCGCTGCACGACTGTCGCACCAGATGATTGCCGGGCGCAATACGTTACCATCCTTATCCACGCATACCAACCCATGCATCTGATAACTGATACCTATTGCCGCAATTTCATTTGCGGCATTGGTGATTGGTGATTGGTGATTGGTGATTTTCGAAAGGACCTCTTTCAGCGCAATTTGCGCATTAGTCCACCACATCTCCGGCTCCTGTTCTGCCCAACCTGTCTTGTGCGAGATGATAGGTGCCTCCTGCTTGGGATACTGCGCCGATGATACCACTTGTCCGCTTGCCGACTCTACGAGCGACACCTTCACGGACGAACTTCCTATATCAAAACCTAAGAGATACATTTTTTATTTGTTATTTGTGATTGGTGATTGGTGATTGGTGATTTGTTATTTTTTAAAGTATTTTACTCCATTGAGTACATAGATGCCCGCCGGGAGGCTATCGAAGATCTCGGCTTTGCCTACGTACGCGCCCAAAACGGTATATATATGGTCGCTGGTTTGCAGCTGATGTTTGTCCTCCACCGTCTCGAAGGTCGAGGCAACAGCAGGGTCACTGATATAGGTCTCTTTGGCTACGCCGGCAACGGTGGCGATGGTAGCCGTCTGGCGGATATCGGCACTGGATGCCGCGAGTTCGAGCGTCACGTTAGCCGCCTCCACCTCGTAGCGGTGCGTCCCCTCATCGAAATAACTGAACTGCTCATATTTCACCGGAATGGTAACTTGTACGCTTTGTCCGGCAGGTATCACCACGCGCTCAAAGCCGATGAGCTTGCGATTCTTTTGGCCGTTCACTCCTACCCCGTTCCAGTTGGCGTAGAGTTGAACGACCTCCGCGCCGTCGCGCGAACCGGTGTTCGTAATCGTAGCGGTCACGTTGATCGTACCATCCACGGCTATCGATGCCGGTGCTTGCAGGTTGCTGTATGCAAAAGTCGTATAACTCAGTCCGTAACCGAAGGGATAGAGCGGCTGTGCAGCCTGACGACCGTGTTTGGCCTTGCCGTAATACATATAGGTGTACCCCCATGTGTCGATATCATAGAACATCATACCATGCTGGTCACGACGGAACATCGGATTTTCTGCTTGCTCATCGGCACGTTTCGGCAGTTCGTCGAGGCTGTTATACCACGTAGAAGTCAGCTTGCCGCCGGGGTTGATGTCGCCATAGATAGCGTCGCAGATTGCCTGGCCTTGTGCCTGCCCGCCGTACCATGCTTCCAGTATCGCCGGCACGTTGGCTTTCGCCCAACTGATATCGAGGGAAGAGCCCGACTCGAGGACGAGCACGGTATTCGGGTTAGCGGCATAGAGTGCTTCGAGCATCTGCTCCTGATTACCCGGCAAGGTGATGACATAGCGGTCGTGTCCTTCGGTTCCGGTTGCATGGTCATCTTTCTTTTCAAAGTTCGTTCCTGTAAGGAAGATCACCACGTCTGCGCGTTGTGCAACAGCTACGGCACGTGCAATCTGCGCATCGGTATATATATCGTTCACGCTTGCGGTAGGCGAATACAGATAGAGCGGTCCGGCGGTTTCGATAGCCGGTATCGGTTCGTCCACAGGGTTCGTCGGGTTGGAGAAAGAGAATGACTTGTAGTTACCGCAGTAGCTGTTGGCTCCACTGAACTTCACGAACAACGTGTGCGTACCATTTACTATTGTAGGATCCACATGCGCCTGTACGGTATCCCATGCGGTCCAACCGCCGGTGTCCTTATTGCTTACGGTCAGGAAAGGAGTGCTGTCTTTGTCGTCAAGGATAAAGGAAACTTGTCCTACGCCATTGGATTTGGCACCGCAGGTCATGATAAAATCGGTCACACCTTGCGTACCAAAGAAGACATTGTCGTAACGGAAAATGTCATTAGGAGCGGTATTTTCGAGGTTACCTGCACCTTTATCATTGTTCTCCGCACCGCGTTTGCTGACCACTGCTGCATCGAAAGGCACGGCAGGGATATCACAACTGCGGGTCTCGTTTTGTGGCATTACGAATGCCAACTTATTGGCAAATGCCTCAAACGGTGTGGTGGTATATGTCGGAGTACCCGAATAGTCGCCTAACATGATCGCATCCGCGTACGGACCGATGAGGGCAACAGATTGCGTAGTGCTGAGCGGTAATATATTGTTTGCATTCTTGAGCAAAGTCATGGATTCTTGTGCGGCACGGAGCGCAACGGCTTGATGCTCCGGTGTCTCCAGCGCAGGCACACCGCTGTTCCACGGGCACTCTGCCGGTTCGAACTCACCCAAAGCAAAACGCGTCTCGAGGATTTGCACCAATGCGCTGTCGATATCCGCTTCGGTGAGCGTGACATATCCTAATGGATCGCTCTCTTGGAATGTAGGCGAAGTGGCATTGACACCTGCGCGCTGATAGACAGCCGAACGGGATTTGAACTCACAGTTGGAGTTACAACCGGCTTTGATAGCCAGCGCCGTCGAGCGGGCTTCCATCATCACTTGATCGTCGGTAGCGTCTGCGTAGGGCGCATGAATAGAGGCGAAAGCCGGACTCTCATCCAAGGTACCTTCGGTATAGTTACCGAAATAGCCGTGTTTCACCAGACGATGGATACACGCGATGGCGGCACAATCGGAGGTGACATAACCGGTGAATCCCCACTCCTTGCGCAGGATGTCGGTCAGCAACATCTTATTTGCCGGACAAGGCAGACCGCCATGTGCCTCGGTATACCCTCTGCCGCTGGCATCTATCTCCGTCGGGTCTATGGAGAAAGCATTATACGCTGCCATCAGCGATTTGACATCCGCCTCGCGTACGCATGCCTCAAAGGCGGGCAGGTAGTACTCGCGCATGTTCTTTTCGGTAACAAACGACGTGGTCGACTGACGACCGGCTTCATAGTTATTGGCTGCAAAATGCTTCGCGCACGCAACGAGTTTAAGGTAATCCGTCGAGCGCGTACCGTCGAAGTTAGCGCCCTGGAATCCGCGAACGAACGGCACGGCCAACTCGCCCGCAAGGAACGGATCTTCGCCGTAATTCTCTTCCTCACGTCCCCAACGCGGGTCACGCGCCATGTTGATAGTAGGTGACCAGTAGTTAAGACCTTTCTGCGTATCGAGATAATAACGCCGCGCCTCGTCGGAAGTGACGGTTGCACAATCATAAATCAGTTCACGATCCCATGTAGCAGACATACCTTTGGACTCGGGGAACGATGTCGCAGCACCCGAACGGGCTACACCGTGGATGGCTTCGTTCCAATACTGATAATGCGGCAGGATCACATAATCCTGACCATTGGCATCTTTGCGGGTGATGTCTTCGCTAACGATATTGCCCAGTTGATCGACTTTCTCACGTAGGGTCAGCGAATCAACGAGCAGCTTGGCTCGCTCATGAAAACTTTTTGAGGTGTCCAGCCATGGGAAGCGCTCCAAATCTTGTGCGTTCATGGTCATTGCGGTCATCAGAATCACCGCGATTGTGGAGAGGATTTTTTTCATTGCGTATTCGATTTTGTTAAATTCAGGTGCAAAGGTACAATTTTTTCCGCATATTAAAGGGTATTTTTTTACCAAACAACAAATTCATTTGTATATTTGAAAAATTTTTCGTACCTTTGTGGTGATTTTTTACCCCAAAACACCATGAAGCGCGCCAATATTTGTCATTTGATATTTGTCATTTGTTATTTTTTAGCTATCAGCCTTCAGCTTTCCGCTGAGGAATATTCGTTGCGTTTCTATGACGATAGCAAGGGCTTGAGTCACTGGCGTACCACGCGTACCTTGCAGGACAGCACGGGGATGATGTGGATTGCTACGTACAATGGTCTGAACCGCTTCGACGGGTATCGGTTTGTGGCGTTCAAGGCAGCTGATGAAAACGGTCTGTCGATGTCTTCCGATCGTATCCGCCGACTCCAACTGACAGAAGATAATAATCTCCTGTGCCTGATTGATGACCATGTAGTGCGGTTTAACACGAAGACTTGCCGTTTTGAGGCACTTTCGGAAACAGATGAAACGACCGCCTTAGAATCAATGCAGATGAGGCGTAATCCGGATTTATGGCGAGAGAAAGAAGTATATACAGACTTAGGCAATCTGCACCTTAAGAATATTCGTCGTGACTACGAAGACCGGCAAGGCAATCACTGGTTGATTGATGACCACGGTGTGTATGTAGCCACGCCCGTACACACGCGCGGTACGCGCATTAATAAGGAAGACGTACGCGCGATGATACGTCTGCACAACGGCTATATACTGGCCTCTGCACGCAGCAGCAAGCAGGTCGTGGTCTATGACTCCGCCTTCCATCTGCTCGGGTATGTGCATCCCGACGGACGCCTGAGCAAGACACCGGCATCCTTTGGCGACCAGCCCTACTGCTTCTACGAGTCACGCGACGGCAAACACTTCTATATAGGTTGCAAACCCGGCTGTCTGCTCGAAGGTAACAATAATCCTGCCAAACCGTCTATCAAACGCCATGAACCGGTGCGCAACGTATATGAAATAGCGGAAGACTCTAACGGCACGATTTGGGCAGCAACCTACGGTTTTGGTCTATGGAAACAACAAGGCGAGACGTTTGTGCAGATTCCCGGTACGGAGGAGATGTCTATTCGTCGGTTACTGATTACGGAAGACAACTCGGTGATTGCTGCAACGACTATAGGTCTGCTCGTGCTCGATAAGAAAGGGCTAAGGCTGCACCAACGCGAAGGCAACCGTCCTAACTCGCTTAACAGCAATGCGGTGATGTGCATGTGCCGGTATAAAGGGCAACTCTATGTAGGTACAGAAGGCGGCGGTATCAACCGAATGATTGGCGGCGATATCCATGCCGATAAATTGGAGTTTGAACATATCACCCATGAAGACGGTCTTGCCAGTGATATTATCTATGACATCATGCCGTGGTCTGAGAACGAACTGCTTATCCAATGCAATAGTGCGCTGTCGATCATAAATCTTCAATCACAAATAACAAATCACAAATCACAAATAACAAATCACAAATCACAAATAACAAATTTCGGCAAATCTTTCTTCCAGACACCGGATAAACGACCTTTCATCACAGGCGAGACATGGCCTATTGATTTAGGCGACGGTCGGATAGTGATTGCGCCCATGGACGGAATGTTGGTATTGGATAAGTCCGAACTGATGCCGGATAAGGAACCTGTGCGTATTGCACTGAGCACTATCTATCTGGAAGGCAAGCCGAACTATGCCGTGGATGAACTGACCCATATCAAGCTGGCAACTAACGAACGGAGTATAGGTATCCAGTTTGCCGCTCTTGACTATCGGGACAATGAAGATATTTCCTATCAGACACGTTTTTACAAAGAGGGAGAGAAAGACCATCCGTGGGATACGCCTACCCGCCTGAGTCAATTCCTGGTACAGGACCTTACACCCGGTACGTACATCTTCGAGGTGCGCTCTACCAATGCGATGGGGCAATGGCAAGATAACACGCGCAAGTTGCTTATAACGGTTACTCCGACTTTCCGGGAGAGTACAATGGGTTGGGTGCTGCAGATAGGTTTATTGCTGCTCATTACCGTCATCATCACGCTCCAGACCTATCGTGTGCACACCCACCGCAAGCAACGCGAAGAGACGCTTAATGCATACCTTGATTTGCAGGAGAGAATGTCTGCAACAGAGAAGGAGTCCGGCCATAGCGAACCTCTTCCTATTCCGGAAATCATCGCACCGGGTCGATTAAGCAAAGATGAGGTATTCCTGAATGCATTACATAAATGGCTCGAAGAGAATATGGATAACAGTGAAGCGGTTATTGACGACCTTGCCAGCCAAGTTTGCATGTCCCGTTCATCGCTCAACCGCAAGATGCACGATCTGTTCAACCTCTCGGCGAAAGATTTCTTGCAAGCCGCACGCATCAAGCATGCCGCCCAACTGCTCCGTACCACAGATATGGCAGCCAAAGAAGTTGCCTATTCATGCGGTTTCACGGATCCCAAATATTTCGCAAAATACTTTAAGGCCAGCATCGGTCAAACCCCGACAGAATATAGGACGCAAGCAGAATAAGGGGAATAATACGCCTTTCACACAAGAATTACAGTGGGAGGGAGGGTGAATACAATGAGAGACGGCTATGTTGTCGTCTCTCGGATGTGGTTACAAACGCTTGGAGGCGTCGTAGGATTCAATCGTTTTGCTCTATATCAGCACGGTCGTGTCCCCGCGCTGGACGTATTGGCTGGAGGTTGTCACGGTGCGGGTGACGTTGCAGGAGCTTACCAGCGCACCACAGGCAACAACGCACAACAGCCCTGCAAAAATCATAAATAATCGTTTCATAGAATCTCATTTTGTCCAAAATTACCAAAAATTTACCCAAAAAATCCGATGAATAATTTTCGGTCAACTATTAAAAACTATTAAAATCTATTTCCGATGAATATTTGAGTCTATTAAATACTAATCCATTGTAATAGT
>Ga0310696_10003581_pt1 | contig 19327 bp, 17 predicted proteins | sample AusTroGonzalo_MG_4_FD_203885 | JGI IMG/M metagenome (GOLD analysis project Ga0310696, IMG submission 203885) | Bovine rumen microbial communities from tropical cattle in Woodstock, Queensland, Australia - Gonzalo_02 (v2) (version 2) | ecosystem: Host-associated > Mammals > Digestive system >... | reverse complement strand
TCAAGATCGCCAACGGCGTCGCGGAGAAGAAGCCTGTCGAGGAGTGGTTCAAGGCACAGGGCAGATACAAGCACATGCTCAGGCCTGAGAACGCAGACCTCGTCAAGCAGGTCCAGGAAGAGATCGATCGCAAGTGGGACAGACTCCTGAAGCTGTCGAAGCTCTGAAAACCCTAACAGGGTGGCCTTGCGCCACCCGTTCACTTTCTTTTTAGGAACAGTTTTTCCTGTACTGGCACAATCATTCGGATTATCTGCCGAAGTAAAATGATTATATCTTTTGATTATGATACGAAACCGTGAAGAACTGTCTCATCAAGGCCATCACAGCGTGAGAGGAAAGGAATAACATGGTTTCTCCGGAATCTGAATATATGAGTTTGAGAGGCGAGATAACCGCCAGGGTGAGCGCATCGTACCAGATATCGATATTTGCCTACACCGCGACCGCGGCAGTCTGGGCACTGTCGTTCCAATTCGTCACGCCCAACGCCAATGCGCTCTTTTGGCCTACGATCCTCGGAGTTCCGATCGTGATCTGTATCTTTGCAGGAAAGATCACCAATCACAATACGATAATGATAGCCGAGATCGCTTCATATCTGCGCAAATTCCATGAGCAGATCCCTGTACTGGATAATAACGGTAAATTGACCACGCCTTCCTGGGAGACACTGTGGGGCCGTAAGCAGATTTTCAACAACAGGAAAAGAAGATTCGCGCACCAGAATGACTATGAGAGCATCGTCCATCTAGCATATCTGGTGGTAGGTGTCTCGGTCTTCGCATTGATCGTGATAACATTCGGAAATGTGATGAGTATAGACACCACTGTGCTGTCCATCTTCGATACGGATTACAGCACTGCGGATTGGATAGTCGCATTGGTATGTTATTTCGTCTGTGTCGTTCTTCCTGCATCCTACATGTTCATAGTGATGGATCCCAAGAAGGTAGAGGAAGGGACCTACAAGAGAATCGGAAAAGGCTGGGACGATCCGCGTCTGTTCGATGAGAGACTGTGGGATTGATCCGATCATTTCTTCACAGGGCGGGCTGGCGAGCCGACAACCGTGGTGTGTGAAGGGACGTCATGGGTGACCACCGAACCGGCGCCGATGGTGACGTAATCGCCGATGGTGACGCCGGGCATGATTATTGCGTTCGCTCCTATCCACACCTTGCTGCCGATGGTCACATCCTTTCCCATTATCCTTCCCTTGTGGCGTTCATCCGCGTCGCGGGGGTGTTCCACAGCGATGATAGTGACGTTAGGGCCGACCATCACATCGTTGCCGAATGTGACGATTCCCACGTCAAGTATCGAACAGTTGTAATTGAAGTAGTTGTTCTCTCCCAGCCTGATGTTCCTCCCCACATCGCAGTTGAAGGGTACGACGATCTGGGATCCAGAAGGCATCTTGTAGCCGAACAGGTCCTCGAAGAGTCTGTCTCTTTCTTCGGGGGTTGTTCTGTAATCCATTAGCTGGAGACATACCCTTCTGGAATGTTCGAGATTGTCGACATGATAATGGAAATCCGGGTCATCGGTGCTTATGAATTCCTTCCTGGAACGTTCCAGATATTCCTCGTAACTTCCCATGTTATCAGTCCGGCGGATAATCACTTCTTCACGGTATGTGGATCAGAATAAGGAAAGGTATGCCGATCAGTATAAGTGCCAGACCTATCAATTGCATCCTCGTTTTTGCCGACTTCGGGGTCATCTTCTTCTTCATCTCGACGGTAGCGAAGGGATGCGTTATCAGTATCAGTCCCTGAAGGGCGAACATTATCGTTACACCCAGTCCGTAGAAGATGATGATGAACGGGATGGATACGATGAGAGCTATGATCATCAGCGGCTTCCTGCGTGACCTGTACTTGTCCTCCTCATCGAAGTAATCCAGGTACTTCTTCCTGCAATCGAAGTCGCAGTATTCCTTGTTGGTCTCCTTCCCGCAGTACTTGCACTTCATCTATGCGGGTAACGGAATCGTGATATAAAAAATTGAATTTGGGGGTTTCCCCCCAATGGTTTCAGGTTCACTTGATGAGAGTGACCAGAGCGTCGACTGCCCAGCAGCCCTTGCCCTCGTCGCCGACGATGACAGGGTTGATCTCGAGTTCCTTGATCTCGGGGTTCTCGACGGAGATGAGGATCAGTTTCCTGATGGTGTCCTTCATCGCCGGGATATCCGACTTGGTCATTCCGCGTGCACCGGACATGAGCTTGTATGCCTTGGTGGTGGTGATCATCTCATCGAGCTGTTCCTCGCTCATGGGCACGTGTGCCTGTGAGATCTCCCTCAGGATCTCGACGAAGATTCCTCCGAGACCGAATGAGATGACGGGCCCGTACTGCGGGTCCCTGATCATCGAAAGGATGACCTCTTTACCGGAGACCATCTGTTGTACGGAGACTCCTACGAGTTTTGCTTCAGGCTTCGCTGCCTTGCATGAGGACATGATCTTGTTGTATGCCGCTCTTGCTGCTGCCTCGTCCTTGACTCCGACAACGACTCCTCCGACATCGGTCTTGTGCTGGATGTCAGGTGAGATGATCTTCATGACCACAGGATAGCCGATCTTGTTGCATGCGTCTGCAGCTTCCTGTTCGGATGTAACGGTAGCTTCACCGGGGATGGGGAGCTCGTATGCCTTGAAGATCTCCTTTCCTTCTGATTCGGTGAGTGCCCTGTTCTCTGCCTTGGCCTTGTCGATGATGGCCTTGCTGACGGCCCTTCCTGACTTCTTGGGCATTGCCATGGGCGTGCAGGGGATCTGTCCGCGGACCGTGTATTTCCTCAGGAGATCCAGTGCGTGTACGGCTCTGTCAGGTGTTGGGTAGGTCGGGAGACCTCCTGCCCTTGTGATGTCCGCTGCCTTGGAACACTTGGTTCCTCCGGCCCAGCAGACTGCGATGGGGACCTTGATCTCGTCCTTGATCCTTACGAGGTTCTCGGCGACCGCTTCGAGGTCCGCTGTGTCAAGAGGCGAACCCATGACGACCAGCCCTCCGACCGAGGGGTCTTCCTGGACGATCTTGATGGTCTGCTCGAAGTATTCCGCTTTAGCGTCTCCTCTGACATCGATGGGGTTGGTGACTCCGGCGACAGTGGGGACCTCTGTCCTGATCCTCTGGATGGTCTCGGGCGTGAGTTTTGCCGCGCTGATGTACTTGGCATTGTATGCCGCATCAGCAGACATGACTCCAAGACCGCCTGCGTTTGTGATGATACCGATGCAGTCCTTGTCCATGTGGTCGAATGCGTGGAACATTCCGAATGCGTCGTACAGCTCATCCAGGTCCTTTGCCCTGGTGATGTTGAGCTTCTTGAATATGACGTCATTGACGGCATCCGATCCTGCGATGGAACCGGTGTGCGAGGATGCTGCGGCTCCTCCGGCTGCGGTGGAACCTGCCTTGAAGATGATGATGGGCTTCTTCACAGGCATTGTGCTGACTGCATCGACGAATGCCTGTCCGTTGGAGATACCCTCGCAGTACATTCCGATGACCTTTGTGTCCTCGTCCTTTGAGAGGGCGTGGAACAGTGCAGCCTCGTCCACATCGCACTTGTTACCGAATGTGATGAACTTCGCGATACCGACATTGAACTGGTATGCCCAGTCGAGCATGGATGAACCGACTGCACCTGACTGTGAGAAGATGGACAGGTTTCCTGCCTTGGGCATCTGTTTCGCAAATGTGACGTTGACCTTGTTGTGGGGGTCCATGTTACCGAAGCAGTTCGGCCCGAGGATCCTGATACCGTATTCCTTGGCCTTGGCGATGAGCTGCTTCTCGAGCTCTGCACCCTCGGGGCTGTCCTCCTTGAATCCTGCGGTCAGGATGATGGCGTATCCGATTCCCGCTGCCTTCAGGTTGTCCATTTCGGGAACTACGAACGAGTTCTTGATCGAGATGACAGCGAGGTCGATGGGCTTGCCGACTTCCATGACACTCTTGTAGGCCTTGAGTCCCTGGATCTCAGGGTTCTTGGGGTTGATGGGATAGATCTTATCTTTATCGAAACCTGCGTTGATCAGGTTCATTACAAGCATACCGCCGATCTTCGATGTGTCGTTGGACGCACCGATGATGGCTATCGACTCTGGTTTGAGGAAACCTTTCATGAAGGTCGGAATGTTGGTCTCCTTTATTATAGGTTGTGTAATAGCAAGGACTCAAAATGCAATCTTCGTATCAATTATACGAAATTCGATTTTCCTATAAGATAATGAAAAATCAGAAACAATGTTACGAAATTCGTAATGATTCGGTATTATTATCCGATTTCCGTAAATCAACGACAACGGTATACGTCTATTGACGACTAAAACATCGATTATCAAATGTCCACTTCGACAAAAGGGAGAGGGCATATGCCCTCAGAAGTTTCACAGGATACCCATGTCGGTGAGCTTCTCGGGAAGATACTTGTCCGTGACGTAGTCGAGACCGTATTTGGCCAGAGCCTGCTGCTCAGCCTTCTTCTTCATGTCGAGCATTGCCTGTATCTCTGACACCCAGAACTCATCCTTGAACCTCGGATCGGAGAGTTCTGCGTTGAGTGCTCCGATATCCTTGTCGGACAGCTTGTCGGTAGGCAGATCGTAGTTCAGGATGTCTGAAGCGGTGATGCCTATGAACTGTGCTGTTGGTGTAGCAAGGTAATCCGAGATGTGTGCGGTCTTGATTGCACCGTATGCGACGGATGCGAAGATACGGAAAGACCACGGATCACCGTCGGTGAAGACTGTGACTGGCACATTGAATTCCTCGTTGAGTCTCTTGATCAGACGCCTTGTACTCCTGGTGGGCTGACCGCTCAGATGTATGAGTGCGCAGTTGAACTTCTCAGGGAACCCGTTCTCGATGAGACGGGCGTACATTCCTCCTGTCTCAATAGCCATGACGAAGTCAATCTCCGGCTTCTTGATGTCGAACGTTTCCTTCTCAACTGAATAGGGAATACCGAATCCTGTCTCGGAGACATCGTCCATGCAGTTGAACACCCTCATTCCCTTCTTGGTCATGGTACCGAAGTTGAGGTTACCGTAGACGTGCGAACTACCTTCCTCGGGCCTGAGCTTGAAGTCCTCCCTCATGCAGCTCGATACTGTCTCAAGATCCTCTGCAAGGAGGTTGCTCTCATCCTGGGAGTGGAACTTGGCATGTCCCCAGCCTTCTGAGATGTAATACATCTCCCTTAAGGTGGATGACTTGTTGTTCCTTATCATATCCTCGATGAAATCCACGGTGTAGACCGTCCTGAGCATCATGGTGGCCCCCTGGACGGTCTTTGCGGTACGCGAGGACTGGAGGTTTCCGTATTTCCATACGTCATATCTCGGATCGAATTCGATGTTCTTCTTCGACCTGAGAGGGAGCGACATAGACGGCACTTCTCCCTTATCCATCTGGTTGTAAAGCGATGCGATGATATCGGTCAGGTTGTCGACCGCTTTCTTCTGTCTCTCATTCATCTCCAAGGTCTTCCACCTCCTCTACTGCTTCGGCGTCGGTATCGTCTACGACGTAATCGGAATCCATCTCGGTGATCTCCATTCCCTTGATTCCCCAGTCTCCGGGCAGCTGGTCCGCACCCATGACTATCACGGGGTTGATTCCCGAGACGTAGATGTCATCAGGGGAGAACACGTCGCACATCTCGCCTGTAAGCTCGAAAGAGACCTCGACGCTCTTGGATGCGGGTATGTTGTTCAGCGTCCAGGTCGTCTTGCCTTCGTCGTTCATCTCCGTGAAGTATTCGTTGCTGAACAGCGTGATGTTCACAGCTTCTTTGGGAAGCTGGGCATGGAGGCACATGGACCTCTCGCTGGTCGTATAGTTGTAAATGGTGTACTTGATCTCACGATGCTTCTTCTTGATGGTCCTCGTGCTGGGTTCTATCCAGACCACATTCATTATCTTCGAGATGGTCCTGTCAAGATTGGGCACCGGCAGATCTAGGAATTTAGCTGACTTCTCTGCGAATTCGGGAAGGATCTCGTGGACGATCTCGAATTTGGCATGGGTCTTCTTTCTTCTTTCTTCCTTGTTGAGGTGTGTCTTGAGGCTTCTGGCACATAGTTTCAATGCCAGTTCTATCTCGCTGACGATCTCGGGAAGATCGGCTACCGCTTCTTTACCTTCCGATGTGAACGGTACCTTGGTGGAAGCTATGTGGACAAGGAATATTGCCGGTCCGAAGGGTATTCCCTTTCCTCCCCTCTGCTCCAGTCCGTATCTTCTCCAATCCACGTTGGAAACTGCTTTGGTGATGGCGCATGCTCCCGGCTGGAACAGCAGTGGTACGCGGTTGGCGAATCTGAGGATGTTGACCTGACTGTCCGCAGGAATGTCTCCGCCGTAGACGATTCCCGCCTCTACGACGAACGGGTTGCCGTTCACGGATTTGGGCGCCCTGGTGATAGGCGGCGCGTAGTAATCGGGGCGCATGCCTTCGAGGACGTGCATCAGTCCCTTCTTGATCAGCGTATCGCCGATAGGCGAGAGACAATCGGTCGGAGGGGCCATGATCTTCACGGTCTCGATGGCCTTGACCATCCTCTTGCAGTCCTCGTGAGTGAGATCCTTCGGCTTCTTGTTCTCGTCGATCTCGGCCTTCTCGAGGATCTCCTCGGCGATCCTTGATGTGACCCTTGAGAAGTCATTGGTCAGGAACGCTTTGGCGGTCTTCTGCTGGGTGTTCTGCGATAGTTTGAGGATGTCTCCGATCTCCATTCCCGTGGGGTGGGGCTTGATCTCCTTCGATTTTGTGGGCATTATGTCCGTTGCCCTCTCGAAGATAGTGGTCTTGCCGTCGGGGTCTATGAATGTGATCTTGGAATGCGGATTGACGATGGCGGTGTTCTTCAGGTATTCGAATATCGACTGTTTACCTGTGATGTACCTGCCCTTGATGGTGTACTCTATGCTGGTGCCGTGCTCCTTGCCTTCCCAGGTGAAGGGTTTGTCATTCGTTATGAGCGGACGGTTGACCTTGGTGTCGATGATGATGTCCATTCCCCACGCGACCTCATCCTCTCCTTCGATCTTGGATTGGATATGGGCGGGCTTTCCGGTCGTTATGTAACCGTACATGACCGTAGCGGAGATACCGATACCCTGCTGTCCTCTCGACTGTCTGAGGGCGTGGAATCTCGAACCGTAAAGCAGACGTCCGAACACGTTTCCCATCATCTTGTGGACGATACCTGGTCCGTTATCCTCGACCGTTATCGTGAATTCATCGTCGGGGAGACGTACCATCTTCACCATGATGTCCGGAAGGATGTTGGTCTCCTCACAGGCATCCAGAGAGTTATCGACCGCTTCCTTGATCCCCATCAGAAGGGACTTGGAACGGGAGTCGAATCCCAAGATATGTTTGTTCTTCTCGAAGAACTCCGTGACGGAAATCTCCTGCTGCTTCGCTGCCAATTTCTCGGCTGACGGGACGGTCTTCCTGGGGGCCGTCTTAACCTTATCATCAGTGTCAGAGCGCATCCAGACAGGTTATCGTTTTGTTATTATTAAAAATATGGTCTGGCGTTTCCAAATCAACGCAATTTACGTCGATTGACGTACATCATTATTTAAGTCTGCCGTCCATCCCCTTTCTCATAAAATGGGGTTGTCAACCAATGACGAACAAGCTCGATCCGAGAAGAAACCAATGCATGCTCACAGGTAAATTTGCCAAACAGGGATACGACTGGTGGTGGCACTCGTTCACCGCCAGGAACGAGGAGACAGGTCAGGAGAGGCCCTTCTTCATCGAATACTTCGTATGCAACCCTGCATTGGCCCAGGACACCCCGGTTTTCGGACAGCTCCCCGAGAACAAGGAGAAAGGTGTCAAACCCTCATACCTGATGGTCAAGGTGGGTACATGGGGAGAGGACGGAGTGCAGGTGCACCGTTTCTTCCCCTGGAAGGACATCGACGTACACTTCAAGACACCGTTCTCGGTCACCGCGGATGATTGTTTCTGCAACGACAAGGAGATGAGAGGAAAGGTCTCGCTCACTAAGGAGGAATCGGAGGCTCACCCCGAATACATCTGCGAGTACGGAGACTTCGAGTGGGACATCAAGATCGAACCCAAGATCGCCTTCAATGTCGGATACGGTGCAGGCGGATTCTTCCGTGCGCTCAAGGCATTCCAGATGTTCTGGCATGTCGAAGGTATGAAGACATACTACGACGGATGGATCACGTTCAACGGGCAGAAGTACCTCGTGACGCCCGACACCTGTTACGGATACGAGGACAAGAACTGGGGAAGCGACTTCACCACACCCTGGGTATGGCTTTCCTCATGCGACCTCACGAGCAAGATCACAGGAAAGAAACTCGAGAACAGTGCGTTCGACATCGGCGGCGGAAGGCCCAAGGTCGGACCCTTCTACCTCGACAGGAAGCTCCTGGGAGAGCTCTACTATGAGGGCAAGGACTACGAGTTCAACTTCTCCAAGTTCTGGACCAGGTCCAAGACCAAGTTCAACTGCTACGAGAACGACACTCAGATCGTATGGCATGTCGAGCAGAAGGCTTCCGGGGCAACGCTCATCACTGACATCACCTGCGAGAAGAAGGATATGGTGTTCGTGAAGTACGAGGCACCCGACGGCCAGATGAGACACCTCAGGCTCTGGAACGGAGGAAACGGTGTCGGAACCCTCAAGCTCTATAAGGGCAAGGAACTCATCGACGAGATCGAGGCCAAGCACATCGGCTGCGAGTACGGTGAGTACGACAAGACCACTCCCTACGAAAGCATGGAGTGAATGAGAAACAGGGGTCTCTGACCCCTTCTTCCTTTTTACCAATTTACTGAAGTCTGGAATACGTCGGGATGTAGTCCTCGACCTCGCTGTCGTCGATCTCCTCGGAGGTCCTGTTCATGAATGCGATGAATGCGAAGACTATTGCCAATGTGACGATGAGAAGAGCGAACCTCATGGGTATGGAATCGATGGTTATCCAGTAATCCGTACCGATGGTGGTGAACGGTGCGGCTATGAGTTTGGCGACGAACATGTGCAGCGTGAACAGGACGATGGAGTTCACGCCTGCGAATCTGAAGATGTCAGAGACCACAGGCACCCTGATTATGAACGCGCTGATATACATGAGGACTATTCCGCACGATATCGAAAGCAGAAGGTATGTGAACACGGACCATCCGCCGTATTCTCCGAAACGTGAGTTGTAGATATTCGTGCCTGAAGGGATCAGGACGATGCAGATCACAGACAGCACTATCAGACATGCGAAGATCAGCCAGTACTTCTTCTCGCGGTATCCGTTCTCAATATACTCGGCCACATTGTATTTCCTGAGCAATGCTCCGGTAAGGAGGAACGCTGCGACAACAGGACCGATCTGTGCCGAGAAGGGGAGCTGGACATTGATGGTCGCCAGATACAGACCGGTGATGCCCATCAAAGAAAGGATCGTGATGACACAGTGCTTCCAGTCGTCAAGGACGCTGTCCGCGATCGCGTAGAATATTATCAATCCTACTGCAAGGATCTGAAGATAGTAGAATCCTGCTGAGATATCATAAGGTGCCAGGACGAGTCCTGCACTGAAGCCGACGGCCCCGATATCCTTGAAGCATCCTTTTCCGATGATGATCTCCAGTACGTTGCTGAGCAGGTCATATTGGCTGAGGTCATATCCTAAAAGCCACATGTACACGTACATGGAACACGTGAGCACCACGGTTGCTACGACCAACGTGACCACGAGCGGGACTACGCGATGTTTAACATTCGTTCTGAAGTCCTTGCCGCTCTTGTAAAGATAGCCGGTGATGACCATGAACATGGGCAGAGCCGCATAGGCAAGCTCAGCTACGTTGAAACCGCCATAGACGCCGTCAACCCCTCGGCCTAAGCCGAACATTATGTGCACTGTTATGACACCTATTATGGCGGCCCCTCTCAGAATGTCAAGGGACTTAATGCGACTGACCGTAGCATCCATTTGGTCTGTCAATGTCTCAGAATAAAAATTGATGACCTCATATATTAGTGCTGGGTCTGTTGACCGTCATTTTCGGCCCGAAAAATGAAGAAATCGTGCCAGATTGAGAAAATCGGATCACTTCTTCTTCTCGCTCTCCGCGACCACGATCTCCTCTTCTTCATCGAATTTCGCACCGCATTTCGGACACACTTCCGCATCCTCGGGGATCATCGAACCGCACTCGGAGCACTGGACCATCTCGACCTTCTTCTCTGTCTTGTTCTCGGCAGAGTCGATGTATACGACTTCCTCCTCCTCGTCGAAGGTAGCGCCGCACTTGGGGCAGACCTTGGCATCTTCGGGGATCTCCGCACCGCATTCCGAGCACTGCACCATGTCCACCTTCTTGTGCCTGAGTTCGTCGGGCACGTCGATGTACGCTCCGCACTTCCTGCAGCATGTCTCTCCGGGAAGCACGATCGAACCGCACTCCTTGCAGCGTCCGTATCCCTGGGGGTACAGGCGTCCCTCGGCCTCCATCCTTGCCCTGGTCTTCTCCAGGTTCCTTCTGGAGATGGTGGTGAGGATGATCATCAGGTAGAACAGCACGATGATGATTCCGCAGCTGTACGCGTTGTAGAGCAGACAGAACTTGGTCATGTCGGAGTCGTTGATGAGATCGGTGTAGTAACCGGATGCTGAAACGGTCGTGACCTCACCGTTCTTAGCTTCGAAATGATACTGGTAGGCGAAGCCCTGCGGGATGTTGTCTATCCTCACCGAATATACTCCGGCCGTTGGCGTGACAGCATGTTCGAAGCTCTCTCCGGACGTCTTGGTGATGAACTGGTATGTCACAAGCTGGACCTGATAGAAGCAGAACTTCACATCGCCCGTTCCGTCGTACTGGAATGTTACATCGACCCCTCCGTTGGAGTATGCGAACGTGACATCGTGGAACTGGCTGTCGCTGAACTCCTGGTAGTGGCTTCCGTTCTCCAGCATGGGTTTGGAGACAACCATCGCACCGAATACTGTCAGTATTGCGAAGAAGACCACACCGAATATCACCAGGAACTGTATCTTGCTGAGACCGAAGAATTTCGGGATGTACAGAGCCACACATGCAACGACCATGTAACCGATGCCGCAGCATTGGCTGAACACGCCGAGATACATCAGCAGTATGCCCAGTCCGATAGCTATCACCATACCCAGGATCATCGAGGGTTTGGTCTTCAAGAACTTCTGTAAATTGGATTGGGGGGCCTGCTGCTGTTCCATCGGTTGGGTGATGTATTGACTGTATATAAACTCAAATCACAGCATGTGAAAAACAAAGGACATTAAATAAAAATAGCAAATGGCCATCATCAAAGACAAGGAGGGTTCTGATGGCTACCATCGAGGAGCAGATCAAGGAATTGGAGGAGCAGATCTCCAAGACCAAGTACAATAAGGCCACCGAAGGCCATATCGGTAAGCTCAAGGCCAAGATAGCCCGCCTGACCATGGAAGATGAGAAGAGAAAGTCTTCCAAGGGTAACACCAAAGGTTTCTATGTCAAGAAGGCAGGGAACGCCACAGTCGCACTGGTGGGATTCCCCAGCGTCGGTAAGTCCACCCTCCTGAATCAGCTCACCGGCGCGAAATCCGAGGTTGGTGCGTACCACTTCACGACATTGGATGTCGTCCCGGGAGTGATGGAGTACAACCACGCCAAGATTCAGATCCTGGATATGCCCGGTCTGATCAAGGATGCTTCCAGAGGAAAGGGAAGGGGAAGGGAGGTCATCGCCGCCGCAAGGTCTGCGGATGTGATCCTTCTGGTCGTGGATGTCTTCAACCCCGACATATCCGTTCTTTTCAATGAATTGTACAATGCAGCGATACGTCTGAACCAGCACAAGCCCGACGTCACGATCACGGGCGGAGAGCAGGGCGGCATCCAGGTCAAACCTACGGTGAAACTGACAAAGATCACCGCTGAGACGATCAAGGACATGACTGCAGCATACGGTTATGTGAACGCAACGGTCGTTGTGCGTGAGGACATCAACGTCGAACAGATGCTGGATGTCCTTGCAGGCAACCGTGTCTACATCAAGGCGATCATGGCAATCAACAAGGTGGATCTGGTCCAGCACGATGAATTGGAGAAGGCGGAGGAGAAGAACAAGATGTACAGACTCTTCCCCGTATCCGCCGCAACCGGTCTGGGGATGGATGAGCTGAAACAGGGACTGTACGACACCATCGACATGATCCGTATCTACCTGAAACCTCAGGGACAGGAGGCGGATATGGAGGTCCCGCTGATCGTCAAGCGTGGCAATACCATCGGTGACGTCTGCGAACTGATCCACAGGCAGTTCCGTACCAACTTCAGATACGCGATGGTCTGGGGTAAGAGCGCCAAGTTCCCCGGACAGACGGTCGGATTGGACCATGTCGTAATGGACGAGGACATCGTATGTATCATCGTCAAGAAGAACTTCTGACATCTGGCACTTGTTATCATCGCCAATTCTGTCGCTGACTATGTTTTTATAGGCCACATACATTCGGCTGAATATGATCCAACGCCCGCGCGGAACAAGGGACTTCCTTCCGGATGAGATGGAGAGGAGAAGACACTACGAAGGTATCCTGAGAGGTGTCGCCAAGACATTCGGTTTCAGGGAGGTCGCCACGCCTATCTTCGAGTATGCGGAATTGTTCATCCTCAGGTCCGGACCCAATGTGCTGAAGGAGCTCTACAACTTCAAGGACAAGGGGGACAGAGAGGTCGCGCTCCGTCCGGAGATGACCGCGCCGGTGATCCGTATGTTCGTCAACGAGATGAGCAACGAGCCCAAACCGATCAAGATGTTCTACTTCGGCCAGTGTTTCAGGTACGAGAGGCCGCAGAGCGGAAGGTACAGGGAGTTCTTCCAGTTCGGTGCCGAACTTATCGGAAACCCGAACCCCGAGACCGATGCAGAGGTCATCGGAATGGCCGCATCGATGATCAAAGCCCTCGGACTGAAGGAGTACAGGTTCAGGATAGGACACATCGGTGTTCTGAAACAGAGGATCGCCGATGCCGGAGTTCCCAAGGAACGCATGGCCGAGGTCCTCCAGAAACTGGATAAGAAGCTGTATGACGAGGCCGAACCTCTTCTGAAGGACATCGGAGTCAAGGATGATGCCATAAAGGACATCTTCAAGCTCACAGAGACCGTCGGAGGAAAAGAGGTCCTTTCCGAAGTGCCCGGAGACGTTGGAGATTATCTCAGGAAGGTAGTGGACATCCTGTCCGCGATGGGTGTCGATGATGTATTGATCGATCTCGGTGTCGTCAGGGGATTGGACTACTATACTGGAATGGTCTTCGAGGCTGAAGCACCTTCATTGGGTGCGGAGAAGCAGATCTGCGGAGGAGGTTCCTATACACTGTCCGAACTCTTCGGCGGAGAGAAGGTGTTCTCCACCGGATTCGGAGTCGGATTCGACAGGATCCTTCTTGCCATAGAGAAGGAAGGCCAGACCTATCAGAACGAGGGAATCGTCGCATACGTTCTGCCGGTTTCCGATGACGTGAAGATGGATGCTTACAAGATAGCAGCGAAACTCCGTTCCGCTGGTATCTCTACAGATGTGGAGATTATGGGACGCAAGATGGGCAAGGCCATGAAGTACGCATCGGGACTCGATGTCAAATATGCGGTCATCGTTGGTGCTCAGGAGCTCCAGCAGGATTCTGTCACCGTCCGCGACATGGTCAGCGGAGAGCAGAAGCTAATCAAGATCGACTCATTGATCGATGAACTGTCGTAATATCATTCTGTGACAGTCTCTTCTTTCTTACCACCGAACTGGATGTTTAGCAGTATGACTGCGAAGAGTATCATCAGTATGCCGAGGAAGTTTGCTGCTGTTGGTGATTCGTTGTAGATCAGGAATCCTGCTATCGTGGCGACCATCGGTTCTATGAATGCCATGACCGAAGCTATTCCCGCATCCAATCCGTGGAGTCCGTAGTTGTACAGGAAATACGGCAGAGTCGTGATGAGGATACCAAGTGCCAGCATCCACATTAATGCTCCATCTACATTGATCGCCACATCAGCCATGTGGGGAAGGTCGGAGAACGGGATCAGACATATCCCTGCGATAAGGAATGTGTAGAATGTCAGAGTGAACGGGTGATACTTCCTGAGCGCGAACTTGCTGAATATGGTGTACAGAGCATATCCGATGCCCGATCCGAGTCCGAGCAGGAAACCTGTCAGGTTGAAGCTTTCCCCGATGACCCCTGAGATCAGCAGGCATCCTGTGAATGCCATCACCAATGATAGCCCTTTTTGCTTCGTCAGTTTCTCCTTGAACACGAACATGGACATGATCACGACGAAGAACGGTGCCGTGTACAGGAGAACAGAAGTCATGGAAAGGGAGACGATCTGTGCCGCCTCGAAGTAGAGGATGTTGAATGATATGATACCGATCACACCTGTGCCGAAGAACATCCAGATGTCCTTGGGGTCGATCTTCAGCAGTTTCCTGTCATAGATCGCAAGGATGATCAGCAGTGACAGTGCAGTCACTATGCATCTGACCTCGGTGACCTGTATGGAATCCAGGCCCCTGTCGTTGAGCTGTCTTGAGAAAACACCGATCACACCCCAGAAACTGGCGGCGATGACTATGGCGATGATTGACAGCATCCTCTTGTCGGTCATTGGGACTTTGCATAAAAGGAAGATATTTAATCCTTATACCGGAAGCATCAGTGCCTGTCCATCTCGGCATTGAGCAACGCATCGGCCCTGGACACCATGGGATTCTCACGTTTCACATGGGTGAACTTCACATTAGGTATCAGGGAGGACATCGCTTTGGCATCCTCGTGGAGTTTCCTTATGTTGGGGGATTTCACCTTGTATTCACCTCTCATCTGTTTGATGACCAGTTCCGAATCCATGACGAACTCCACATCCTTCTCCTTCATCTCCAGGGCCTTACCGATGCCTGCGATCAATCCTCTGTATTCCGCATAGTTGTTGGTGTTCGTTCCCAGGAACTCGGTGTGCTCGTGTATGATATTGCCATCTCTGGTGACGACGATGGCATACGCGGAAGGTCCCGGATTGCCTCTGGATCCGCCGTCGGAATAGATGACGAGGGACATCAGTAGGTGAACTCCTTCTTGACGCGGTTGTTCTCGTCCACGAGAACGACCTTTGCCTTTATCTGCTCATCAGTGAGCTCATAACTCATGATGATGACCTTGTCGCCGATGTTGCACAGGTGTGCGGCCGCGCCGTTCAATGCGATGATGCCTGAACCGCGCTCTCCCGGCAAGGTGTATGTTTCAAAACGGTTGCCGTTGTTGACGTCCGCTACAAGCACCTTCTCGCCCAGCCATATCCCTGCTTTGTCCAGCAGGTCCTGGTCGACGGTGATGCTTCCCTCGTAGTCGAGTCTGGTCTCGGTGACCGTCGCTCTGTGGATCTTGCTGCGGAGCATCCAACGCATGGGTACTCCTATCTTTGTCGGATTAATGAATGTTTGTATTGCAACACATAGGCAAACAGCGGTACGGGTTTATTGGATGTATACTCCAATTATGTTGAAAATGGGGAATTTTAAATAATCAGTAACACGAATTTTCAAATCATTATATACTTAGATATGAATCGAATTGTCATGAAATTCAGGGCATTAGTGCTGGTAGTCATCGGATTATTCCTGATGACGAACATCGCATGCATCATGACCAGTATCGATGATTCGTCCGCTGATCCCGCATACTCCGTAACGGATGACCGCGGAAAGACGATCAATTTCGATAATCCTTTTGAGTATGTAGTAACACTGGGATTGGCTTTTACATCAACTACGGTAGAAATCGGAAAGGAATCCAAACTGATCCTCGTCGACACAGGTTCGAAGGATGCTCTCCCCGCGGGCAGCACCGTTCCCACCATCTCCACATCAAGTTATACCGACGTGGCGAACAAGATCGGTACGATCGTTGCTGAGAAAAGCATCCAGAAGGACGATGTCCTTGTTGTGATGTACTCCTATTCCTCTTCCGGACTGACCACGTTGGCTGAACAGGGATACAACAACGTCATGGGATTCTACCCCAAGTCCTACGATGACGTCGTCACATACGTGGAGAAGATGGAGACGCTCATGGGAGCTGACCACTCCAAATCCCAGGAGATGGCAACATTCGCTTCTGGCGTCGTCAGCAAGATCGCCGATTACACCGGCGAGAAGGTGAAGGCCGTTTATGTCTCGTACAGCAGCAGCACCTACAAGATCGGTAATAAGGATTCGATCGCCACAAGTATGATCGAGAAGTGCGGAGCGATCAACGCAGGATATGATTCCAGCAAATCGTCCTCGACCTATGCACCTACGGAAGGCGTCGGACCGTTCCTTCTGAACAAGATCAACAACGAAGGTCTGAAGGTCATATTCCTTGACGGAAACTACACCGGAACGGCAGCGGATTTCGTTCAGGAACAGTCCCTTACCGGAAAGGATGTGAAGGTATACAAGCTGGATAAGACATGGAACAGCTACACCCCGGACATCACCGACGGTCTGAACTACATGTCGAAATGCCTGTATCCGTCGATCTTCGGAAACCCTGACGGCGATGACAACAACGCTTTCAACTACACCCCGGTCATCATCGGTGTTGTAGTGGCAGTAGTCATCATCGGTGCCGCATTTATTATAATCAGAAGGCACTGATACGGGAAAAAAGGTGATAGAGTGGGAATGAAGAGACTGCCTCTATTGGTGATATCTGTCATCCTGCTCTTCATCTTCGTTTTATTGGAGATCTCGACGGTGTCCGACAAGATGACCCTGTCGGACATCTTCCTTTCTTTCATACACAGCAGCGATTCCATCTACACTGACATAGTATGGACGTACACCATGCCCCGTGTGACGGTGGCATTGGTCATCGGTGCCGGATTGGCGGTGTGCGGTGCTGCGATGCAGGCCCTGTTCAAGAATCCGATGGCTTCTCCGTACATCCTCGGACTGTCATCGGGAGCTTCGGTGGGAGCATCCATCGCGATCCTGTTCGCTATCCCGTTTGTACCTGAACTCGTGGCGGCACCTCTGCTGGCATTCATCTTCTGCATGCTGACGACATTCCTGGTGTACGGATTGGCCAAGGGGACTGGCGCGGTATCCACTGAATCGCTGATCCTGATAGGTCTGGCCATCAGTGCCCTGTTCTCCGCCTTCGTATCGCTGATGACGGTGATCGCAGGAGAGAAGATGAGCAGCATCGTGTTCTGGACAATGGGCAGTCTGGCACAGTACAATTGGGACAAGGTCCTGATCATCTCTCCGATAGTGATCCTCGGTTCGCTGATGATACTGTCATATTCGCGCGAGCTCAACGCAATCATGCTGGGTGACGCGCACGCTAAGGATCTGGGAATAGAGGTGAAGAAGGTCAGGCTTATGCTGCTGCTGATTACATCGCTGATAACCGCAGCATGTGTGGCCTTCACAGGAGTAATAGGATTCGTCGGTCTGGTGATACCTCATGTCGTCCGTCTGCTCATAGGTCCGGACAACAGGTACATGATGCCGTTCTCGATACTCATCGGTGCCCTGTTCCTGCTCGCCTGCGATTACGTGAGCAGAGCCGTGTTCTCCGGCGATGTCCTGCCCATAGGCGTGGTCACCGCCATGGTCGGCGCGCCGTATTTCATCTACCTAATCTACAAGAGGAAATCGGAGGTCGGTTGGTGATGATGGACATCAAGGACCTCAGGTTCACATACAATAAGAAGGAGGTCTTGGACGGCATCACGTTCGACATCAGACCCGGAGAGATCCTGGGCATATTGGGTATGAACGGGTGCGGAAAGACCACGCTTCTGAAGAACCTCAACAAGAACCTCGAACCTGATGACGGTGCCATCTTCCTCGGTTCGAACGATCTTTCTGAAATGTCCAAGCGTTCCATAGCCCAGCAGATCGCAGTGGTCCCCCAGGGAAACGAGATCAAGTTCGCTTTCACGGTCAAGGACATAGTATCGATGGGGCGCATACCGTTCCTGTCCACCTTCTCAGGTGAGTCATCGGACGACCTCAGGATAATCGACGAGGCCATCAGGATGACCGGACTCGATGATTACCGCGACAGGTACATCAACACCATGAGCGGAGGCGAGCGTCAGCGCGTCATCATCGCAAGGGCTCTTGCGCAGACCCCTAAGATAATCCTCATGGATGAGCCCACACTGCATCTGGACATCAACATGCAGTTCGAGGCCCTGGATCTCATCTACAAGCTGTCCAAGGAGAAAGGATTGACCGTGGTGATCGTCTCCCACGACCTGCCTCTGGCGGCCAGGTACTGCGACAGGATAATCATGCTGAAGGACAAGAAGATCTTCGCATCCGGAACCCCCGAGGAGATCCTGACGGCCGATAACATCAGAGAAGTTTTCAAGGTGGACGGCGAGATGAGCATCGACTCCAAGACCGGAAGGAAGACCGTGACGCTCCATGGTTCGATCTGATGTCCAAACGTATTCTGAATTACGGGAAAAGTGGCGCCCCGGCCGGAATTTGAATCCGAGTCGAAGCCTCGACAGGGCTTCATGATAGGCCGCTACACTACCGGGGCATGCGGTAAGCAAGAGTATATTCAGGCACTATATAACCCTTATTGATTCGTTCTGGAACGCGATTCAGGACTGCCAAACTGACCCTTTTATCTATCTAAAGTGGATAGAGGTGACGATGGCAGACGCAATAGTTGCTGATTACATGGTCCGTGATGTCGTCTCGGTGGAACCGCAGATGACAGTGAAGGAGGTCACCGAGAAGATGATCAACTCCAACTTCTACGGGTTCCCCATATCCGAACGCGGATACCTGTTGGGCTTTGTAACATCCAAGGAATTGCTGAGGTATGCCGACCGCCCTAACGCGACCATGCGCGAGGTGATGAAGCGCGGTACCGTCTGCGTCATCCCTTCGATGAAGATCAGCGACGCCATCCGTGTGCTCTTCAGATACGGTATCAGGAACCTGCCCGTCGTGGACGAGAACAAGAAACTGGTCGGTATCATTTCCAACATCGATATCGTCAGGTCGCAGATCGAGAGGAGCAGACCGTCCAAAGTTATGTCGGTGAAGTCGTTCATCGAGAGTCAGAACGGCCTCAGACTCAAGATCATCAATATGGAAGTCCCAATGAGCCAGATCATACCTTCGCAGAAGGAGGTCTATATGGACGAGCTCATCGGAAGGCAGTTCGAGATCAAGAGGGGACTGTACGAACCTCTCATCGTGATCAAGAGGC
>Ga0310696_10003579_pt1 | contig 19328 bp, 15 predicted proteins | sample AusTroGonzalo_MG_4_FD_203885 | JGI IMG/M metagenome (GOLD analysis project Ga0310696, IMG submission 203885) | Bovine rumen microbial communities from tropical cattle in Woodstock, Queensland, Australia - Gonzalo_02 (v2) (version 2) | ecosystem: Host-associated > Mammals > Digestive system >... | reverse complement strand
GGCTATCTCTGCCATGGCCTGTATCAGTTCCAGCGTCGTACGGCCAATCCCGGAAACCTTCCCTGAGAGGTAATAGGGCACTATGGAGTTTACGTCAATGAGTAGTCGCTTCATGCTTTTTCATTTTCAGATATTGTATTACTTCTTTTTCGTAGCTATAAGCCTTATGAAAAAAATCCTTATTGGGATGAAATATCCACTTTATGAGGATAGAAAGGATAACGACCCTTGACATCCAAATTGCTTTTGAATAGCCTACGGTTTCGCGTTGAAGTAGGGCGTACCTCCTATGGGCAATCATGCGTGTGGTAGCATTATCCTCCTGTTTTTCACTTGACCTTCCTCCAAGATGAATAATTTCTGCTATTGGGTAATAGACGGTACGATATCTGTATTGGTGCCAAGTGCGATAGCCAAACTCGGGCTCTTCTCCATAAAACTCTATCCTCTCATTTAATCCTCCGACTTCCCTGTATTTTGATGAATCCATCATCATGCAAGAACCTGATACCCAACCGACAGTCCTCACTTCAGAAGTGTCTTGAGTCAACCCATTGATATTGAGTACGTGTTCTACTAATTTCGGAGAAAAAAACTTGTGTAATTTGAAGCAAAGGCATATTCTTTCTCTAATACTAGGAAGAGGGTAACCACATGCTTGAAGACTTTTGTCCTGGTTCAATACTCTTGGGCCTATGCATATAACATCATCGGGCTGTGTCTCAAAAAAATCAATCATTCGTTGTATGTTGTCTTCCCATACCAATGTATCGCTGTTCAAAAGCAATAGGTATTTCCCCTTAGCAATTGCAGCTCCCTGATTGTTCGCCTTGGCAAAGAGTTTGTTTTCATTGTTCTCAATGAGGATTACTTGCGGGTATTTTTCTTTAATCATCTGGACGGAGCCATCTTGAGAGTTGTTGTCGACAACAATTATCTCATAGGGACTAGTCCACTTCGCATTGTAAATAGACCGTAAGCAGTCATCGGTAACTCGTTTTGTATTATATGAGACGATGATGATGCTCAATAAAGAATTGCCATTTTTCCCATTGATGCCATTCATAATCTTGTCTTTAGCTGTTCTATGTTTTCATCCAAAAGGAAAGGAATGCTCTCTTTTATTTTGTTTTCATCCCAATCCCACCATTTGATTTCCAGCAGTTCGTCTATTACTTCTGTCGAAAATCTATATTTTAGGATTTTTATTGGGTTGCCAGCAACTATGGCATAAGGCGGAATGTCCTTGCATACGACAGATCCTGCTCCAACTACGGCTCCGTCACCTATGCTAATTCCTCCTAAAATCAGTACGTTTTTGCCAATCCAAACGTCGTTGCCTATGGTAGTGTTGCGACACGCTTTGTTTTGTTTGCCAATTGCTTCTGGATAGGTTTTGGGGTATTGGTAGAAAGGATAAGTGCTCAACCATTCGTAGTGATGGTTGCCGCCCATCATGATTTCCACCCCATTTGCAATGGAGCAATACTTTCCAATAGACAATTTCAGAGTGTTATCATACCATATTACTTGAGGTATCCCATAGGTTTTTTCTCCTATAGTTATTCTCTCGTCCTCAAAGTGATAGCGAGTTTCGTTGCCATATTTTGCCCAAATATGTAATTCTTTTCTTCGTTGTAATCGTTTGTTTATTGACCAAATGATGTTATTAAGATACCCCATATTCTTACTTTGAAAGATTATGTTTTTCGTAAACAGTATTGTATAGTTTTATCAATTCAATACAATGCTCTTCAATCGACACCACTTTTTTCTTTCCAGCCATTTGTGCAAGTTGCTCCTCTGACATATGAACAATTTCCTCCATTTTCTGCCGAAGAGCCTCCACGTTGTTCGTTGGCACCAACCATCCATTTACGCCATCCTCAATCTGCATTTCAGCGCCTCCGCAGCGGGTAGCGAGAACAGGTTTGCCCATAGCCAGTGATTCTGCGATGTTAAGTCCAAAAGCCTCCAAATAAGCAGAAGAAGAAGAAACGTGGTAGTCTTTTATTGCGTCATAAACCTCGTTGGGAGCCACTTTTCCGTGCCAGACGATCCGATTATCGTTTTGATACTTCCTACGAAGCCTTGCTTCATAGCGTCGCTCTCCTTTATTGGCTGTGCCTCCGATAAGGTGCAATTCTGCTTGGTCGTCATTCAACCTGTGGAAGGCTTCCAAAAGAATATGCAGACCTTTTACGTAGCAGATGCGTCCGATGTAAAAGAAACGAATGCCATTGGTGGTTGAAGGGAACGGGGCAGGATGAGAAGGCAATGGAATGCCATGTGGGATGACTTTAACTATCTTTGCATCCAGTCCGTTGCGCACCATAGCTTCTTTCATGGCTTCGCTTGGGGCTATCATCAATGTGCAGTTGTGGATGATGTTTTGCCATTCCTCTTGTTTGTTCTGTATTGATAGGGCTGTATCTCCAATGGGTGTGATAAAAGGTATGAATGGCTTCTTTTGCAGCCATTGACCTAATTTCAGATATGTCTTTTCTGGGATTAGATGCATAAAAGGGTACCAATACAACCCCGTCCGTATATTGCGCAGACAGCATTTCAGGCAGTTCTGATGGCTCACGGTTGTCTGGCATATCTCGTCCTTGCAGTTGAGCAATGTGCCAGCAGGGCATACAATGCCTCCATGATGTGATGTCACTACAACAGGGATGTCCAAGGTGGCTCCAATCCTGCAAGCTTGTCCCTTATGGCTATGGGCATGAATCACGTCGGGATGGATTTCCTTTATCAATGAAAGCATTTGTTCGTCATCCAGTTCTTCGCATTCGTATAGTTTGCATCCTCGATATTCTTTTTCGGAAATGCCATCAGTTTCCACGAAAGAGATGATTGTCAAAGTTATCTCACCTTGACGTACCATCTCATCCACGATGTTGCGAACATATACTTGCCCGCCGCCGTAGGTGGAGAAGAAATTGCCCGATGCTATTTGGAGAAGGTGCATTTATAAAAGCATTTGGTATCTGTTTAATTGGCTTTGTGACAACAGCTGATTTACGAAAGAACTGTCAGTAAGTATTTTAATCTTTGACCTAACGTTAGTTTGTATGCTACTTCTTTGGCTATTGTCATGGTTTTTTTTGCCAAGTTTTTGTCTTTTGTCCTAAAAGCATAGTCAAATGGCAAGTAAAAACTTGGACGTAGTGATTCGTTTAATTCCATTATTGGCAAATGGTAGTTTTTTATAAAATGTGCTTTTATGTTCAAGACGCCTAATGTGTAATATGTATGTTTCTTTCTGTCTCGAGTTATGCTGACTGACTCTTTCAAGTGCCTGTATACTGTTGTCTCATATGGGATATAAGAAAACTTGCCATAATAGGCCAAAATGTAAAAAAGTACCAAGTCGCAAGTGGAATAACGAGGGGAAAAAAGATCCCCGTCATTTTCAATCGCTGTTCTCAAAATGATAGTCCTAAAACAAATGCTACTAAAACGGATTCCACGATATTGGTTTTTCATTATCTCAATCATGCTTTCTGTTCCGCCACAACTTTCTGATTTATTTAAAGAAGCGCTGGCATGTTTGGTTTTTTCAAACGTCCCGTTTTCTTGATAATAATCTATCCAGTTGGTGTGAACCATCGAAACGCTGTCGTCTTTTTCTAATATCTCGACTTGTTTCTTGAGTTTATACTCATCAATCCAATAGTCATCTCCCTCGCAAATGGCGATATATTTTCCTGAGCAAGCCAGCAAACAGTCTCTTGTATTCATAACGACCCCTTTGTTCTCCGGCTGTCTTATCAGGGTGATGATGTTGGGGTATTCGTGTTGATATTTTTGGCATATTTCAAAAGTTCTGTCCGTACTATGGTCATCGGCGATGACTATTTCATAGTCGCAATCTTTTTGCATCAAGACACCCTTTATGGCATCTTCGATGTAGTGTTCTTGGTTATATGTAACTATGCAGACGGATACGGTTCTCATAAAAATGAATTATTAGATTAACTCTTTCTGTCATTTCTTTAAACACTTATATGCTTTGATTAATAAAGCAAGTGTAAAAATTAGTATCTGCCTAAATCTGTAACTTGTAGGTATTTGTCCCCAGAGGTATAGTAACTCTGGGTCAAGGAGACTGATATCGTCAACTAAACGTTTTGGAAACGTCTTTATGTTTAATGCATCTATTTCGTCTTTACATGCTTGGGTGCCACTTACGCCCCCCAATTTGAACACTGATATGACAGTTGGGATGTGATGAAATGTGCAATTCTGATTGAAGTAGCATTCGTATAGTAATTTCTTGTCTGCTATGACTTGGTAATTCTCGTCATATGGATTGTTACCAATTATTTCTCTTTTGAAAAAAATAGATTGATGAGATATGGATATCTTAATCAACAATATAGCATTTGCGTCATGTTTGTATTCTTTTTTGGGGAACGCTACATTACCATAGGAGTCTTCAATCTTTATCCTTCCATACACAATATCAAACCTCCCATCCAACTCCGGCAAAACCTCCTTCACCACATCTTTGTTGTAAAGATAATCCCCCGAATTCAAAAACAGGCAATAATCGCCAGTGGCGTGCGCCACTCCCTTGTTCATGGCATTATAGATGCCTCGGTCTGGCTCTGAGCACCAATAGGCCAGCCGCTCTTGATGTTCCATGATGACCTCGCGGCTACCGTCAGTCGAGCCGCCGTCGATGACCACGTACTCGAAGTCCTGGCAGGTCTGGCCGACGACGCTTTCCAAGGTGCGGCGCAGGCCGTCGCGGTTGTTGAGGTTGATGGTGATGATGGTAAGTTTCATGGCTTGACGCTAAACATTGTCAAAAAAAACTCTCTATCACGCAAGTATGCTTTTTCGTCTTCTTGTCGTAGCTGATGCCGACGAGAAGCAGGTTGTCGGCATATTCGGCTACCTTAGTGGGGTAGTTCTTCCGCTTGATTTGGTCGATGGCGGTGTCGGCATCCTGGTCGTACTTCAGCTCGATGACGAGGGCAGGCGAGTCGACGTTCTTGCGGGGGATGAGCACCAGGTCGGCGAAGCCTTTGCCGGAGGCGTATTCGCGGTGGATGATGTAGTCGCCCTTGGCGTAGATGTAGGCGATGCTCAGCACGCAGGCCATCGAGTTCTCGTCGTTGTAGGAGAGGATGCTGGTGTTCTCGTCGTGGGCGCGGTCGATGCCGGCAGCCACAGCTTCAGCCTTGCCGGCGAGGGTGTCGCTCAAGAGCTGCTCCGATTTCTGCAGCGTCTTCATTATCTCCGTCCACCCTGAATCCTCAACGGCATTCTGCAATTCTTCCGACACCTCATAGTTGGGGACGTAGCATTCTTTCTTGCTCCATCCGAACGAAAGGTATCCTAAGTGAATCAGTACCGTCAGCACGTCGTCTTTGCTGTTGACGATGGAGAGGTCGTTTTGGAACTTTGTCGTGTTTACCTTCACCCTGCCTCCGGCAAGAAGAGCCACGATGTCATCTTTCAGTCCGTCGAAGTTCATCTTGATGTATGGGACGATGGCTTCGTAGGAGGCTGTCTTGCGCCAATAGTTGTCGCAGTAGCCGTTGTAGACCGCTTGCATTACCGAGTTGGGGTTGAACATCCCCGTTTGCATCCCTATCTGGTAGCCATCGTACCATCTCTCCATTTCGTCGTAGTCCATATTGTATTTGGCAGAGAGTGCTTTAACCTCGTCTCTTGTGAAACCGAAAAAGGTTTCCATCTTTCCGGGGTCGGCCATAGAGTATTCCCTGAAGTTGTTCAAAGCCGACTGGGTTTTATACTTCTTGATGGGCAGGATGCCTGTCATGTACACTCCGGCAAAGACTTCTATTGCCTGGTCAGATTTGAACATCCTTCTCAGCCAGTCAACGTATTTATTCATCATAGGAGACTCGGGCGGGAACTCTCGACAAATGGTGTCCCATTCGTCGATGACGAAGATGAATTTGCTGCCTGTAGCCTCCACGATACGGTATAGGAAGGCCATAAGGTCGTCGTCTTTCGTTGTCTCCACCTGCGGGTAGGCCTCCGCGATGCTCGCCTTCAAGTCTTGTTCAATAAGTGCGATAAGGCCCTCGTCTTGAAAGTGGGTGACGAAGTTGGTGATGTCCAAGTAAATCACCGGATACTTGTTCATGTGCTTCTCGAACGACGGGTCGTTGGCAATCTCCAAGTCAGAGAATAGTTCTCTCGAGTAGCAGGAATGGTCGTAATAGGCGGCCAGCATCTTGACTGCCATTGACTTGCCGAACCTGCGGCTACGGCTGACGCAGGTGAAGCGTTGTTCGGTAAAAAGCGTGCTGTTGATGACAGCGATAAGTCCCGACTTGTCGACATACTCGCTGTTGCGTGCCTCGCGGAAGGCTGTGTTCCCCTTGTTGATGTACTGTCCCATGGCGTTTTGGCTTTACACAAGTGTAATTATTGCGCAAAGATATAAAAACTTGGGGAAACCGAAGGGGAAGAGGCTTAAGTTTTTAGTGACAGTGGGAATAAGTAGCCGCGCTTTAGCTTGCTTTCGTTGTTGGTTGGTTTCTCCATGGGTTGTCAGGCTATTGTGCTCATTTTCGCCACTTGTCTATAAATCTCCGCCAACTTTTTAGCACTTTCATCCCAAGAATATCTCGAAAGCCGTTTCCTTTGCTTGGCGAGCATTTCCTCTCGCTCTTCGTGGTTCATAGATAGCATCTCCTCCATTTTCTCGGCAAGATTGGATTGCTCCATTTTCATATCGAAATAGAGGGCGGCATCGCCTGCAATCTCAGGGAAACAGCTTGCATTGTTGAGCATCACGGGGCAATCAGCAGCATAAGCCTCAAGGATAGGAATGCCAAATCCCTCGTACTCGCTGGGATAGACGAAGCACAAGGCTTGGTGATAGAGGGCAAAGAACTCTTCGTCTGTAGCGACCCAGTGGTTGATGAAACGATTGTTGACACCACATTCCTTTAGGAATTGAGTCTCAAACTCTGTGAAAGGCTTTCCCGTGCATACTACCTTAAGCTCGGGGTGCTTGTTGAAAACGGGAATAAGATGATAGACGAAAGGAAGAAAGTTCTTGTAATTGCCCCTTTCACCGACATATAATAGATAAGGTTGATGATAGGGTACAGCAAAATCGCTTTTCGTGGGGAACGAGCATCCGTGGTAAACGACATGCACTTTCTCTTCTGGCACGTTCAGGAGACGAATGATGTCGCGTTTGGTGTTTTCGCTGACGGCGATGATGGCGCTGGCCAAAGGAACCAGTTTTTCTTTCATGGTAATTTGACCATCGTCGCGTTGATAATACTGTGGATATAGTTCGGGAATCATGTCGTGAATGGTTAGAACAAAAGGCTTGCCGTTGAGGTAGGGGAGGAAGTAGTCGTCGAAGTAGGTGGGATGGAACACATCGAAGCCGCCTTTAGGCAACCGTTTGACGGTGAATTCCTTATTGTATTTGGATTGGTTCCAGTAATAGCCTTCGCCTTTGCCTCGCATCAGGTTGTAAGCCACAAACATCTTCTTTTTCAGAGGCCACTGGAAGGGCAAAATGAAATGGTCGAGCCAGTAACCAAAAGGTTTCCCGATGCCCAATTCGTTCATATACACGTTGCTCGACTCTTCAAGGGCAATCTCCGCCTCAATGTCCTTGGGAAAGTGCTTGTAAAGCTCCGCGAAACAGCGGGATACGCCGCCGTGTGATTGAAGAGCAAAGGCTTGATGGTCGTAGAGGATTTTCATTGGGTGGCTTTCATTCTTTTTTGGATAAATAAATTGTAGTATGCATTAATACGGGAATGTTATCCTTTGTAAAAACGACATCACATTTTAAAATACGGTATTTCATCTCCTCAACTAAATATCTAAACAAAGGCAATGAATTTTCAACTAAAGTATCGTTGAAATATCTGGCATGAGCAACATATTGAACATCAAATAATGTTGAACACACAGCCAAGGCTTTTGGTTACTCGTGCAAGAAACAAACGCAAAACAAAAGGTAATTGCGAATAATAGTGACGGTTTAATAATTTTCATATTATTGATTTTTAGTCATTGTTCATTAAATAGTCGCGTAAAGCAGAAGACGAAGACCCTTCTGTTCGTTGAATAATAACTACTCTTTTTCCGTGGTTTATTGACCACTCAACAGCCTTTTGAAAACCTATGTGGCATTGGTCTGGCCCTTTGACAAATATATCGTAATCTATATTTTTTACTATTTCATCGACATGTTGATACAGAACAACTTCATCAACATATTTTATTGCATCTACCATAAACATGCGTTCTTCTGTTGAATAAATCAGCTTTGCATTAGGTTTTGTTTCTCTAACTACAGCTGAATCCTGAACCGCGACAATCAGGTAGTCCCCGTATTCTCGGGCATGTTTAAACAACAATATATGGCCAATATGAAGTATATCAAAGACACCTACTGTTAAGATTTTTTTCATACTATTTTAGGAAACTAGTTAATAATTCGATACACAACTCCATGTTCGTGCGTTGACTTTCTTTTATCCTCATCAGGGGGAGTCATGTAATTCCCATATTCTTCATACAGTATTTGATCAAAGCCAACTGGAATAGGCAATGCTCTGTTTCCAAAAGGAACTCTTCTTGTTTTCTTTATTAGGGAGCATAAATGAACATTTCTGTCTCCATTAAAAGACCAAGAGATGCATGAATAATAATCAGTATCATTGCAAGCATATTGAGACGCTTTTCTGTATATATGCTTAAAATAAGCCTTTTGAATTAGAGATGGTTTCGGTAACAAATAGAATAGAAACTTAGCAATCTTCTTAATGCTTTTTTTTTCATTCTTATAAATCGGTTGAAAGTATTTTTGCAATTTAGAATAATAATTCGGGAAAAACAAAGATGCATAATTGCAAGCTTGCTCACGAGTATCCCCAGGACACCCATCTAAAGGAAAAACATCAATGTTAATGCCTATTCCCTCTTTTGGAACATATTTGAATGGTTCGATAAGCAATGTGCCTTCTTTTCCAAATTTAATAAAAGGATAGTAATAACCAGGTGTGTTATATATGCTATATGCTTTGAATCCTTTTGGCGGTTTTTTAATAATCAGTTTTTGAAAACGCTCATATTCTTCCCTTTCCATCATTACATCGGCATCATCATCCCAAGGAATAATGCCTTGGTGCCGAATAGCGCCTAATAAGGAACCATATCCTAAGAAATACTTTATCTTATGCTCTTGGCAAAAATTATCTAAGGCATATAATAATTCGTATAGTATATCTTGATGCTCCTTTAGAGACAATGCTTTCTTATTCATTGTTTTTTTGGATTTGTATAGACGGAGTATAGGCGATAAACCCATTATCTGCTCCATTGTATTTTAAATACTCTGTTCCTGGGTCAGTGACCTTGAATGTGCAAGTATCTTGTCTGTCGTAAAATTGTACATTTGGAATATGAGTAACAACACGTATAAGGTAACTACCTGGTATTAGAACCTTAGATTTATAACAATAATCAAATACCCATTTTTTCTCATGCATTTCTCCTATAGGAATTTCATAATTGCAAATTCTTGTCCTATTAAGAGTCATGATAATAACGCTGATAACAGCATTTTTGTCAATAATAAAACCAGATTCTTTTATAAGAATAACGGAAAAGGTAATATCATCGTGAAAAGAAAAGATGCCTTTTCGGTTCTCTTTGGTTCCTGTGAAATACACAGTAGATATATATAGAGGAAGGCTCGTTTTTTTTTGAATAAATAATTGATTGGAGCTGCCACTTAGATATTCAGAAATTGTTGACTTTATTTCACCGCTATACTTTATTATACCATTTTCCAACAAAACGCCATTCCTGCAAAGATTCAACAAGGAATCCATATTATGACTAACAAACAACACCGTTCTCCCTCCGCCCTGAGAAATATCCTGCATCTTCCCAATCGCCTTCTTCTGGAACTCAGCGTCGCCCACAGCCAGCACCTCATCCACCACAAGGATATCTGGCTCCAAATGGGCGGCGATGGCGAAGCCGAGGCGGACGGTCATGCCGCTGCTGTAACGCTTCACTGGGGTGTCGATATAACGCTCGCAGCCGCTGAAGTCGATGATTTCGTCTAACTTGCGGGTGATCTCGGCCTTGGTCATGCCCATGATGGCACCGTTCATGTAGATGTTCTCGCGCCCCGTCATTTCTGGATGGAAGCCAGTGCCTACCTCCAAGAGGCTGGCGATGCGGCCATAGGCGGTAATCTTGCCCGTGGTAGGGGCGGTCACGCGACTGAGGAGCTTCAGCAGGGTGCTCTTGCCGGCACCGTTCTTGCCGATGATACCCACCACGTCGCCTTCCTCTACCTTGAAGTTGATGTCTTTCAAAGCCCAAACGTATTCGCTCTCGCCCTTATGGGCGCGGTCGTTGGTCTCGCCTATCTTCAGGTAGGGGTCTTCCTTGTGCATCACGTTGACGGCCCACCAGCGGTTCAGGTCGTGACTGATGGTGCCCGACGACACTGTGCCTAAGCGGTATTGCTTTCCTACGTTCTCAAATTCGATGGCATACATGGTGTTCTCGGTTTAAACGGTGTCCATAAACGTGCGCTGCACCTTATTAAATACCATCACGCCCACGATGAGGAGGACGCACATGAAGGCGAAGCTGTAGCCCAAGGCAAACCACGAGAAATAGCCTTGGCCGAGGGTGGCGTACTTGAAGGTCTCGATGACGGCGGTCATGGGGTTGGCCATGATGAAGAGCCGGAAGGTAGGCTGGGTGACCATCGAAAGGGGATAGACGATGGGTGTGCCATACATCCACAGCTGCACGATGAAGGTGAAGAGGATGGCGAGGTCGCGGTATTTGGTGGTCATCGACGAGACGAGGATGCCGAAGCCCAAACCCAAGCCTGCCAACAGGACGATAAGCAGGGGAATGAGCAGGGCAGCCCAAGTGAGATGGATGTCGGCACCAGTGAAAAAGAAATAGAGGTAGAAGGCCACGAAGAGACCCATCTGTATGCCGAAACGCAGCAGGTTGCTGATGACGGTGGCGATGGGCACTACCAAGCGAGGGAAGTAAACCTTGCCGAACATCGCTTGGTTGGTGGTGAAGGTGGAGGCGGTCTGGTTGAGGCAGTCGGCGAAGTAGAACCAACAGACGTTACCCGCCATGTAGAACAAGGCTTGAGGGATGCCGTCGGTGCTGAGCTTGGCGATACCGCCAAAGACCACCATGTTCATCAGCACGGTCAACAGGGGCTGGATGAGGTACCACAGCGGCCCGAGGATGGTCTGCTTGTACTGCACGACGATGTTGCGCTTGACAAACAAGTCCACTAAGTCGCGGTAGCGCCAAATCTCGCGGAAGTCGACGTCCCACAGCCTGTGCTGGGGCGTGATGATGGTGACGGGCTTGCCCATGGATTACGAGGCTGAGGCTCCATTCAGCAGCAAGGCTATGCCCGGATACTTCTGCTCGTTGTTGTAGCCTTCGATGACGTTCAGTGAAACGCGCTCGGTGAGGTCTTGCTTGACGACGAAAACACTCATGTCGGCCTGGCGGGCGATAATGATGGCATCAGCTACGGTTTCTACCGGCGGGCAGTCAACAATCACCCAATCATACTCGGCACGTAGGGCATCGAAAAGTTCTTTCAAGCGTGGGCTGGAGAGCAGCTCGACGGGGTTGGAAGGTCTTGTGCCAACGGGAATAAGGTCAAGTTGGTCTTGTCCGTCTACTGTCGCGATGAGGTTGCGCCAGTCATTTGTCGTTCCGTTGAGGTAGGCACTGATGCCTTGCGCGTTGTGGTGTACATAGTGCGACAAGTCACCCTGACGCAAGTCGAGGTCGATGCAAACAGTGCGTGTTCCTTTGAGAGCAAAGGCGGCGGCTATGTTGGCGGCTACAAAGGTCTTGCCGCAGGCAGGGTCGACGGAGGTAATCATTGCCACCCGTCCGTTGCCTTCGGCCAAAAACTCCATGTTGGTACTCGCAATGCGGAAGGCCTCGCCGATGGGACTGTTATCGGCTTCATGCACCACTATGTTATCGCTGGCTTTGGTGGCAGGTATTTCGCCCAAGAAGGGAAGTCCGCTTCCCTCTACGTCGCGACGGTTGCGTACCTTGGTGTTCATCAGTTCGCGCAGCAGGATGAGGGCTAATGGCAGCAGAAGTCCGATAAACAAGGCTACAAGGAGGATGAGGAGGCGTTTAGGCGCAGAGGGCACTAGGGAACCTGTCGGAGCACTGACGACGAGGGAGTTGAAAGCGGTGAAAGCTTGCGACAATTCGTTCTCCTCGCGCTTCTGTAGCAGGTAGACATAAATCTGTTCCTTCACCTTTTTTTGTCGTTCGATGGCGGCGATGTAGGTGGTCATGTTGGGTGTGTTGGCCAGCTCAGCGAGTGCTTTTTCGCGTTCTGCTCTCACTTCCAAGAGCTGGTCTTGCTGCGCCAGGATGGCGTTGTCAATCAGTTCGACGATGGCTTTCTTGATGTTGGCAATCTCAATGTCGAGGTCGGTGACCAAAGGACTCTCTTCGGTGATGCTGGTAGCCCAGTCGTTGCGTTCAAGCTGTTTGTCGTTATGTTTGCGGATGTGATGTTCAATTTCACCATTGTTAATACCGGTATTGGAAGGCAGTACCTGTCCGAAGTTAGCGGGGTCGAGGATGAACTTACGCAGGTAGCGTAGCAGGTGGAGCTGATGGTTGATGTCGTTCATCTGCTTTGTGGTCGCAGCTTCCTTGTCACGGGCGCGACGGACGATGTCCTGTATGTCGGCCATCAAGTTGTCTTTCTTAAAGGAGGAGAGGTCGGAGTCGACATCGCCCAATTCGTCCTTGAGGAGGTCGATGCGCTCGTCAATGATCCTTGCGAGTTCGTCGGCTATGAGGCGCTTGTTTTCTGCTACTAATTCGTTGTAGACCTCGAAGAGGGTGTTGAGGATGTCGTCGGCCCGCTCGATGTTGATGTCGGTGTAAGTGAAGTTGATGATGGAGGGGGTTTCCTCATTAGCGGTGGCATCCAAGCGGCTGCAGCAGGTTCCTATGACTTCGCCGATGCTACGATGGGTAACGTAAACCGTCATCTCGTGGGACGAAGCTTCGGCAAATGCGAGGGTGGGGGTGACGATGATGCGTCCGTACAGGGTGTGGATAGTGTCGCCCAGTAAGATGGGCGTCACTTCTTCTTCTGTCTCAAGGGTGACACCTTTGCCGAGATGAAGCGATAGATTGCCGCTTTTGTTGTCGGGCAGGTCGAGAAACTGCACATTGACGGGCAGGGTGCTGCCATATAATGTCTCACGATGGCCTTTGCCGTCAGTCTCGTATTCCACGTTGAGTGTTAGGCGGCGCACCACCTTTTCGAGCATCTCCGGCGACTGGAGATAAATCATCTCCTTCTTGGCATTAGCCTTTGAGTCGATACTATTCTTGATCTTGAAGACGGCCAAGTTGGAGAAGAGGCTCGACGACAGGTCGTAGGAGTTGCCACCGTGGCCTTCTTCTGAGACCATGAGCGAAGCTGAACGGGTGAAAGTCGAAGGAGTGACTCTCAGGTACACCATCGCGAGGATAAGCAATACGACGACGGAAACGATGAACCAAGGCCAACGTCGGACGCACTTGCGCCAAAGATCGCCGAAACGCAGATTGTCGGAGGTTGTCGTGCGGGTGGATTTTGAGGTGTTATTAATCAGTTCCATATCGATTCGTGGTTTTTATTAATTCTGTTTGAGAAGGAGGATGACGGTTACCACCGAGGTAATCATAGCCGCTGTCGATGAGACGAGCGAGATCCAGAAGCCCGGTTGGTAGCCTGCACTGCCCATGACGGTACTGTTGCGCTTCACCTTATCATTAGGCTCAACGTAGATGATGTCGTTCTGCTTGACGTAGTAAACAGGTGAACTGTAGATGTTGTCGGTATTGGTGAGGTCTACCCAATAGGGTACTCTGGTTTCACCTTCTTGCCGCATCACTAATACGTTGGTGCGCTTGCCGTTGATATCGAGGTCGCGGGCCATAGAGAGGGCTTCGAGGATGGTGGTGCGGTCCTTGGTAATAGGTTTGAGACCAGGATAAGCAACGCTACCCATGATAGCGACGTTCATGTTGGAGAAGCTCACCGTGATGGTGGGATCGGTGCAGAGGTTGCGCTCAAGAATAATGTTCTTGATGGTCTGTTGCACCTCGAGGCGGGTTTGTCCGGCAATATTGACATCGCCTAAGACAGGGAAGTCGATATTGCCGTTTTCGTCAACGGTATAGGCCGAGTTGTTATAACCGCCATTGCCGTAGCCGTCACCGTAGCCGTCACCGTAGCCATAGCCGCTGCCCCAGCCGCTGCCCCAGCCGCCCCAGATGTTGAAGAGGCGCATCTGTTCTTCATCACGGCTGTGGAGCCGTATGTTGAGACGGTCGCCTGGTTGGAAGCGGATGATGCCGTCTTCGGGTGTCGAGTAGGTGCTGTCGGGTCTGGCATCTTGCATGTAAGCAATGTCGCGAGGCGTGCGGCAAGCCGTCAACATTACCGCCGCTACACCTATTAATAATAAGGTCTTCTTCGTCTTCATCGTTTTTCTATGTTTTTCTTGTTTCATTATTCTCAAAACTATCAACTGTCAACTATCAACTATCAACTTTCCTCTTAGACCTCCACTCCGTATACAACAACTTCGGCAGCGTCCTGATAATCCAAAAGCAGCGGATGATCTGCTTCTTCGGGTTCTGGAAGATGCGGTAGATGAATTCCAGATTGTTGTCAATCATCCATTGTGGTGCCCGCTTCTCGCCTTTACCGCTAAGGAAGTTGAAGGCAGCTCCTACTGAGACCATCACACCTCGGTTGAGAAAAGGCTGTAGGCGACTCATGAACTCCTCCTGCTTCGGCGCGCCGAGCGACACCCAAATGATGTCGGCCTGGTAGATGTTCAACCTTTCGGCGATGCCTTTATAGTCAAACAGATCCACGTCGCAGAAAGGCAATTCCCAGAACAGCATGTCAGCAATACGAGGGTCGGTAGCTGCGAGTCTGGCACGCAAAGAATCGAGCGTCTGCTGATGGCCGCCCAGGAAAGCCATCTTAAATTGCTTCTTCCCAATGACATCGCACATTAGGTCGGTGCCGTAATACTTGTATACTCTGAGTCCGTGAATCAGCCTAATATAGACGGGTACGAAACTGCTATCGCAGACAGAGAACATTGCCCCGTTTACTACCTGTAGGTAATGAGGGGTGCGGTTGGCTGTGTTGAGCACCACTCCATCGGCCACCACCACGTAGCCCTTGCCGCCGCTCTGTACACGCTCGTCAATCTCACGCAAGGCATCCTCACGACTCAGTTCGTAATTGATTTCAAAGAAGGTTCGTTTCATTGTACTCCCTCTTATCCCCTGCTCTTTATTTATCTAAAAGTTTGTTAATCAATATGTTGATATTATTATTACGATAGGATTCTTTTGCAAGGGCGAAAGGATCCAAAAAACAGGCAAAAATAGTGTTTTTTTCAATAAGAGAATCAAAAAGAATAAATTTATCTAAAACGACACATTTTGCCAATAAAAACCCTACCTTTGCCGCATTGTTTACCGCATAAATCTTTGCGCTTATGATAAGCTTTTTCAAATCTGATAATCAGAAGGTTATCGCAGTTGATTCCAAATCCGAGCTATCAAAGGAAACCGTTTCCAAACTCACTTGGCTTTTCGGTAACGCCGAAAGAATCGAAAAAGACATGGTGAAAGGCCATTTCATCGGGCCACGCCGCGAGATGATTACGCCTTGGAGCACCAATGCCGTCGAGATTACCCAGAACATGGGCATCAAGGGCATCATCCGCATTGAGGAGTTCCAGAAAGTGGACTCGAAGAAGGCCCCTTACGACCCGATGCTGCAAAACCGCTACGAGAACCTCGACCAGAAGGTGTTCTCCGTCGACCGCAAGCCCGAACCGCTGCAATACATCGACGACATCGAGGCTTACAACCAACAGGAAGGTCTGGCCCTGAGCAGCGAGGAAATGGAATACCTGAAAGGCATATCCGCAAAGATTGGACGCAAACTCACTGACAGTGAGGTGTATGGCTTCGCACAGGTGAACTCTGAGCACTGCCGCCATAAGATTTTCAACGGCACCTTCGTCATCGATGGCAAGCGTATGCCCAACACGCTTTTTGCCCTCATTAAGAAGACCTCGAAGATGAACCCGAACCGCCTCGTGTCGGCTTACAAGGACAATGTGGCCTTCATCCTCGGTCCCAAGGTGGAGCAGTTTGCCCCCGCCGAGCCTAACAAACCTTCAGCCTTCCAAATCAAGCCCATCGAGACGGTGATTTCGCTAAAAGCCGAGACGCACAACTTCCCGACTACGGTGGAACCTTTCAACGGCGCGGCCACAGGTAGCGGCGGCGAGATTCGTGACCGTTTGGCTGGCGGTCAAGGTAGTTTGCCTTTGGCAGGAACGGCCGTTTATATGACCTCCTATCCCCGCACGGAGCAAGGCCGCGAGTGGGAGAAGGACATCGAGCCGCGCAAGTGGCTCTATCAGACTCCTGAGGAAATCCTCATCAAAGCCTCCAACGGTGCTTCTGATTTTGGCAATAAGTTTGGTCAGCCTTTGATTAACGGCAGCTTGCTGACCTTTGAGTACAGCGAGAAAGAAACACTTGGCTACGACAAGGTCATCATGTTGGCAGGCGGCATCGGTTTCGCCAAGGTGAAGGATGCCAAAAAGCTGGAACCCGAGGAGGGTGATGTCATCATCGTTTTAGGTGGCGACAACTACCGCATCGGTATGGGTGGCGGTGCCGTGTCGAGCGTCGATACAGGCCAATACAGCAACGCCATCGAGCTGAATGCCGTACAACGCGCCAACCCCGAGATGCAGAAGCGCGTCAGCAACGTCATCCGTGCTATGGCCGAGAGCGACTGCAATCCCATCCGCAGCATCCACGACCACGGTGCAGGCGGTCACCTCAACTGCCTTTCTGAGCTTATCGAAGATGCAGGTGGTGTGGTCTATGTGGATAACTTGCCCATCGGCGACCCGACTTTGTCCGACAAGGAAATCATCGGTAACGAGTCGCAGGAACGCATGGGTTTGTTGGTCAACAAGAAAGACAAAGATATTATCAAGGAAACGGCTGAACGTGAGCGTGCGCCGTACTACGAAGTGGGTGAGGTGACTGGTGATGAACGCCTTCGTTTCGTCCGCAAAAAAGGCAAGGCTCCCATCGATTTGGCTATTTCCGACTTCTTCGGCAGTGCGCCCAAGACGGTGCTTATCGACAAGACCAAACCTCATCAATTCAAGAAGATCAGCTACACCAAGCGCGACATACACAAATACCTCGACAACGTGCTGCAAATGGAAGCCGTGGCCTGCAAGGACTGGCTCACCAACAAGGTGGACCGTTCCGTGACAGGTCGCGTGGCACAGCAACAGTGTGTGGGCGAGGTGCAGCTGCCGTTGAGCAACCTCGGTATCAGTGCCTTGGACTACAACGGCAAGCGTGGCATCGCCACAGCCTTGGGTCATGCCCCGATTGCGGGACTCATCGACCCTGCCGCAGCTTCGCGTCTTTCCGTTTCCGAGGCTTTGACCAACATTATTTGGGCACCGATTGAAGGCAATCTTGAAGGTGTCTCCTTGAGCGCCAACTGGATGTGGCCGGCCAAGCAAGAAGGCGAGACGGCAAGGCTTTACGAGGCCGTCAAAGCCCTAAGCGATTATTGTGTTGCCTTGGGCATTAATGTCCCGACAGGCAAGGATTCCTTGTCGATGACACAGAAATATCCCAATGGCGAGAAAGTGGTTGCTCCTGGTACGGTTATCGTTTCCGCTGCTGGCGAGGTGTCGAATATCCGCCAAGTCATCCGCCCTGTGATGAAGGCCGACGAGAACACGGAACTCCTTTACATCGACTTCTCGAAAGACGGCTTCGAACTCGGAGGCAGCAGCTTTGCGCAGAGCATCGGAGCTATCGGTCAAGCTGTGCCTGATGTGAAGAGTGTCAATTACTTCAAGAAGTGCTTCAATGCCATTCAGAAACTCATCGAACACAACTTGATTTTGGCAGGTCATGATGTCTCGGCAGGTGGCTTGATTACCACTTTGTTGGAAATGAATTTCGCCAACACGACCTACGGCATGAACCTCGACTTGTCAAGTTTCGACAAGGACGACCTGATGGCTGTGCTGTTCTGCGAAAAGCCTTCCGTGGTCATCCAAGTCTCTAACGACGGCATCGCCAACCGCATGTTGCGCGAGTTGGGTATCGCCTTCAAGATGATTGGCAAGCCCATGGCCAAGCGGCAGATTGTCATAGCCCACAGCGAACATAAATATGTGTTTGAGATAGATGAGTTGCGCGACACTTGGTTCAAGTCGTCCTACCTGCTTGACCGCAAGCAGAGCGGTCCGCGCAAGGCCATGGAGCGTTTCATGAACTACAAGAAACAATATCTGCACTACAGCTTTGGGCGCAGTTTCACTGGCACAGCAGCCAGCCTTGGCATCGACATGCACCGCCGTAAGCCCACAGGCATCAATGCGGCCATCATCCGTGAGAAAGGTTGTCAGTGCGACCGCGAGATGGCTTACGCCCTTTATCTTGCAGGCTTTGATGTGAAAGATGTCACCATGACCGACCTCGCCACAGGTCGCGAAGACCTCACGGACATGAACATGATTGCTTTCGTGGGTGGCTTCTCCAACTCTGATGTGTTAGGTTCAGCCAAAGGCTGGGCGGGTGCCTTCCTCTATAACAAGAAAGCCAAAAAAGCCCTTGACGACTTCTATGCCCGCGAGGACACCCTTAGCCTCGGCGTGTGCAACGGCTGTCAGTTGATGATGGAACTCGGTTTGCTCTATCCCGACCACGAGGAGCACCCCGTGATGATGCACAACGACTCCCATAAGTTTGAGTCGGGCTTCCTCAACGTGGAGATTGCCCAAAACGAGAGTGTGATGCTCAAGTCGCTTTCGGGTCGCCGCCTCGGTGTGTGGATTGCCCACGGTGAGGGTCGTTTCTACTTCCCCTGCTACCGCGATAAATACAAGATTGTGATGAGCTACGGTCAGGACGAATACCCAGGCAACCCCAACGGCAGTGATTGGTCCACGGCAGGCATTTGCTCCAACGACGGCCGTCATCTCGCCATGATGCCCCACCTTGAGCGTGCCTTCCTACCTTGGCAGTGGGCCTTCTATCCTGATGAGCGCAAGAATGATGAAGTGTCGCCTTGGATGGAGGCTTTCGTTAATGCTCGTAAGTGGGTAGAGGAGAATAGGAAGTAAGCAAATCCTGATAGCATGGCAATGACCTTAGAGGACATAAAAAAACTTGTT
>Ga0310696_10003578_pt1 | contig 19329 bp, 17 predicted proteins | sample AusTroGonzalo_MG_4_FD_203885 | JGI IMG/M metagenome (GOLD analysis project Ga0310696, IMG submission 203885) | Bovine rumen microbial communities from tropical cattle in Woodstock, Queensland, Australia - Gonzalo_02 (v2) (version 2) | ecosystem: Host-associated > Mammals > Digestive system >... | reverse complement strand
GTCGCAGGATTCCTTCTTCTTCTTGAAGGACCTGATTACCGACGAGAGCTTCGTGTGGCGCGGAAGTCGCAACTTTGTGCGTCTTGGCCCCGCGAAGGCTCCCGGCCACCTGCTGGTGCTCAAGAAAATCTAGTCCGTCTTTTTAGACGTTAATTTGTAGGGACTGCCTCGCGGCGGTCCCTTTTCTTTATATATTGAAAGTATGATCGACATTTATTCCCTTGCAAAGAACCCGCTGGTTTTCCAGAAGCAGCGCACCATCACCTCGGCCTACATTGACGTTTCGGGCAAGATGGGCATCGCGCAGACGGTGCTCATGGTGCAGGACAACTTCACCGAGAACTTTGGCGCTCTCAGGCAGGACAACTTCTGCGTCCATGACAAGGGAGCCTACTGGGTTATCTACAAGGCGAAATTCAAGTTTTTCCAGCGGCCTTTCTGGAGGGACAAGGTAATCACCACGTCGTTCCCCGCCGATAACGCGCCTATCCGCACATACGAAAACACGGCCATTACCACGGTGGAGGGCGAACCGATTATCCTCGCCGTGCAGGAGGCGTGCTGCCTGGATTTGGTAAAGCACCGCCCCGTGAAACTTTCCGCGGTCGATTTCCCGATGGAAGGCGCGCCGGAGCCGTTTATGGACAACAAGTTCACCAAGTTCCCGGTCACGCCCGAGGAATACGTGGAGGTTTACCGCCAGAAGGTGCTGCCTCAGCATATTGACATGTCACACCACATGAACAATATCGAGTACGTGAAGCTCTCGCTGAACGTGTTCAGTTCCGAGGACCTGGAACTTTGCCTGCCTTCCATGCTCGAGGTGCATTTTATGGGCGAGACGCACGAGGGCCAGGAAGTGCGTGTTTTCCGTGCCGACAAGATGGGGGCGACCTACATGAAGATCGAGGACGATGCGGGCCGTCAGGTGTTCGAGATGAAAATCAAGATGAAATAGAAACGCGTTCGCGAAAAAAAAGAAAAGAGCCGCCCGGAAAACCGCGCGGCCCTTCTTGTATGACCCGAAAAACTAGAACAGGAACGACTTTCCGAGGCTCACGGCGAACGACGTGGTGCTGCTCGTGAATACGGTTCCGTGGAATCCGCTCGGGTGGAAATACGAGATTCCGAGCAGTGCGTTCCAGTCGTCGACATTGTCTGCGAAGTTCACGGTGTATTCGAAGGCGATTGCACCCCCCTCGCCGAAGCGGGGGCCGAACCACAGCGATGCCGTGGGCTTCCAGTCAAATTTCTCGTCCACGTTCTTCACGAGGCCGGCTTTTTCCATGCGGTCGCGCTTGCTTTCGTAATCGCCGCCGCCCTGGTAGAACTGCGCTCCACCTGCGGCACCGATAAAGAAATGGCTCCCCAGGTTGAATTCGGCGCCCGCGAGAATGCGTTCCTGAATGTTCCAAAACGTGTAGTCGTCATCGCCATCGCCGGTGGCAAGCCATGCGTTGTATTCCTTGGAACAGGGCATGTCGTTGCACCCGAACTGGAGCGTTCCCGCGAACCCGGAAACGCTCGCGTTCATGAACAGCGGGGAAATCGCCCCCGCGGGGTGGAACTCGAAGGCGAGCGCTCCGCCGCCGGCATTGACCTGTTCTACGTTCTGGCCTGCCGCAAGGAAGGTCCCGAACGCTTCGGCGGAGAGGCTGATCTGCTTTTCGCCATCCGGAGCCGATTTCGGCTGGTGGAAAGCGGGCAGCGGTGCCGACCCCATCGATTGCATGCGGGGCGCGAGGCACCCGGTCATGGTGAGGAGTGTCGCCCCTGCAATGAGGAGGAGCGAAATGTTGTTTGTTCTCATTTTAACATCCCTTGGCCGGGTTGCCCCGGCACTGTATATAAGTGTATCCGAAAATTATGTTATTTGTTTTAGGGCGTCAATAGGGAGTTATTGCAGTTTTATGGAGCGGATTACGCACGTTTCGTCTTTCCTCAACGCCTGCAAAGTCAAGCGTGAAGCGGAATAGCCGTTGCCTGCGGTCACCTGGGTATTGACAATTTCGGACAGGGGTAAAACTTTGTTAACAAATTCATTTTGCACCGAGTTGTTACCAAGATTCACTTTTCCGTGCGAATTTGTACCAAAATAGACCTCGCTGTTCTGGCAGGTTCCGGCCAGGTATTCAACGTTCAGCTCCTTGTAATTGTCGAGAGAGAACGTTCCTGCAAAGTCGAGGTGGATGCCCGCGTATCGCTCGCTGAAGGCGAACGTGGTTGCGTCGACGTTTTGCACCTTGCCGTTCTGGATGGTGGTGGTCTCGTTCCAGTTCACGAGCGTGTATGCGGAGGGGAACAGGTTCGCGCTCCCGATTGCCGCGGGCTTCTCGCTAGCCACCCTGGACGAGACGACAAGCTTTGCGCCCCTGAGGGTAACGTCGCCGCCGTTGGAATTGAGGACTAGGCGGAACCAGCGGTACTTGGCCATCGCTCCCTTCGCGGTGGGCATCTGCCAGCGTACGGTGTGGAACATGCCGTCTTGCGCGACGTTCAGTTCCTCGAGTTGCACCTGGCCGCCACCGCTCTTGTTCGGCGTGAGCAAAAGTTCCGCCTTCATCCAGTTGCTCTTCGGGTTGTCTACCTTGATTTCGATTTCGAAGAACGCCCCCTCGGGAACATCCTTCGCGTTGTCGATGGTCATCACGCGTTGCCAGCCGGAGGGTAGCCGGAACTGAACCTCTTCATCGCTTTCGGTGGCATCCGTATTGTAGTCGTAGCGGATGTAGCCGAATTTCTTTGTCTGTAATATGCCGCCGTTCGCGATAATCTCGGGCATCTTGGAGTTGTCCATGCAGCTTGCGGTAGGCGAGAAGAGTCCGGTGAGTTTCGCGTTGTGGAACTGCTTGCCCGCGGTGTCGTAATCGAGTTTCGCGACCTCGCAGAGCACACGCCACACGTCGGTCTGCATGCCCTTGAGCACCACGCTGTCAATGCTTCCGTCCGATTTTGTCGGCGGTTCGATATGGCGCCCGCTGATGGGCTCGTCAAAGCGCGGGTGTGTGGCATCTACCGCGTACGTTGCCTTTGCGGTGGACTGCGTTCCCGGAGCCTCGAACGGGAACCCTTCATACGACTTGCTGAACGCGCAGTCTTTACGGATGGCGAGATCGCCGTCGCATTGCAGGTCCATGGCGCTCGCCGTCGGGATGAACGTGCTGCTTGCCTGGTAGAGTGTATCGCTGTCCCACACGTTATCGAAATTGATGGCGTTCGCATTGAATATGGTGAACGACATCGTATCGGGAATAGCTTCCAGCATGCCTTCGCGCAGCGCGTTGTAGATGGTGCGCGCGAACGGGTAGGTGCTTCCCTGGATAAAGTCGTGGCTTGCAACTCCCTTCGGACCCGATGTCTCGTTGAACGCGAGGAATCGGTACATGTGATTGTGCGAGAACTCTTCGTTTGCCGATGTGCTTGCCATCATGGAACTTTCCGCACGGCCCCAGGTTTCTCCGTCCCTTTTTGCCGCTCTGCTGAGGCTGTAGTATGTGCTGGCGTGCTCGGGCGACTTGCCCTTCATTTGCCCCTGCGCAATGAGCACTGCGGGGAACCCCTTGTAGGTGGCCGCTTTGCGGTATTCGCCGAACAAAAAACGTTCCGTGCCGGTCTTTACCTCGTAGGTGCCGTTGTGCGCTTCGGTATCGTAGAGCAAGAGTTCGCGTGCACCCGGCGATGTGATGAGGTCGTTGAACGCCTCTGCCGCAGGGACACCCGCCTGGTTTGCCCAGAAATCGAGCGTGGAGATGAGCCCGCGCGGCATTACGGCGCCCTGGTGCGGCGAGTCGAGCGAAGCGTACAGGCGCACGGGGGCGTCGCCCTGCTTTTTAGCGGAATCGTACAGGTACGATGCGTAACGCCCGAGGATACCCCCCTGGCTAATCCCGAGGACGATGAAGCCGTCTTCGGCCTTGTTCAGGAAGGCAATGTTCTTGTTGCTGTTCAGGTAGCGGAACAGGTCGGCAAGGACGGTCGCGTTTGCCTTGAGCGGCACGCGCACGGTTTCCTTGAACTGCACCAGCACGGGCGTGTACCCGAGCCCCGTGAGGATTCCGGGAATGCCGAACGCCTCAGTTTCTTCGTGCAGCTGGTCGAGGGTGCGCGCCTCGTCGGTAGAGAGGTGGATTCCGTCGATGATGAAGAACGGGCGGCTGAGCGCAATCTTGAAACGGGCCGATTCATCGACTACGGGGTCGATGACGCGGATGCGCACCAGCGGGAACGTGGCCGCGGTGGTCTTTGCCCCCTCGGAATTGTAGCAGTTCGAGAACACCGGCGTCGGCGAGCGCGAAAGGCACTTGCCCTGCGCTCCCTGGTCGAAGAAGTGAAAATCGTGGTGGGCGGCGTGAACGGCGCCCACGGAGGCAAACGCGAAAACAATCGCAGTTGCAATGCGGTTCAAATTCTTCATGTTACTTCACCTCCAGTTTAAGGGTCTGGTTTACGCTCAGGCCTTCGGAGCGCATTTTTACCGTAATGTCCTGAACGCCTGCCGAGGCGAACTCGAGTGTGATTTCTGCCCCGGGTGTAGCCGTCTGGCACTTGCCCGCATTGCAAATCTCGACGCTTGGGAGCGTTGCGCGGGTTGTTGCCGCAAAGAATGGGTCGTAGGCGATTTTTACCTTCGACGTGCGCGTTTCCGTGACGGGGAGGCCCGCAAGCAACAGGTGGAAGTCTTGAAGCGTGTAGTTTGTTAACGTCGAATCGGTGAAGTACTTGATGGCGTAATCCACGTCGGCAATGAGCAGGGGGATGCTCCTATTCCCGCTTGCCGCCGCGATTTCGCCCGCTTCGTGGAACAGGTTCTTGGGGCTTGCGATTACGCTATCCTTCAGGCGGTTCCTTTCTACAAGGAACATTCCCTTGTACCACGAGTCGCGGGACTGTTTTGCCGTCAGGTCGGTTGCAGACTGCAGGTGCACAATCTGCTGGTGTTCCTGCTCGCTGAGCACGAACTTCCTTGCGGTCCTTTGCGCGAGGGTGTTGCGTTCGCTTGCGGTGTAGGCGCCTGCGGGGGCCTTCACCGGGTCGGTCGCGAAGTCGCGCGCGCTGGACTGCGGCACCACATCGCGGAAGTAGTAGGGCGCGCTTTCGTCGTCAAAGGCACCCGCCCCAGATCCGTTACCCGTGCCGGAACCGGTGTTAGCGCCCGCCGCATCGCTTGCGCAGGTGAATTTCAGGTCGTCGATAAACAGCGTGGTGTACTGGTAGGCGCCTACGCCAAAAATCCCGATGCCCACCTTGCTTACGGTGACGTCGCCCGCACCGAGCAGGCTTGCCACGGGCACTTCGATTGCCTTCGTGGTGTTTGCCTGCAGGTTATAGAATGCGACGTTCCCGCTGCCGGAATTTCCGGTGAGCCAGATTCCGAACTTCGCGTTCTGCGTGGCGCGCGCCGTAATCTTGAGCGAACCTCCGGAGAGGTGCAGGGGCAGCTTGTCGAACACGAGATTTCCAGTCCAGTCGGCCTTCGCGGCCTTCTGCCCCGAAAGCCGAATATAGGGCGATTTCATGTTGTCGAAGTTTCCCCAGTTCGCGTTCCATTCCGGTGCTTCGGGGAAGGTGCGGCCAGATTCCTCCATCCGCCCGTTATTGCTGGAGCCGTCGTAGATGACGGTTTCCTTGCAAGTTGCGGCATTGCTGCAGATAGCCATAAACAGCCCTGCGGCGACAATGCCTTTCAGAGTCCTATTTGCCATAGGAGAGCTCCCTTGTATGTTTATATAAAAAATGGCTGTAAAGCCACCGCCTAAGCAACCGACGGAAACGCACCCTTGTGGAGAATTAATCCGCCGTGCCTGATAGTTAGTGTCTCAAAACTATATAAACGAAAAACTCCTGTAAAGGAGTCTTTCAAGGAAAATTTTTAGGGAAAATGCCTGATTTGGTGATTAATCACGTGATTAAATGATTAATCAGTGATCAATTCGAGTTTCGAGTAGTATGTGTCGCCCTCGATTCGCGTCTCGTAGGTGTGTCGCGACGGGTAAAGCAGTTCAAGACGTTTCTTGAATGTCGCAAGCCCGAGCCCGCCCGCATTCGATTTCGCCTTGCGCGGGAAGTTCGAGTTTGCCGTTTCGAGCGAGAGCCTGTTGCCCTTTTGCGTTATGGTAATGTGCGCGAAGCTGGGGCCGTTCGGGTTCACGCTGTGCTTGATGGCGTTTTCCACGAGCGGCATGGCGATAAGCGGTGCGACTGGGAACTGCTCGTCTTCCAGTTCTATGTTGAATTTTAGGTCGTAATTGCTGTTGAGTCGCAGTTTCTCGAGGTCGGCGTATTTCATTAGTATGTCGATATCTTCCGTGATCGGGATGGTTGCGTCGCTTGTCTGGTAGAGCATCACACGCAACAGCTTCGAGAGCTTCGCCATGGAATCTTCGGCGCGCTTCGGGTCTATCTGGATGAGTGCCGAGATGTTGTTGAGCGTATTGAAGAGGAAGTGCGGGCTTAGCTGGTTCTTGAGAAAGTCTAGTTCGTACTGCAAAAGCATGCTCTTCTGTTCGCGCAAAATAAAGCTTCGTAGGGTATGCCTCAAGACAACGTTGTACAGAACGCTGATGCCGCATACGAACCCCACGAGAATGGAGAATAGTACGACCGTCATGAAGGAGAAGTGCCCGCCCTTCATGTTCGAAAAACAGTACGAGGTGAAGAAGTAGGTTATGCCTTCGCCGGGGTTGCGTTCGAGGAGGAAAAATGCAACCTCGCGTACGAAAATGGCGCCGATGACGAGTACCGCATTGTGTATGACAAAGGGAATGTAGTGCTTCTTGAAGATGCAGCTCGGGACCAGGAACTTCTGGTTGACAAAGAAGATGAGCGTCGTGGTGATGAAGGGCACGTAGAAGCCGACGATGCCTCTCGCGTTAATCTTTGGGGATGTGATGACGGAGGGGTCGAGGAACGTTGCCAGCGGGAACAGGAGTACGAAAATCCATATCAGCAGCAGCGGGACGAACGGGGGAATGGGGTAGTTGAAGTTCTTCCGTTCTTCGCGGAGAAGCTCGTTGATGAACTTTTCGCTGCGCTGGAAGCTTGCTTCTTGCATGCCCTCGAATGTTTCGCGGTTGTTCTCGAGGATTTTTGTAACGGCTTTAGCTGTCCTTTTTATGGTCATAGGTCAAAAATAAGTCAAAAAAGCCTTTTTTGCACCCCCTGTATGACAATTTTATGACGAAAGTGCAGAAAAAAACGACAAAAAGCCGATTTAACTTTTGCGAAGCGCTTTCCCGATACTGACACAGTAAGGCCGTCATGGAGGTAAATTTGAAGATGTAAAGAGATAGAACACGAACAACGAGGTTCACCATGACTAACAACGCTTACACTACTCGCTCGAATGAGAAAGATATCTATTTCCAGTACCTGAACGATATTTCCAAGTACCCGCTTCTCTCTCGGGAACAGGAAACGCTTCTCTTGAAGAAGATCAGGCAGGGAAGTCGCGAAGCCATGGATTTGCTCGTCAAGTCGAATCTCCGCTTCGTGGTGAATATCGCCAATCTCTACAAGGGTCAGGGGCTCGATGTTTGCGAGCTCATCAGCGAGGGCAACATGGGCCTCATGGAGGCTGCACGTCGCTTTGACCAGGGCCAGAAAATCAAGTTCATCAGCTATGCCGTGTGGTGGGTCCGCCAGAACATCACCCGCGCCATTGCCGAGAAGGGCCGCATGGTCCGCATCAGTGCCGAGAAGGAACTCGTGCTGCGCCGTTTCAACAAGAAGGGCGGCAAGTTCCGCCAGGTCGTGGGCGGTACCTACGTGATTGACACCGATAGCCTTGCCGGAGTATCCAAGTACAAGGGCGATGCCATCGAGAAGGTGCTCATGATGGATAACCGTGCCTCGTCGCTCGATGCCCCGGTGGGCGAATCCGGCGAATGCACTCTCGGCGATACGCTTGCTTCTGACTCTCCTGCCACAGATGTTGTTGCGAGCGAGAACGAACGCACGGACATCTTCGAGAAGGTCCTGCGCGACAACCTCACCGAGCAGGAACTGGATGTGGTAAAACTTTACTTTGGGCTCTCTATGGATGCCGACCTCAACCTCAAGGAAGTCGCCCCGATGGTCGGGTTCTCCAAAGAACGCGTCCGCCAGCTCAAGGAATCCGCTTTGGCAAAACTCAAGAACGACCAGATTCACCGTATCTTGAGCGAAGCCGCCTAAATTTTCATACTCTCTCTCCTTTTTTTTGAAACCGGTCCGTTTGGGCCGGTTTTTTCCGTTTTTGTACCACCGCGCCCGCGGTGAAATTGTATCTTTTGTGCACATAGGTTTATTATGATGAATTTCCGCACTACCATTACGCTCGCCCTTTCGGCTGCGGCCCTTGCGCTTGCCGCGGGCAAGACCCAGACCCCTCCGGGCGATTTCTACGACGAAGTTTCGCGCCTCAACAAGGTGCTTTCCGAAGTGAACCGCAAGTACGTGGAAGACGTGAACCCCACGGAACTCACCGATGCCGCCCTGAACGGCATCCGCGACATTCTCGACCCGCACACGACGGTGTTTACCCCGAAGGACTACGAGGGTCTCAAGGTCTCGATGGAAGGCAAGTTCGGCGGCGTAGGCATTACCATCAGCCTGCGTGACAACATCCTCACGGTTATTTCCCCGCTTTCCGGTACGCCCGCTTTCAGGCTGGGTATCCGCGCCGGTGACCGAATCCGCAAGATTGACGGCAAGGACACTAAGGGCCTTTCGCTGGACGACGCCGTGAGCAAACTGCGCGGCAAGATCGGAACCGATGTGACCGTGTCCATTGAACGCGAAGGCGTGGCCGACCTGATGGAATTCACCATCACCCGCGCGGAAATCGTGGTGCACGCGGTTCCCTACTACGGCATGGTAAGCAAGGATATCGGCTACATCAAGCTCGCTACCTTCAGTGACAAGACTACAAGCGACGTGGAAAATGCTATCCGCGGGCTCAAGAAGCAGGGCATGAAGAAACTGATTCTCGACATGCGCTACAACCCGGGTGGACTTCTGAACCAGGCTATCGAGATTAGCGAACTGTTCCTGAAGCAGGGAAACGTTATCGTGAGCACGCTCGGCCGCACCCAGCGGACCGAAAGCCGTGCCCGCCGTGACGGCATTCTTGGCGCCGATGTGCCCATGGCCGTCCTTGTGAACCAGGGGTCCGCGAGTGCCGCCGAAATTGTCTCGGGCGCACTGCAGGACTGGGACCGTGCCATCGTGGTGGGCAAGACCTCCTTCGGTAAGGGTTCCGTGCAGACGATTTTCCCGCTCGATAACCAGGGCAACGCCCTCAAGCTTACGACTGCATTCTACTACCTGCCTTTCGGCCGTTGCATCAACAAGCCCGAGAATGGCATCAAGGGCCTCAAGTTGCAGGAAGAGGAAGCCGCCGAGGAAGATGGCGAAGAAACCGCCTCTGCGGATACGGCGAAGAAGGATACCGTGGCGCGCGATACGTTCTACACGAACAACGGACGCATGATGTTTGGCGGTGGCGGTATCAAGCCCGACGTGGACGTGGAACTTTCCCCGATGCCCTGGGTGGTGCAGGTGCAGGAACGCATGGCGATGTACTTCAAGTTTGCCGTGAAGGTGCGCCCCACGCTCGATGCCGCGAATGTGAAGGTCGACGCGAACTGGGTGGTGCCTGATTCCCTGTACACGCAGTTCAAGGAATTCTGCATGAAGGACACGAACTTCGTGAAGGTGAAGAGCAACGCTCTGGTGGGCGTGGACCAGCTGGAAAAGAGCATCGTGCACGAACAGAACTACATGGGCGACAGCTCGAAGACCGTGACGGATACTACGCTGGCCAACAGGCTTGCCGACATGCGCAAGGCCCTGGAAGCCAAGCGCGATGCCCAGTTCGACGAGAACAAGGCCTACATCAAGGATGGCATCAAGCGCGAACTTTTGACCGCAATGGTGAACGATTCCGTGAGCACGGCGTTCTCGCTCAAGCGCGACGAACAGCTGAAGGAAGCCATCAAGTACCTCTCTGACACTGGCCTTTACAAGAAGACTATTTCGGGCCCGGGCAAGCGCCCTGTCGCAAATACCAAGCAGAAGAAGAAGTAGGACTCTCGCGTGGACTTGATAAACGGCATAGCGGAAGCGCTCGGACGGTTTGTAAGAAGGTTCTTGCGGACCGTGCTGAACTATTTCAAGTTCGTGTGGGAACTGTTCAAGAACATTCCCGGTGCTTTTACGAATTTCCACACTACGGTGGAGCAGATGCAACGCGTGGGCGTCACGAGTTTGCCCGTGGTGTTTGCGGCATCGATGGCTACGGGTGCCATCATGTCGTGGCAGCTTGCCTACCAGTTTGGCGATATGATCCCGATGATGTTCGTGGGCATGGCCGTGGGCAAGTCCGTGATGGTGGAACTTTGCCCCATCCTTACCGCGATGGTGCTTGCGGGGCGTATCGGTGCCTCGATGTGTTCTGAACTCGGGACCATGGCGGTGACCGAACAGCTCGATGCCTACAAGGTGTTGGGCCTGAGCCCTTACAAGTTCTTGCTGGCGCCGCGCCTTATCGCGACGGTTATCATGCTCCCCACGCTTACGATTATCAGTATCTTTATCGGTATTGCCGGCGGTTACGAAGTCGCCCACCTGTACAAGGAAGTCTCGTGGTCGGTATTCTTCTACGGCGTGCGCATGTTCTACCACAACTGGGACCTGGTGGTGGGCCTTATCAAGGCAACGCTCTATGGCTACTTTATCGCAAGTTACGCCTGCTTCTTCGGGTTCTTCACCCATAGCGGTGCCGAGGGCGTGGGCAAGAGCACCAAGGCCACCGTGGTCGCCGGCATGACGAGCATTCTTATCGGCGGCTTCACGCTGTCGAAGCTTTTGCTCGTGTAAGCGGCATTTAACGTTTTTAAGTTTATTTCTTGTTTTAGATTGGTGAACAGGGGGGAGCTTTCTTATGATTGATAAAACAAAGGAGATTATATGAAACGATTTCTTTTCGGAATAGCTTTGTTTGGATTGCTGGCTTGCAACAGCGATGAAGGCTCGTCCACTGGGCCCGTCCAAGAACCGGTGACTGTAAACTGGTCTTTGAGCGGAACATTTGGTGGAGGAAAAGTTGATTCTGTAAATGTGGATACCCATGTGAATGGACTGGTTTCTCGTTCAGGCTCTTCTAAGGTCCATCTGAATGGCTATGACACGACCTATTTTGAAAATACAGTCCAATTGACTCACTTGCAGAATATGACCCATGTTATGGCTTCCATAGATGCAGATGGCTACTTCTCGTTCGATAATATGGAATTATTCGGGCTGCGTGATGGAACGAATTCGGTTAGGATAACTCCAAGTGCGAAAGCCAATGTTGTCTTAAACCCAGAATCATTTGTTCTGTATTCGAATCGATAGGGCGACGATATAGTATTAGATGTGTTTGTGAAAAAGGCCTCGGCATTTCTGCCGAGGTCTTTGAGTTGGAGGAAATCTATGATTTCAAGTTATTTGGTAGCGGGGTTGTCTAGATTAATAAAATCATTCGAGGTCGTACTTGGGTTTGTACAAAATATAAAGTATATTTATGTGTGTTTCTCGTCACATACTTCCGATCCGTTTGTGGTTTTGGATTGGTGACAAAGGAGGTCTCCTTTATGATGGTTGAAATTAAAAGATTGCTCGTTGTTGCTTTGGCTGCGCTCGCGTGCGTAAGCATGTGGGGGTGCGGGGATTGGTTTCCTGAAGATGCGGAAAGAGAGTTCTTTGGCTATTATAGTCGTCCCCATATTGTTGGGTTTATTGACGATTCTTTGGTAATTGTTGCCGATGACAAGGAATGGACCCAAGAAACTAGCGATGGGTATGCTATTGAAGGGCGTGGTCACCAACGCCTTCGCATCTTCAATTATAGGGTACAAGAGGCTGGTCCTAGGTGGACGGATACGTTGGATAATTTTAATGATGAATGTAATTATGCCCTAGGCCAGTTGAGTGATTCTGTTATATGGGGGGGCAAACTTCTCTTTATACTGAAGTATGGGAAGGGCCTGTGATGACTTTTTGGAAAATAGGCGAAAAACCGAATGAAGTGGAAATAGAAAAGGTTTTGGATGGTTGTAAAGTTGATTTTCGCATTAGTAGATTACGCAAATGGCTTGGCGGAACCATTCTTGCGTTGGACGAGAAATCTCTAAATGCTACTGGTGATGCTTGCCAGTACGCCGTTTTGGATACGGTGGCGCAGACGATTACGTATAAGAAACTAGACGAAAACTTGAAGTGGATTGAAAAATGTGATGACGTGAGTGCGTATAATAATGAAATTTTTTGTATTGCTTTGAAAAGAGACTCTTTGGGAATTAGTCTATGGGTGGATAATGATGAATCAGACATGATTGAACATCCAGAATGGCCCAAAAGTTATATGGGAAATAGAAATTTTATTTTGTACGGAAAAATGCTCAGAATTAATGGAAACATACATTCTGTTGATTTTGAAAAGAGAAAAATTATTCGTCAGTACGAAACTTATTTGCTGTCGGTTAGCAGACCGGAATTCCAAAATGAAAGTGGTGAAATTGTAAGTTATAAATAGGGAAAATATGAAGAAAATTTTTTTGTTAAGCTTACTTTTGATGACCTTTGTCGTTGTGTCTTGGGCTGTTCCGAGACCTATGGAGAGTATTACAAACTACAATGTGATGCTTTTGCATGGAGCCTATGGCCATAAGAATGATGATGGAGAATTGCAGGGTTTTGAGGAAAATTCAAATCTTCCGCAAGCTTACGATGCGATGAATTATCTTGGCAATGCGAATATTGGCCGTTATGTTGAAAAAGTGAATGAGAAAAAACCTCGTTTGAACCAATGGCTAAGAACACGAATATTCGAGGAACCTGTATACGACAGTGCCTATGAGGCTGTACATAATTCCTGCGTATATCACTGGCGAGCATTTTCGCTTCCCCCAAATAGTTCGATTGAAAATGCGATTGAATTGGGGAACAGGACATGGAATGCGGATGGAAAGTTTGGTGGTCGCCGAGCACTTGTGGAAGAAGCTCAGGAAGTTAAAACATGGAAAGTTCCTGATTCTCTTGGACAAATGGTGGAGGGGCAGAAGGCTCTCCAAATAATTCGCCAAAATTGGACCATGCAGGAGTTTAATAAGAGGGTAGCATAAGCTACTATATTCATTGCGCAACCCCCAAAAGGTAAAACAATGGCAAAAGTCAACTACAACTCCGAGACAAGGGAACAAGTCATAAAGCTGGTCCTGAAAGGCGAAAAGTCCGCAAACCAGATAGCCAAGGAGCTCGGAATAGGGCCCAATACAGTCGGCCGGTGGGTAAACGAGTACCGCAAGGAACACAACCTGCCGAGCTACCGCGAGGAACGGCGTATCCGCAAGGTGTCCGTCGAGGAACTCGCCGCCAAGAACAGGGAACTGGAAAAGCTCCTGAAGAAGCGCGAAAAGGAGCTTGCAGACGAGAAGGAGACGGTAGAGATCCTAAAAAAATCCCTGCACATCTTTATGCGACCACACGACTGAAATGCGAGGCGATACACGTGAACCGCAAGAAATACTCAGTCAGGAAGATGTGCAAGGCCCTGGGAATACCGCAGTGTTCCTACTACCAGTGGTCAAAACAGGAAACGGCAAGGGCCGAAAAGAAAGCTCGCGAGGAGTCCCTGGTGAATGCAGTCCGCGACACGTTCGAGGAAAACCATCGCGTATATGGCTGCCCGAAAATGCAGGCGGTACTCCATGACAAGGGCGTCGAGGTCAAGGTGTGGAAGCTGCGCCGCATCATGCGCGAGAACGGGCTCTATCCGGTCACGCTCAGGAAGTGGAAGCCCTACCGCAAGGGCAAATGCGACTCCATGTACAGCGAGAACCTTGTGCAGCGGCAGTTCAATCCCGACAGCCTAAACTCCGTCTGGGCGGGCGACATCACCTACGTCAAGACAGCGTTAGGCTGGGTGTACCTTGCCGTGGTACTTGACCTGTGCAACAAGGAGGCAGTGGGTTATGCCGTAAGCAAGAACATCGATACCGAACTAGTCAAGCGTGCGTTGTCCAATGCCATCATTAAACGGGGCCATCACGACGGGCTAATCTTCCATTCCGACCGTGGAGTTCAGTACAGTAGCATGGGCTACCGCACGATGCTCTCGGAGAACGGGATAACGCCCTCGATGAGCGCACCTGGTTGCCCCTACGACAACGCCTGCATGGAAAGCTTCTTCGCAAGCTTCAAGAAGGAACTGGTCTACAGGCGCGACTTCAAGGACCTGGAAGACGTCCGTGAAGCCGTTTTCAGGTACATCGAGCTGTTCTACAACCGTAAAAGGCTACACAGTTCGCTCGGCTACAAGACTCCGGTGGAATATAGGCTGTCAAAACAGGCCGCCTAGTACTTCGGGGTATACCACTTAACAAGAAAAAAGGATATATTTTAACTAAACAGGTAATGAATATGGTTGTTCATGAACCCGCTATTAAAAAACCTACAAATCCAGTATTTGACAATCAAAAAAAGTCCGCATTCCCGGACACCTGCGAGATGCAGATGCGTACTACGGTGACGCTTCCCAATATGCAGCCTCAGATTGTGAACATGGCTCTGCTTACTGCGGGAGAGAACAAGTCTATTACAACCATCAAGTCCAGCATGATGCAGATGGAAATGGTGCAGAACAACGGACGCATGAAGGTCACGGACTTGAAAACAGGAAAAAAACTCCCGGCGCAGAACATGCCCGCACAGAATCCCGCCGATGTGAACAAGCAGATGGGTTCTCCTGAAGACTACAACAATCCTGTTGCGGAAGAGAATCTGTGGAAAATAACGCCCAAGGACCCGTCCAAGCCGACGCTTTACTATTCGCAAAAAAACAAGCGAGTGATGAAGATGGACGTGGTTGTGAATGGGGCAAATGCGATAAGCGAGTTTGAGTATTGCGACAACTCCTGCCCGCTGCCAGGGACTCTCAAGAAAGTAACGATAAAGACGTCCGCGCCTCAAGGTGGTGAAAGTACAGTTGTACTCGAAGTGCTGAAAGCGAAACAGAGACATGTACTGCCTATGAAGATGTTTGATGTGGAGTAAGACAAATGCCTGCTCATAGAAAAAAGCCGGTTTGTGGAAATGGTCCCGAAGATATTAGCGTCCTTTTGCAGATGGTCTTGGACAAGGCTCGTATTAGCGACGAGATGGCCTTCGCGAAGCTTGTCGAAAGCCTTGAAATCATAGTGGGTCCGCTGGTAAAACCGCATGTTCAAATCGTCAAGCTTGACCGTAATATTTTAACCCTGAAGTGCGATGGTTCGGCCTGGAAAAGCGAACTTTTCCTGCAAAAAAATGCTATTATTGACAGGTGTAATACGATACTCGGGAAGCCCGTCGTGCAGTCTATCCGGTTTGTGTAACCGCGACCTGTACAGGGGATTTTTTCGGGATGTTTTTAGAGGAATTCTAGAGGAAATATGGCAGAAGAATCTGAAGAATTGAAGAAGGCCGAAGCGGATTACAGCGGGTCGAGCATTACCGTGCTCGAAGGCTTGGAGGCGGTGCGTGTCCGCCCCGCCATGTACATCGGTTCGACCGACATCCGCGGCCTGCACCACCTGGTGTGGGAAGTCGTGGATAACTCCGTGGACGAGGCGCTTGCCGGCTTCTGCAATCACATTGAAATTGCTATTCTGCCGGGCAACGGTATCCGCGTGACCGACAACGGCCGCGGCATCCCGACCGACATCCACCCGAAGGAACACATCGGCACCATCGAAGTGGTGATGACCAAGCTCCATGCGGGCGGCAAGTTCGACAGCAATTCTTACAAGGTTTCTGCCGGTCTGCACGGCGTGGGCGTGAGCTGCGTGAACGCACTCTCGAACAAGCTCGTGGTGACTGTGCGCCGCAATGGCCGCGTGGTGAAGCAGGAATTCTCGAAGGGCGTTCCGTGTGGCCCGCAGGTCGACGTGGGCGAGAGCGACGGAACGACCGGTACGAGCGTTGAGTTCTATCCGGACGATACTATTTTCAGCGAAACGGTCTACGTGTACGACACGTTGGCAACGCGCTTCCGCGAACTGGCATTCCTCATGAGCGGGCTTCGCCTTACGCTTACCGACGAGCGCGACGAAGAAAGGCGCACCGAGACATTCTGCTACCCGGGTGGCGTTTCTGAATTCGTGCGCTATGTGGACGAACACCGCACTCCGCTGTTTAACGAGCCCATCCATCTGGTGCTCCCCGATGGCCAGTACCCGCTGGAAGTGGCAATGTGGTACAACGACGGTTACCAGGAAAACTTCTTCAGTTTCGTGAACAACGTGAACACCTATGACGGTGGTACGCACGTTACGGGCTTCAAGACGGCGCTTACCCGCGTAATCGGCAAGTTTGCGCAGGACATGCCCAAGGGCAAAAAGGAAGCGCAGATTACGAGCGATGACATTCGTGAAGGTCTTACCGCGGTTATCGCCATCAAGGTTTCGCAGCCGCAGTTCGAAGGCCAGACAAAGCGCAAGCTCGGCAACTCCGAAATTGCAAGCTACGTGAATAGCGCGTTCGGCGCAAAGCTCGAGGAATTCTTCCAGGAAAACCCGGCTGCCATCAAGGTGATTCTTGACAAGGTTTATAACGCGGCCCTCGCCCGCGAGGCGGCGCACCGCGCACGCAACCTTGCTCGCCGCAAGAACGTTCTCGAAAGCGGAGGCCTTCCGGGCAAGCTCGCGGACTGCAGTAGCCGCGACCCGAAGGAATGCGAACTCTTTATTGTCGAGGGTGACTCTGCAGGCGGTTCCGCGAAGAGCGGACGTAACCGCGAATTCCAGGCAATCCTCCCGCTGCGTGGCAAGATCTTGAACGTGGAAAAGGCAAGCCTGCACCGCGTGCTCGATACCGAAGAAATCCAGAACCTGGTGAACGCCATCGGTACGGGTATCGGTACGGAATTCAAGATGGAGAAGCTACGTTACGACAAGATTATCATCATGACCGATGCTGATGTGGACGGCTCTCACATCCAGACGCTCCTCCTCACGTTCTTCTTCCGCTACATGCGTCCGCTTATCGATGCGGGCCACATCTTCCTCGCCATGCCTCCGCTGTACAAGCTCAAGGTAGGCACGAAGGAACGCTACCTGTTCGACGAAGTCGAGAAGGACAAGGTGATGGCGGAAGTCGAAGACAAGAAGAACGTGACCATCAACCGATTCAAAGGCTTAGGCGAAATGTCTGCCGACCAGTTGAACGAGACGACCATGGATCCGAAACTGCGTCTGCTCAAGCAGTGCTACGTGGAAGATGGTGTTCTCGCCGACCAGATTTTCAGCATGCTCATGGGCGAAGACGTGGAACCGCGCCGCAAGTTCATCGAGAACAACGCCTACAAGGTGTTGAACGACCTGGATGTCTAGTACAATGAGCCCGTCGAAAGCCGATTTTCAGGTGGTGCTGGGTCAGGCCCGCGAACTGGTGAAAGACCAGCTTGCGCTGACCGAGCAGGTGATTATGCAGGTGGCCGAGACCGCCCCTGCGGGCATATCCGAACGCTTGGTATCGCTTTTCGGCAGGAAGGGCAAGCGCATCCGCTCGACACTCCTCTGCCTTATCGCCAACTGCGGGGAAAACGCGCCCGACAAGGACCGCGTGGCTCATGCCTGCGCGAGTGTGGAACTCTTGCACCTTGCAAGCCTCGTGCACGACGACATCATCGACGGTACGGAACTCCGCCGCGGGCAGATTACCGCGCACAAGGAGTGGGGTACCCAGGTGGCCGTGCTCGTGGGCGACTACGTGCTTTCGCAGTCCATGCGCTGCGTTATCAACGAGAGCGCGAGGAACATTCCGGTAATCATCTCCGATGCCGCCGACAAGCTTATCGTGGGCGAGATCATGGAACTGGACCACTGTGGCGAGATGAACCTTTCCCGCGCCATGTACAACGAGATTATCGACCGCAAGACGGCCGCACTCATCGAGGCCGCAGCACGCATCGGCGGCATCATGGCGGGCTTTGACAAGGCTCTTGTGGATGAATGCGCCAAGATGGGCGCGCACTTTGGGCTTGCTTTCCAGATTATCGACGACCTGCTCGATTACGGGTTCGGCTCGAAGAATTTGGACAAGGCGAAGTTCACCGACCTTTCCAACGGGCTTATAACGCTCCCGCTGCTGTACTACTTCGAGGACTGCAGCGCCGAAGAGCGCAGCGAGATGGAATCGCTCGTGAAGCGCGTCGCGACAGACGATGTCGCGGGCGAAATTCTGGAACGCCTGAATGCGAAGAAGAGTTTCGAGAAGGCAAAGGCCGAAGCGCAGGAGCACCTGGAACAGGCGCTGCAGATTGCGGAAAAGTTCCCGCAGAACAAGTTTACCGAAGAGATTGTCGCCATGTTCGCGAGCATGAGCGACCGCGGAAATTAGACCTTAGGAATCTTTTTTAACAACGACGAATAAATTCCCATTTAATTGAATGTAATGGAAATCAATTTCGCCTTTGATGAGAAGGTTGACCCAGTGTATGCAAGAACACAAAACGTCAAAAGAGCGATTTTGCTTGTCTATATGCAGGGCTAACGTGTCGTTTTGGTAGGCGTAACTTACGTAGTCTGGAGGCTCGGCAGGATAGCACATTAGAGTTGCAAGAACTCTAATAGAATATTTTTTTTCGTCGTATCTTTGGGCGAACAGAGTGTCTACATCCAAAGAAAGGTCGTCGGATCCGAGCATCCCAATGCAGGAATCAACAGACAAAATTTCAATGAATGAAGTGTCCAGTTTTTCTGTGTTTGAGTCGTGGTCAAGCGCTGTCTGTTGTGTATTGTCCTTTGAATTGACGGTGCTATCATCGTCATTAGAAGAACATGCCCATATAAGGAGTAGGCTGGTAAGAAGTAGTAAGAGCTTTCTCATATAGGATTCCTTTCTTATGGAATTTCGTATAGGGGATCGCCTAGTGTAACCCATCTTGAACCAATGCCTGTATAGTCATTGTTGTAGAATATAATAAAAATTAGCTTTAAGCTGGGCTACATGACTGCGGTATGACGTGCGGGGCTATTTCCTTCGCATCCAGAAGGCGAGGAACACAACCACCGACAGGATACAGACGGCGATGATGCCCCAGAAGGCTATTGCCGAGCCGGTGAGCGCGTCGCCGTTCATGCCGAAGGGCAACTTCACGTTCATTCCGAACAAACTAGCGAAGAACGTCGGGAGCGATATCGAAATCGTCACGATGGTCAAGTTCTTCATCAACTGGTTCACGTTGTTGTTGATGACGCTTGCGCGCGCATCCATCATGGATGTCAAGATGTTTGCGTAGATGTTTGCCTGTTGCAGACTCTGGCCGTT
>Ga0310696_10003575_pt1 | contig 19336 bp, 24 predicted proteins | sample AusTroGonzalo_MG_4_FD_203885 | JGI IMG/M metagenome (GOLD analysis project Ga0310696, IMG submission 203885) | Bovine rumen microbial communities from tropical cattle in Woodstock, Queensland, Australia - Gonzalo_02 (v2) (version 2) | ecosystem: Host-associated > Mammals > Digestive system >... | reverse complement strand
CCCGTGAGGAGATAGAACTCGCAAGGCAGAGCCGTGACGCTATCATGGCCAACGCAGAGGACGAGCGAGACATTGCCGAACTCCGTGCGAAAGCCGCCGACAAGCTCAACTATACCGCAAAAGAGCGTATCGCGTTCCTGGAGGAGGCCGCCAAGAAGGAGGCCGCTATCGCCGAACGTGCCAAGAAGGCCGCCGAGGACGAGTACAACCTACTCGTAAAGCAGCACTCACTCACCGAGTCAAGTAAAGAGGAGCTGGACGCAGAGGCCGAGGCTTACGCAAAGATGATCAGAGCGCAGACGGACTACTTTAACAAGACCCGACAGCTCACCCAGGAGACCCTCAAGGCAAAGAAGGACATAAAAGCCGAGAACGCCGCCGCCAGCAAGGACGAGACCGCACTCCTCAAACTTGAAAAGGACATGGTATCCCAGCGTATCGCCGTCACCCAGCAAGGCACCGACGAAATGCTCGACCTCAAACGCCAACAGCGTGAGCTGGAGTATGACATCGAGGTCAAGGGCTACGAGACCAGCATAACCAACGCCGAGAAACGGGCCGAGGCCGTCAAACTCGCCGAGCAGAAGAAAAACGCCGATATTGAGCGTATGGAACGCGACCACCAAAAGACGCTCCTCGACCTTGACTTGCAGCTACTCGCCAACCGCCGTAACGCGTTCAAGTCCGGCTCAATGGAGTACCTCGCCGTGCAGCAAGAGTACCTCCGTCAGTCACTCGAAAACATCGAGAAACTCGGACGTGCAGAAAATGAGACCGAGGCCGCCTACCAGGCGCGACGCCTTGAGGCTCAACGTGCGTACTATGACGCCGCCAACGCCAACGCCGACGCTATCGTCGAGGAGGGCCGTCTGCGCCTTGAGAACTTCATGAACTCGTTTAAGGACGACACACTGGAGAAACTCACCGCCCAGGTAGAGGTATCGAAGTACGTCCTTGAAAACCTTTACCAGCAAGACGGTGAGAGTTACGAGCAATACCTCGCCCGTAAACTCGCCGCCGAGAAAGCCTACCAGGAGGACAAGAAGGCGCTCGACGAGGGTGAGCGTAAGATCATGCGTAACAAGGTCGCCGTCGCCGAGAGTTCCCTCACGCTTATGACCTCACTTTATGAGGCGTTCGGTGACGAGAACGTCAAGCAGTCGGAGGCGTTCAAAGCCACCGCGTCAGCCCAGGCACTCGTCCAGGCATACCTATCGGCAAACGAGGCTTATGCGTCAATGGCGTCTATACCATACGTCGGCCCCGTCCTCGGTGCTATCGCCGCCGCGTCAGCTATCGCGTCAGGTATCGCTCAAGTCCGCGCTATCAATAAGACGGACATGACCAAGACCGCGACACCGAGCACCGGCACGTCCGCGCCCACCACCACCTCCAGCACTCCGGCCGTGAGCGTCAGCGCCCCGGCGGTTATCCAGCAAGTGCAGACGACTCGCACCGTTACGGGAGTCCAGGAGGAGGAGCGACTGAACAAAACCCAGCGCGTCGTACTTGTCTATGACGACGTGCAAGAGGCTGGCCGTAAGGTGGACGTCGTACAAAGCGAGTCGGAGTTCTAAATCATTATTGACCCCCTCGGTGTTTTATCCCTATATACGGGAAAAACGCCCACAATGAGCCAAACGACAATTAAAGGTCTGCCCGTGTTCGTCGCCGGTATGGAGACGGACGCTTGCGGTATGATGAAGGTATCACTCGTAGACCGCCCAGCCGTTGAAAAGAACTTCCTCGCCTTTGACAAGGATGAGCACGTCGTCAAGTACGCGATCCAGGACGAGGAAAAGCAGATTGTTTTCGGCGTACTTATGAGGGCCGACTATCCTATTTATCGCAAGGACAAGGAGCTGGGTGAGTATTTCATCCTTTTTAAGCCGGAGGTTATACGCGAAATGGCCGAGAAGTACCTCAAAGAGGGCCGCTCGTCAGACGTGAATACCATGCACGGCAACGATACCGACGTCGAGGACGTGGATATGGTGCAGCTCTTTATCAAGGACAGCGCCGCCGGTATCAGCCCGGCCGGTTTCGAGGAGATAGAGGACGGCTCTTTGTTCGCCGAGTACCACGTCAACAACCCCGACGTATGGGCCGCTATCAAAGACGGCACTTATAAGGGCTTTTCCATTGAGACGCTCAACACCTTCGAGCCGGAGGAGGGCGTTATCAGCACCGAAAAGATACAAGACGTTATAAGTTGGCTAAACAACTCATTTGACAACAATATGGATATAAAAAAGACAATTAAGGCCAAGCTCGCCGCTATGCTCGGCAAGTTTGGCAGCGTCACCACCGACAAGGCTACCTTGTCCTGGGACGGTGACGGAGAACTTGAGGCCGGTATGGAGGTCTATATCCTCGACGAGGACGGAGGCCGCACCAAACCCGAGGACGGCGACTACACCACCGAGGACGGCAAGGTTATCGTCGTAGTGGACGGTAATGTTTCCGAGATCAGAGACCCCGAGGCCGAGGTAGCACCCCAGGGCGGTGAGAATACCGAGGAAACCGCCGCCGTGAAGGCCGAGAAAATGGCCCGTATCACCAAGTACGCCGAGAGCTACGAGGAGAAGGAGCGCAAGATCGCCGAGGCTATCGCAGCCGCTAACGGTGAGGGCTTTTACTTCTACATCGTAGAGGCTGGCGACGACTACGCTATCATTTGCTGGTGGACTGACGAGGACTGGGCCGACCACTTCCGTCGCTACGCTATCAGTTGGGACGGTGACAACGTCACACTCGGCGAAACCACCGACGGCCATATGGGCTTTATACCCGACGGCGAGGAGGCCCCGGTAAACGAGGCCCCGGCAACCGAGGAGGACGAGACAATGGCCCAGGCTATGAGCGCCGTACTCGACGAGGTACGCACCCTCAAGACAAAGCAGACTTCCCTGGAGTCGGAGATTGCAGCCCTCAAGGGACAGCCAGCAGCCAAACCGGCACACGAGGAGTTTAACTCCGAGGGCGGTAACGTCAAGGCCCCTAAAGGCTTCGAGAAATTTGCAAAGAGATTTTCCAATTAATAACCCCTAAAAAAGTAAGACTATGGCATTTGATGTATCAGGACTTTCAAGTTATGTCCAGGAAAAGCGCGAACTCGTCCTCAAGGACTTCGTGCTCGGCGCTCCAACTATTGAGCGCATGACTATCCAGCCCGGTATCAAGAAAAGCGCCAACCTCAACTTCCTCAACGTCGATCCTACATGGCAGGACGGCTCAAGTTGCGGCTGGAACGCAGAGGGCGACGCCGCCTTCACCAAGCGCGTAATCGAGACCGGCGCGGTTAAGATCAACATGGCATTTTGCGACAAGGACTTGCTCGGCTATTGGGCAGAGTACGTCGTTCGTTTCGGTGCTAACAATGAGGAGTTCCCCTTCGAGGAGTACATTCTCAAGGCTATCACCGACGCGCAGAAGCTGAAAATGGAAAAGGCCATTTGGCAGTCAGACACCGCTAACAGCGACTTCTTTGACGGCCTCCTGGCTATCATCACCGCCGACGCTAACGTTATCAACGAGAGCATTACGGCTGGTACAAGCGCTTACGACGCTATCTACCAGGTTTACAACGCTATCCCCGAGGAAATCCTCGGCAAGCCCGACCTGGCTATCAACGTCAGCCCCAAGATTTTCCGTGCGTTCTGCAAGGAGCTGACCGATATGAATATGTACCACTACACCGCCGGAGAAAAGCTCAACGAGATAGTACTCCCCGGTACTACTTGTACCGTTAAGTGCGTCCAGGGCCTCGCAGACCCCAACGGCGTGAACGACCTTTACATCGTAGCCACCTACGACCGTAACCTCGTTTACGGCTGCGACATGGTAAGCGACGCCGAGGAACTGAAGGCGTGGTACAGCGTCGACAACGACGAGTTCCGCATTAAGGCTGTTTGGAACTCAGGTACTCAGGTCGCCTTCCCCGACCTCGTAGTACTCGGTACAATGGCCGCCGCTCCCAACCCGTCAACCCGTGCCCTTGACTCTCTCAAGGCTATCGCGGAGAATACCGCCGAGCTGGCAGACGTCAACCATGTATTCAAGACCGCAGAACAGCCCTAAAAACGGGTAAGTGAGTGATAACGAGAGGGTGGGCCTACCGCCCACCTTCTTTTTTACAAACGAACTAAAAACGTAAAGATATGGCTTGCACACAAACTTTAAGCGGACTCACCCGTGATTGCTCCAACAGCATGGGCGGTATTAAGGAGGCTTACATCGCAAACCGCGACGACGTAGACATCGCTGGCTCTACTATCGCCTCCGACATCATCACCGTTATTGCTATGGTAGGCGGCGCCAAGTTCAAAAAGTACGACTTTAAACCGCAGACCGCCGAGCTGGTGAGCACCCCCCAGGTAAACCCCGAGAACGGCGTCGCCTTCGTTCAGAGCGTGCTGACTTTGCAGTTTGCGAAAATGGACACCACCAAGCGCCTGGAGATCATCGCCCTCGCACTCGGTGAGTTGTGTATCATCGTCGTAGACAACAACGGCAAAAAGTGGTTCCTCGGTTATGACAACCCCGTCACCGCCACCGGCGGCGATAGCGGCACCGGCAAGGCTTTCACCGACGCCAACCGCTACGGTATTCAGTTGACCGACAACTCACTCCTTTACCCCTACGAGGTAACTGCGACTATCCCCGTGTAAACGGATAACCCTCTCAAGGAGAGCCGAGGCCCACGCCCCGGCTTTTCTTTTGACCCCAAAAGGGCCGTTTTCCTATATGAGTAAAAAGCAATATGTTACAACTACAACATACAACAACGGCGCAGAAGGTGACGATACCACGCCCGAAAGTCTTACCGACGGGCGGCGCGTGGGCTTTGAAGTTTACCAACGGTATAACCCGTAAGGTCTACACCTTCACCGATACCCCCGTCGTTAACGGTATGGTGTTGGAACTGGAGGTCGCGTTCAACGGACTCCCCGACAAAGGGCAGTATGACTACCTCCTCACGCGTGGCGGTGCGGTTGTGAGTTACGGACTCGCCCAGGTGGGCCAAACCACCATGAAACCCGTGCGCGTTCAGTATAACGAGACAATAGAAACAATACAATACAATGGATAACAAAGACGAAAAGACAACTATCCCCTTCAGTTTCCTCGCTATCGACCCGTATGTGGAAACCAACATCGTGAGCCCCGAGGAGAAGAAGGTATCGGGTAAGAAGTACGTCCTTTGGGGCGATAGAAACCAATACCCCGAGTATTTGGCCGAGCTGTTCGCCAACTGCACCACCTTACACTCCGTCGTGTTAGGCACGGCCGATTATATTGCCGGTAATGACGCGGTCGTAACCGAGCCGTTACAAGACGACCTCTTTATGAATAAGAAGGGGCAGACCGCCCACGACATCGTTAAGGTGCTGGCACGTCACGCCGCCCTTTACGGCGGTTTCGCTATTCAGGTGATCAGAAGTAAAGACCACAAGGTCGCCGAGATATACCCCGTTAACCCCCGTTTCCTCCGTTCGGACAAAGAGAACGAGCTGTTTTGGTACTCCGAGAAGTGGAAAGGTGAGGGCGGTACGGTGAAAACGGTGCTTTACCCGAAATTTATACCCAACAGCGAGGAGGACACCGCCATTGTGTTTGTCAAGGGTGACGTTGACACCACCTACCCCCAGCCGGTCTACTGCGCGGCCGTCAAGGACTGCGAGGTCGAGCGCTCTATTTCGGAGTTCCACCTCAATAACATCAATAACGGCTTTATGGGGTCTTACGTCGTCAACTTCAATAACGGCAAACCCACCGACGAGGTAAAAGAGGAGATCGAGCGTAAGTTCAACGAGAAGTTTGCCGGTAAGTCCAACGCCGGGCGTATGCTTTTCTCATGGAACGACAGCAAGGACACCGCGACCACCCTACAAAAAATGGAAATTGCCGACTACGGCGAGAAGTACGAGACTCTCTCGAAACATTGTGAACGTGCGATATATAAGGCGTTCCGCGCCAACCCTAACCTTTTCGGACTCGCCACCGAGAGCAACGGCTTTAACTCGGAGGAGTACCAGGAGGCTTTCAAACTCTTTAACCGTACCGTCGTGCAACCGATACAAAAAAGTATCGTCTACGCCTTCGACCGCATACTCGGCAAGGACGGCTCCCTGACCATCGTACCGTTCACGCTGGACTCACCCACCACAAACGTAAACTAAAACTATGAAAGAGTATTTATTTACAAGCGAGGATAAGGTCAAGGGCTTGACCGCCATATCGGACAACGTCGAGAGCAAGTATTTGCTTCCGGCGATACGCGAGGCCCAGGATATCTACTTACGAGAGATTATCGGGCAGCCGCTCATGGACAAGCTCGCGGCTCTTATCGGAAACGGCCAGCTTTTAGGATCGTTTTCCGAGTCGTCGTTCTCCCTGGCGTTCAGTCAGAGCGTGGGCGCCAACCAAAAGTATAAAACCCTTTTGAGTAAGGCGCAGTATTACCTCGCATATAAGGCCGTCGCCGAACTTATCCCGAAGGTATCTTTTAAGGTTGTCAACATGGGCCTTGTCAAGACCTCCGACGATAACGTGCAGAACGCGTCATATAACGAGATTGTCCTCCAGCGTGACTACTATATCAGCCGTGCCGACTATTACTGCCTCATGCTCCAAAACTTCCTACTTGAGAACAAGGCCGACTACCCCGAGCTGTCAGAGCGTAAGGTCAACCAAATAAACGCAACCCTCAACAGCGCCGCGTCGTGTGGCATATTCCTCGGCGGTGCGCGTGGTAAAGTGATACGGAAATGACACTACTTGACATTATAAGCAAAATCGAGGCCGTCGCTATCAATCAGCCCCAGGTTAACGAGATAGTACCCAATGACGTGTACGCCCTCAATGAGAAAACGAGCGCGTTGTACGGCGTCTTTGCGTGGACTCAAGGCCAGCACGTCCTTAATATCTACGGCGACGTGACGGTTTACACGTTCAACTTGTTCTATATTGACCGCCTCACGGCCGACAAAAAGAACAAGACCGAGGTGCAGAGCGTCGGCATACAAGTATTAAGTAACGTACTCCGATCCTTCGAGGACGACCGCGTTGCCGTCGGCGAGGCTCGTTTCCAAACCTTTACGGAGAAATTCGCGGACGAGTGCGCCGGTGTTTATTGCACCGTGACCTTGTCCGTACCCAATGACACCAACTGCGAACAAAACTTTAACTAAAACGATATGGCAAACAACTACGATTTTTTAAAGGCGTTTATCGTGAGTAAGGTTTACGATAACGTCGACCAGGAGATAACCGGCGCAGGACTCCAGGAGGCTATTTTAGCACTTGTAGACCAGCTCGGCAAGTTCCTCCAAAACGGAGGCGTGGCAACCGTCAACGGCGAGCCCCAGGTGGGCGACGTTCCCGTGATATTCCTCGCCGACCAGCCGGGTACATACACCCACTACGGAAATATAACCGTTGCAACAGATGAGGTCGCCTTGCTCGTATATGATAACGGCGAGTGGCAGAAGGTATCGCTCCATGTGCTTTCATCGGCCGACGGCGCGGTGAAAGAGCGCAACATCGAGACCGGCGCCGTAACGGAGTCCAAGCTGGGCGACGCGGCTGTAACCGAGAAAAAGATTGCCGACGACGCGGTGACTACCTCTAAAATCAAGGACAAGGCCGTGACCACCGATAAGATTGCCGACGGCGCTGTCGAGGAGGATAAGATAGCCTCGAGCGTACGCTTTATACGCATGGACGTAAGCGACGACACCCTCGTACTTACCACCGGCATACGTTAAACAACTAACACTCAAGAAATATGTTAGATTTAAAGAAAATCCAGGTTGACGGAGTGCTTTACGACGTCAACGTACCCGACGGTAAGATCGGGACTGAGCAACTGAAAGACGGCAAGGTAGCGCTGGCCGACAACCTCGCCTCATGGGCTGCACGTCAGCAAATGGAGGTTGTCGACGAGTGGAGCACACCCGTACGCACCACCGGCGGCTCGCTGTCTATCGACACCTCAAAGGGTGCGTATATTCTGCGCCTCACAACAAAGAGCGCCTTCAAGGCAAACAGCCTCCAGGCGTCGGGCGCAAACCTCCTCAATCCTTCCGAGAAGGTGGGCGACGCTTATGTGTTCCAAGTGCCCGTAATGCTGCGCGGCTCATACGGAACGGCAGACGAAGCCAACGGTATTCTCTTTGTGGATAATAACGGCAATAACCTACACCCAACCGTACGCTTCTCCGCTACATATCCCGCGAGCGCCGCAGCCGGTAACGCCGTAAGCCCTTATCAGTTCGCCGGACACTCGGAGTATTTCTACCCGTCAGAGGCTATCGGTTACTTTATCGTCACCGACCTCGGTGTGGACGCCGCCAACGCTTGCGCCCGTATCGCATGGTCGACCAATTATAACTTGTATGAGGCATATACCGCACCGTCAAGCGTCAACCTCTCGAACATTATCGCCGCTGTCGCGCAGAGCCACTCCGCCGTGAGCGACAAAATGCTGGCCGTAGGCGGTATTAGCGACGAGGCTGTGTTCGGTGCTTCTACTGCCGCCTGGATTCGCCGCTGCTCCGCTGTCGCTCCTACATGGACGGACGAGGCCGGCGCAGAGGAGGGTACTTTCATACATACCGCCACAATTCCGAACACAAACGGCGCTATGAAGGCCGGAGGACTTGCCGAGGACTTGGACGGTAACGTAGTGCTCACCGTAGACGGTACAACCGTAAGTTATACCGACAGCAACGCCACCAGCGCCGTGAAGGTTAAGTACGAGCTCGACACACCCGCCACCGGCACAATATCGCAGTCTAACGAGTACGCTCCTAACGACTTCGGTATCGAGGCTATCGTAGGCGCTTCGGGTGAGTTCGTTATCCGTACCTCCTATTTCCAGGGCTACCCCGACACTATCGCCGGACTTATTTCGGTATGCTATCAGAACGAGGCTAACACCGCCGCTATTGATATAGACAACATGGGCGACGCTCATTGTAAGAGTATCGACATGGACGAGCTGCCGAAGGTCTGCGGTTACGACTTTATCGTCATGGGTACGGCAGCACCCACCGCCGCCCCCGACTTTATCGGCCAGGTGTTCATTGACAAGACCAACGGCAAGGTGTACGTCGCTACCGGCGTATCCGCGTCAACCGATTACAAGATATTGAACTAAACTTTTGAACTATGAACAATATATTGAAGGATCGTCCGTCAGTCGGTGACATTGTAGTCATACTGAACGGCAAGAAGAAGTTTGTCAGCGGTACGGAGTGTACCAGCGACTTTATCAACTCGCTCGACGCTGTCGGCGTGGTTTACAGCGTCCAGGGAAACCTGGTGCGTATTGTCGGCGGCAGTAACACCACCGGCAAACAATGGTCTTGTGTGGCCGACTATGAGATTACCGCTATACCCGCGAGCAGCGGCGATTATACCGTCACTCTTAACGGCGTGAGCCAGGGTGACTTTACCTATACGAAGGACAGCGGCACTATCGAGGAGTTTACAACCCAGCTCAATACCTGGCTCGCCGCCCAGGCTGCCGGTACGAAAGCCAAGAAGTGGGAGGCATACACCAATGACGGCCACTCATATTTGCAGATGAAAACCTTCGACGAGTATGAGTCGACCGTGAGCATCGCCTCAACTACACTCGTCAAACTTATCGGAAGCGAGCTCGCAGACTATACCGTCAGCTACACCCTCAACGCCGTAAAGCAGCAGAGCGTATATAACGGTATGTGCCGCGACCGCCTCGAGAAATGGGCTCGTAACAATTCTGACGCCAACTGCAACCCGACTGCTGTCATGGACGGCGTGACCCAGCTGTTCGTAACCTTCCCGTGTTCGTTCGCATACTACAACGGCGAGAAGGGTACGGGTCTCCGCGCTCACTTCGCCACCTACGAGGACTACCTCGACGCTTGTATGGCTCGCCTCTTTGAGCTCAATAAAGGTACGATGCAGTTCCGCGACGGCAAGCTCATGACCTCGCTGCTGAACGCCAAGACCGTACTCAAGAACGGCGTCGAGACTCCCGCGTACTCCGCTGCCGATTGGGCTGCCAAGTATAACACCGGCGTCGAAGGTTTCGGAGCTGGAGCATTTTGGCTGCCGTCTATGTTCGAGCTCGGTCTGCTCATGCGTGATATTAAGACCGACTTCACCGATAAGGTCAACCAGGCACTCGCAAAAAAGAGCGGCTGGAGTCAGATAAATCCCGGCTCTTACCGTTGGTCGGTGTCCCGTTACGATTCCGACGGCGCATGGCGCTACAACGACGGCGGTTTCACCAACGGCAGCGGCTTCTACGGCTCGTTTTCGGTGTCGGCGGTTTCGGCTTTCACGCTTGACGATTAACTCTTGCGGGTGTGGGCTTCGGCCCACGCCCTTACTCTGAAACATGGCAAAGGATAAAGCAGCGCTCTACGTCGATACGCAAGAAATGTTCCGCGTAATCTACGAGACGCAGTTCGAGCTACCGAAACGTGATCGCATCGTGTTAACGACCCGTATGCTCGACCATTGTGAGAAGATTATCGGCAACTTTGCTCTCGCGTATCACACCGACGAGGACAAACTCAAATATATAGACCGCTTTATCGCGGAGTTTGAGGCCCTTAAGGTGGAGTGCCGCTTTGCCATTGATACCTTGTACCGCAGCGAGGCTACGCAAATGCGTATCCGCGAGCTGTTGGCGCGTATAGACGAAGGTGTGCAGCGCTGGCGTAAGTACATAAACGGCACTCGGCAAGAGCTACGCCCTGGCGGCGCGGTCAGTCCGTAAAGATTGAAAGGAGCGGCTACCTTCATTTAAGGTTATGTCACCAAGCCGCCCACTAATCCGTCCCGGCTCTAACCGTTGGTCGGTGTCCCGTTACAATTCCAACAACGCATGGAACTACAACAACAACGGTATCACCAACAACAACAACTTCTACAACTCGTTAACGGTGTCGGCGGTTTCGGAACTCAACCCTAATACGGTATGGTTAAACTCGAGGACTTGTATACGGTCTACTACCTGGCCCGTGCCAACAAGCGCCGGTCGGAGGACGCCGTCATATTTGAGATAGACTACGAGCGCAGGCTTGCCCGTCTCCTTGAGGCCATAAACGAGCGCACTTATAGAGCTAACGCCAACTACACCTTTGTCTCTATGCGTCCCAAGCCCCGCGAGGTTTTTGCGTGTGAGCTTGAGGCGCGTCTTATTCAATGGTATATCATTTGGCGTATACTGCCGATACTCGAAAAAGTCCTTGCCGACCGCACCTTCAACAACCGCAAAGGTATGGGAACGGACGCGGCGATCCGGCGTATATACGACGATATTGTCGAGGTGTCCGATCACTACCGCCGTGACGCCTATGTTATTCAATGGGACTTGCAAGGTTATTTTCCCAACGCCCGCACCGAGCTCGCAGCCCAGCAGCTCCAGCGCCTCGTACGCAACTACTACGAGGGTGACGACAAGGAGGACTTGCTTTGGTTTATAATGATAAGCTGTAACGCTCTACCGCAAAAGCATTGTTATAGAAAATCACCCCGCGAAATGTGGGAGCTTATCGAGCCGAGCAAGAGTCTATTCAATAAGCCCGACGGCGTGGGCGGCGCTATCGGTTTCCTTATTTGGCAAGTCGCCATGAACTTATACCTCAACGACGTCGACAAGTGGGCTATCGAGGAAATGGGTTTGCATTACGTCCGCTTCGTGGACGATACCGTCATGATTGTAGAGAACAAGGAGGCGGCGCTTACACTCTTGCCGCTGTTCCGTCGGAAGTACGCGGAGTACGGCTGCGTGATGCACCCGCGTAAATTTTACTGCCAGCACGTCAGCAAGGGCGTCAAGATACTCGGCTCGGTTATCAAAGGCGGCCGCGTCTATATCCAAAACCGCACAATACGCAACGCAGCCCGACGTATATACTACCTCAACCGAACACCCAACAAACGCTCGCACCTGGATAACTTTATTGACACCGTTAACTCGTATTTCGGACTGCTGAAAAACCGCTACGAGTTTAACGCTATCCAGCGGCTTTACAACATGGTCGCTCCCGCCTGGTGGAAATACCTTGAAATGAATTGGGATCGCTGCTGCGTAGTCGCCCGTGCCGGCTACGAATACAAGGATAGACTCAAGTATAAAATAGACCGTATGAAATGACCCGCAAAAGCGGCGTCGCCTATAATAGTAAAGTAAAGCTATTATAAAGGAAATGACTGACGAGGAAAGAAAAGCGACACGCAACCGTATAGAGTTTTGGGTGTGTCTTGTGACTTCGATAGGTTTGTTTGTAGGAGGTTTCTTTGTCCCTCCTACGGGTGTGATTGACGGCTCGGTACTTACCGCCGTAGGTATGCTTTTAGGCTTCGCCGTGCTGGCTCAAGTGCCGCAAATTATCGGTATGTCAAAGAGCGTCAAGATAACGCACGGAGACACCACGATAGAAGCGACCCGTAAGCAGAAGGAAGGCGAAAAAGAGGAGGAGAAAAAATGAAGCAGAGCCGTTACTTCTCCGAGTCGGAGTTCCGCAAGTGCGACCCGCCTTGTGACCGCGAGAGCATGGACCAGGACTTCCTCGACGTCATGGACGATATACGCCGCAAGGCTGGCATACCGCTCGTTATAAACTGCGCGTACCGCTCCCAGGCATACGACAAGAAGAAGGGCCGCTCGGGTAATTCAGCCCACACCTACGGCCTCGCCGTGGACTTCCGCTGTAACACCTCGGCTAACCGGCTCAAGATCGTCAAGGCCGCGCTCGAGTGCGGTATTACCCGCATCGGTATCGGCAAGACTTTCGTCCATATCGACATGGGTGAGCGCGTGGGCTTGCCGTCAAATGTAATTTTCCACTACTACAATGAAGGATAAAATACTTTTAGTTTTAGCCGCCCTCGCCGCGTGTATGCTGGTGACGGTCGTACTGCAAGACCGCAAGATCGACCAGCTCACCGCCGAGCGTGACAAGTACAAGGCTAACACCGAAACCTTGCTCGAGGAAACCGCCACCTATCAGGTGCGCGACTCACTCAACGCCGCGAAAGTCGGCACCCTGGAACTCACCCTCAAGGAGTTCGAGAAGTACCGCGCCGACGACGCCGCACTCATTAAGGAGCTGAAGGGCAAAAACCGCGACCTTGAGGGTGTGAACAAAGCCCAGGCGCAGACGATCATACGCTTGCAGAACGTGCCGCGTGACACCGTGATACTGCGCGACTCCGTGCCCGTCCAGGCAAAGAGCGTCAGATGTGGCGACGCCTGGTATAGTTTCGAGGGCTTGCTCACCGAGGACGAGTTCACCGGCACACTCACCAACCGCGAGGAGATACTACTCACGGAAACGGTGAGGTACAAGAAGTTTCTCTTTTGGAAAACCAAAAGGGTGAAGGATCGGGAGCTGGAGGCCGTGAGCCGCAACCCCCACACGACAATAGAGTCGCTGGAGTATATCATTATAGACGACGACAAACGCAAAGACGATTAAATTTTCTTCATTATAGACGTATAATTGGTTAGTAATTAGGAGCAAGGGGCTACCCGTGAGGGCGGCCCTTGTGCATTTGTGGGGGAAAACTCCGTTTGCGAGTTCTGAAGTATTTACTACCTTTGTGAAGTTGTTACACGGGGCGACCCGTGTGAGTCCTCGGTTAATGCTCGTTGCCGGGGACTCGTTGTTTTATAAGGTCTATCAGTCTGCGGTTAGCCGCGTCCACTTTTAGCCTATCGAAGTGAACGTACACCGCCGTCACTCGTGACCCGTAACGATGTCCGAGGGCGGCGCTTACCGTCTCTATAGGTGTATCGAGTTCGTTGACCATTAAGGTAGCGACCGTATGACGCGCCCAATAGGTCGTCAGGCGGTCAAACGGGTAGCCCTGGAGTATCTTTTTGAGCCCTGCGTCTATATGTTTGAGGTAGTCGTGGACGTTTTTGTAGCGGTCGTGTATATCGAGCAGCCACGCCTCGCCCCGGTGCCGTTCAATGATAGCCCACGCCTCCGGCTCAATTTTGACGCTGTAGCGCTTTTTTGTCTTTGCCCGTACATACTCCAGGCGGTCGCCTTTTATGCTCTCACGCGTTAAAAAAGCGAGGTCTACGAGGTTAATTCCGAGCAGATACAACGACAGCTCAAACACGTCGCGGTACTCGGCGAGGTAGCCGTCCACGTCGGCGGCCAAAAAGGCGCGGAGCTGGGTGAGGGTGAGCGCCCGTTCCTCGGTCTCCTCGCTGCGTATCTTAAACTTACGGAAGGGGTAGTTATGCGTCAGCTCGTCGTCTATCGCGCAGTTCAGAACGTGCCTTATGTTTCGGAGGTGTATGTTTCGGGCGTTACGGCTGGGCGCGGTGTGGGCCATGCGCTTGTCGAGCAGAGTGAGCCACGCCGGGGTGATGTCCTCCAGGGTGAGGGTGTGGGCGTCGGGTAAGGTCTGCGTTACCTTCGTGAGCGTCGCCTGGTAGAGTTCACGGGTGCGCCCTGAATAACGGTCCACGATGTCGGCGAAATAGTCAAGGAAAAGGACGGGCGCCGGTGAGTCACCGCCCAGCTCACGCACTACCGCGTCGCGCACCTGGAGCGCCGTGAGTCCGTGCAGCCGCCCGTCGGCTTCCATGCTCATTAAGGCCGTCTCTATCGCCGTACGTTTGCGGTCTATTATATTGCGTACCATGTCACGCTGGGGCCACCGTTTGGGAGGCAAGTCCGCGACGGATCGGGCCGAGGCGTTCCATTGTTCGGCGGTCAGACTCACGCCGAGGTTTATATACGCGCTTTGTCCCTTGCGGCTTATCACAAGGGAAAGCGGAAACGGCTCACCGCCTTTTCTCATATCCAAGTATAACCTCGTTTTCATCGTCTCACGTTTTCCTCACGTCTTTATGCGTAAAACTGCGCGAAAATGTGGGCTTTTGCAATAGTCCTTCAAGGGCAGAAAAGCGTCCCAAGTATCACTCGGAACGCTTTTTAACCAGTCGGGGTGACTGGATTCGAACCAGCGACCACACGCCCCCCAGGAGGGTCTCGCGCCCTTGTAAGTTGCTGACGTTCAGGTACTCGCCGTTGCTCACTTCTCCGCTCTCACGTTTTTCTCACGTTTTCGGTGAGAATTTCACTTGTTAAGCGCCTTTATGAGTCCGCTTATTTGCTCGTCCTTTGACTTGAGCTGACTTTCCAAGATGTCAAGCGCACGGCTTATGTTTTGGTCGCTGCCGACGTTGAGGTTTCCGTGGAAACGGCTGCCGATATTTGCCGTATTTGCGTAGGGCTGGATAGAGGCGACGTCCTCGTCTAAAAACTCCGTAATGGGGACGCCCAGGTAGCGAGCGATCCTTTGCAGTATATCCACCTTTGTATTATTCTCCTTTATAATAAAGTTTAGACCGGCGGGCGTGACACCTGCCGCTTCAGCTACGCTACCAAGCGTTTTTCCTTGACTTTTTGAAATTTCCTTAATCTTCGATAAGTTCATTTTATGCTCGTTTTATAATTTTCTCACGAAAAAATCACAAATTTATTTGCGGTAATGAAAAGTATGCTATATATTTGCCGATGTAATAAACAAAGTAATAAACAAAACTTATTACAAAAGCAACTACAAAGGTAATAAAAATTTGTGTTATGGGAATTGAAAAAAAAGTAAAAGTGAAGGCCACGCTCGAACGCCTGGGCGTCGGCGACAAGGTGAGTATCAAAATGGACTCCGCGAGTGAGATCGCGTTGCGTGTAGCCGCCTCCCGTATCAAGAAAGCAAGCGGAGCGGTTTACAAAATTGAGAGAGATTACCCCAGCTTTAAGGTAACGCGTACAGCATGACAACGGAGCAGCCGAAAGTACAGCGTGACGGACGCTACAGCCTCGCCGAGTCGGCCCGACTTATGGACTGCGACACGAGGACGCTCCACAAATACGCCGCGCATTTCGGTATCGCTCCCGGTACTAACAAAGTGAACGGACGGCCCTATTTCAAGGGCGACCAACTCCTCCGCATTTGGAGGGCAACCTACTAACAACTAACAACAAACGAGCAGAACTATGGAAAGTAAAAAGAGTGTTTTTGAGGTGCTCAACGCTATAGACGTGAACGGGCACACCGAGAAAAAGAACGACCTCACCTATTTATCGTGGGCGTGGGCGTGGGCCGAGATTAAAAAGCGTTACCCCGGAGCCTTTTACACTATCTACGAGAATAAGGACGGCTTGCTTTATCACACCGACGGCCGTACCGCATGGGTCAAGACCGGCGTAACTATAGAGGGTTTGGAGCATATCGAGTATTTACCCGTATTAGACAAGAGCAGCCACAACAGCCTCACCGTCTCACAACTGACGAGCTGGGACGTAAACAAGGCGATCCAGCGCTCACTCACGAAAGCGTGTGCCCGTCACGGCCTCGGCCTTTACATCTACGCCGGAGAGGACTTGCCCGAAGGCGCGGAGGAGCCAGCACCCACAAAGAAAACGACCAAGAAGGCCGCAGAGTCCGCACCGGCTCCAGCCGACGAGAACGACGACCTCTACCTGGTCAAGCAGCTCATAAAGGAGGCCAAGACAAAGGACGACCTTCTCAAAATTTGGAACGATTGGCCCGAGGCCCATGACAAGATAAAAGGCGACTTCAGCGCCCGACGTAAGGAACTCGGCATACAATGACTACGACTATGGCAAAGCAAGGTACACTTACGGGCTGGCTTGCCCGTGACGAGTTCAGGAACTCAAGGAAGGAAACCCCCGGCACCCTTTGTTTTTATGACGAGAAACCCGTCCGAGATAGTTGCAGCTCTCTCGGCGGTTATTGGGACGGCTCTATGAGCGATTGCATCGAACTCCCCGAGACCATGTTTCCCGAGCTCACCTGGAAGGACGAGCCGGTCTATGTTAAACTGACTATCGAAGTAATAGAATGAGTAGGCTTAATTTGATTAAATCGGGTGTGGCCTTCAACCAGGAGGCCCACACCTACCACCTCGGAGATAAGGAACTCAAGGGCGTGACGGGTATGCTATCCGCTATGCTGTTCAAGGACAAGTACAACGGCGTGAGTGAGGAGGTGCTCAAGAAGGCCGCCGCCTACGGATCGGGCGTTCACGTGGCGATTGAGTTATACCATACCCTCGGTATTGAGGACGGGAGCGACGAACTCGCAAAGTACAAGAAACTTGTCGGCGGCGTGACCTTTGAGGCCAGCGAGTACCTTGTCAGCGATAACGAGAATATAGCCTCGTCCATTGACCTGGTATTCACCGACAAGGAAGGCCATATCATCCTCGCGGATATTAAGACCACCTACGGCGGCCTTGACACCAATTACTTGAGCTGGCAGCTCTCCGTATATGCTTATTTGTTCGAGCGTCAAAACCCCGGCCTCCATGTAGACTCTTTAATAGGTATTTGGCTACGCAATGGTGAGGGCTATACCAGCTTTATAGACCGCCGCCCAGACTCCGACATTAAGCAGCTCATATTCGAGTACGCAAACTCACTCCCTTGCACCTTGCAAAAGGGAAAGTCAGTCCCGGCCGAGGTTACAACCCTCGCCGATGCAATAGCGGACATGGAGACCAAAATTAAGTCCATGACCGCCCAGCGCGACGAGCTGAAGGAAAAGATACTCGGCCTTATGCGTGAGAACAACTGCGACAAGGTGGAGCTCGACGGGCGCGTACTTATCACCCGTGTAGCCGCTACCACACGCGAGGCCCTGGACGGCAAGGCGCTCAAGGCCGACCTTCCCGACGTTTACGCAAAGTACCTCAAGACTTCAGAGGTAAAGGAGTCGCTTAAAATCACCGTAAGAAAATGAACGAGTATTTACAAGCCGCGCTTGGCTTTTTCGCCTTCTGCGTGGCTTTGAGACAGCATTTAAACCAACAAACAAACAACTACAAAAATGAAAATCAGAGATCAGAAGTTTAAAGCGTATCAGGCGCTGACGTGGGCTTTATTAAGCCTTGTATTATTCAAGTTATCCGAGGGCGTGCTTGCGTTCCTTTGGGCCGTCGCAGCCGGTGTTAACCTCGCCTATTATTGGGTGCTGGCTTATAGTGAGTACACCGAGAGAAAACGAAACGAAAACCCTAATAAAGCGTAACTATGGGCTATAATCAGATCACCATTTTAGGCAACCTCGGCAAAGACGTCGAGGTCAGAGAGGTAAACAGCGAGACAAAAGTGCTAAATATGACCGTAGCCGTGACCGAGAAGTGGCGCGACAAGGAGGGAAACGACAAAGAGCGGACGGATTGGTTTACCGTTGACTATTTCACCAAGTCCGACGCCCTGGCGCAGTACCTCAAAAAAGGTACTCAAGTCTTTGTCGTCGGTAGTATGGTGAGCCACGACTACGAGGACAAGGACGGCAACAAGCGCACCGCCTGGAGCGTCAGAGTTGACCGCCTCCAGCTCCTCGGAGGAAAGAAGGAAAGCGCCTCCGGCGATACCCCGTTCTAATAAAGTAAACTTTGTGCGAAAAAATTAAAGAAAAGTTTGTTATTACAAAAAGTAAACTTTATATTTGCATCAAAGTTTGATGTTTTGACAGCGTAAGCGACACGCTAAAACAATAATAAAAGTCCCCTTTCGAGTACCCGGGTAGTCGCTTTGCCTGGCGAAAGATTGGGGATTTAATTTTAAACAATGGCAAAAAGAAGTGACAACGGTATAACGATCCTCAACGGCTGGATAGAGTCTATACGCTCAATATCTGACCGCGTGGCCCGTGCCGAACTCGCCGAGGCGATAATAAACTACGCCTACGACGGGACGGAGTACCAGGGTAAAAAAGAGATCGTCCGCGTCATGATGAAAACTATTTCTGCCTCTATTGATTTCAAAAAACGTCAGAGCGAACAAAACGCCGAGAACGGAAGGCGTGGAGGAAACCCTGCGCTACAAGCTGCCCGTGCTGAAAGTTCGGTTAACCCGTTGGATAACCAAGCGGATAACCGACCGCTTAACCACTCGGTTAACACAGATAAAGAAAAAGAAAGAGATAGAGATAAAGAGATAAAGGTATATTCTGAAGAATATAAGGAAAACGCCGTGCCGAGCACGGCCCCCACTATATCACCCAAAACAAAGAAGTTTGATTTTAAGGGTTATCTATTAGAGCATGGAGCAAGTGAGCAAGCTGTTAACGATTGGCTGGAGGTACGCAAGAAACTGAAGGCCGCAAACACCCTCACGGCTATCAAGTTATTAGAGAGTGAGGCAGAGAAGGCTGGTATATCTTTGGCCGCCGCCGTCGAGTTGTGTGCCGGTAAGTCCTGGCGCGGACTCAAGGCCGAGTGGATCGAGAGGGAAAACAAGCCCACCGCCGAGTCAGAGGGGTCCGACTATATAAG